>Ga0182745_1001858_pt1 | contig 19598 bp, 13 predicted proteins | sample eDN3rd30CKraftBY_FD_128523 | JGI IMG/M metagenome (GOLD analysis project Ga0182745, IMG submission 128523) | Enriched backyard soil microbial communities from Emeryville, California, USA - eDNA 3rd pass 30_C Kraft BY (version 2) (version 2) | ecosystem: Environmental > Terrestrial > Soil >...
CTTGGTAACAACCGGGCTTGGGGCAATCTAAGCTGCCCTCAGAACTGGCGGTCAATGACCGGGGCTGGAACCCTCGCGAGACTAGCCGGAAATCCCACACCCTTTAGGGGTGGGAAGCTTAACTCGAGTCTCTTGGCCCAGCGGCTCGAGATGATATTGGCGGATGGTTGAGGGAGGGCTTTGGGAACCACCCCACGTTCTGGCTGAAATACGAAAAACAACTTCACATCCTCACGGAATCAAAGCGAAATCGAGTCGCTTTCCCACCTCCAGCAACCAGAAATCAATCAACACGACTATTTATAAAAAACAAAATTGCAACATCTCAAAGTTCAGCCAGCGTTCCGCGATGATCGCTCCATCTGATCAACTCGACTGGTTCGCTAAGTGAATGGGCAAACAGGAGATTCGCGTCAATTCCCAGTGCCAGCTTATCGAACCAAGCTACAAACTCTGGTACAATGGGAGTTTGAGTTTAATGTTCGCTGATCAAGACCGCCTCATGACCGAGTCCTGGGATGCGCCGCCTCATTGATGGGTACAACGTTCTGTTCGCACAGGGACTCGTGGGAAAACGAATCGGGCCCGACCAGTTCCGCCAGATTCGGACCCGTTTTCTGAACAAGCTGACCGCGGCGCTCGGCCCGGTTGAGTCGGTGCTCACCACGGTCGTATTCGATGCCTCGGCCAGCACCACGCCCCCCGACCTTCCTCCCGTCTCGACCCACAAAGGGCTCACCGTCCTGTACGCGGTCAAGGAAGAAAGCGCGGATGAACGAATCGAACGGATTATCGCGGAGCACCCTTCTCCCAAGTCGTTGACCGTCGTCTCGTCCGACCAGCGGATCCGACGCGCGGCCGCCCGGCGCAAGGCCAGGTCGATCACAGCCGACGTCTTCCTGACCGAAATCTCCACCCCTCTACGTAAATCGAAGCCGGCACCTCCCAGGGCCGACCCGGAAGCCGTCCGAGGCGCCACGCTTTCGGAAAGTGAATCCGCATACTGGCAAAAAGCCTTTCGCGAAGTCGACGAGGATCCCGAGGTGCGGCAAGGACTCGGCCAGGCCGAGGGGATTCCGACCGACGAAGAGATCGCCGAAATCGAGCGAGAAGTGGAACGCGAGTTCCGCGATGGAAAATATCTCTCTCCGTGAAGCGGTTCCTCCCCGGGTCCGGCCTAACGAACCAACCGCCGGCCAAAGCCAGGAAAGACCGTTTTCATCCACGAATTCACATGCTTCACGTCCCCCAAAGCATTTTCCATACGATTTCCATTACGATTTTTTCTTTGTCAGCCTTTGATCCTTTGTGCAAATCAAAGGGAGACTAAAGTTGATCGGCGGAAATAATTTCACCACCGTTTCTCGAAGCCACTCCCCGCCAGGTTGTGGCGTTGATCGTGTCTTTTATGAATTGGACGTGACCATCCATGAAGAGCACATTAGCGCCCCCTGAGTGGAAGCTTCGAGGCCCCATTCGGGCGAATATCGTTCCGGAGAGGCAGTCAGCCTGCTTATGGTTGGGAGGAAAATACAGGTTGAAAGTGGCGTAGGTCATGCTTCCTCTGGACCACTCTCGGCCTCGCTGCCCGCTCCAGGTTGTGATTGAACCGGAGCAAAAGGCGTCATTGACGGGGGTCGACGACGGTCCGAGCGCATAGTAAAGGCGTACATCGATTGTGGTTCCCACAGCCGAGTCGATTCCGCTTCCTTTGGTCGATTCCGAAATGGCGGCGGTATTCGCCAGACCATCGGTGATCTCGGCGAACCGGACGGAGGAGCGATCGAAAAAAAGGCCGTCGATTTTTTGCGGGCCGTCATCTTGGCGAAAGCTGCCCCCATTCTGAAGTCCGCTACCGGCGCTTGTAAGATAGTTAGTCGGGCCAAAATTTTGGTCGAGCCGCGACGATCGAATGTCGGACGGACAAAGGTAGGTTGAGATGATCGACGAGACCACCGTGCTGTTGGCCACGGCACTTGGATCGGTCGAGGGAAGAGGGGTGATGTCGAAATTGATTGCGTTGTAATAGGTCATCCCCTCAAGATTCGGCAGAATCTGGGCTTGAGCGGACCAGAGGTGGGGGGAACCGGTCCGAGCGGACGGGAGTCGCCCATGCGTGCTTTCGTAATTGTGAAGAGCCAACCCAATCTGTTTTAGGTTGTTAGAGCACTGCATGCGCCTGGCGGCCTCACGCGCCGCTTGAACGGCTGGCAAGAGGAGAGCGATCAACACAGCGATGATGGCGATGACAACCAGGAGTTCGATGAGGGTGAAGGCATGTCGATTGTGTTTCATACTTGGCTCGGAGAAGAAGATTGAGAGATTCGTCGGCCTCATCAGTTTTCCGTCGGTGGATCACGGAAAGGGACGGTTGCTCGCCTTACTTAGGGGGCGCTAGGGCTTCTTCGGAATTCATCAACCCGTCCTGATCACGGTCGAAGCGGGAAAACAGGAGAGGATCGCCAACCCATTCGCGAGCCGAGATGTCACCATCGCGGTTTCGATCCATCGCGACGAACCAGGTCGGCCCAATGACCGACCGGGGTTGGATCGTTTGCCTCGGGTGCCCGATGCTAACGCAGGCGGTCAGAGTTCGAGGAAGCCGAGCGAAGTCGATCACTCCTTTTGTGAGGCATCCCGCTGCGTTCAGCCGCTCGCGAGCGGTACGAAGCTCCCTGGGCGAGAGTATGCCGTTGAGATCAGAGTCGATCACTTCGAACAGGCCGCGCCCGTGGTCCCGGATAGTGATCAGAATCCTTCCCCGCGCGAGATGTTCGAGAAGCGTCGATACGGCCTCGAGCTCCTCTCGCGACAGGAGTTGGTCGTCGTTGAGGTCGGCCAGCGGCAGAATCAAGGCCAGAGGGACGGCCTTGGACGAAGGAGAGACCTCGGCGAACTGGCCACGGAGTTGTTCGAGATGCACCTTAAGAGCCTCTCGAAGGGTCCCCTCATCGGCACGCAAGTGAAACCGAAGTTGGCCGGCGTTGGCCGAAAGCCAGCCACCGGGCTTGAGAATCGAATAAACTGGGCGGTCAGGGGGAGAAGTTGAACCGACCGGTGGGGATCCAAGTTGGATCTCGCAAGAGATCAAAACGAGGTCTCCCCCATGGCTTGAATGATTTTTTGCCTGGCTCTCATCGAGGTTACGAGTAGGTCGAATCTTCAGAGGCGGAACATCGGCTCCCCCGACTTTCGCCGAGACCATGCCGGCGGTGAGAAGTCGAGTGCCTTGACCGCCGGGGTAAGCAATACCTGGGATCAACTCCTCGGCTGAGACCTGTTCGTCGTCGTTGAGGTCGAGCCGGCGTAGCGAAGCTTCAGCATTCGCCGCTTCGTCGGCATCCATTATTCCATCACCGTCGGAGTCGATAGCCTTCCGCAGCGCCTCGTCGAGGAGTCTGTGAGACGGGGTCGACGCGACCGCGACCAACACGGGTCCCGCGCCCGCTTCTCGGTAGTAGTTGGACAACTCGAGGTTAGTCACCTTGCTGTCGTGATCGCGGTCGAGCGCATTCCACTCAGGTGGGGGACCGGTGGGGCGGAACAGTCCCCAGGTAAGCTGTCTGAGGCCAAAGGTTGAGGGCAGCCGGGCAGCCTCCCGCGCATCGAGGGTCCCGTTTTCATCGCGGTCGCAGTGCCGGATGAGGGAAACCATTCCCTCATCCCACAAACTGGAAGCCGAGACTCCATCGACCGCGATCCTGAGTTCCATACGCTTGGGTCCCTCTTCGGTGAGAAACTCCGCTTCGAGTTCGATCGGCTCCTTGTTGTCCGCGCGGGGAGTTTCGGCAAAAGTGAGCGAGGCCGAGAGGAAAAGTACGAAGTGGAGAATAGCCATCCGCTTTCGGCCACGGCGTCGCCTCACGTCAAACAACGAAATGTTCATACTTTCCAAGTCGGTGCATCGTGATTCGCGGCAACTGTCCGTCTGTTGAATCATGGTCGGCAACTTGAAATGTTGGGGACCTTCGAGCGATAAGTTAGAATTCCTCGGGCGAGACGATTTCTCCCCCTGACCGAGAACCGAGGGCAAACAGGATATAAGGATCCATCCCTTCACGCAGGAATCGGACGGAGCCGTCCATGAACGAAGCGAATGCCCCTCCAGCGTGGAAACTATAGACGCCCCCCTGGGCGAAGTCGCCAACGGCGTTGCGGCCGTTGATCGCGCGCCGGCCACCGGGGAGTGATCGCAGACCGTCATCGGAGTACATGTTGAGGGTCACGCAAGAGTATCCCGCCCAGGGGCCACGGGGTTCGGTTGCGACCATGGTGTTGGCACTCGCTCCGTCATCGAGCTTGCGCCCAGCCGCCCAGACCTCGGGTAGGCCCGCCCGTTCGACGTGAGCGATCGTGTACGATTCACCGTCGGTAATCATTGAAGTAAAGATTCGCGTCTGTGTTCCATAAATATTTTGTTCCAATGCCCCAAGCCCATTGGGGTCGTGCGCTGGACCAATGGGATGAAAGAACTGCCGGATGGAGGCATAGTCGCTCACCGCGCCTCGCCACGATGGATTGACGAGTGAACAACGTTCGGGGTAGCGACGTCCGGACTTGTTGTCTGGGCAGAGGAACAGAGGGATCTCCGTCTCAGTAACGGCCTGATTGGACGGGTCGGCAAAATGGGCCGAGAAGTTGTACTGATTATAGAGTTGACCCTGCTCTAGATAGGGAAGGAGTAGGGTTAACCCTCCGAGGTGGGCGGGGTCTCCGATCCCGGTCAACTGGGGCCCCTGGAGATTGCGAACAAGCTCACCGCGGTTACTTGATGCAAAACGCTGAATCGCCCGAGCAATTTGGCTGAGTTGTTCCTGGCAGCGCGTGCGAGAGGCAGAGGAACGAGCACGCGTCATGGTGGGAATCACTAACAGAACGGACAGGCCCACGATGACCATCGTGGCGGCCAGATCGATTCGCGTGAAGGCGCGGCGAGTGATCCGGCTCACGACGCAATCTCCTCAATGACTTCGGCTGATTTGTCAACGATTCTGATCGGTCTACCAGACTCGGAAACGTTTTGTTTGGTGTGGTCTATACCGAGAGCCTTACAGATGGTCGCGAGGAAGTCGGGGGCCGTGATGGGTCGCTCCTCGACCTTGGTGCCATCGGGGCTTGTCCGGCCCACGACCTGGCCCGGATTGATTCCTGCGCCGGCGAGGGCAAGCGACCAGGCACCGGGCCAGTGGTCGCGACCCCCGCGCGCGTTGATTCGAGGAGTCCGACCAAACTCGCCCATACAGACGATCAGCGTCGACTTTAGAAGACCGAGCCGATTCAGATCGTCAAGCAGCGTACCGAAGCCCGCGTCGAGAGTTCTGCTAAGTCGGGCCACGGCGGGAAAGTTCTCATTGTGGGTGTCCCACCCGCCGAGCGTGACCTCAACGAACGGGACACCACGCTCAACAAGTCGACGAGCCATGAGGCATCCCTGCCCGAAAACGTTTCGTCCGTACCGGTCACGGAGAGTATTGGGTTCTTCGGAGAGGTCGAATGCTCGCGCGGAGTCGGGGTGCATCATCTGGACCGCCAGGTCGACGGCCTCGCGCTGGGCGGTCATCACCTCAGCCTTTCGGGTCGTGGCGAACCGTCGGTCCAACTCACCAAGTAGTCCAAGCCGCTCCGCGAACTCTGGTTCGCTCAACCCTTTTGGCCGAGCCAGGTTGGGAACCTCCAAGTCGGTCAGAGAGCCGTCTTCGGAGCCGACTGATAAAGGCGAGAATTTTGGCCCAAGGAAGCCCGCGGTGTAGCCCATGGATTCCGCCTGGGCCCGGGGGCGGGCGATACTAACGTAGCCGGGAAGGCCTGAGCCCTGGCGAGCCAATTCCTTGGCGACCAGAGCGCCAACCCCAGGGTAATGCACATCGGAACGAGGGACGTTTCCAGTCCGGGCCAGGTAACTTGCCCGAGTGTGATCCCCTTCCTTCGTTGACATTGAGCGGATAATCGCTAACTCACTGGCGTGCTGGGCCAGCGTGGGCAGATGCTCGGAAATTCGCAGGCCGGGGACGGTCGTCACGATCTCCCTTGAAGGACCGCCGTTGTCGTGTCCAGGTTTAAGATCCCACAGGTCGATCGTGCTCGGTCCACCGTTGAGCCAGAGCAGAATACATGACCGCTTGCGTTCCGGATGATCGGCGGCCTGGGCCGCGAGCGTGCGGAACCAACCTGAGGAGGGAAGCAAGGAGCCAACGCCGAGGCTCACGCCTAGACGCAGTAATTCACGGCGTTGGAGATTCATGCGATGGATTCTCCCGCGAGCCGATTAAGCAAGCGATTAGTGGTTTGTTTGAAATTCCTGACTGTTGAGCAGCGCCCAAAACAAGTTGCCGAGCTTCCGGGCTTGTTCCTCGGCGGAAGCAGTGGCGATCTGGGAAGTCAGGTTTTCCCGCTCCTCCACATTGAGCGGGCGGGTGAGAGTGGCGAGAAAGAGCATCTCGATACGACCCGCACCGTCGAGAAACGGTGCCTCGGACGCCATTCTCACCGTGGGGCTCTCATCCGGGTGGACTAACTCATTGATCAAGGAACCGTTGAAAAGCGCAAGGGTCTGAGGCACGGTTCGGTCGGCGAGATTGGGCCGCCCCGTTCGAAAGAGAGCAATGAATTTACCGTCTTTTTCTTCGATCGGCCCCCTTGGAGAGAGGCCCGCGGCCGTTCTCAAACTCGTGTAAATCTGCTCTCCGCTCAGCGAACGGATCGGCATCCGGCTCAAGCTATCAGACGCCTGGTTGTCTCCGAATGACCCGCCGCTGGTACGACCGTAGGCTTGGCTCAGCACAATGGCTCGGATCGGCACCTTCGGATCGAAACGGGACGCCGCGAACCCGGAGGCCAGGTCGTCGAGCAAGCTATCCCCCATTTCATCCGGGGTGTCCAAGTCGTCGAGCGGTTCCTTCAGGCCAAGTCCAAAGAAGTGGGCCCAGAGACGGTTGACAGCGTTACGGGCGAAATAAGGGTTGTCTTCCCTCACGATCCACGACGCCAAAGCGAACCGTCCGTTCCAATCATTCTCCCCACGAGGCCATGTGACGGATGCGCCTCCCAGCAAGCGAGGCGGAGCCACTCGTTCGGTCCCTTCGATTCGGATTCCGTCGGGGGTCGGACCAAAGAAGGCGGCGAGTTGCCAAAAGTCGTCGCGAGTCCAACTCGCAAAGGGATGATCGTGGCACTGAGCGCAGTCGAGGTTTAGGCCCAAAAACGCTCGGGCCGTGTTCGCCGCCAGAGTCTCAGGCCGGAGCTGTCCAGCGAGAAGAAAGGAACGCGGCGAACCCGCCCGTGGTGATGCCGACGGGCGAAAGGAAGCCGTGACTTGATCCACGATCATTCGGTCGTAGGACGTCCCCTGAGCCAATTCATAACGTAGCCAGGCCTCGAAGCTAGTGGCCTGCCCTTCGAACGCCGGGTCTTCCGTCTGCGGGAGCCAAACCTTTCGCCAGAAAGTCGCGAAGTTCCAGGCGTAATCTGGGCCATTGAGGAGATGGTCGACAAGCCGTTCACGCTTGTCTACCTCTGGCGCATCGAAGTATGCGCGAGCTTCCGTGATGGTCGGAATACGGCCAGCGAGATCAAGGTAAATCCGACGGAGGAACTCCGCATCCCCCGCGGGGGGAGATGGCTTGATCTTTAGAACACGAAGACGAGCCTCGAGATCCTCGTCGATTCGGGCGGCAAGTCTCTTGGCAATCGGACCAGAGCGGTCTTCCTCCGCCTGGCCGATGGTTTGGCTGAACAAGATTAGAACCAACATCCAGACGTTGATCGCTGGCCAGTCAACTCTCCGAAAATGTCTCGGCATATCTAACGGCATCGCGCGCACCAGTTCGATCTTGACCTTGCGACTTGCCCCTTTGGGGTGGACGAAGTCCCCGACCACCTCTCATGAGCATCGTATCGTATTACGATTTTCAATCAAGTAATATCGCGACCAAGCCTGACAAGTTAGCCAGAGAATGATGCGCGAGCGAGATGTCGGACGATTTGAATTGGGAGTGCCCGAAGTCAACGCCATCCTCTAACCCACTCGGCCTGGAATATTACCTGCGTAACCATTCTTTGGAAAGCATTAATCAAATTTCAATTATCTTTAAGATTATTACGATCGTCATGAATGTTCGTGTTCGAAAGCGCTCGCCCACTCACGTCAAGTCGAGGGATTTGACACCCACCAAATGGGAATGCCGGTTAGCAGCACCTCCTTGCCGTGCCTGGGGGCAGCAATTTCTTTCAGGTACACGTTTTTTAAAATGCTGGAATCATCCCGCGGTGATCCCACTGGGAACCTTTGGATTGGGTCTGGAGCCTGGGGCGTCCGTGTGGTAAAACCGCCTCGGGAGTCCACAGGATAGCGCGACACCGAACGCACCGGGGCGCATGCTCAACCAAAGGTCCGGCGAATCATGAAAGTTCACGAATATCAGGCGAAAGACCTCCTGCGAGCCGCTGGGGTCGCGGTCCCCGATGGGATCGTGATCAGCGAAGCCAAAGAGGCGGGCGACGCGTTTGACAAGCTCGGAGGGGGGCTGATCGTCGTCAAGGCACAGGTCCATGCCGGCGGGCGCGGTAAGGGCGTCGCGGTGGGTCCCGAGGTGGATCGCGAAGAGGCCTTGAAGATTGCCAGCGGGCAGGCACCTCGGCCAGACGGCATGGCGAAGGGGGTCCAGCTCGTTCGGACGCGGGAAGAGGCGGTCAAGGCGGCGGAGAGCCTGCTCGGTAAGACCCTGGTCACCTATCAGACCGGCGCCGAGGGGCAGAACATCGCCAAGGTGCTGATCACGGTCGGCCACGACATCGCCCGCGAGCTCTACCTGGGCCTGGCGGTGGACCGCGAGCGGCAGTGCCCGGTCCTGATGGCGTCGACCGAGGGGGGCGTCGAGATCGAGACGGTCGCCCACACGAATCCCGAGAAGATCCATCGCGAGCCGATCGACGTCGGGCTGGGTCTGGCCGGCTTCCAGGCCCGCAAGGTCTGCCAGGCGCTCGGGTTGAAGGGGGAGACGGCGAAGAAGGGGGAAGTCTTCCTCAAGAACTTCGTCAAGCTGTTCCTGGATACCGACGCCTCGCTGGCCGAGATCAACCCGTTGATCGTCACCGAGGCGGGGGATGTGCTGGCCCTGGACTGCAAGTTCAACTTTGACGACAACGCCCTGTTCCGCCACAAAGACCTCGCCGGCCTGATCGACGTGGCCGAGGAAGACCCGGCCGAGCTGCGGGCGGCTCAGAGCGGCCTCAGCTACGTGAGCCTCGACGGCAACATCGCCTGCCTGGTCAATGGCGCGGGTCTGGCCATGAGCACCATGGACCTGATCAAGTACCACGGCGGCGAGCCGGCGAACTTCCTCGACGTGGGAGGAGGAGCGAACAAGGACCAGGTGCTCGAAGGGTTCCGAATCTTGCTTTCATCCCCTCGGGTGAAGGCGGTTCTGGTCAACATCTTCGGCGGCATCATGAAGTGCGACATCATCGCCTCGGCCCTCCTGGCCGCCTACGACGAGCTCGACTTCAACGTTCCCCTGGTCGTCCGCCTGGAAGGAACGAACGTCGAGGCCGGCCGAAAGCTCATCGAGGACAGCGGCCGCAAGATCATCACCGCCACGGGCCTGACCGACGCCGCCCAGAAGGTCGTCGCCGCCGCCAAAGGGGCTGCGTAACTCCCACTCTCAGCCAGTCAGCCCCATAAAGGATCAGACGAATGAGCATCTTGGTCGATAAGAACACGCGGTTGATCTGCCAGGGAATTACCGGAAAGGCCGGGAAATTCCACTCGGAACAGTGCCGAGACTACGGCACGAACCTGGTTGGCGGCGTTACCCCCGGCCGAGGGGGCGAGAGCGTTCTGGGCGTGCCCGTCTTCGACACCACGTCCGAAGCGGTCAAGGCCACCGGGGCCAATGCCTCGATGATCTTCGTGCCCCCTCCGGGCGCGGCCGACGCCATCCTCGAAGCGGCCGACGCGGGGATTCCCTTGATCATCGCGATCACCGAGGGGATTCCCGTCCTCGACATGGCCCGCGCAGTGGCTTACCTCAAGGCCCACCACCCCAACACCCGCCTGATCGGTCCGAACTGTCCCGGCGTGATTACCCCGGGCCAGTGCAAGATCGGGATCATGCCCGGCTATATCCACAAGCCAGGGAAAGTTGGGGTTGTCAGCCGGTCGGGCACCCTGACCTACGAAGGGGTCTGGCAGCTCTCCAACCTGGGGATCGGTCAGAGCACCTGCGTCGGTATCGGAGGTGATCCGATCAACGGGACCGACTTCGTCGCCGCTCTCCGCCTGTTCGAGGCCGACCCCGACACCGAGGCCGTCCTGATGATGGGTGAAATCGGTGGGAACGCCGAGGAGCAGGCCGCGGCCCTGAAGAAGTCGGGCGAGTTCACCAAACCCCTGGCCGCCTTCATCGCCGGTCAGACCGCCCCTCCAGGCAAGCGCATGGGCCATGCCGGAGCCATCATCTCCGGTGGTTCAGGTAAGGCGTCGGATAAGATCGATGCCTTGGAGGGCGCGGGGATCCGCGTCGCTCGAAGCCCAGCCGACATGGGGCAGGTGCTCAAGGACGCGCTCAAGAAAGGTTGATCCTCGGTCAACTCGCTCCAATCCGCTCCGTGTGGGAGGCTTCGGCCGCTCACTCGGAGCACGTTTTTTTTGGAGCAGAGCCCATCTTCGACAAAATAATCCCGATCCACTCTCCGTCCCGGGTCGGCGTCTAACTCGCCTGCCGCGGCGTTCTCTCCGCGCGACTTTCCCCACCCAGTGGGCAACCCGAATCAATCCGTGGGAGATTCAGGCCCCAATTCGCTATTCCTAGGAGCGTAGGCAACTTGCCCATTCTTCGTGTGTTCCAATTCCGTTGCGGGCGAGACGCCCGCACTCCGAGGGAAAGAATCTGTTCCGAGGGCGTGGCGTCTTCCCCACTCTTCGCCGCTCCAATTGCGGGCGGGACGCCCGCGCTCCCAGGGAAAGAATTCTCGATTCGACTCCGTCGATCCTCAACAAGCACGATGTGCAAGCGCTAATCATGCCCGACCCTTCCGAACAGAACCCCTGGACGACGCTGAACTCTCGACTCGTCTACGAGAACCCCTGGATCGTGGTCCGAGAAGACCAGGTCATTCGACCCGATGGCAATCCGGGGATTTATGGTGTGGTCCACTTCCGGAACCAGGCCGTGGGAGTGCTCGCCGTTGAGGACGATGGAAGCCTTTGGCTCGTCGGCCAGTTCCGATATCCCGCGCAGGTCTATTCCTGGGAAATCCCCGAAGGGGGAAGCCACCCCGGCGAAACCACCGAAGACGCCGCCCGACGCGAGCTTCGGGAAGAAACCGGTCTCTCCGCCCAAAAGCTTGAGCTGATCTCGACCTCTCACCTCTCGAACTCGGTCAGTGACGAGGTAGGGTCGATCTTCCGCGCGACCGGGCTGACCGAAGGTTTGAGTGCCCCCGAAGGGAGTGAACAACTCAAGGTCCGTCGCCTCCCCTGGGACGAGGTCTGGTCCATGCTACAAACAGGGAAAATCACCGACTCCATGTCCGTGATCGCGATCCTGCATGAAGCTGTGCGTCGAGGCATGCCGGCCGCGAACGAGCAACCTTGAGCGAGCCTATTCCAGGACGAGATCGGCCCATCAATGAAAGCCTATCAATGATCAACCGGCGGTCGAGACCGTTCTGGTTCTCACTGCATTGATCTAGAGAGATCGATGTGAAGTGGGGGCGGAGCGAATCGGATTGCAACTTGAGAGGGTTGGCTTATTTAAAATGCAATAATCATCAGCATAAAATTTAATTTAAAGGCAATCGGGAGTCTTATTGGCGTCGGGCGGTATCGCGTGAGCCAAGCACGGCCTGGGTTGGGAAGTGCTTGCCTGGGCAGGCGGTGGGGGAATTGGCGAGCGAGGCGTGGGTACCGACGTGGTTCGAGGTCACTCGGTAACGCTCGGTGAGATAATCAACCAGGAACCGGGTCGCCTCGATCTGCCGCTCGGATGGGGGGGAAGCGTCGAGGTCTCCCACGAGGCAAATCCCAATTCCATATTCATTCACTTCGCTATCCTTGCCGTCACGGCAGTGAACGCCGTGCTGCTGGTTCGACCAGCGCTGGGCCACCTCGATCTGACCGTCAGGACTTCCGGTGCCGTTCCCAATCACGAAATGGTAACCGCACCCCTGCCACCCAAGCACCTTGCGGTGCTCGTGGTCGATGGCGTCGAGCCCGCCGGTGGGCTGAGCACTGTGGTGGATGACAACATACTTCCAGGGGCGGTCCGCCTTCGGAGGAGAGAAGAGGTCCTCCGGGTCATTGACGAAAGGGCGGAGTTTCTCCCGTAACGAGGCCTCCCTTGGCCGGCCGCCGAACAAGCTTCGGCGACCAGACCGGGTCGAGCTCGGGCTCGTTCGCACCGCGCCCTTTTCGGGGTCGAGCCTGGGGCCGGGCTCAGCGGAGGGGGTTCCTTCCTGGGCGGGCGTCAGCTCCAAGGGGGGCTCACTCGGAGTCACGTTCGGCCGAGGGGGCGAGTTGGACGCGGGCGATACCGGCTCATCCAACCGAGGAAAACCTGAGTCCGAAGACGAGGTCGGAGCCTCGAGCGAAGGGAACCCCGAATCCAGCGAAGGGGACGGAACCACGGAAGAATCCGACGGGCTGCTGATCGTCCCAGACTCGATCGTGGTCCCACCCGGAATCACCGTGGTGGAGGACGACCCACAGTTCCCACTCGGGCAATCGTTCGGCATCAGGACCGGGCGATTGGCACGAAATCTGGGCGACATGAACACAGGCCGAAATGACGTCCGACGCTGGCTGCAACCCACCAAGGCCGACACGCATAACGCGGCGGTTAACAGCCAGATCCCGCGACGCGGGCGATCACGAAGTAAGACCGGCGGATGTAAGGCCATTATCAATTCTCCCTAATCAAAGGGTTGGAGATACTCACTTCAAGGGGCTCCAAAAGAATTTTCAAGAGAAGCAAGCGAGATGCCGAACGGCCGCCAAGCCTCTTTGATCACACTCTTCCAAAATTCCAACTTTCGACTCAAGTCTACACGCCAATTGGTCGATTGCGCGACGACCGAAGGCTTTTTTTGTTTTTCTCTCAAGTTCCACCAACCCCCTGTCGACAGACGTTTTTTCAAGGTTTCGTCTGTATCGTTTGTAAGAGTTATCACCGAGGCCGACAGGCCGACCAATCCAAAAATTCCACCAAAACCTCTCATCCCGCGCAGCCCCAACCGTAGGCCCGCCGCTGGTCGAAAGCCAAGGATCTCGTTATTCTGTTTCACGTGACGAACAAGCCCCCTTGAACCTGGTGGAGGGCTTTCCTTGTCAGACTCTGTCGTGGTGTCTCGTCTCGATTGAGGCAGGAGAGCGTCGGTCATGCCCGTGTATCATGTTCAGCGCATTGAGAAGAAGTGGCAGGCTTACTGGGAGCGGAACAAAACGTTCCGAACTCCCGACCTCGTCCCGGGCAAGCCGAAGCTTTACATCCTCGACATGTTCCCCTATCCCAGCGGCGAGGGCCTGCATGTCGGGCACCCCGAGGGATACACCGCGACCGATATCCTCTGCCGGTACAAACGGATGCGCGGATTCAACGTTTTGCACCCCATGGGCTGGGATGCCTTCGGCCTGCCGGCCGAGCAATACGCCATCAAAACCGGAACCCATCCACGCATCACCACGCAAACCAACATTGACAACTTTCGACGCCAGATCAAGTCGATTGGTTTCTCATACGACTGGGATCGCGAGATCAATACGACCGATCCGGGCTATTACAAGTGGACGCAGTGGATCTTCCTCCAACTCTTTGACACCTGGTACGACCCGGACCATGTCTGGACCGATAGCCAGGGGGTGACCCGCACGGGGAAAGGGCGTCCGATCGCCGAACTGCCGATTCCCCCCGGCACGGCCGACCCCGATGCCTACCGCGACCAGAAGCGACTCGCGTACCGCGCCGAGGTTCCGGTGAACTGGTGCCCCGCGCTGGGGACGGTGCTCGCCAACGAAGAGGTGGTCAACGGCAAGAGCGAGCGCGGCGACCATCCCGTGGTACGCATGCCCCTGAAGCAGTGGATGCTGCGGATCACCGCATACGGCGACCGCCTGGGCGACGAGCTGGAAGCGGTTGACTGGCCTCGCGCCATCAAGGAGATGCAGCGCAACTGGATCGGCCGAAGCGAAGGGGCCGAGGTGGACTTCTACATCGGCTCCGATCCCCAGGGCCATCGCGCGGATCGCCAGGCGAAGGGCTGGCCCGAGAAACAGGAAGCCGACACGATCCGGGTCTTCACCACGCGCCCCGATACCCTCTTCGGCGCGACCTACATGGTGCTCGCCCCCGAACATCCCCTGGTCGATCGGCTCACCGCCCCCGAGCGCCGGGATGAGGTGGAGACGTATCGACGCGCGACCAGCGGCAAGAGCGACCTCGACCGGACCGACCTGGCCAAAACCAAGTCCGGAGTCTCGATTGGAGCTTCGGCGGTCAATCCCGTGACCGGCCACTCGATCCCGATCTGGATCGCCGACTACGTCCTGATGGGCTACGGCACAGGCGCCATCATGGCGGTCCCCGGGCACGACACGCGCGACTTCGAGTTCGCTCAGAAGTTCGACCTGCCGATCGTTCGCGTGGTGGCCGCGTCGGCGGACCAGGCGAAGTTGCCGCTGGATGCGCCTGGCATTGAGCCGGGCGTCGCGGTCAACTCCGGCGGCGGTATCGACGGTGTCTCGATTGATGGCCTGCCCACCGACCAGGCCAAGGCCAGTATCACCGCCTGGTTGGCCGAGCGGGGGCTCGGTCGCAAGACGATTAACTACAAGCTGCGTGACTGGCTCTTCAGCCGCCAGCGCTACTGGGGCGAGCCGTTCCCGATCCTGCTGGGCCAGGGAGAAACCTTGAAGGCCCTGCCGGAGTCGGAGCTCCCCGTCCTCTTGCCCGAGCTCGACGACTACCGCCCCTCGGGTAAGCCCGAACCGCCGCTGGGCAAGGCGGAGCAGTGGATCAAGTACTCCGAGACTTACACCCGAGAGACCAACACGATGCCGCAATGGGCGGGCTCGTGCTGGTACTTCCTGCGTTACCTCGACCCCACCAACGACGAGCGTCCCTGGAACCCCGAGCTCGAGAAGTACTGGATGCCGGTCGACCTTTACGTCGGCGGCGCCGAGCACGCGGTTTTACACCTGCTCTACAGCCGGTTCTGGCACAAGGTCCTGTTCGACCGAGGGCACGTCAGCACCCCGGAGCCGTTCCAGCGGCTCGTCAACCAGGGGATGATCCTGGGAGAGACCGAATACACCGCGTTCCGCAAACCGAATGGCGAGTGGGTCGCGGCGAACGAGGTCAAGGAAGTCGAAGACGGCTGGGTGGATGCCACGAATCAACCCGTGACTCCAGTCAAGCTCGACCCCGAGCAAGCGCTCAAGAAGGGGGAAGGATTCGTCCTCTTGGAGTCCCCCCAGACCCGGATCGACGCCCGGGCCCACAAGATGTCGAAGTCGCGAGGCAACGTGATCAGTCCCAACGTCGTGATCGAAGAATACGGCGCGGACAGTCTCCGGCTTTATGAGATGTTCATGGGCCCGCTCGAAGCGGTCAAACCCTGGAGCATGAAGGGGGTCGAGGGCGTTTACCGGTTCCTGAACCGGGCCTGGCGTATGATCGTCGACGCCGAAAGCGAAACGCTTCAGCTCGACCCGAAAGTTCAGGACGTTCCTCCATCTCCCGAGGTTACCAAACTCGTTGCGCGCACGGTCGCTTCGGTGACCGACGACCTCGACGCCTTGCGCTTCAACACAGCCATCAGCCGATTGATGGAATTCACGAACGCCTTGACGAGCCAGCAGGTCCGGCCCAAGTCCGCGATCGAGACCTTCACGCTGTTGCTCGCTCCCATGGCCCCTCACATCGCGGAGGAGTTCTGGGAGTTGCTCGGCCATGACGAGACGCTGGCGTATCATCCCTGGCCCACCTTCGACCCGGCTTTGTTGAAAGATGACGAGGTGGAGATCCCCGTGCAGGTCAACGGCAAGCTCCGGGCACGCGTGAAGGTCGCGGCCGACGCGTCGAAAGAGGCGGTCGAGCAAGCGGCCCGGACCGACGAGAAGGTCGCGGCACTACTGGCCGGCAAGAGTATCCGCAAGCTCGTGGTCGTGCCGGGCAAGCTCGTCAACTTCGTCGTGAGCGACCCGGCCTGATTGGTAAGAATCGCTCGACAACGAACTCGCCCCCCCCGAGCCGCCCTCCTTTGGCTCTCATCTCGAGTGGACGCCCTTCGCGCTCAACTGAGCCGGCAGGCATCCACTCGAGCTCATTTTTAAAAGATCGTTCTGATGGGTGATGGAGAGAGGAAGTCGGCTGGGCACTTAAGGTTTGGTTTCCAGAACCGGGGTAAAGCCATAAGATGGTGGGAAGGGTTGCTACCGCTTTTCTAGAGGACCGGTCGGGAATGGCACGTTCACGTTTCATCGTTGGGATCGATCTCGGCACGACCAACTGCGCGGTCGCCTATGTGGACACCAAAGGGCGAGAGCGACCGACCGCCGATATCCGGCCATTCCCCGTTCCGCAGCTTGTCGCGCCTGGCGAGACGGCCCCGAGGCCCATGCTCCCCTCGTTCCTCTACCTGCCGGGGGGGCGCGACCTTCCCCCGGGGGCCACGACGCTCCCTTGGAAATCTGAACCCGACCGGATGGTCGGAGAATTCGCAAGAATCCAGGGGGCCAAGGTCCCCAATCACCTGGTCTCAAGCGCCAAGAGTTGGCTCTGCCACGGCGGCGTCGATCGGGATGCCGAGATCCTCCCCTGGGCCAGCCCTCCCGGGACGCGCAAGGTCTCGCCCGTGGAAGCGTCGGCCGACCTCCTCCGCCATATCAAGGAAGCCTGGAACGCGCAGTTCGCTCAGAAAGACCCATCGTTCCGGCTCGAGGCGCAGGAGATCATCCTGACTGTCCCAGCTTCGTTCGACGAGGCGGCCCGCGAGCTGACGGTCGAGGCCGCCAAGCGCGCGGGGCTCGAAACCTTGATCCTGCTCGAAGAGCCTCAGGCCGCGTTTTACTGCTGGATCGTCTCGCACCAGGAAGGCTGGCAACGCGAAGTCCGCGGCGGGGAGCTGATCCTGGTTTGCGACATCGGCGGGGGCACCACCGACTTCAGCCTGATCACCGTGGTCGAGACCCCGACGGGCCCTGGATTCCGACGCGTGGCGGTCGGCGACCATCTCATGCTCGGTGGTGATAATATCGACCTCGCCCTGGCCCATCGCGTCGAGCGCAAGCTCGGAGGTATCAAACTCGACGCCGAGCAGTGGAGCGCCTTGAGGCACGCCTGCCGGCTCGCCAAGGAAAAGCTCCTCGGGGATTCTCCCAGCGAGCGCTGGCCGGTCACGATCGCGGGTCGAGGCTCTCGGATCATCGGCAGTAGCATTCAGTCGGAGCTGACCCGAGACGAGGTCCTCGAGATCGTTCGCGACGGCTTCTTCCCCCTGGTCGCGCGCGGCGCGGAGCCCGATCGCGGCAGTAAGATCGGGTTGCAGGAGTTTGGACTTCCCTTCGTGGCCGACCCCGCTATCCCCAAACACTTGGGCTCGTTCCTTCGACGGCACCGTGCCGAGGCAGCCGGTCACGAGGAAGGGGAAGGGAAGGGGGGGGACGCGTTGAACGACCGGCCCGCTCGGCCCGACGCCATCCTTTTCAACGGCGGAGCCCTCTCCCCCTCGATCGTACGCGAGCGGCTCGTTGAAGTGGTCGCCTCCTGGTTCCGGGACGATGACGGTCCCGCCCCCGCCTATTCGCCTCGCGTCCTTTCCAACGCCTCGCTCGACCTGGCCGTGGCTCACGGAGCGGCGTACTACGGCGTGGTCCGCCGAGGGGGAGGAATCCGGATCGGCGGTGGGACCGCCCGTTCGTTCTATGTTGGAGTCCAGTCGGAAGGCGCGACCCCACCCTGGCTCTGCGTTGTGCCTCGCGATGCCCAGGAAGGGGACGAGATTGAAATCAACGACCACGACTTCGACCTTTTGATGGGTCAGCCCGTCGCCTTCCCCCTGGCCAGCAGCTCGGTCCGGCCCGACGACCGGCCCGGCAGCCTCGTCCCCTCCAACCCCGACTCGATCCGTGAACTGCCGCCGCTCCAAACCTTGATGAAAGTGGGCCGAAAGGCCAAGGCCGAGCGAGTCCCGGTCCGCCTGGCCGCCCGAGTCACCGAGGTTGGCACGATCGAGCTCTGGTGCCGTTCCCAGACCGACGACAGGCGCTGGCGGCTTCAGATTCAACTTCGCGGCCCGGGAGGAGACCGTGCGAAGAACACGGGCCGCGTGACGGACGAGGAAAATGACCGGGTCATCCTCGAGCAGTCGGTGATCGACGAGGCCACCGAGGCCATCCATATCGCTTTTGGCCCGGGTGGGACCAGCCCAGATCAGGGACCAGCCCGCCTCTTGAAACGACTCGAAGAGGTGCTCGAAGCGCCCAAGGACCAATGGCCCCCTTCCGCCCTCAGAGCGCTCTGGGAGCCCCTGCGTGACGTGGCCGAAACTCGGACCAAGGGACCTCGCCACGAGTCGCGCTGGTATAACCTGGCCGGGTTCTTCCTCCGACCCGGCACCGGCTACCCGCTGGACGAAGTCCGGATCAAGGCGCTCTGGCCCTTCTTCCATCAAGGACTTCGACACACCAAGGACCTGCAATGCTGGGCCGAGTGGTGGATCCTCTGGAGACGTGTCTCCGCGGGTCTCGCCCGCGTCCATCACGACGAGATCGCCCGGCGTCTCCTTCCCTTCGTCCTTCCAGGCGGGAAGGGGGGGGCCAACAAGAAAGGGGGCCGGCCACGGCCCGAACCGCACGAGCTGGCGGAAATGTGGCGCTGTATCTCGGGGCTCGAACGGCTCGCCGCCGACACCAAGACTTCCTTGGGCACAGCCCTAGTCGCCGAACTCGCCAAGGCCAACGTGCCAGGCCACGTTCTCTGGTGCTTGGGCCGTCTGGGAGCGCGCGTCTTACTTTACGGCCCAGCCAATACGGTCATTCCGCGCGAGACCGCCGAACAGTGGACCCTCGCTCTCCTCGATCGCGAGTACGCACCAGGACGCGAGACCGCCGACGCGATCTTCACGCTCGGACAACTCGGCCGCGTCTCGGGCGACCGCTCGCACGACCTTGGAGACGACCTCCGCGCCCGGGTACTCACTCGACTCGAAGCGCTCGGCGCCGACGACCTGACCCTCCGCCTCGTGCGCGAATATCACGAGCTCGAGGCCGGACAGCAAGGGGAGGCCCTCGGCGACAGCCTCCCCGTCGGTCTCCGACTCGTGGCGGCCGCCGAATCCGGAACAAATTAACATTCACCAGGGCAGAATTCTTCTAAATATGCAAGTGCATCACGATGCGAGATTTCCGTCGTGGAACGTCCGGCGAGTTCCTTATCAAGACAGGGCCGGACAGATCGCCAATTTCGGGTCCGCATCACTGATTGTTAAGCTTCCCACCCCTAAAGGGTGTGGGATTTCCGGCTAGTCTCGCGAGGGTTCCAGCCCCGGTCATTGACCGCCAGTTCTGAGGGCAGCTTAGATTGCCCCAAGCCCGGTTGTTACCA
>Ga0182745_1001861_pt1 | contig 19584 bp, 19 predicted proteins | sample eDN3rd30CKraftBY_FD_128523 | JGI IMG/M metagenome (GOLD analysis project Ga0182745, IMG submission 128523) | Enriched backyard soil microbial communities from Emeryville, California, USA - eDNA 3rd pass 30_C Kraft BY (version 2) (version 2) | ecosystem: Environmental > Terrestrial > Soil >...
CACCCACGTCTTGGGAGGCGCGGCGCCTCACCGCATCGAGGTCACCGGCACTGATCCCCGGAACAAGTCCGGGGAGGTGACGACATGGGAGGGCGAGGATTCCGGTCTCGAAGACGTGGGTCCCCGGGACAAGCCCGGGGATAACGGCGGAGGGCGGGATGACGCGGGAGGGAAACATCATCCCGGGACGAGTGACGCGCTGTCATCCCGGACGAAGCGGAGCGGAGATCCGGGATCCATAACCGCTGACGCTGCAGAACGACGCGCGACGCGGATCGTCTCGTCCTGAGACGGCGTGGGTCCGGATCCCCGCCGCCGCGGGGATGACGATGTCGAGGTGCGAGCGTCTCGTTCTGAAAGCGATCCCGGCTCTGGTGCGGAGACCGATGGCGAGGGGACGCCGTGAGCAACGGCAATCAAGACGGGCGCGAACACGAAGACTTCATCGCCCCGGCGCTTGCATCGACGGCCAAGCCCTCCACCTTCAGGAAGGCCACAAGGATATCCCGATGACCCGAAAGCTGCGTCTTCCTCTCTATGCCGCCCTTCTGCTGTCGCTGGCTTTGCCCCTCGGCGCAGGTGCGCAGGAGCAGGGGGGAGGGCGCGAGCAGCAGGCGCAGCAGCAGGAAGCGCGCCGGAGCCGGCCCGAGGCCAGGGAAACGCAGGCGCTGCCGGCGGAATCGGTGACGCGCCATACCCTGCAGCTGCCCGGCCGCACGCTTTCCTTCACCGCGACGGCGGGCCATCTGACATTGACCGACCAGCAGGGCGCTCCTCAGGCGGAGATCGCCTTCGTCGCCTATACCAAGGACGATGCCGATCCGGCGAAGCGGCCGGTGACATTCGCGGTGAATGGAGGTCCGGGCGCTTCCTCGGCCTATCTGCATCTTCTCGCCATCGGCCCCTGGCTGCTGCCGCTCGACGGCCCGGTGATCAACCCCTCGGCGCCCTCCGCCCTCGTGCCCAATGCGGAGACCTGGCTCGATTTCACCGATCTCGTCTTCATCGATCCGCCCGGCACCGGCTACAGCCGCGTGGTCGGCGGCGATCAGGTGCGCGAGCGATTCTACTCGGTTCAGGGCGACATCGACGGGCTTGCTGCCGCGACCATGCGCTGGCTCAAGGAAAAGAACCGGCTGACGTCGCCGAAATTCTTCGTCGGCGAGAGCTATGGCGGATTCCGCGGGCCGCTCCTGGCGCAGAAGCTGCAGAGCGATCAGGGTATCGGGTTCAGTGGCCTCGTTCTCGTCTCGCCCGTCTTCGATTTCGACTGGCTCGACCAGGGCACCGGTGCGCCGTGGACCAACGCGGCCCTGCTGCCCTCGCTCGCGGCAGCGAAACTCTCCCGCGAAGGCCCGGTGACGCGTGACAAGCTGCAGGAGGCCGAGGCTTATGCGTCCGGCGAGTATCTCGTCGATCTCATGCGCGGCCTCCAGGACAAGCAGGCCGTGGAGCGCGTCGGCCGCCGCGTGGCGGAACTGAGCGGGCTCGATCCCGCACTCACGCGCCGCCTTGCGGGGCGTATCGACATGCGTACCGCTCAGCGCGAGCTGCGACGCAGCTCTTCGGAGGTCGTCAGCGCCTACGATACCAATGTCGCCATTCCGGACCCGAACCCGACATCCCAGTCGTCCCGCTTTGCGGACCCGGTCCTCGATGCCATGACCGCTCCTCTGACGAGCGCGATCATCCAGCACCTGACGCAGAATCTGAACTACAAGGCGGATGGGCGCTACAACCTGCTCAACGGCTCGATCAACGGCGCCTGGCGCTGGGGCAACGGACGCAACGGGCCGGAAAACCTCGACGAGCTGCGCCAGGCCCTGTCTCTCGACAGCAATCTGCGCGTGCTCGTCACGCACGGCTACACCGATCTGGTGACGCCCTATTATGCCTCGCAGCTTCTCCTGAATCAGCTTCCCGCTCTCGGTCCCCAGAACCGTGTCGCGCTCTCTGTTTACGAAGGCGGCCACATGTTCTATTCGCGTCAGGCATCACGGCAGGCTTTCAAGGCCGATGTGCAGCGGCTTTTCGAGGAGGCCCTGCAGGCACGAGCCGCCGATTGAGGCATCGAGCCCGGGCAAACCGGGTCGGACCTCGTGATGTGATGCGACGGGGGATTGATGGCAATGCGTGCAAAAGTTCTATCCTGCATCGGCCTTATGGCGCTGGGCATGGCTGCCTGCAGCAGCACCGGCAATGCGCCGCCGGCAGCGGCCGTGCCGCCGGCAGCGGCGCCACCGATAACGGCGCCCGGCCCCGTGATCGACGGTCCCGTGCTCGGGCCGGACGGCCGCTGCACCGGAACGTCCGCAGGGACGGCGACCGCGGTCGAGCCCGGCATCACCGAATGCGATCTCGTCCGTCTCAAGGGCAAGCCCGCCACCGACGTGCTCGTTGGCGAGAGCGGCAAGGGCCAGCGCGAAGTGCAGGTGCTCTATTCCGAGGCCGGCGGTCGCGAGCTCTATTTCTTCGTCAACAACCGGCTCGATCGGGTGGTGAAGCCCTGATCCGGTGCGAAGCGCCGGCGCCGCAATCTCACTCCGGGCGAGGCGGCGCCGGTTCGACGGCGATGTCGAAATGTAGCACCTCTTCGCGCGTTCCGAGCTTTTCGTAGAGCGCGATGGCCGGGTCGTCGCCGTAATCGGCCTGCACGTAGACGACCCAGGCACCGCGCGCCGATGCGATCCCGCGCAGATGCTCGATCAGCCCCGTCGCGATATGCCGTCGCCGGTGCTCTTCCGCTACGGCAAGGTCATAGATGTAGACCTCGCGCCGCGCTCTCTCGAACTTGTCGAGTTCATAGGCGACGAGACCGCCGAGGACGTCTTCGCCGCTCAACGCGACGAGCGCAACGACGTGATCCTTCGCAAGCAGGTCGTTCAGGTATTCGTCCGTCGGCGGCTCCGTCCCGTAGGTTTCAGGCTCAGTGAAGACATCGCCGAACAGGGCGTTCAACCGGCGCATGAGCGCGATGTCGGATGAGGTCAGGCGGTGGATGGCGAAGGGCGTCGATGGCATCGTCTCTGTTTAGACCACTTGCGCTGCTTGCTCCAGCGCCGAGGACCTAGCGCAAGTGGCGGTTCACGCGGGGCGCTTCGTGCCGCTGCCGTCCGCTGCGGATTCGTAGAGATGGCGGATGTCGTCGAGACTGCGGATCGACTGGCCCGACGGCATCTGAATGACCGCACTCAGCTGCCTGAATTTGTCGTCCGCCCAGTCCTCGATCACCAGGGCGACCGCTTCCCTGAGAGGAAGGGTCGCGATCTTTTCCGTCATGAATTCCGAGCTCCTGGAGGATCTGCTGATGGCAAACAGATCGACGATCTCGTTCATGTCATGAGCAGTACTCAACGTCCTCTCCGTCCAGGCCCGGTTCCATGCGCATAGCGGCGGAGGAATGTGGCAGGACCGTGCTAGCCCCTTCAAATGAACAAAGGAGGTAACGAGCAGCGATCATGAGCGGATGTGTCGACGGTATGCGGTGGATTGTGATGCAGGACCGGGAAGGCGGATGGCGCCTTCGGATGAGCGGTTCAATTCACGGCGGAGGGAAGCGGACGCGAAGGATCGTTGTCGTTTCCGGGTTCGACGGCACGGACCTTGAGCGAAGCGAGCGGCATCGTCGCACGAGAGAAGAGGCGCGTCGTGCAGTAGGTGAGGATCTGGTTCATCGCAGCCTCCATCAAAGGCACGATGACGCTACCTCACGCGGCGACGACCGGATGTGCTCTCCCGCACACAAATTTACCTAACGGCATTTCCGACGGCGCCTGCGATGCGCTTCATGTGAAGGCGGATTTTCCACTTGGGTTGCTGGCGGGCATTGTCGTTCACGGCATGCGCGTCGCTGTCCGTCAGATAGGCCATCGGCATCAGGCCCTCGGAAAATGTTTTGTCGGTGCAGGCGGAAATATGGATCCTCATCGGTCAGCCTCCCCCTAAGGCCGCAACGAGAATACGTTCCTGCACACGCTTTGCGTGAACTCCGAATGGGTAACTCGGGCGCTCTAGAGGATTAGGCTGGATGGATAGAGGCTCGACTCAAGGAGAGCCGAGCCTCCGCGAGCCGGATCAATAGACCTCATATCTTCTGGAGGGACGCCCGTAATCGTCCTCGTAGCCCCGGTAATCACGGTCGTAACCGCGCTCATAACCGCGTTCATAGCCGCGCGGCGGCGGAGGTGGCCTGCGATAGCCGTCGTCCCGCCAGCGATCGTAGCCCCGGGCGACATAGGCGCAGCGCTTCGGAATGCCCGGCGCCGGGTCCCCGAAGACCCGGTTCGAGCAGGGAACGCCGCCCCCGCGGACGAAGACTTCCGTGCTTTGCCCGGGGACGCCGTAGATGACGCGGGTGGAATAGGGGACGCGGCAGAACTCATGTTCCCGCGCGCATGGCACGAGGCCTTGCGCCTGGACGCCCGATGGCGAACCGAGGAACACCCCCGTGGTCAGCACCGCCATCGCCATGATCGTACGAAACATGTTCGCTCTCCCTGATGAGGGTCTCAGCCTATGGCCCGGAGAATGAACGCCGTCGTAACGGCGGGGATCCAGGGAGAAGGCCTCCGGTGCTCTAGACGCTCGCCTCTTCGATCTCGCTGCTCAGCATCAGCCATTCCTCCTCCACGGAGGCGAGGGTCGAGGCGGCCTCGGCGCGCATCCGGGAGAGTTCGGTCGCCTTGGCGGGGTCCTTCTGGAAGGCGGTGCCGTCGGCGAGTGCCGTGTCGACCTTGCCGATCACGTCGGTGAGCTTCGCCATCCGCGTCTCGAGAGCTTCGAGCTTCTTGCGCAGAGGCGCGAGAGCCGCACGGCGCTCGGCGGCGGCGCGGCGTTCGTCGCCCTTCGAGGCGGTCGGTGCCTGTGGCTTGTCGGAGCGCTTCTGCGGATCGAGCTCGCCGGAGAGCACGAGCTGGCGATAATCGTCCATGTCGCCGTCGAAGGACTTCACGCCGCCATTGCCGACGATCCACAAGCGGTCGGCGCAGGCCTCGATCAGGAAGCGGTCGTGACTCACCAGGATGACGGCACCGGTATAATCGTTGATCGCCTCCATCAGGGCCGTGCGGCTGTCGATGTCGAGGTGGTTGGTCGGCTCGTCGAGGATGAGCAGGTGAGGGCCCTCGAAGGCCGCAAGTCCCATGAGAAGTCGTGCCTTCTCACCGCCCGACAGGGATGAGACCGGCGTGTCCGCCTTGGCGCTCGGAAAGCCGATCTGCGCCGTGCGGGCGCGGATCTTGGCGATCGGCGTGTCGGGCATGCGTTCGGCCACATGGTCGTAGGCGGTGGCTTTCGGGTTGAGTTCGTCGAGCTGGTGCTGCGCGAAATAGGCCACATCCATGCGAGACGGCGTGCGCATCTCGCCTTTCATGGGCGCGAGCCTGCCGCCGATGAGCTTGCAGAAGGTGGATTTGCCGTTGCCGTTCGATCCGAGCAGGGCGATCCGGTCGTCCGGCGCGATGGTCAGGTTGAGCCGGTCGAGCACGATCCGCTCCCCGTAGCCGACGGCGGCGCCCTCGACGGTGATCAGCGGCGGCGCGGCGGGGCGCTCGGGTCCCGGCAGGTTGAAGGGCAGCACATCGTCCTCGACGATGGTGGCGATGGGTTCGAGCTTGGCGAGCCGCTTGACGCGGGACTGCGCCTGCCGCGCCTTCGAGGCCTTCGCCTTGAAGCGGTCGACGAAGGCCTGCAGATGCTTGCGCTCGGCCTCCTGCTTCGCCGCCATCTTGGCGGTCAGCTCGCGCTTCTCGGCATATTGCTTGGCGAACGAAGTGTAGCCGCCGCGATAGATCGTGAGCTTGCCCCGGTCGAGATGGAGGATGTGGTTGACGCAGGTATCGAGCAGCTCGCGGTCGTGGCTGATGATCAGCACCGTGTGCGGATAGCGCCCGAGATAATCGTAGAGCCAGAGGGTGCCCTCCAGGTCGAGATAGTTGGTCGGCTCGTCGAGGAGCAGCAGGTCGGGCTCGGTGAAGAGCACGGCGGCAAGCGCCACGCGCATGCGCCAGCCGCCCGAGAAGTCCGAGCAGGGCCGGTTCTGCGCCTCGGCATCGAAGCCGAGGCCGTGCAGGATGGCTGCAGCGCGGGCAGGCGCCGAGTGGGCCCCGATGTCGGTGAGCCGGGTCTCGATCTCGGCGCGGCGCAGGCCGTCGGCAGTCTCCGCTTCGGCGAGGAGCGCGGAGCGCTCCTTGTCGGCGGCGAGCACGACCTCGATCAGGGTCTCGGGTCCGCCCGGCGCCTCCTGGGCCACGGCGCCGATCTTCATGCCGCGGGGCAGGGCGACGGTGCCGCTTTCCGTGGAAAGCTCGCCCTGGACGATCTTGAAAAGGGTGGTCTTGCCGGCGCCGTTGCGCCCCACGAGTCCCACCTTCGCCCCGGTGGGCAGATTGAAGGAGGCGCGGTCGAGGATCAGCCTATTGCCGATGCGGAAGGTCAGGTCGTTGACGTGAAGCATGCCGCCTTTTGACGTCTGACGAGGGCGCTGGCAAGGTCTCGGACAAGATCTCGAAGCCCCGGCCGATAGCCGGAATTGCCAATGACACGAGAGACAGGGCCTGAGAAAGGGTTGCGCGACACACAGATACTGACGCTGCGAAATTTATGGTATAGCCAAGACTTGCAGGTAGGGGGAGAAGAACAATGGCGAGGCTCGCCGGGATCAAATTGTTCAAGGGGCTGGACATCGACCTTGAGCGCTTCGAGGCGCGGGCCAATTGGCGCCGCTTCGATCCCGAAGAAGTCCTGATCGACTTCGACGAGCCGTCGACCGACCTCTATTTTCTTCTGACGGGCGAGGTCCGGGTGCTCATGCGTACCCCCTCGGGCAAGGAGGTCATCCTCCACGAGATGAAGCCGAACGACCTCTTCGGCGAGCTCGCCGCCCTCGACGGCGTGCCGCGTTCGGCCAACGTCACGGCGCTCACCCGGGGCGAGGCCTGCGTCATGCCGGCCGCCGTCTTCAAGGAGCTGCTGTTCTCGCATCAGGTGGTCTCGGAGCGCCTCTTCTGCCTCATGGCGGCGCGCATCCGAGAGCTGAACGCCCGCTTCATGGAGCAGACGGTGCTCGATCTCAGGCACCGGCTCTATTCGGAACTCCTGCGCCTGTCGACGCCCCGGCAGGACCGGTCGGGGGAGCGGGTGATCACGCCGCCGCCCTTCCACCACATCGTGGCCGCCCGCATCGGCTGCCGGCGCGAGCAGATCACGCGGGAATTCTCCATGCTGACTCAGGAGGGCCTGATAGAGCGCACCCGCGGCGCTCTGATCCTGCGCCAGCCGGAGGTGCTCAAAGCGCGCGTAACCGAGGCCCTGCAGACGGACCGCTAGCCGGAGCCTGCGGTCCGTAGGCCGCGAAGAAGACGCGGATGGCGTTTGCCACGTTGTGTTGGATCTCGTCCTCCGTCGGCGGCTCGCCGACCGAGAAGAGCATACGACGCAGGATGCCGGAGACGCACAGGTCGAGGAAATGCTGGGCTGCGAGGCCGGTATCCTCGATGGAGAGCCGCCTCGCTTCCACCTGCCGGTCGAAATAGGCGCTGAGCCGCGCGATGCCCTGGCAGGGTCCTGCCTCGTAGAAGGCCTGTCCGAGGCGCGGGAATTTTTCGGCCGCGCCCATCACCATCCGGATCGAGGATACGTGCTCGGGCTTGCCCAAGCGGCGCAGATAACTGAGGCCGAGCCTGGTCAAGGCGCCGCGAACGTCGGGATCCTCCGCATCGAGCTTGAACAGGACCTCGGCAAGACCGCGCTTCTCCTCCGTCGTCAGGGCCTCGAACAGGCTCTCCTTGCTGTCGAAATAGACATAAAGGGTCCCCTTCGAGACGCCGGCGACCTTGGCGATCTCGCCCATGCTGGCGCCGTCGAAGCCTTGGGCCAGAAACACCTTCCGCGCACCTTCCAGAATCTGGCGGCGCTTGGCGCTCTCACCGCTCTCCTCGGCGGTCGTGGAAAGCTCCCGGGTGGTGTCATGCGCGGCGCTCATGGCTTCTAGAACATCCTTTATTAGCTATTGACCGAACGGTTCGGTCAACCATATATGGCAGACAATCGTCGAAGATCAAGGCCGCAATGCAGCGCCCAAGCTTTTGAAAGCGAGTGGCTCCCCAGGCCTTGCAGAGGTTCACATGGCTTATCGCGAAGAATTTCAGCAGGGTGCAGGCGCCCCCGAGACGGCTCGGGACGGAAAGGCCGTTCAGGCTCCCCAGCCGGAGCAGGCGGCTCCCGCATTGGCACCTCCTGCCAAGAAGAAGGGCTTCGGCAAGAAACCCGTGATCTTCGCCGTGCTCGCGGCGGCCCTCGGCTTCGGCGCCTACGAGGGGCATTCATGGTGGACCGACGGCCGTTTCATGGTCTCGACCGATGACGCCTATGTACAGGCCGATATCACGATCCTGTCGGCCAAGATCTCCGGCTATGTCTCGTCCGTCGCCGTCACCAACAACCAGAGCGTCAAGGCCGGCGACCTGATCGCCAAGATCGACGACGGCGATTACCGCCTCGCCCTGCAATCGGCCAAGGACAAGCTCGCGACCCAGCAGAGCGCCATTACCCGCATCGGCCGGCAGGTTGAGGCCGGCCGCGCCTCCGTGGCGCAGGCCGAGGCGCAGGTCGTCAGCGCGCAGGCGGAGGCCGAGCGCGCCGAGAGCGATTACGCCCGCCAGCAGCAGCTCGCCAAATCCGACTACACCAGCAAGGCCTCGTTCGAGAACGCCAAGGCGGCCCGTGACAAGGCCAATGCCGAGGTGAAGAGCGCCCAGGCCGCGTCTGCCGCCGCTCAGGCGAATGTCGAGGTCTTGGCTGCGCAGCAGAACGAGGGTCAGCGTCTGGCCGACGAGTATCGCACGGCCGTCGAGAAGGCGGAGCGTGATCTCTCCTTCACCGAGATCCGAGCAGCCGTCGACGGCATTGTTGGCAACAAGGCGGTGGAGGTCGGGACCTTCGTGCAGCCGGGCGCCCGCCTGGCTGCCCTGGTGCCGCTGACAAGCGTGCATGTGGACGCCAATTTCAAGGAGACGCAGCTCGCCTTCCTGAAGCCCGGCCAGAAGGTGCATGTGAAGGTCGATGCGTTCCCGGATACCGATATCGTCGGTACGGTCGAGAGCGTCTCGCCCGCCGCCGGCGCGGTGTTCAGCCTGCTGCCGCCGGAAAACGCCACCGGCAACTTCACGAAGATCGTTCAGCGGGTGCCCGTGCGCGTCACCGTGAGCCCCGACGTGGCCCAGAAGGGCCTGCTCCGCCCGGGCCTGTCGGTGGTCGTCGACGTCGACACCCGCACCTCGGCCGAGCCCTCCAAGACGGCCAGCATCAAAGAGTAAGGAACCATGGCCGCATCCGCTGCCATTCCAGGCAAGCCTCAAGCCATGCCTGCCGCGAAGCCTGCGCCGCTCGACCGGCGCCGGACCTTTGCGTTCTTCTGCATGGTCTTCGGCATGTTCATGGCGATCCTGGACATCCAGATCGTCTCCGCTTCGCTCGCCGAGATCCAGGCCGGCCTCTCCGCCTCGTCCGAGGAAATCTCGTGGGTTCAGACGAGCTACCTGATCGCGGAAGTGATCATGATCCCGCTCTCGGGCACGCTCTCGCGCGTGCTCTCGACGCGCTGGATGTTCGTGATCGCGTCGGGTGGCTTCACCTTCATGAGCCTGATGTGCGCGACGGCGACGAACATCGATCAGATGATCGTCTACCGCGCGCTGCAGGGCTTCATCGGCGGCGGCATGATCCCGACCGTCTTCGCCTCCGCCTTCACGATCTTCCCGCCGGAGAAGCGGCCCGTGATCTCACCGATCATCGGCCTCGTGGCGACGCTCGCGCCGACCATCGGCCCGACGCTCGGCGGCTATCTGACGGACCTGTTTTCCTGGCACTGGCTTTTTCTCGTCAACATCGTGCCCGGCATCTTCGTCACGGTTTCCACCTATCTGCTGGTCGATTTCGACGAGCCGGATCTCAGCCTGTTCAAGTCCTTCGACTGGGCTGGCCTCGGCTTCATGGCGGCGTTCCTGGGCAGCCTGGAATATGTGCTGGAAGAAGGGCCTCTGAACGAGTGGTTCCAGGACGAGGCGGTGCTGATCCTCGCCATCGTCTGCGTGATCGGAGCGGTCGGCTTCTTCTACCGGGCGTTCACGGCCAAGCAGCCGATCGTGGATTTGCGCGCCTTCGCCGACCGCAACTTCCTCGCCGGTTCCGCCTTCAGTTTCGTCATGGGCATCGGCCTCTACGGCCTCACCTATCTCTATCCGGTCTATCTGGCCCGCGTCCGGGGCTACTCGTCGCTCCAGATCGGCGAGACCATGTTCGTGACGGGCGCCACCATGTTCCTCATGGCGCCGGTGGCGGGCATGCTGTCGCGCAAGATGGATCCGAGGCTCATGATGGCCATCGGCTTCGGCGCCTTTGCCTTCGGCACCTGGCAGATCACCGGTCTCACCAAGGATTGGGATTTCTGGGAACTGTTCGTGCCGCAGATCTTCCGCGGCGTCGGTCTCATGATCTGCATGGTGCCGATCAACAACATCGCGCTCGGCACCCTGCATCCGAGCCGGATCAAGAACGCGTCGGGCCTCTACAACCTCACGCGCAATCTCGGCGGCGCGGTCGGTCTGGCGGTCATCAATACGCTCCTGAACAATCGTCTCGACCTGCATCTCCAGCGTCTGCGCGAGAGCGTGACCTGGGACAGTTCGAAGGCGATGGAGACGCTCAATGCTCTGACCATGAAGTTCCAGGGTCTCGGCACGGATGCGAATGCGGCAGCGATCAAGACGATGTCGAACATGGTCCGGAAGGAGGCTCTGGTGATGTCCTTCGCCGACGTCTTCCTGCTGCTGACCGTGCTGTTCATCGGACTGATCTGCGCCTTGCCCTTCATCAAGAAGCCGCGCGCAGCACCCGCCGGCGGCGGGGGAGGGCACTAAGAGACGGTGTCATGGCCGGGCTTGTCCCGGCCATCCCGATGATGTGAAGCACGGAGCCTTTCGCATCGGGATCACCGGCACGAGGCCGGTGATGACGTGGAGTGCTTTCCAAGATTGAGCGCGATTGCGTGTCGGCCCCTCAAATCCCCTGAGCCTTCGTATCCACACTCACCACCACAGACATGCCGGGCGACAGATGATCGGTGAGCGACTGGCCCGGGTCGATGGCGATGCGGACGGGCACGCGCTGCGCGACCTTGGTGAAGTTGCCGGTGGCGTTGTCGGTTCGGATCACGCTGAATTCCGAGCCGGCCGCCGGCGAGAAGCGCTCGATATGGCCGTTCAGCTGTGCGTGCTGGAGCGCATCGACCGTGAAGGTCACGGACTGGCCGGGTTCCATGCCGGCGAGCTGGGTTTCCTTGAAGTTGGCGATCACCCAGATCCGCTCCGGCACCAGGGCGAGAAGCTGGGTGCCCGCGGAGACGTATTGTCCGATACGCGCACCGATCTCGCCGAGCTTTCCATCCTCCGGCGCGACGATGCGCGTGTTCTGCAGATCGATTTCGGCGAGGCGGACCGCCGCCTGCGCGCCCTGCACGGCCGCTTCGAGGGATTGGCGGCTGACCAGAGTCGAGGCGAGATCCTGCCGCGAAACCTCCAGCGCTGCCTGCGCCTGATGCAGCGAGGCCGTCGACTGGTCGAGCGCGGCGCGAGCCTGATCGGCCTGGCTCTGCGTCGTGACGCCCCGTTCGAGCAACGGCTCGATCCGCTTCCAGCTCGCTTCCGCCGCCTTGAGCGCGGCCTGGGCGCTGTCGACCTGCGCCTGGCTCGACGTGATGCGCGCTTCGTCCGAGCGGCGCTTCTGCTCGGAATTGGCGAGAGCCGCCTGCTGGCCCGCGAGCGTCGCCTTCGCCTGTTCGAGCTTCTGCGCGAAGATGCGGTCATCGAGCTTCACGAGAAGCTGACCGGCCTTCACATGCTGGAAATCCTGCACCGCGACCTCGGCGACATAGCCGGCGAGCTGCGGACTGACGAGGGTTACCTGTCCGCGCACATAGGCATTGTCCGTCGTCTGAACGGAGCTGTCGAAAGGCGGCAGGCGCCAGGCATAAAGCACGAGCGCAACGCCGATGGCGCCGATGGAGGTTGCGATGAGCGTCGTGGGGGAGCGGAGGGACTTGAGCATGGCAATCGATATGGGGTTAAGCGGCTGCGGGCTGAGGAGCGGGTGACAGGCGCGCGGCGACGGTGCGGACCGCCACGTGAACGATCAGGGCGACGAGGGCGAAGGCGGCAATCCCTGCAATGGCCAGGAAGGCGTCGTTATAGGCGAGCACCGTCGCCTCGCGGGTAACCTGCTGGCCGAGCAGGATGGCGCCTTCGGCATTCAGCAGCGCCTTGTCGCCAATCACGCGGCCATAGGCGCCCGCAAGCTGGCTGAGTCGCTGGATGACGAGGGGATCTGTCAGCGGCAGATGGTTGGCGAGAGCCTGGATGTGGAAGCGCGTACGCCAGGTGATGAAGCTTCCGACGATGGCGGAGCCGAGCACACCGCCGATGCTCTGGGTGGTGAGGAAGACGATGACGAAGCTCAGGATGTAGGTCGGCCCTTTCTTTAGCGCCATCATCAGGCCGGATGCCATGGCCGGCGGCAGGAAGAGCGCGCCCGCGAAGGCGATGAGCGCCTGGCTCAGATACATCTCGGCCGGACGCGTCAGGTTCGTGGCCCGGCTGTCCATGACGGCGCCTGCGATGAGCAGAGACAGGGCGACGATGTGGATCGCGTGCTCACGGTCCGGCTTGACGATCGCCGCGCATGCGAGCCCGCCGAGGATCGAGGCCGCGAGGATGACGAGCGAGAGCATCTGCATCTGCTCGTTCTGCAACCCGAGCGCCTGGAAGAAGGCAAAGGCGCCGCTCGTCTGCTCCGACAGGGCGATGCGGAAGATCAACAATGCGCCGGTGAAATGCACGACCTCCTTGCTCGCAAGCCAGCGGATGTCGAGCAGCGGGCTCTCGCGGTTGAGTTCGAGCACGACGGCCACGGTGACGGCGGCGATGCCGACTGCGAGCATGATCCCGAGCCAGGGCGCCTCGAACCACCAATAGACGCGGCCGAGCGTCAGCACCATGGCCGTCAATCCGAAGCCGATTGCGATCAGGAGATAGCTCAGCACATCGCGCCAATGGATGACCTTCGCCCGCGGCTGCGGCGTGAGCGGCAGCAGATAGACGGCGGCGAAAGCCAGCATGGCGATGGCGATCTCGAACACGTAGAGGCCATGCCATTGTCCGAGCATCAGCAGATCCGGCGCGATCAGGCGCGCGACGGGAGCGCCGAAGGACAAGTTCGTAAGTGCGAGCGACAGGCCGATATTCAGCTTCTTCGCCGGCGGAAACGCCTCCAGCATGTAGAGAAAGCCGAGCGACGACATGGGTGCTGCCGCAATCCCGCTGAAGAAGCGCACGATCAGCGCCGAATGCAGGTCGTTGACGAAGAGATGCATCAGCGAGACGAGCATGAAGACGAGAATGCTCAGCTCGGCGAAATTGCGCAGTCCGTATTGGGTCCGGATCTTGATGAGGGCCAAAGACAGGCTGACATTCGGCGCCATGTAGACGGCGACGAGCCATGTAGCCTCGTTCGCGGTTGCGCCGAGGGAGCCCTGAATCTGCGGCAGGTTCGCCGAGATGAGATTCATGCCCAGCCCCTGCGTGAGGGCGAGGAGAAGCGAGGCGAGCATGTAGCCGGACGCACGAAGCGGCGGCATGGGAGCAGGCGCCGCCGCCGCGGGGGCGGGCGGCGCCTGCGGTTCCGCCGGCTCCGAAGGGGTCTCGACCTCGGAGCCGACGGCATTGGGATGGGCTTTGGCAGATGCGGATGTCATCAGGATGCCGCCGCTCAGCTCATGGCTTCCAGGTTCCGGCTCATGGCATGCAGGGCGCGGATGGCGATCTTCAGCTCGTCCTCGGGGATGTCCTTGAGCACGTCGCTGCGGAATTCCTTGACCAGGGCATCGACATAGGAAGCCTGCTCGCGCCCCGCCGCGGTCAGCGCGATCTGCTTGGCGCGCCTGTCGCCGTCGACCGGCTGGCGCTCGATCAGGCCCTGCTTCGCCAGGCCGTCGAGCAGGGGAACGAGGGTCGGGCCCTCGATTTCAAGGGCATCGGCAAGCTCGGTCTGGGTCATGCAGTCCTTCTTGCCGAGGAAGATCAGGGCCCGTGCCCGCGCCAGCGTCAGGCCCTCGGCACGAACGCGGGCGTCGAAGGCCGTGCGCATCTTGCGGCTGACTTTCCACAGTTCTTCAGAGAAAGCCGCTTTCGTCGGAGTGACCATGATCTTCCTAGAGTACATATTATTAGAATACTAATTATATGCATGCTCGATATCTGAATTCCAGGGCTGCTTCAAGCGTGTCCGACACCTTGGCGGGGCAGGGCAGGGTTGCAGGAAATGCCGATCTCCGGGGTGGGGGGATTCCGGCGTTTAAGCTGTTGTTCTTAAGGGCCGAACATCATAGCCTGCCCGTCGGTTTTCTCAGTCAAGGTCGAAGTCGAAACATCTTGCCTCCTCCGTCCCGACACTCCGCCTCCGTCGGCGCCGTGCGCCGCGCCTTCGCACCCTGGTCCGATCCTGCAGCCAAGCCGCTCATCCGCTTCGAGAATGTCACGAAGCGCTTCGGCGATGCAGTGGCGGTGGACCATCTCTCCCTGAACATCTTCGAAAAAGAGTTCTTCTGCCTGCTCGGTCCGTCGGGCTGCGGCAAGACCACGCTCATGCGCATGCTGGCGGGCTTCGAGACGCCGAGCGAGGGTGCGATCACGTTAGGGAATCAAAATTTGGCCGGCGTGCCGCCCTACCGGCGGCCGGTGAACATGATGTTCCAGTCCTATGCGCTCTTTCCCCATATGAGCGTCGAGAAGAACATCGCCTTCGGCCTCAAGCAGGATGGATTGCCGAAGGATCAGATCGCGGATCGCGTCGGCGAGATGCTGCGCCTCGTCCAGCTGGAAAAGCTCGCCCGACGCTATCCGAGCCAGCTCTCCGGCGGCCAGCGGCAGCGCGTGGCGCTCGCTCGCGCTCTCGCCAAGAAGCCGAAGCTGCTGCTTCTCGACGAGCCGCTCGGCGCCCTCGACAAGAAGCTGCGCGAGGAAACCCAGTTCGAGCTGATGGACATCCAGCACGAGCTGGGCATGACCTTCGTGGTCGTCACCCATGATCAGGAGGAGGCCATGACCATGGCCGACCGCATCGCGGTCATGGACCACGGCCGGATCGTGCAGGTGGCGACGCCCGGAGAAATCTACGAACAGCCCAAGACCCGCTTCATCGCCGAGTTCGTCGGCGACGTGAACATCCTGGAGGGCCATGTCCAGGGACAGGAGAACGGCCTCTGGCGCGTGAAGACGCCGTCGGCCGCTGAGCCCCTGACCATCGACGACCCCGACGAAGTGCTGAATTCCGGCCAGGCCGTGGCAATCGCGGTTAGGCCCGAGAAGATGGTGATCCAGCGCGATCCACCGCCGCCCGGCACCCGGAACGTGTTTAGCGGCGAGGTCTGGGACATCGGCTATCTCGGCGACTGGACCGTCTACCGCGTCAAGCTCGCCACCGGCGAGATCCTGCGCGTGACCCGCGCCAACGCCTCGCGCTTCGTCGAGAATCCCATCGATTGGGACGAGCAGGTCTACGTCACCTTCGCGCCCGATGCGGCCGTGATCCTGGCGGAATAGCCATGGTGGACCGTTCTCTCACACGGCGTCTGGCGGCGGGTCTGGTGCCGCTCGTGCCGTTTCTCTGGCTCTGCGTCCTCTTCCTCGTTCCGTTCCTGATCGTTCTCAAGATCAGCCTGTCGCATCCGGCGGTCGCGCAGCCGCCCTATACGCCCGTCTTCGACTGGAGCGACATCTCTGGCTTCCTCAGCCAGCTCGATTTCGAGAATTTCGGATTGCTGGTCGAGGATGATCTGTATTTTCGGGCGGTGCTGTCGTCCGTGCGCATCGCCGTCGTCTCGACCCTGCTGCTGCTTCTCGTCGGCTTTCCCATCGCCTATGGCATGGCCCGCGCGCCGGAGCGTCATCGCTCGCTGCTCGTGGCGCTCGTCATCCTGCCGTTCTGGACGAGTTTTCTCATTCGCATCTATGCCTGGATCGCCATTCTCAAGCCCGAGGGGCTGCTCACTCAAGGACTCATGGGGATCGGGCTGATCTCGGAACCGCTGGACATCCTCAACACTGAGACGGCGGTCTATATCGGCATCGTCTATGCCTACCTGCCCTTCATGGTGCTGCCGCTCTACGCGACCCTGGAGAAGATGGACGACACGCTCCTTGAAGCGGCCCTCGATCTCGGTTCGACGCCGTGGCGCTCGTTCTGGACGATCACCGTGCCGCTCGCCATGCCGGGCATCGTGGCGGGGTCGCTCCTGTGCTTCATTCCGGCCGTGGGCGAGTTCGTGATCCCCGATCTCTTGGGCGGTTCGGAAACCCTGATGATCGGACGGCAGCTCTGGAGCGAGTTCTTCTCCAACCGCGACTGGCCGCTCGCCTCCGCGGTCGCGATCCTGCTTCTCATCATCCTCGTCGTGCCCATCGTGATCTACCGCGATGTGGAAGCACGGCGCGTGGAGGCGCGGCCATGAACCGGCGCCTCAGCCTCTTCAACGTCACCTCGCTCGTGCTCGGCTTCGCCTTTCTCTACCTGCCGATCCTGCTGCTGGTGATCTATTCCTTCAATGCGTCGCGGCTCGTCACCGTATGGGGCGGGTTCTCCACGCAATGGTATGGGGCGCTTTTCCGAAACCAGGCGCTCATGGAGGCGGCCTGGGTCACGCTGCGCATCGCGCTCCTGTCGGCGACGATCGCGACCGTTCTCGGCACGCTCGCGGCGCTGGCGCTCACGCGCTACGGGCGCTTTCCCGGCCGCACGCTGTTTACCGGCATGGTCTATGCGCCGATGGTCATGCCGGAGGTCATCACCGGGCTGTCGCTGCTCCTGTTCTTCGTCGCCATCGATCTCGACCGCGGCTTCTGGACGATCACGCTGGCGCATACAACGCTGACCATGTGCTTCGTCACGGTGGTGGTGCAGGCGCGGCTCATGACGTTCGACCGCTCGCTGGAAGAAGCGGCGATGGATCTCGGCGCGCCGCCTCTGCGCACCTTCTTCACAGTGACGCTGCCCCTGATCGCGCCGTCCATCGTGGCAGGCTTCCTGCTCGCTTTCACCCTGTCCATGGACGATCTGGTAATCGCGAGCTTCAATGCCGGGCCGGGTGCGACGACCCTGCCGATCAAGATCTACAGCCAGGTGCGCCTCGGCCTCTCACCGGAGGTGAATGCGGCCTCGGCCATCCTGATCGGCATCGTGACGCTTGGCGTGATCGCCGCGACCCTGATCAGCAAACGTTCGGCGCTGCGCTCAAGCAAAGAAGCTCACTGAGCGACGGCCTGCGGTCCCTGGCGGTTGGCTGGGACGCGCTCACTCGGGAACAGGGGCTTTGCCGCTCCCGAGCGCTCGATGAGCGAGCGGACCTGCGGCGTCACCGCGACATTGTCCCAGTCGCCTGTGACGTCGAAGACGAGGGCAGGGGTCTGCGTCGCCGGCGCATCCGCCGCCGAGACATCGGCCGTGACGCGCAGGGCGCGCTCGGGCAGCAGGATCTGCCCGCGCAGATCGGCCTGGACGGCGGGACCTTTGAGCGTGCCCTCGACGATTTCGCCGACGCCGTCCTTCACGACGATCTGCGCCTCGGCCTTGTCGAAGGGCGTGCGGCCGCCCTTCCAGTTGAGGGAGGCGAGCAGCGGCCGCTTCTCCACGCGCCGCAGGGCGTCCTGGAGCGTGATGCCCACGATCTCGCCCTCGGTCAGCTCGATATTGGAGCGGCCTTCGGCCTGCCGGATCACATCCGCCGGGTTTTTCCCCTGGCCCTCGAAGCTGAACTGGCCCTGGGCACGGCCGTTGATCCAACGCGGCTCGCCCATGGCGGTAAGGAAGGGCGAGATTTTCACGTTCGAATAGGTGCCCTGGCTCTTGAAGTCGACGACACCGTTCCGGGACACCAGCGACAGGCGCCCCTTCAGAGTGCCGTCATAGAAATCCGCCCGCCCGATCGAAGCTTCGATCCGGCCCGGCTGGACGAGCACGCTGGCGGCCATATCGTCGAGACTCAAGCGTCCGAGACTTGCGCTGGCCGCCGAGAGCCGCAGGTCGAGATCCATCCCGGTCGCCCGCGCGAGATCGATGCCTTCCTCGCTCCACGCCCCGGAAGACGTGCGGGCCAGGGAGAAGGGAGCGAAAAGATCGGAGAGGTTGACGGTATCGGCTGCGAGCGTGCCGGTGATGATCGGCCGGTCCGTATCGAAGCGCACGCCCATGGTCCCCTCGAGCTTGTCCGAGCCGAGGGTGACGGCCACCGCCGGCCAGGACAGGCGGCGGCGGTCCATGGAAAAATCGCCGTTGAGCGAGATGGCCCGCAGGAGCGAGCCGAAGGGCAGGTCGAGTCCGCTCCACCGGGTGAAGTCGCGCACGGAGGTGGCTTTGATGGTGCTCTCGCCCGTGATGCGGGGCGTCTCGCCGAGTTGTGCCTCGCCCTCGGCCGCGATGCGCGCAAAGGGAGAGGAGAGCGTCAACGTAAACGGGCTGATCCGGTCGGAGGCGAGGAGGTCCGGGAAGATGGAGGCCTTTTCCACCACCACCGGTTCGTCCCGCCACTCTGCGGTGCCGGCGACGGTCAGGGGCTCGGAGGTGTCGGTCCAGCGGATGACGATGTTGATGCGGTCGAGATTGGCGGCCTTCAGATCGGTCCAGCGCAGGGACGACTTGTTGATCACCAGGCGCCGGGCATGGGACTCGCTGGCGCCGTTCCTGAAGACCTTGGGCCAGTCGACGGCCTGAACCTTCTGGAGCGAACCGATGAGCTTCGTCTCGCTCAGGTCGAAATCGGACAGCTCGATCCGCCCGAACAGCAGGGGCAGGACGCGCAGCTCACCCCTCAAGGTTCCGCCCTCGGCCCGGAGGGCCTCGTTCGGGAACCGAAGCGTCACGTTCTCGAACTTGACCCGGGGGATGGGCAGAACGGCAAAGGTGCTGCGGCCACGGACCGTCAGGTCGAGCCCATACCTGTCCTTCACGTGCTGCGTCAGCTCAGCCGACAGGCCGCCGCCCGGCAGGGTCCAGGGCGAAGCTGCCGTTCCCAGAACGGCGAGCGCTATCAGCGCGATGAGGAAGACAAAGCGGCGGGACATCTGATGAATGTTGTAAACCTTGGGCCCTGCCACGCAAGCGGGGGTGAGGAGATCTCCTCAGGCAAGACCGAGTATGAATCGTTTCCATATATCCATACGAAGGGATTGTCTAAATTGAGGCTAGGTTGCAGGGTGACGGCCTTCCGAACCGGACCTGCCCTGCGACCTATTGGCCGCGGGTCGGTTCGCGACGCTTCGAAGGGCAGGAATCTGCTCACAGGGAGAGGATTTGATGGACAAGGTATACAGCGATGCGCGTGTGGCGCTGGCTGGTGCGGTCAAGGATGGGATGACCATCATGGCCGGCGGCTTCGGCCTGTGCGGCATTCCGGAGACGCTGATCGAGGCCATTCGTGATTCGGGGGCGAAGGACCTGACCTTCATCTCCAACAATGCCGGCGTCGACGGCATCGGGCTCGGC
>Ga0182745_1001862_pt1 | contig 19567 bp, 17 predicted proteins | sample eDN3rd30CKraftBY_FD_128523 | JGI IMG/M metagenome (GOLD analysis project Ga0182745, IMG submission 128523) | Enriched backyard soil microbial communities from Emeryville, California, USA - eDNA 3rd pass 30_C Kraft BY (version 2) (version 2) | ecosystem: Environmental > Terrestrial > Soil >...
AGGCATGAGGAACGCTAGATACCAGGATTCAACGAAAGTCCGCAGGCCTCCGCGGGCACGCTCCGAGACTACTCCTGCTCCGCTGGCTCCTCGGGCGTCCCCGCATCCATCGTCGGCAGGGGCGCCGCGGGGCCCGGTGGGTTGTCCGGCACCGTCTGTACGGGTTCGCGCATCTGGTCCGGCCCCGTCAGGGGCTCTCGATTCTCCGCCCCCTCGGGCTGCGTAGTCTTGCAAGCGAACGCGGCAGCGGCCACGCACAGGGCAATGAGAACGGCACGACGCATGTCGCCTCCATGATTCGGACTGCCGGCTGACGCTAGGGAGCGGGCGCTCCATCGACAATCTGCCGACGGCGCTGACCGTCCGCCACCGGATGCCCGCGCCACTGCTCCGCGAGCGCTCGCCCCATGTATCGGACACCGGCCCAGCAACCGGCGCTGACAGATGGCCCCGCGCGCCGTGCACACCGTTGCCGGGAGCGCTCACCCGGGAGGCCGAGGCCATGCTGGACGTCGTGGACATCGGCAAGCGTTCGCTTGCCACCTATCGCGGGATTGCCCCCGACGAGGACCTCGACGAACTGCACGGCCTCTCCGAGGACCTGCGCGGCGCGCGGTGCATGCACCTGAGCGCCACGCCTTATGGAGGCGGCGTCTCCGAGCTGCTCCGCTCCCTGGTCCCGCTCTACAACGACCTGGGCATCGTCGCGGATTGGAAGCTCATCCACGGCGACGAGGCCTTCTTCCAGGCCACCAAGCGCATCCACAACGGACTGCAAGGAGCCCCCGGCGAGCTCACGGAGTCGGAGAAGGCCATCTACCTGGCCAACGCCCAGCTCAACGCCCACCGGCTCGTCTCGGACTCGGAGAGCTACGACTTCGTCTTCGTCCATGACCCGCAGCCCGCCGTGCTCGCCGCGCTCAGTCCCAACCTCGACGCGCGCTGGATATGGCGCTGCCACATCGACACCTCACACCCCAACCCCTCGTTCTGGGACTTCCTCGCGCCCTATCTGCACGCCTACGACGCCGCCATCTTCACCCTGCGGGAGTTCGTCCCTCCGCAGCTCCCCATCGCGGACGTCCGCATCTACGCGCCCGCCATCGACCCGCTCAGCCCCAAGAACCACCCGCTGCCCGAGAAGCTCGCGCGGGACGTGCTGGAGTGGATTGGCATCCGCACCCACCGCCCCCTCGTCACCCAGGTCAGCCGCTTCGACCGCTGGAAGGACCCGCTGGGCGTCGTCCGCGCATACCAGCGTGTGCGCCCTCACGTTCCGGACCTCCAGCTCGCGCTCGCCGGCTCGCTGGCGCTGGATGACCCCGAGGGCTGGGACGTCTACGAGGAGCTTCGCGCCGCCACCGCCAGCGACAGCCTCATCCACATCCTCACCAACATGGTGGGCGTGGGGAACATCGAGGTCAACGCGCTCCAGTCCCTCTCCAACGTCGTCGTGCAGAAGTCCGTCCGCGAGGGCTTCGGGCTCGTCGTCTCGGAGACCCTGTGGAAGGGCACCCCTGTCGTCGGCGGCCGCGTGGGCGGCATTCCCATCCAGATGCCCGAGTCCACCGGCGGCGTCCTCGTGGACACCGTGGAGGAGTGCGCCGAGGCCATGCTCCACCTGCTGCGCCGGCCCGACGAGGCGCGGCTGCTGGGCGAACGGGGACACGCGCACGTGCGGCAGCACTTCCTCATGCCCCGGCTGCTGGTGGACCACCTGCGCCTGCTCAAGCACCTGGCGGCCGTGCGCCCCCTGGCTCCACGGGGCATCGTCCCCGCCTCCTTCACGCCCGCGAACCTCCAGGGGGTGGTGTGAGATGTCACACCGGGCCCGTTGGAGACTCGCTGGCCCGGCGCTGCTCTGCGTCCTGATGGCGGGGTGGCTCACCTCCGCGTCGGAAGCGCCCACCACCAGCGCCCGGCCCGTCGTGGCCCACTGCGAGCTGGACGGCGTGGTGGACACGGGCTCCAGCAACTACCTGTCCGACTGCGTGGCGCGCGCCGAGGCGGCGGGCCACGACGCGCTCCTCGTCCGGCTGGACACGCCAGGCGGCTCCCTGGAGGCGACGCGCGCCATCGTCCGCGCCTTCATGGCGTCTCGCGTGCCCGTGCTCATCTGGGTGGGCCCGTCGGGCGCCCACGCAGGCAGCGCGGGCGTCTTCATCACCCTGGCGTCCAACGTCGCGGCCATGGCCCCCGGCACCAACATTGGCGCCGCGCACCCCGTGGTGGGTGTCAGGGGGCAGAACCCGGAGGAGGCGAGCGGCGAGCAGATGGCCCGCAAGGTGGAGAACGACGCCGTCGCCTTCGCGGAGAGCATCGCCCAGCAGCGAGGCCGCAACGCGCGGTGGGCCGCCTCCGCCGTGCGGGACAGCGCCAGCGTTCCCGCGGAGCGGGCCCGCGCGCTGCGCGTGGTGGAGTACGTGGCACCCACCGAGGAAGACTTCCTCGCCCAGGCGGATGGACGGCGTGTCACGGTGGCGGGAGGCGAGGCCGTGCGGCTGTCCACGCGGGATGCGCGAATCGTCGAGCTGGAGCCGAGCCTGTCGCAGCGCATCGTCCACACGCTCGCCAATCCCGCCGTCGTGTACCTGCTGTTCCTCGTGGCGGCGCTCGGGCTGGTGGTGGAGGTGTCGCATCCCGGTGGCATCGCCCCGGGCCTCATCGGCGCGGTGGCGCTGGTGCTGGCGCTGGTCGCGTCCGCGGCGCTGCCGGTCCGCGCGGGCGCGGTGGTGCTGATGCTGCTGGGAGCCGCCCTCATCATCGCCGAGCTGTTCGTCACCAGCGGCCTGCTGGGTGCCGCGGGCGTGGTGCTGCTGGGACTGGGCGGACTGTTCCTCATGGACCGCTTCAACCCGGAGTGGTTCGTGGACCGCTCCTTCAACCTGTCCTGGACCTTCCTGGTGCCCATCACGGCGCTGCTCGCGGGCGCCGCGGCCTACGTCGCCTACCGCGGCGCGCAGGCGCGGAGGCTCCCCCAGCGAGGAGGAGACCTGGGCCTCGTGGGCGAGCGCGGCACGGCGCTGGCGCCAGTCACTCCCCAGAGCGGCGAGGTGTTCGTCCACGGCGAGCGCTGGCGCGCGACGTCCACCACGCCCATCCGCTCCGGCGCCCACGTGGTGGTGCGCGGCATGGACGGGCTCACCCTCTTCGTCGACGAGGTGACGACATGACACAACTGACCGGGCTGTTCGGAGTGCTCATCCCCCTCGCCATCCTGGTCATGGTCTTCCTGTCCGGGGTGCGAATCGTCAACGAGTACCAGAACGGCGTGGTGTTCCGGCTCGGGCGCTTCGTGGGCCTCAAGCGTGCGGGCTTCCGCTGGCTCATCCCGTTCGTGGAGCGCATGGTCATCATCGACCTGCGCACCGTGGCCCGCGACGTGCCACCCCAGGACGTCATCACCCGGGACAACGTCAGCGTGAAGGTCAACGCCGTCGTCTACTTCCGCGTCATCCACGCGGACAAGGCCGTGCTCCAGGTGGAGGACTACCTCTACGCCACCAGCCAGCTCGCCCAGACGACGCTGCGCTCCATCCTGGGCCAGGTGGAGCTGGACCAGCTCCTCTCCGAGCGCGAGCGCATCAACCACGAGATTCAGCAGGTGCTCGACTCACGCACCGACCCGTGGGGCGTGAAGGTCTCCAACGTGGAGGTGAAACACATCGACCTGCCAGTGGAGATGCAACGCGCCATCGCGCGGCAGGCCGAGGCCGAGCGCGAGCGCCGCGCGAAAATCATCGCCGCCGAGGGCGAGCACCAGGCCGCCGAGAAGCTCTCCATGGCCGCCAAGGTGCTCGGCCGCTACCCGGCGACTCTCCAGCTCCGCTACCTCCAGACGCTGGTGGAGATCACCACGGGCGGCAACCACACCATCCTGCCCATCCCCCTCGACCTGCTGCGCACGCTCAGCGGCGCGAAGGCCGCCTGGGAGCAGGCCCCCGATGGCCACGAGGAGCGGTACGCCGCCGACGAGGACGAGGAGGAAGGGCCGCCCGCAGGCGGGCTGTCGTGACGGCGGCCAGGAGGGCCACCTCGTAGCGAGGCAGGCGCCACGCCCCGCGCCCCTCGACGGTACGGCCTCCCCCCGGAGTCCCGCGAGTCTCCGCCAGCAGCCCCCCTTCCGGCCATACTCGACACCGATACTGTCTGGACTCATCGCGCGACAGCCCCGCCTTTCGGCCAGAAAGCGGCAAGTCGCCACTGACATCTTGACACCATTGGTGGCCAGTTCTACTGTCTGGACCGTGAGCACGCCGAAGACACAGAGCGAGTGGAAGCTGGCGGAGCTGGCCGAGGCGGTGGGCGTCTCGTCGCGCACGGTGCGCTACTACGTCCAGCGTGGGCTGCTCCCCGCGCCGCCCTTCCGGGGACCGGACACCGTGTACGGGGAGGAGCACCTCGTCCGGCTCAAGGCCATCCGCGTCCTCCAGGCGCGCTTCCTGCCGCTGGATGCCATCCAGGTGGAGTTGCAGCGGCTGTCGCTCGATGACCTGCGGCGTCTGGCCGACTCGGCCCCCACGGCCACGCCGCCGGAGCACGCGCCACCTCCCTCGGCCACGGCCCCCCTGCTGGCATCCCGGCCACCGCCCCCCGGCATGGCCCGCTACGAGCGCTGGGAGATCATTCCAGGGCTGGAGCTGCACGTCTCGGAAGCAGCGGACACGAAGACCCGGGCGCTCGCGGAGCGCGTACGCGCCCTCATCGCGGAGTTCCAGGAAAGGGAGAAGCCATGACCAAGGAGCAGGCTGGGCTGTACACGAGCGAAGGCGCACAGGTTCCCCTGCAGGGTGTCGAGGTCACTGGCGAGCTGCTCGGTGGGCACGCGCGCGTCCGCGTCCGTCAGCGCTATCGCAACGACGAGCGCAAGCCGGTGGAGGCCGTCTACACCTTCCCGCTTCCGTCGGATGGCACCCTCTCCGCCTTCTCCATGACGTGCGCCGGACGCCGCATCGAAGGCGTGGTGAAGGAGCGCGAGGCGGCCTTCCGCGCCTACGACGACGCCGTCACCGCCGGCCATGGCGCGGCCCTGCTGGACGAGGAGCGCCGCAACGTCTTCACCGCCCAGGTCGGCAACCTCCTGCCCGGCGAGGAGACCGTGGTGGAGGTGGAGTTCCTCCAGGCCGTCACCGCCGAGGAGGGCACCGTGCGCTGGATGCTCCCCACGCTGGTGGCGCCTCGCTACATCCCCGGCAGTCCCGCCGGCGACCGCACCGCGCACGGCCGCGAGGAGCCCACGCGCCAGGTGCCGGACGCGGACCGCATCACCCCGCCCATGGGCGACGTGCGCTACGGCCTGCGCATGGACCTGCTCGTGGACCTGGGGCGCGAGGTGGTGGTGGAGAGTCCGTCACACGCCGTCACCGTCACCCAGGAGGAAGGCACGCGCGTGCGAGTCGGCTTCGCGCGCGGCGAGGTCTCCCTGGACCGAGACCTGGTGCTCACCCTGCGCAGCTCCGACAGCAGCGCGGTGTTCACGCCGCTCGTCACCCACCGCAAGGGTGAGGGAAACCCGGGCACCTTCGCGCTCACCGTGGTGCCGGACCTGCTGGCCATGGCCTCCGCACCACCGAAGCAGGAGGTGGTGTTCGTCGTGGACGTCTCTGGTTCGATGGACGGCGAGAGCCTGCCCCAGGCCCAGGCCGCGCTCCGGCTCTGCCTGCGCCATCTCCGTGAAGGGGACCAGTTCAACATCATCGCGTTCGACAATCACTTCACCACGTTCAAACGCGAGCCCGTTCCCTTCACCCAGCGCACGCTGGAGCAGGCGGACCGGTGGGTGGCCGCGCTTCACGCCAACGGCGGAACGGAGCTGCTCGCGCCCATGCTGGCGGCGGTGCGGGCCGCGCCGGAGGGCGTGCTGGTGCTGCTCACGGACGGCCAGGTGGGCAACGAGGACGAAATCCTGCGGGCCGTGCTCGCGGAGCGGAAGACAGCGCGCGTGTACTCGTTCGGCATCGGCACCAACGTCAGCGACATGCTCCTGCGCGACATGGCGCAGCAGACCGGCGGCGCGGTGGAGTTCATCCACCCGGGCGAGCGCATCGACGACAAGGTGGTGGCGCAGTTCTCCCGCGCGCTCGCGCCTCGCGTCACCGAGCTGGAGGTCCGCTTCGACGGCGTGGAGTGTGTCGAGCTGGCTCTCGCCGAGCTGCCTCCGCTGGTGGACGGGGTGCCCTGGACGCTGCTGGGCCGCTATGCCTCGCCGGGCACGGGCACGGTGACGCTGCGCGGGCGCTCGGGCAGGGAGCCCTTCTCCCTCACCGTGCGCGTGGACCTGCCCGCCGTGTCGGACCGGCCCACGGTGGAGAAGTTGTGGGCCGCCGAGCGCATCCGGGGCTGGGAGACCGCCCAGCTCACCGGACGCCGCGCGGAGTCCATGAAACAGCGCATCACCGAGCTGGCCGTCGCGCACCAGCTTGTGACCCGGTACACCTCGTTCGTGGTGGTGGAGGAGCGCACGGGCGAGCGGCGCACCTCGGGCCATGCCGAGACGCGCGTCGTCCCGGTGAACGCGCCCGCGGGCTGGACCCAGTTCGGCACGCAGAAGGCAGAAGCCGAGTTCGACGCCCCCCCGCTGGGAACGATGCGGTCGGCCATCGCCGCCTCCAGGCCGCCTCCCCCTCCCCGAGGCGCCGCGCCCGCCCGGCCGTCTGGAGCGAGTCCCGCCATCCAGGTGGGGCCCCCCACCGTGCCCGCGCCCGCGCCTGCTGCCGCCGCGCCCAGCTCGGCAGGTGGCGTGCTGGATGGGCTCGACCTCAAGCGCGAACGGCGTGAGCAGAGCAAGAGCGCGCCCAAGAAGAAGGGCGGACTCTTCTCCAGCATCTTCAGCGGAGCCCCAGAGCCGATGAAGGAAGCGGAGCACGAGGAGGAGGACGCGCTCCATGAAGGGGCACCGGCCGCCGCTGGCGAGAGCCGCACGAGCGCGGAGCACCTGCTGTCGCGGCAGCTCGCCAACGGGCTCTGGGAAGGTGCTGGCGAGGGTCCGGAGTCCGTGCGGAGAGCACGTGCCACGGCGCTGGCGCTGCTGACGCTGCTGCGTGAAGGCATCACCAGCAGCCACCCCCTGCACGGCCCCCAGGTGAAGAAGGCGGTGGAGGCCCTGCTGTCTCTCGCCGCCAGCCTCAGCGGCGACGCGCAGGTGGTGGAGCTGGCGCTGGGCGTGGCGTGGCTGGCCTCCGCGGGCCCGCGCACCCGGGGCCGCATCGAGCAGGCCGCGAAGCCGCTGGCCGGCCTCAGCGGCCGGCTGGGCAATGACGTGGCGCTGCGAGAGCACGTGGACACGCTGGCCTCGCGCTGACGCCGCCCACGCGCATTCCGGGGCGCTCGCGCAGCGCCCTTCCGCCTCGACCCGGCTCAGCGCCGGCGCAGGCCGTAGAGGGACATCAGGACTTGCTCGAAGGCGCGTGAGGGCAACACCGCCTTCGCCACCACCGCCACGCGCTGCGACAGGTGCGCCACCGGGTAGCGGACGCGCGGCGCCCCGCCCTCCATCACCTCCAGCACCTTCTTCGCCACGCCCTCGGCGGCCATGCCTCCCCGCTCGCCGGACTCGATGGCCTTCAGCACCGCCTCGAAGCGCTCCCGGTACGCGGAGCCCGCGCCCGCCCTGGCCACGCGCACGCGGTTCTCCGTGATGCGCGTCTGCACGTCACCCGGCTGCACCAGCGTGGCCTCGATGCCGAACTCGGCCACCTCCTGGCGGAGCGCCTCGGTGAACCCTTCCAGGGCGAACTTGCTGGCGCTGTAGAGCGACTGGAAGGGCAACCCCACCTGCCCGCCCAGGGAGCTGATCTGGATGATGCGCCCGGAGCGCCGCGCCCGCATGGACGGCAGCACCGCCTTGCACACGCGCAGCGCGCCCAAGAGGTTGGCGTCGAGCTGTGCGCGCGCCTCCTCGATGGAGGTGTCCTCGGCGGCGCCCGCGAGCGCATAGCCCGCGTTGTTCACCACCACGTCGATGTGGCCCTCGCGTGACAGCACCGTCTCCACGGCCCGCTGCACGGAGTCATCCCGGGTGACGTCCAGCTCCAGCATCGGGTAGCCCGGCGGCGCGGCCTCCACGGGCCTGCGGCTCGTGCCGTAGACGACGTACCCGCGCGCGCTCAGCAGCTCCGCGCACGCCTTGCCGATGCCCGACGAAGCACCGGTGATGAGAACCACATTTCCTCGCGAGGCGGCCATTCAAGCTCCGTGCGACAGTCCTCCTGACGCACAAACCATGGCAGCCCCGGGTACGACAAGAGACTCTCACCCCGCGTCACGGGGCGTCCAACGACTCACACCGTCTCCTGCGCCGCGTCATCTTCCGAGATGACGAGCTGGTGGCGCTGAACCTCCCGCACCATGAAGAAGGCCGCGGCGGACAGCACCCCGAGGTCGTCCAACCACCCGAGCACCGGAATGAAGTCCGGAATCGCGTCCACGGGCGATAGGAAGTAGACCACCGCCAGTACGCCAGCGAGCTTCCGCCAGAGCGCCACGTGCGGGTCGCGCACGTACCGGAAGAAACGGCTCCCCATTCCACGAAGGCCTGCGATGTTCATACCTACCTCTACGCACGAGGACCCCGGGTGATTGCAGCCCCGGGCCGCACCCAGCGTACGCCGTCCGGCCGCCCGGGGGATAGCCGGGCTCAGTCCGGCCTGTCCTCCAGCACCACCGCGCGGCCCACCACCTCCAGCCTCGCCCGGTCGCCCGCCCGCAGTGGCAGCTCCGGCGCGCCGCGCACGGTGAGCTCCATGCCGTTGCACGCAATCGTGTACTCGGCGGAGGGGCCCTGGAACTCGCGCGCCAGCACCTCCGCGCGCAGGGCGCCACCCACCGCGACGCCATCCGTGTCCGGCACCAGCTTCAGCGCCTCCGGCCGCAGCGACAGCAGCACGTTGCCCCGGGCCGGCGCGCCCACCACCGGGAGGATGCCCAGCACCGTCCGGGCCCCGTTGCCGAAGCCCACGCCCGGCAACAGGTTGGTGCCGCCCAGGAAGTACGCCACGAAGGCCGTGCGGGGCATGGCGTAGACTGCCTCCGGCGTGCCCACCTGCTCCACCTTGCCCGCCCGCATCACCGCCAGCCGATCCGCGAAGGCCATGGCCTCCTGCTGGTCGTGGGTAACGAGCATCACCGTGGCCCCCAACGACTTGAGCACCCGCCGCACTTCCATCCGCGTGGAGGCGCGCAGCGCGCTGTCCAGGCTGGAGAAGGGCTCATCCAGCAGCAGCACCCGGGGGCCGGGCGCCAGGGCCCTGGCCAGCGCCACGCGCTGCTGCTGCCCACCCGAGAGCGCGTGGGGCATGCGCGACTCGAAGCCCTCCAGGCCGAAGAGCTTCAACATCTGGCTCGCGCGGGCGCGGGCCTCCTGGCGCGGCATCGCGGTGAGGCCGAAGGCCACGTTCTCCAGCACGGACAGGTGCGGGAAGAGGGCGTAGTCCTGGAACACCATGCCCACGCTGCGCTGCTCGGGCGGCACGAAGGCGCCGGAGCCAGCCAGCGCGCGGCCCTCCAGGGTGACGGCGCCGCTGCCGGGGCGCTCGAAGCCCGCCACCAGCCGCAGCGTCGTCGTCTTCCCGCACCCCGAGGGCCCCAGCAGCGCCAGCACCTCGCCGGGCTCCACCGCCAGGGACAGGCCATCCACCGCGGCGGTACCACTGGAGGCGTAGCGAAGGGTGACGTCGTCGAGCGAGAGCAGGGGCATGGCGGGCGGCGCACCCTACCGCGTTCCCGCGCAGCAGGGCGCGCGGCCTTAGCCGGGCGACGAGCGCCCCTCCTGCGAGACGAGCAGGCCCACACCCAGCGTGGAGACGGCCATCAGCACCAGCGCCGGCGCGGCGGCCTCGGCGAAGCGGCCCTCCGCGGTGGCCGCCCAGACGCGCGTGGCGAGCGTCTCGAAGCCGATGGGCGCCAGCAGCAGCGTCGCCGGCAGCTCCTTCATCGCGGTGAGGAAGACGAGCGCCGCGCCCGCCAGCAGGCCGGGCCGGAGCAGGGGCGCCGTCACGCGGCGGAGCACGCCGGACGGCGGCTGGCCCAGCGACGCCGCGGCCTCCGGCAGGTGCGGGTTGAGTTGGAGCAGCGACGCGCGCACCACGCCCACCGCCTGCGGCAGGAAGCGCACCACGTACGCCAGCACCAGCATGGCCAGCGTACCGTAGAGGAAGGGCACCGCCTGCACGCCGAGGAAGACGAGCGACAACGCCAGGACGATGGGCGGCAGCGCGTACCCCGCATAGGACACGCGCTCCAGCACTACCGTGAGGCGGCTCGGGTAGCGCACCGCGAGGAAGGCCAGCGGCAGCGCGCCCACCACCGCCGCCACCGCGCCCAGCATCGACGCGCTCACCGAACTCCACGCCGGCCCCAGGAGCGGCCCCGACTCCACCTCCAGGCCCCGCACGCCCCAGTACACGAGCACGCCCACCGGCAGCCCCACGCCCACCGCCACCACCGCGCCGCACAGCAGCAGCGCCGGCACGCGCCAGCGGCCCAGACGCACGGGCGCGGAGGCCCTCGCGGCGCCCTTCGCGCTGCGGTGGTAGCCCGCCCGGCCTCGCAGCCACAGCTCCAGGGCCAGCACGCCCACCGTCACGGACACCAGCGCCAGGCCGAGCAGCGCCGCGTAGCTGCGGTCATACGCGCCTTCGTACTGCACGTAGATGGCGCGCGAGAAGGCGTCGTACTGGACCAGCGCCACCGCGCCGAAGTCGGAGAGCACGTACAGCCCCACCAGCAGCGCGCCGGACGCGAAGGCCGGGCGCAGCAGGGGCACGGTGATTCGGAAGAAGGCGCGCACGGGCGTGAGGCCCAGGCTGCGGGCGCCCTCCAGCCACGCCGGGTCCTGGGACTGCAACCCGGCGCGCAGCGCGAGGAAGAAATACGGATACGTCGACACCGTCAGCGCCAGCAGCGCGCCGGGAAAGCCATACACGTGAGGCACCGGCAGCCCCCAGCGCGTCAGGGGCTCCTCCAGCGCGCCGCCCACGCCGAACGCCGCCAGCAGCACGTAGCCACTGACGAAGGTCGGCACGGCCAGGGGCACGCACAGCAACACCGTCCACAGGTGCCGGCCCGGCAGGTCCGTGCGCGCGGTCAGCCACGCCAGGGGTAGCGACAGCACCGCCGCGCAGGCCGTCACCGCCGCCGCGAGCCCCAGCGTGCGGCCCAGCAGGCCCCACGTCCTGTCCCGCAGCAGCAGGCCCCATGCGCCCGCGTCCGCCTCCGCGGCGCGCACGCACAGGTACACCGCCGGCACCAGCGCCAGCGCGGCCACGGCCACGCCGGCGACCCACAGTCCTACCGGGGCACGGCGGCGCATCAGAGGACGCCAGTGTCCTGAAGCAGCTTCACGGTGCCACGCAGGTCGTCCAGCTTCGACAGGTCCAGGTCGGGCGAGCCCACCTTGTCGAGCGCGGGCAGGCCCTCGGCCGTCTTCACCCCGGACACCAGCGGGAACTCGTAGGTCTCCCGGGCGAAGTACGCCTGCGCCTCGGCGTCCAGCAGGTACGCGGCCAGCTTCTTCGCCGCGTCCACGTTCTTCGAGCCCGTGAGGATGGCCACGCCCGCCACGTTCACCAGCGCGCCCGGGTCTCCCGCCGCGACGAAGTGATTGGCCACGGGCAGGTCGGCTTTGTTCTTCTTCGCGGAGAACAGGTAGTAGTGGTTCACGAAGCCGGCGTCGATTTCACCGCGCGCCAGCGCCTCGATGATGGCCGAGTTGTTCTTGTAGACGCGCGGCGCGTTGGCCTGGATGCCCTGGAGCCACTCCGTCGCGGCCTCGTCGCCCTGGAGCAGCCGCAGCGTCGTGACGAAGGCTTGGAACGAGGCGTTGGTGGGCGCCCAGCCCAGGCGGCCCTTCCACTTCGCGTCCGTGAAGCCGAGGATGCTCTTGGGCAGCGCGTCCGGCTTCACCTTCTTCGTGTTGTAGGCCACGGTGCGTGCCCGGCCACTCGTGCCCACCCAGACGTCCTGCGGCGAGCGGAAGCGCGCGTCCACCTTGGCCAGCGTCTCCTGAGGCAACTTCTGGAGCCGGCCGGCCTTGGCCAGCGCGCCGAGCGCCCCCGCGTCCTGCGCGAAGAACACGTCGGCGGGCGTCTTCTCCCCCTCCTCCATCAACGTGGCGGCGAGCTGCGGCGTCTCGCCGTAGCGCACCTTCACCTCGATGCCCGTCTTCGCGGTGAACTTCTTGAGGAGCGGCCCCACCAGCTTCTCGTTACGGCCGGAGTAGATGGTGACCGTCTCCGCCGCGAGCGCGGGAGAGGACAGGGCCAGGACCAGGGAGGTCAGCAGTAGGCGTACCATGGGCCGGCACCCTAACGAAGGGGCTCCCCGGCTTCCAGACGAAGGTGGCTCATGCGCGTCCCCCCGCTTCGCGATGTCCTGGTCGTCGGCAATTACTGTCATGACCTGCTCAGGCACGGGCCTGGACGGGAGACACACGCGCTCGGCGGGTCGGCGGCCTATATCTCCTCCGTGCTGGACGCGGTGGGCCTGGACTACACGGTGGCCGCCGTCGCGGGTGAGGACTTCCGCTACGCGGACCAGGTCCGCCATCCGCCGCGCGTCGTTCCAGGGACGCTCACCACGCAGTTCATCGCGGACCTCGGCGGTGAAGCGCGGACGCTGTACGTCGGCGCGAAGTCAGAGCCCCTCCGCCCGGAAGACATCACCGTGGACGCGCGCGTGGCGCTGGCGTGTGGCGTCGCGGGCGAGGTGCTGCCGGAGACGCTGCTCCGCGTCTCCGAGCGGGCCCGGCATGTGCTGGCGGATGCGCAGGGGCTCCTCCGGACGCTGGAGGCCAACGGGCGCGTCGCCAACATGCGCCTGGAGGACACGCCCTTCGACGGCCTGCTGGAGCGGCTCCGGGTGTTGAAGGCCAGCGAGGAAGAAGCCCTGGCGATGGACATCGAGCGGGTGCGCCAACGGACGTGCCTGGTGGTGACGCGCGGGCGCCGAGGTTGCACGGTGCTCACGGCGGATGCACGCATCGACGTGCCCGCTGTCCCCGCGGAGGAAGTGGACGCCACGGGCGCGGGGGACTGCTTCCTCGCGGGCTTCGCCCTGGGGCTGCTGCGGGAGCTGCCGCTCGAGCGATGCGCCGCGCTGGCGAACTGGTTCGGAGCGCAGGCGGTGACACAGCTCGGCGTGCCGAAGCTGGATGCCCGCTTGATTCCGGCGGACCTGCGCTAGACAGCTCCCAATGCCAAACAAGAGCTTCGCCACATCCCTGGGATGCGCACTCGCAAGCCTGGCACTGGGCTGCTCCAGTGGCGCACACTCCACCGTGAGGAGGAGCGCTTCATACGCACTGGCCTCCTGCGCTGACTCCGTGTCGTGCTGTCTCCAACGATTCCCCGGCGTGCCGGAAGCATGTGGACTCTCCGCGGCAGAGGCCGCTGTGCTCATGGCCGGCGCCAAAGCCGCAACGGACACGGAGCCCGTCGAGTGGGACGACTCACACAATGCAGCCCTTCCTGAGTGGAAGCGGACGTGCATTCGTGCCTATGGCGACTGCCAACAGGAGGGCTGGAAGGGACACTGCTACTCCTGCTTCCAGCTCTGCGAGGGCCAACACGAATGGCCCGGCGATAGATGCTATCCCGTGGGAAAGTAGCGCATGGCTGACGAACTCGATTGGGACCCGTTTCGCGCCCTTGCACGTCAAGTGCTGCGTGATGGAGGACGCCTGGCGCTCACGGCCGAAGAGCGAGCGCTCCTGACGCGAACAGCACTTGAGGTGGGCCTCAGCCAGGCCGATGCGACCGCCGCTCTCGCATCGAACTCGACCGCCCTGGAGTTCCTCCAGGAGTGCTCGCGTCGCATCAGCGAAGGCTCCGGCCGGATGGTGAATGCGCTTCACCGGATGTACCGACACAAGCGCGCGGGTGACCTTGATAGTGCTCGCCAGGAAATGCGGGACGTGTTGGCCGTCGAGGTCGTTCCGCATTACCGCGCCGTCGCTCAGGGACAGCTCAACCTGCTGGATGACGAGCCTTGAATGACAACGGGGACGAGACTTCCGTCGCGTCCCCGTCAGCAAGCATCCTGGCGATTCAACGCCCGTGAGGCCCTGAGCCATGGCCTCACGGGGTTCGGGGAGCGGGAGCCTTCAGGGCCCCCGCTCCTCACCTGGCTGGCTCAGCCCTGCGTGGGCTCCTCACCACCCGTGGAGCCATTGCCATCCGCCTCCGGTGCCGGGTCGGCCAGGGCCTCCGCGGGCGCCTCGGCATCCACCGCGGCGGCCGTGGACTCGGCCTCCGGGGCCGGCACTTCGGCCGTGGCCTCCGCCTCCGCCGCGCCCTCTTCCTGGGCCACCGGCTCGGCGTTCTCCTCCGACTCGTCGCTCTCCGGCAGCTTGGAGATGGCCATGACCTTCTCCTGGTCATTCTCCAGCGCAATCAGCCGCACGCCCTGCGTGTTGCGGCCGATGACGGAGATCTCCTTCACCCGCATGCGGATGAGCATGCCGCCGTTGGTGACGAGCATCACCTCGTCCGACTCCTTCACCTGGAGCAGACCCACCACCTTGCCGTTCCGCTCGGTGGTCTTGATGTCGATGATGCCCTTGCCGCCGCGGCCCTGCTGCCGGTACTCGGTCTCCTGGGTCCGCTTGCCGTAGCCGTTCTCCGTCACCGTGAGGATGGCCGTGTCCGCCTCCACCACGTCGGCGCCCACCACCTCGTCGCCGTCCTCCAGCGTGATTCCCTTCACGCCGTAGGCCTGACGGCCCATGGAGCGGACCTCCGTCTCCGGGAAGCGGATGCTCATGCCGGACGCCGTCGACAGCAGGATGTCCTTGCTGCCGTCGGTAATCATCACCGCCACCAGCTCGTCACCCTCGTCGATGCCCAGCGCGATGATGCCGCTGGAGCGGACGTTCTCGAACGCGCTCAGGTCCGTGCGCTTCACCACGCCCCGCTTCGTGACGAAGAAGACGTAGCGGTTCTCCGGGAAGTCGCGCGTCACCAGCACCTGCGCCAGCCGCTCGCCCTCGCCGAACTGCACCAGGTTCACCATCGCCTTGCCGCGCGACGTGCGGCTGGCCTGCGGGACCTGGTGCACCTTCAGCGAGTACAGCTTGCCCTTCGTGGTGATGGGCATCAGGTACGCGTGCGTGCTGGCCACGAACAGCTTGCTGACGAAGTCGTCTTCCTTCGTCGCCGCGCCCGTCTTGCCGCGCCCGCCGCGCTTCTGCGCCCGGTACTCACTGAGCGGCGAGCGCTTGATGTAGCCCGTGTGCGACAGCGTGACCACCATCGTCTCCTCGGCGATGAGGTCCTCGCTGGTCATCTCGTCCACGGCGCCGGTGATTTCCGTGCGGCGCTTGTCGCCGTAGCGCTCGCGAATCTCCAGCAGCTCCGTCTTGATGACGTTGAGCAGGCTGCGCTCGTTGGCCAGGATGTCCTGCAGCCGCGCGATGTCGCGCACCAGCCCGAGCAGCTCGCGGAACAGCTCCTCCCGCTGCAGGCCGGTGAGGCGCTGCAGGCGCATCTCCAGGATGTTCTGCGCCTGCGTCTCGCTGAAGCCCGCGCCCTCGTACTTGTGCGCCAGCCCGCCGTACTGCGGCTCCTCGTTGCGCGCGCGGGAGACGAGCAGCTCCATCTGCGCCTTCGCCTTGTCGTAGTCGATGCGCGGGAGGTTGGTGAAGCGCTCGTGCTCGTACAGCGCGGGCGACAGGATGTGCATCAGGCCCCAGCGCGCCTCGTCCGGGTCCTTGGACGCGCGGATGAGGCTCACCACCAGGTCGATGAGGTCCTGCGCGACGAGCAGACCCTCGACGATGTGCATGCGCGCCATCGCCTTGCGCAGCTCGTAGCGGCTGCGGCGCGTCACCACGTCGCGGCGGTGCGCGACGAACCGGTCCAGCATCTCCTTCAGGTTCAGCGTGCGCGGCTGGCCCCCGTCGATGGCGAGCATCACCGCGCCGAAGGTCGTCTCCAGCGACGTCATCGCGTACAGGTTGTTGAGCACCACTTGCGCAATCGCATCGCGCTTGAGCTCGATGACGATGCGCATGCCCTGGCGGTCGCTCTCGTCGCGGATGTCGCTGATGCCCTCCAGCTTCTTCTCCCGCACCAGCTCGGCGATCTTCTCGATGAGCCGCGCCTTGTTCACCTGGTACGGAATCTCCGTGAAGATGATGGCCTCGCGGTCACCCTTCTTGGAGGCCTCGATGTCCGAGCGCGCGCGGATGGTGACTTGACCGCGGCCCGTCTCGTAGGCGCGGATGATGCCCTCGCGCCCGGTGATGATGGCGCCGGTGGGGAAGTCCGGACCGGTGATGAACTCCATCAGGTCGCGGACGGTGCACCCCGGGTTGTCGATGAGGTGCAGCGTGCCGCTGATGACCTCGGTCATGTTGTGCGGCGGGATGTTGGTGGTCATGCCCACCGCGATGCCGCTGCTGCCGTTGACCAGGAGGTTGGGGAACTTCGACGGGAGGACGAGCGGCTCTTCCAGCGAGTCGTCGTAGTTGGGACCGAAGTCCACCGTCTCCTTGTCGATGTCCGCCAGCAGGTCCTCCGCCAGCCGCTCCATGCGCACTTCCGTGTAGCGCATGGCCGCCGGCGAGTCGCCGTCCACCGAGCCGAAGTTGCCCTGGCCGTCCACCAGCAGGTAGCGGAGGCTCCACTCCTGCGCCAGGCGCACCATGGCGTCGTACACCGACGCGTCACCGTGCGGGTGGTACTTACCGATGACGTCACCCACCACGCGGGCGGACTTCTTGTAGGCGCGGTTGTGGAGGTTGCCCAGGTCATTCATCGCGTACAGCACGCGACGGTGCACGGGCTTGAGGCCGTCACGCACGTCGGGCAGCGCACGCCCGACGATGACGGACATGGAGTAGTCGAGATACGAACGGCGCATCTCGTCTTCGATGTTGACGGGAATGAGCTCTCCGGCGCTGTCCGGGGGAGGAGGCGCGGAGGGCGATGCCGGCTTGTCGGTCGTGTCGTCAGCCATGAGCCCTGGAAGTCTGCGGAGGGGCCCGCGGATGGGGGCCGCCGTCCAGTGAGTGAGCGTTCGTAACCCCTGGATTTCCCAGCGTCAACAGAGGAAACAAGGGGGGCGCACCCCGAACGGCGGGATGCCCGGAAGTGACGCTTTTTTAAACGCTTGCGCGGGCCTTTTTCAGCCCTGCTGACGCAGGGGCGCGGCCAGGCGCTCGGCCTCCGCGCCCAGGGGTCCCTCGGGGTCCTTCTCCCTGGCTTTTTCGAATGCGGCCAGGGCCCCGTCCCGGTCGCCCTTCAGCTTCAGGGCCACGCCCACGTTGAGGTACGCGGAGGGCAGATCGCGGTCCATGGCCATGGCCTCGCGGAAGAGCGCCAGCGCCTGGTCCACATCCCCCGACAGCAGCGCTTCCTTGCCCGCCTGGACGCGTTTCTCCGCGTCGTTGACGAGCTCCACCTGGAACACGCTGCCGCCCACCACGTTGGCGATGAGCACGCGCAGGATGCCGCCCCAGTAGAACGTGAGCCCCTCGGCGGCCACCACCGCGGCCAGCGGCAGGTCCGGCAGCAGCTGCTTGCCCCGGAACTTGAAGCGCACCCGCGTGTAGCGGCCCTTGTTGGCCCAGTGGACCATCTCCCCCTGGAGCTTGCGCAGCCCTTCTTCCAGCCGCCTGGGGTCGATTTCGAAGGGCAGGACGCGGCCCGCGGGCTCACCGGGGGGCAGCTCCCTGGGCGCGTGCTCGCCGGCGAACACGGGCTCGGCTTCCAGCACGGGAGGCGCCTCGTTCACGGGCTCGGGCGCAGGGGGGGTGGCGCGACGCGGCGCCGCTGCCTGATTCGACCCGGGCGCCTTCTTCCCGACGCACCGGGCTGCGGCAGCGCCCTGCCCGGACGCGGCGCGCTTCTTCCCGGCGGCCGGCCTCGGCGCGGCGCCCTTCTTCGGGGCCGCCCGCTTCGGGGCGGCCGGCTGCTTCGCCTTCGACTTCGACGTCGCGGAGGAAGGGCCGCGGGCAGAGGGCTTCTTCGCCTTCGACGGACGCTTCTGGGAGGAGCTCTTGGCCATGGAGACACCTTAAACGAGCCACGGCGCCAGCGCTTGCATGGCCCCGCCGAATCGAGGGCCCTGCACGGTTCTTCGCACGCACGCCACACGACTTCACGCCGCGCCCGTCCCTTCCCATTGGCGGCTCGGGGAAGATGACGCCCTCTTCCCGAAAGGAACCGCTCCGCATGCGCCCCGTCCTGCTCTCCGCCCTGCTCCTCGCCGCGCCTGTCGCCAGCGCCGCCCCAGGCAGCGCCAACGTCTCCGAGGATGCCTGGCCCCGCATCCGGAAGGAGCGCATCCAGAAGCTGCTGCCCCAGGCCATGGCCCGCGCCAACGTGGATGCCTGGGTGGTCATCTGCCGGGAGGACGCCAACGACCCGCTGGCCGTCCATGTCGGCTGCGAGAACGCTGGCGGCACCGCGGCCTTCCTGTTCCTCAAGCAGGGCGCGGCGGTGCGCGGCGTCGCGCTGTCTCCCGAGGGGGAGGCCACCGCGCTGCGCGACGTGGCCCCGCTCGACGAGGTGGTTCCGCTGGCGCGCGGTACGGACCTCTACGCACAGGTGGCCACGCGGCTGGCGGCGGCGAAGGCCCAGCGCATCGCGGTGAACTCGTCCACCTCGGTGACGGTGGCGGACGGCCTGTCCGCCACGCAGCGCGCCGCGCTGGAGAAGGCCCTGACGCCCGCGCTGCGGAAGAAGCTGGTGTCCTCCGAGGACGTCGTCTCCGAGTGGCTCTCCGTGAAGCTGCCCCAGGAGGTGGACATCCTCCGCGAGGCCGCCGCGCTCACGGCCCGGCTCCAGGAGGAGGCCTACCGCGCGGTGGTGCCGGGCAAGACGCGCGACGTGGACGTGGCGCGCTTCCTCCGCAAGCGCATGGCGGAGCTGGGCGTGGGTGACGCGTGGGCGCCGGACCAGAACCCCAACGTCCAGAGCGGCCCCACGCGAGGCCACTCCCACGCCACCGAGCGCGTCATCCAGCCGGGCGACTTCATCCAGACGGACTTCGGCATCCGCGTGGGCGGAATGTGGGTGACGGACATCCAGCGCTTCGCCTACGTGCTGGCGCCGGGCCAGACACAGCCGCCGAAGGAGGCCCTCGAAAAGTGGGAGAAGGGCAAGAAGGGCAGCCGGATTGCCCTGGGCGCGTTGAAGCCCGGCGTGCGCGGCTGGGATGTGGACAAGGCCCAGCGCGACTGGATGCGCGAGGCCGGCTCGGCGCCCGTCATGTGGGGCACGGGGCACCCGGTGGGCTACTGGGCGCATGACGTAGGCCCGGCGCTCTCCGGCGCGCAGAGCGGCGCGCCCGCGAAGGGGCAGGCGGCGCGCGTCGTGCGGCCGGGTCAGGTGTTCGCCTTCGACGGGTTCCATGCGTGGCCGGACGGCGGCGAAGGCGAACAGCGCATCATCTCCGTGGAGGAGATGGCCGTCGTCACCGAGACGGGGGCGGAGTACCTCATCCCACCGCAGGAGGACCTGGTGCTCATCCCCTCCCGGTAGGCCAGCACACCCGGGGCCGGGTCCCTCCGACCCCGTGCCGTGAGTCATGTGTCACGTGACAATCGCGCCCGGGGTGCTCGGATAGG
>Ga0182745_1001868_pt1 | contig 19536 bp, 18 predicted proteins | sample eDN3rd30CKraftBY_FD_128523 | JGI IMG/M metagenome (GOLD analysis project Ga0182745, IMG submission 128523) | Enriched backyard soil microbial communities from Emeryville, California, USA - eDNA 3rd pass 30_C Kraft BY (version 2) (version 2) | ecosystem: Environmental > Terrestrial > Soil >...
CTGGTGACCAAGAACGCCATCCTGCTGGTCGATTTCGCCAATCAGGCGCGCCGCGCCGGGGTCGCGCGCGACCAGGCCTTGCTGGACGCGGCCCGGGTCCGGCTGCGCCCAATCCTGATGACGACGCTGGCCATGGTGTTCGGCATGCTGCCGCTGGCGTTTTCCCTGTCCGAAGGCGCCGAACAGCGCGCTCCCATGGGGCAGGCGGTGATCGGCGGCCTGATCACCTCGTCGCTGCTGACCCTGGTGGTGGTACCGGTGGTGTACACCTATCTCGACGATTTTGGCGCCTGGGCGCGCCGCCGCTGGGCCAAGCCGGGGCCGGGGCCGGCGCCGGCGGATGCCGCGCCGAAATAAACCGGCGCGGTTTGATAGAATGCCGTCTTACCGTGTCATCCTTTTGATTTTTTGAGCCGCACATGAACATCGAATTCGCAAGATCCACAATGATTACCCAGCAGATCCGTCCCTGGGAAGTGCTGGACGACGAGGTGCTGGAGTTGCTGTATGCCGTCAGGCGCGAAGCCTTCGTCCCGCCCGCGTACCGGAACCTGGCGTTCATGGATACCGAGATCCCCCTCCCCTGCGGCCAGAACATGCTGGCGCCCAAGCTGGAAGCGCGCATCCTGCAGGAATCCCTGTTGCAAAAGCATGAAAAGGTCCTGGAGATCGGTTCGGGATCGGGCTACATGGCCGCGCTGCTGGCGCATCTTGGCAGCCACGTCACCACCATAGAAATCGAACCGGAACTGTGCAGCATGGCGCAAGGCAATCTCGACGCCTACGGCATCAGCAATGTCGAAGTGGTGCTCGGCAACGGCGCGCGCGGCTGGCAGGCGGAGGCGCCGTATGACGTGATCGTGATCTCGGGTTCCCTGCCGGTCCTGCCCGATTCGTTCCGGCAGCAGTTGCGCCCCGGTGGACGGCTGCTGGCGATCGTCGGCGACTTGCCGGTGATGCGGATGCAGCGCATAACACGCCTGACTGACGGCGGCGTGGCCGACGGCGACTTCCGGATCGAGACGCTGTTCGAAACCGTGGCCGCGCCCTTGCGCGAAACCCAGGCTCCCTCCCCATTCATTTTTTGAGCGCATGCACCATCTGACCGCACCGCAACTGGCCGCCTGGCTTACCGACCCGGACCGTCCGGCGCCGCTGCTGCTGGATGTGCGCGAGCCCTGGGAATTCGATACCTGCAAAATCTCCGGCAGCACCTCGATGCCCATGCAGAATATCGTTGCGCGCCATGCCGAATTGCCCCAGGATACGGCCATCGTTTGCATCTGCCACCATGGCGCGCGCAGCATGCAGGTTGCCGCCTTCCTGGAACGCCAGGGCTTTACCGAGGTCAGCAATCTCCAGGGCGGCGTGCACGCATGGGCGCAGCAGGTCGATCCGGACATGCCCATCTATTGATACCTGTTGACGCCTATCGATGTCGCCTGTGACCAACAAGACCCAGCCACGCTGACAAGCTACGCCAAATCAACGCCAAATCAACGCTCATAGCGGAGTCTCGAATGCGCTTTACCCCGATCGCCACGCTCTTGTCCGCAGCCCTGTTGAGCCTGCCCGTCCATGCGCTGGATTTGCTCCAGGCGTATCAGGAAGCGCTGGCCAACGACACCATCTACACCAGTGCCCGCCATGCCCTGGCGGCTGGAGAAGAAAGGCTGCCCCAGGCCAAGGCCGGCCTTCTGCCCAGCATAGGAATAGGCGGCAGCGTCAACCGCCTGATCGGCGATGTCGAGACCCTGGGCATGACCAGCGACCGCCGTTCGACCACGCACGGCTACAGCCTGACGCTGACCCAGCCGCTGTTCCGCATGGCGAACTGGGAGACTTACGAACAGGGCAAGCTGTCCGTCGCCATCAGCCAGACCCAATTCGAACAGGCGCACCAGGACTTGATCGTGCGCGTTGCGCAAGCATACTTCGAGGTCCTGACCGCCCAGGATGCGCTGGCTTCGCTGCAGGCTGAAAAAACCGCGATCACCGAGCAACTGGCGTTTGCCAAGCGCAATTTCGAGGTTGGCACCGCCACCATTACCGATACCCACGAGGCGCAGGCACGCTATGACCTGACGGTGGCGCGTGAGCTCGCCGCCATCAACGAGCTGGAAATCCGCCGCGCCGCCCTGCAGCAAATCATCGGCCGCGCGCCTGGAGAACTCTCCACGCTGCGCCCGGGAGTGGGCCTGTCCGGCCCGCAACCCATGCGCATCGACGACTGGGTCGATAGCGCCCAGTCCAGCAATTACAGCGTGATCAGCCAGCAACTGGCGCTGGAAATCGCCCAGCGCGAGATCCGCCGCAACCGCGCCGCCCACTACCCGACGCTCGACCTGGTCGCCAGCCGCAACTACAACAACCAGGACGGCAGCAACCTGACCACCACCAACAGCGTCAAGGCCACTTCCAACAACATCGGCGTGCAATGGAATATCCCGCTGTACTCGGGCTTTGCCGCCACCAGCCGGGTACGCGAGGCGGTCGCGCTGCAGGAGAAAGCGCGCGCCGACCTGGAAACCGCCCGGCGCCAGGCGGCCCAGGAAGCGCGCCAATCCTTCCTCAGCGTCAACAGCGGCCTGGCCCAGGTGCGCGCGCTGCAGGCGGCCGAGGTATCGAGCCAGTCGGCGCTGGAATCCAACCGCCTCGGCTATCAGGTCGGGGTGCGCATCAACATCGACGTCTTGAACGCCCAGCAGCAACTGTATTCCACCCAACGCGACCTGGCCCGGGCGCGCTACGAAACCCTGGTCAACAGCCTGCGCCTGAAAGCCGCCACCGGCGCGCTGCAGGAGCAGGACCTGGTCCAGATCGACGACTTGCTGGAGCCTTGAGGTTGCACCGGTTGACCAGGGCGGGTTTGAAACCCGCCCCTACGGATTCTTGCCATGGGTGTGATGGTTTTTCGTAGGGGCGGGTTTCAAACCCGCCCGCGCGTCGATCACTACAATCCCGTGCATATGCCCCGTCGGTGAGTCATCAAAATTGCCAGCACCATGCGCATGTCAATCTCAAATCGTCTTGGCGAAGAACGCCACATCCGGCAGGCTGTTGAAGTGCGCATCGCAGGTCAGCAGTTCCGCGCCCTGATGACGTGCTGTCGCGTAGACAATGGCATCGGCGGTGGCCAGCTTGTGTTCGCGATGCAGGTCGGCCGCGAGCAAGGCAATAGTTGTGTCCAAAGGAACGACGACACACGTCTGTGTATAGGCGATCACCCGGTCGGCCTCCTCTTCGCCGACCTCGCGCACCAGCCACTTCGATAACTCGAGCTGCACGATGGTCGGCACGATGCACTGAGACTTGTCCGGAAACTCTTTTCGCAGAGTCTTTCCAAGAACGCTACCGGTAAACCATTCGATCCAGGCGGAAGTATCGACCACGCGCGGCATAGCCATCAGTAGCGATCCTTTCGGTCACGATAGTCATCCTTGCAAGCACCCTTGGCAATACCGGCTAGCTGATCCAGTTCGGGCACCGGCATCACCAGCACCCCCTTTCCCTTGGGAATAAACACGAATTCCTGCCCGGCTTTCCAATGCTGTTCTTCGCGCACAGCCTTGGGAATGGATATCTGGAACTTGCTGGACAAAGTGGCGGTAGCGGTCATTTTCGTACCTTTTTCACATCGATTACAATTTGGTAAGAATACATTATCCGGCCTCAAGAGGCCAGTCCAACGCGCCGCCCACGTTCGGATCCCAGGGCGGGTTTCAAACCCGCCCTCACGTCGATCACCGCAATCCCGTGAAGAACGACCAGTGCTGAAACCCTAATCCAGCAACGCCTCCAGCATCCGCATGGTTTCCACGGTGGCCCCACGCTGGGCTTTGGCGAACTCAAGGGCCTTGGCGCCCATCTCGGCGCGCAGCCCATCCTGCCGCAACAGGCCCGCGGCCTGTTCCAGCAGCGCGCGCGCATCCGCCACCCTGACGGCGGCGCCGGCGGCGACCGCCTGGTCGCTGATGGTGGCGAAATTGAAGGTATGCTGGCCGATCAGGACGGGCTTGCCCAAGGCGCAGGCCTCGATCAGGTTCTGGCCGCCGAGCGGTACCAGGCTGCCGCCGATGAAGGCGAGGTCGCAGGCGGCGTAATAGGTGAACATCTCGCCCATCGAATCGCCCAGCAGCACCTGTACCGTATCATCCAGCACGCCGTCTGTGCCCAATTGCGAGCGCCGCTGCATGGCAAACCCATGCTCGGCAATCTCCTGCGCGACGCGCTCGAAACGTTGCGGATGGCGCGGCACGATCACCACCAGGGCCTGCTGCGCGCCGACCTGCAAAGGCTGTGTGCGCAAGGCGTCGAGGATCAGCGTCTCTTCCTTGTCGCGGGTGCTCGCGCATAGCAACACCGGGCGCGCACCGAAGCGGCGGCGCAAGTCGCCCCCCGCGGTGTCAGCATGCTCCGGGGGGGTGACGTCGAACTTGATGCTGCCGGTGACTTGCACCTTTTGCATGCCGAGTTGACGGATGCGCGCAGCGTCGGCCTCGGTCTGCGCCGCCACGCAGGTGATGCCGCGCACGGCTTCGCGCATCAATCCGGAAAAGCGCTGAGCCCGGCGCAGCGAACGCTCGGACAGGCGAGCATTGGCCACCACCACCGGCACCTGGCGCGCGCTGCAGCGGGCGATCAGGTTGGGCCAGATCTCGGTCTCCATCAATACACAGATACGCGGCTGGAAATGGTCGAGGAAGCGGTCGACCATATGGCCGGTGTCGTAGGGCAGATAGCTTTGCACGACGCGCTCCCCATGGCGGGCGTACAGGTCGCGCCCGGCGGCGCGCCCGGTCGGCGTCATGTGAGTCAGCAGGATGACGCATTCGGGGTACGCGGCCAGCAGGCTTTCCAGCAAGGGTTGGGCGGCGCGGGTCTCGCCCACCGATACCGCGTGAATCCAGATCGTGCGGCCTTGCGCCGCTACCGGGGCGCGGTAAAACCCGAAGCGCTCGCCGATATCGCGCCGGTAGCCCGGCTGCTGGCGCCCGCGCCACCATAGGCGCAACAGCACCAGCGGCAGCAACAACCACCAGCTCAGGGAATAAAGTGCGCGCATGATGCGAGTGGTTTGGTTTCAGGCATAGGAATGGCTCCGGCCGAGCAGGCGCACGAGCGCCTCTTCCACCTCGGCGACGCTGGGCGGACTGCCTTGGTCGCCCAGGTTGACGATGCGATCGGACCAATCGCCTTCGGTCTTCCAGCGCGGCGAGTCGGCGTACAGCTCAATGGTCCGATTGCCGTAGGCGGCGGCGATATGGGTCAAGCCGGTATCGACACCGACGACGATTTCCGCGCGCTGGGCCAGCAATACCGCTTCCATCATGGAGAGGCGCGGCAGCACCGTGGCGTTGCGCATCTGCTGCGCGAGCGCCTGCGCGGTGTGCAATTCCGCCTCGCTCCCCCATGGCAACAGCACTTGCAGGTCGCGCGCGGCCAGGGCATGGGCGGCGCGCACCCAATTCGCTTGCGCCCATTGCTTTGAGGCGCGCGCCGTGCCGTGGAAGAACACGGCGTATGGCGCACGCGGCAGCCAGTCCGGTTGCCCGGGTTGCATTTCTGGCGCCCGCAGCATGAAGTCGGCAGGGCCGCCAACCTCGTAGCCCAGCGCCGCGGCAGCCACCAGGCGCGAACGCAGCACTGCGTGGGTGCGCTCGCCCACCGGCACGCTGACCGAATGAAACATGCGCGACGCGCCTTCATAGCCCGAACCCTCGGTGCCATTCGCCAGGCCGTAGCGCTTGCCCCCCGGTGCCAGCCTGGCCAAGCGCATGACCAGGCCGGTCTTGAGCAAGCCCTGGGTTTCCAGGATCAGGTCATAGCTTTCGCGGCGCAGGTCGCGGGCAAAGGCGCGCATCTCGGCCAGGGTTGCGCGCTTGCCCAGATGGTGGCGCCAGCGCCGCAAACCGAACGGGATGACCTGGTTGACGCCGGTGTTCAGGCGTACCAGATCGACGTAGCCTTCCTCGACCACCCAGTCGATCTGCGCATCCGGAACGTGGCGCCGGATGTCCGCCACCATCGGCATGTTATGCACCACATCGCCGAGCGACGATACCTTGACGATCAGTATTTTCAATGTCGGCTCGCTGGAATGATCGGAAAGTAATCGGAAGGCAATCGGATAGCAATCAGAACGGCAGGACCGCGTCCGGCTTGACAGCCAGGAGCACACGCTTGAATTCGTCCTGGATGCGGCGCAGCGCCGCTTCCGATTCCGCCTCGAAGCGCAGCACCACCACCGGCGTGGTGTTGGAAGAGCGCGCCAGGCCAAAGCCATCGGCGTACTCGACCCGCAGGCCGTCGATGTCGATGACTTGCACCGCATCGGGAAATTCGGCCTCCTGCTGCAAGCGTGCGATCAGCGCGAAATTCTCGCCCTCTTGCAGTTGGAGCTGCAATTCGGGCGTGCTGACCGATTGCGGCAATGCGTTCAGCAGCGCGGAAGGGTCACCGACCCGGCTCAGCAGTTCGAGCAGGCGCGCGCCAGCGTACAGGCCGTCGTCGAAGCCATACCAACGGTCCTTGAAGAAGATATGGCCGCTCATCTCGCCGCCCAGCGGAGCGCCGGTTTCGCGCATCTTGGCCTTGACCAGCGAGTGCCCGGTCTTCCACATCAAGGGCTCGCCGCCGCGCTCCCTGATCCAGCCCGCCAGGTGCCGGGTGCATTTGACGTCGTAGAGAATCTTTTGCCCGGGATGGCGCAGCAGCACGTCCTCCGCGAACAGCATCAGTTGCCGGTCAGGATAGATGATCTGGCCGTCGCGCGTGACCACGCCCAGGCGATCGCCGTCGCCGTCGAAGGCCAGGCCGATTTCGGCGTCTCCCTGGGCCAGACAGTTGATCAGGTCCTGCAGGTTTTCCGGGTGGGCGGGATCGGGATGGTGATTCGGGAAAGTGCCGTCGACCTCGCAAAACAGTTCGGTCACCTCGCAGCCCAGCGCCCGGTACAGGTCGCCGGCAAAGGCGCCGGCCACGCCATTGCCGCAATCGATGGCGATCTTCATCGGCCGCGCCAGCTTGACGTCGCTGACGATGCGCTCCAGATAGGCGGCGCGGATGTCCTGGGACCGGTAGCTGCCGGCGCCGCTGGCAAGCTGGTTGGCGACGATGGCCTGGTACAAGTCCTGGATGGTCTGGCCATGGATTGCCTCGCCCGCCAGCACCATCTTGAAACCGTTGTAGTCGGGCGGGTTGTGGCTGCCGGTGACCATGATGCCGGACTGGGTTTCCAGTACCTGGGTGGCGTAATACACGATCGGCGTGGCCACCACGCCGATGTCGATGACGTTCACACCGGCCGACTGCAAACCCTCGGCCAGGGCCGAGCACAGTTCGGGCCCGGACAGGCGGCCATCGCGGCCGATCACCACGCTTTTCTCACCCTTGGCCAGGGCGGCGCTGCCGAAGGCCTGGCCGATCTGGCGTGCCACGCTGGCATCGAGCGTCTGGTTGACGATACCGCGAATGTCGTAGGCTTTAAAGATGGACTTGGAGGGTAACATGGGCTTTAGGGTAGGTTTACTGGAGGGCTCGCCGAGTTGACTGAATCAGCCATGTTCTGGCGTATCCATTTGCGCACAAGGATGAACAGGAATGCCAGCCCCAGTCCCCCCAGGAGGCTGAATATCAGGACGACAGACAACCGCATCGTCGATTTCTGCGGCAAGGTCGGACCGGCGATGAAACGGCTGCGTTCGAGATAGGTATTCTGCGCCGTACGGATGTTCACGGTGATCCGGTTGTGCGTCTCCTTGATCACATCGTCTTCCATGTTCTTGCCCTCGAACACCGCATCGCGGATGCCTTCCAGGGCATGCAGCACGGCCTCTCCCGAGCGAGTGTCCTGCAACAGGGCGCGCGCGCGCGAAAAGTAATCCAGGTAGAGCTGGTCCTGTTGCTGCTCGCGCTGGATCTGGCGGATTTTTTCGTTGGCGTCGGCCGCCATCACCTCGGTGGTCGCCAACTGGGTCGAGAGCGGCAGGTAACGGGCGCTGCGCTCATCCACCGCTACGACCTGGCGATTGGCCTGGTCGGCCGTGGCGGGATTACGCGCGATGATCTGACGCAGCTCGTCCGCCCGCAGGCGGTATTCGGCGAGCTTGACCTTGTTCTCTATGATCTCGTTCTCTTGCTTGAGCAGGTTGCTGGCCAGCTCATCGCTCCAGGAGCGCAGCGTATCGGAATAAGTCATGTAGATGATGGTATCCATCGCGTAGTTGCCGAGAAGCTCGACCACTTGGCGCGCCTGTTCCGCAGTCTCACCCGCGTAGGAAATGCGCAGGCCGATCACGTTGTTGCTGCTGTTGCGCGGCTGCTCGCTCAACAAGCGCGCATCCGCCCTGGTAAAAGGATAGACCGGCTCGATGATGTTGGCGACGCCATTGCGCGCGATGCTGCGACGCAGGTTCTGTATGGCTTCGGAGTCATTCAGCTTCTTTTCGTCGATGTATTCGGCGAAACGTTCGCCGGTAGCTATCGAGGCCGAATAGCGCTTGAAGTCGGACAGCGCAATACCCCAATCCGCCTCCTTCACTTTTTCCAGCTTCGTTCTCTCCAGCCTGATTGCCTCGGTCTCCAGGCGGTCGGTCACGTTGGGGATGGGAATCGCGCCACCGAACTGGAAAAAACCCTCGCTGCGGTACTTGGCCATGTGCAGCGCCGCGGCGATACTCAGCGCCACCGTCACGATGGCCACCAGCGCAAACAGCTTGCGCTCCTGCCACAACGGGAATAGGAGATCGCGCAGCTTAACCACGGCCTCACCGTCCCTGTCCTGGATTCTTGTATCGCTATTGCTCATATCACTCCATCGGTTTGTATTGCGCTTCTTTTCCTTGATCCAGGTCGACACACGCTCAGTGCAATACCGCAGTGATCGAACCCGGTTGGTCCCCCGGCTTGTCACCCTTGTGCTGCTCGCGCCAGATGAAATCCTCAATTCCGCACTGCGGAGTATACCCAGCCACCGCCTGCAACAACAGTTTCCGCACCTGCTCATAATCGAAATCCACGCAGGCCTGGTCCAGCCTATTCAGCAGGCCCTCCAGAATAGGCCATGGCACCTCGACTTCCTGTGCGCGCAGGATCAGGGGGTGCTCGGTGCCTTCGACATTCTCACCGATCAGTAGCTCTTCATACAGCTTTTCTCCTGGGCGCAGGCCGACGTGCTTGATCTCTATGGTGCCGTCCGGGTTGGCGTCGCTTTTCACTTCCAATCCCGACAGGTGCACCATGCGCCGGGCCAGGTCCATGATCTTGACCGGCTCGCCCATGTCGAGCACGAACACATCGCCGCCCTCGCCCATGGCTCCCGCCTGCAGCACCAGTTGCGCCGCTTCGGGTATGGTCATGAAGTAGCGCGTGATCTCGGGATGGGTCAGGGTAATCGGCCCCCCGTCCTTGATCTGCGCGCGGAACAAGGGCACCACCGAACCGGATGAACCCAGTACATTGCCAAACCGCACCATGCAAAAACGCGTGTCGGTCTGGCGCCTGGCAAAAGCCTGCAGAATCAACTCCGCCAGGCGCTTGGTGGAACCCATCACATTGGTCGGGCGCACCGCCTTATCGGTGGAAATCAATACGAACGACTTCACCCCGGCGGCAATGGCAGCCTTGGCGATTTGTAAAGTACCGAATACATTGTTGCGTATGCCTTCGCACGGATTATGCTCGACCAGCGGCACATGCTTGTAGGCGGCCGCATGGTAGATGGTGTCGACCTTGAAGGTCTGCATGATGCGCTGATTCTTGTCTTGATCCAGGATCGAACCGAGGAAAGGCATGATGACCGTGTCGAGCCGCTTTTGCTGCATGAATCCATGTAGTTCGTTCCCGATGGCGTACAGGGCATACTCCGACATTTCCAGCAGGATCAGGCGCTTGGGCTTCAAGGGCAGGATCTGGCGGCATAGCTCCGAGCCGATCGAACCGCCCGCGCCCGTCACCAGCACGGTCTTGCCGGTGATGCAGGAGGCAAGCAGACTCTGGTTGGGGGCGACCGGGTCGCGCCCGAGCAAATCCTCCACTTCGACCTCGCGCACATCCTGGACCCGCAACTCGCCATCGACCAGGCGATCGACCGACGGCATGACCTTGATCTTGATCTTCAGGGGTTCGAGCCGGTCGATGATGCGCTTCTGATTGAGCTTGTTCAGGGACGGCATCGCCAGCAGGATTTCCTTGATGTCGCGGCGCTCGATCAGTTGTTCCAGCCGCTCCGAGGAATACACCTTGAGGCCGGAAATCGTCGTACCCCACAACTCCTGTTTGTCGTCGATGAAAGCGACAGGGCGGTAATGGTCGATCGCCCGCAGCGCGTTTACCAGGGTCACGCCGGCACGGCCCGCGCCGTAGATCGCCACCCTGGTGGCGCCATCGGCGCTCGCATGCAGCAGATAGCCGCGCGCCAGGAAACGGCTGGCCACCACATACATGATCGCAGTCGCCCAATAGATGCCAAACACCCCGCGCGACAGGCCAGCCATGTGCGAAGTCAAGGCGGCAAAGGCGGTCAGCATCACCACCGACAGGCTGACGCCGAAAATCACCACATACACGATCTTCTGGTCGATGAAGCGGATCACCGCGCGATACAAGCCCAGCCGGATGAAAATCGGGATCGAAATCACCGGCGCGGCAACCACCAGCCACACGTATCTGCCGAACAGTTCCGCGGTCAACATATCGTGACGCAGCACGATCGCCAGGCAAAAGGTTAACGGCAGGAAAATCAGATCGGCGGTCGCCGCCATGATCTGTTTGTGAAAGCGAGATAGACCCAGTAGTGATTTCATTTTTTAGGGGCGTGCAAAATGGTCGATGCAGACCGGTTCCGCATAAATACCAAATAAATCGTCTGAAGAATGATCTTTATATCAAACCAGAAGCTTTGCTGTTGGACATACTGCAAATAGTAGGCTTGCTTGATGGGCAGAATGCGTTCGATGTAGACCTGCTCGGGATCGGCGGCGCCCGCCAGCATGGCGTTTTCATCGCGGAATTCCAGCGAGGCGCGATCGGTGATGCCGGGTTTGACCGACAGGATTCGGCGCCGCGCCTCCTCGGGATAGTACGCCATGTACCTGGGCACTTCCGGGCGCGGCCCGACGATGCTCATGCAGCCACGCACCACGTCGATCAATTGCGGCAACTCGTCGAGCTTGTATTTGCGCAGGAATGCGCCGCTGCGGGTAATGCGTGCATCGTCACCCACGGTAATCTGGAGCGCACCCTGCTGCTGGCGTACGGTCATGGTGCGGAACTTATGGATATCGAACAGCCGACCAAACTGGCCCACCCTTTGCTGCCGGAAGAATACCGGACCGCGCGAATCCAGCTTGATCCACAGCGCGATCATGGTCAATACCGGCGCCAGCAGCACCAATCCGGTGCTGGCGGCGCACAGATCGAAAGCCCGCTTCAAGCTCATGCGAGGATAGCACTCAAGGCGTCGATCACGCGTTGCTGATCGCTTGTGCTCATGCGCGAAAACAGCGGAATGCTCAGCATGGTCTGGTAGGCCTGATCGGCGACCGGGAATTGCTCCGGGGTCAGGTGATAGGTATCGCGCCAATAAGGCTGACGATGCAGCGGCACATAATGCACGCTGGTGCCTATGCCTTTCTCGGCCAACTGGTTGATCACCGTATCCCTGTCGACCTTGGCGCCAGGCGCCAGACGGATCACGAACAGATGCCAGGAATGCACGCCGTCCGTCGGTGCGGCAGCCGGCAGCAGCAGCGGCAGATCGGCCAGTGCTTCAAAATAGGCTTGCGCCAGCTCCTGGCGCCGCGCCTGAAAACGGTCGATCTTGCGCAACTGATGGATACCCATGGCCGAGGCGATGTCGGTCAGGTTGTACTTGAAGCCCGGCGCGATCACCTCGTAGTACCAGGCCGGAGTGCGCGAACGAAAACGGTCGAAGGCGTCGCGGCTGATGCCGTGCAGTCGCATCACCTTCATGCGCTGGATCAGATCCGGATCGCGCGCGACGATCATGCCGCCCTCGCCGGTGGTCATGGTCTTGTTGGCGTAAAAGCTGAACACCGTGACATCCGACTCCAGAGTGCCGATCAAGCGCCCCTGGTAACGCGAAGGGAAGGCATGCGCGGCATCCTCCACCACTTTCAGCCCATGCGCGCGCGCCAGCGCCAGCAGCGCATCCATGTCGCAGGCCAGGCCGCCATAGTGCGCCGGCATGATGGCGCGGGTCTTGGGCGTGATGGCGCGCCGCACCGCCTCGACATCGATGTTCAAGGTGACCGGGTCGACATCCACCAGCACCGGATCCGCGCCCAGATAGCGGATCACCTCGGCGGTGGCGGTAAACGTCAGGGTGGTGGTGATCACCTCGTCGCCCGGGCCGATACCGATCGCCTCCAGCGCGAGATGCAAGCCGGCGGTGGCGGAATTGACCGCGATCGCCTCGACCCCATCACCCAGATATGCGGCGAAATCCGCCTCGAACTGGCGCGTCTTGGGTCCGGTCGTCACCCAGCCCGAGCGCAGGGCGTCGGCGACCTCGGCAATTTCCTCTTCGCCGATTTCGGGCAGGGCGAAGGGTAGAAAATCATTTTCCATAGTCGTTTTCCTGGACAATCCTCTTTACGTAGCGAAACATCGGGCGCCGTCCATGCTGCATGAAGCGGCTATCGACGGCATAGCCTTTTTTCCGGTAGAACGCGTTCACCCGATCATTATTGTCGGCATCCGTGGTCAGGTAAATCCCGTTACCCCCTTGAGCCGCCACCCTGGCTTCGAAGGCCAGCAGCAATTGTTCCGCCAGTCCCGATCCCTGCAGCGCCGTAGCCACTCCTATGCTGCTCAGCAAGGCGCCGGACGCGGTCTCATGCGGTGTATCGCCGCGATAAAACACCGCCGAGTACAGCTTGCGCAGTACCGGCAGCGGATTCCTCAGGATGGCCGGAAGCGCCTTGGCCAGGAACGCCGCTCCGCGGCGCTTGCGCAGCGTCGGGAAAAAAGACTCCGGCTCGGTGGCGCCAGCCGCGAACCCGACTACTTCCTCACCATTCCGGGCGACGATCATCAATCCGCCCGGGTGGTTCATGAAGCCGGAATACAACTCCTCCAGAAATTTCTCGCCCATCGTGCTCAGGAAAAACCCCGGAAACACCTGCCGGTGCAATATGGCGATTTTCGGGATATCTCCCTGATGCGCAGCTTCTATCCTCAGCGCCACCCCAGAGGCGCTGGACCAATCGACACCATACTGCGGCTGGCCGAATCCCGAACTCATTGACTCCCCCTGGCGACGGCGTACCGCACCCTGAAGAATATCCAGGAACTTCGCGCTCAGCGTATCCCTGTCGTAGTGCCTGGTCACATAGGCCTTGCCGGCAGCACCCATTTGCGCTTGCGCCTCAGGGGATAGCGCTGCCAGATCGCGCAAGGCTTGCGCCATCGCAGCGCCATCCTCGGCTTCCACCACCGTACCGCAACCGGCCGCCTCGATCACCGCCGCGGTCTCGCCGGCGCCGGCAACGATGATCGGCCTGGCCGAAGCCAGAAAGTCGAACAGCTTGTTCGGCAAATTGCCGGTGAAGAACTCGCCCTTGCGATTCGGCAGCAGGAAGGCATCCGCCGCGCTCAACAGCGCCGGCGATTCCGAGCGAGGAATGGGTGCGATGAACTGGACATTGGCGAGACCAAGCGCCGCCACCCGTGCCTGCAAATGCGCCTTGACATCGCCATCTCCAACGAAGACGAACAGGAAGCGCGGATCCGCGGCGACGGCATGCGCCACATCGATGATGGTATCGAGCGCATTATAGGCGCCATGGGCTCCCATATACATGGCGACGAAACGATTGCCGAACCCATACTTATCCCGAATCGTGGCTGGCGCCACGGCATCCTGCCCATCCTTGAACAGGCTGAAATCCACGCCATTGGTGATCACCGACACCTTGCCGGGCGCAATACCCTTGGCCACGATGTTATCGCGGATGCCTTCGGTCAAGGCGACGATATGGGCCGCTTTCCGATAGCAAAACATCTCGACCCAGCGCGCCGCTGCGATCACCGCGCGATTCTTGATCACGCCGCAGGCGATCGGGGCGTCGGGCCAGACATCGGTAACTTCGAACACGAAAGGAACACCGCGCAGCCGCGACAGCAGGTAGCCGAGCAAACCGACGGTCAGGGGCGTGGACACGGCATAGATCGCATCCGGCTTTTCTATCCTGAATACTTCCCTGATCGAGGAGAAAAAATACGAGAGGAAATAGATGAAGCGGCGGAAGAAACTGCCGCGGAAATTCGGATAGGAATAGACGTAATGGATGTCCACCCCGTCGATGCGGCGCTTGACCGTGCCTTTCTCGCCCGGTATCCGGACCGTGGCCTTCTTGTAATCGACGTTACTGGTGATGGCCGTGGACGCATGCCCATGCCGCACCAGATACTTGCAAAAATAAAAATGGCGCTCGGAGCCAGGGTCGGTCCCGACCTCGAACACTTGGGTCAAATACAATATTTTCATCGTGCGGAATATCGCTCCATCACTGTTGGAAAACGCGCGCGATTCATTTTCCCGCTCCCAATACCGCCGCCGCTACCGCCACTACCGCCCCAGCAGGCTGATGTGGGCCGATCGGCAGGCTGATGACCTCTCCCGCCAGGCGCTCCGCCAGAGGCAGCGAGCCGGCCTGCCAACCCTGACCGGCATAGGCGCCTTGCAGATGCGGTGGGGTTGGATAGTGAATCAGGGTTTCGATGCCGTTTGCACGCAAGGCTTCCTGCAGTACGGTGCGCTGGCTGCTGCGCACCACGAACAAATGGAATGCGGATTCGGCATGCTGCGGCAAGGTCGGCAGCCCGAGCTGGCAATCGCGCAAGGCGTGCAAGTATTCCGCGGCAATCTCGCGCCGCTTGGCATTCCAGGCATCGAGATGCTGCAGCTTGACCCGCAGCACGGCGGCCTGGATCGGATCCAGGCGTGAATTCACTCCCTGCATGACGTGCACGTACTTGGTAAACGAGCCGTAGTTGCGCAGCGCTTGCAGACGTTGCGCCAGTTCCGGATCGCTGGTGGTGATCGCCCCGCCGTCGCCGAACGCCCCAAGGTTCTTGCCCGGATAAAAACTGAATCCGGCGGCGTCGCCCAGAGCGCCGGCACGGCGCCCGCGATAATGCGCCCCGTGGGCCTGGGCGGCATCCTCGATGACCTTCAGTCCATGCTTTTTAGCGATGGCGTTGATCTCATCCATCTCTGCCGGCATGCCATACAAATGGACCGGCATGATCGCCTTGGTGCGCGGCGTGATCGCGGCTTCCAGCAAGGCGGGCGCGATGTTGTAGCTGCCGTCATCGGCGGGTTCGACCGGAACCGGTATCGCCCCGGCCTGCGATACCGCCAGCCAGGTGGCGATGAAGGTATGCGAGGGAACGATGACCTCGTCGCCGTGGCCGATCCCGTATCCGCGCAAGATCAGGTGCAAGGCATCCAGCCCGTTGCCCACGCCGATGCAGAAGCGCGCGCCGCAATAATCGGCGAACTCACGCTCGAAGGCTTCGACCTCTTCGCCCAGGATATAGCGTCCCGAACCCAGCACGCGCTGCACCGCCGCGTCGATCTCCTCGCGCAGTTCCCGATAGGACGCTTCGATATCCAGGAATGGCACTGTCATTTCTTGTTTCCCCTTGCCGCAGTCAAGAATTCCGCATAATCGCGAAAATAATCGTTTTCATCGTAGCGTTCGGAAGCCAGTACCATGCAGACCGCGCCCGACGACACATTGGTGATATCGCGCCACATCATCGGCCCGACATAAAGCCCATAGTAGGATCGGTTCATGTGAAAGGTACGCTTGCCGGCGCCATCGTCAAGCACGACGTCGAAACTGCCGGACATGGCCACGATCAGCTGCTGCAATGCCTTGTGTCCATGCGCCCCGCGTTCCGCGCCGCCGGGCACATCATAAAGGTAATACACGCGCCGGATGTCGAAGGGAATATGATTCCCACCTTCGATGAAGGTCAGGTTGCCGCGCGGGTCGCTGATTTTAGGCAGGTCGATGATCCTGCATTGGTCCAAGGCCACAGCTCACTCCTGGTAACGAAGAATGCGTGCCGGATTGCCGGCGACGACCGCGCGCGCCGGCACATCCCGGGTCACGACCGCGCCCGCGCCCACCATGGCCAGCGCGCCGATTCTGACGCCGGCAAGAATGGTGGCATTCGCCCCTATGCTTGCGCCTTGTTCGATAAAGGTTTGCGGGAATTTTTCCGGATACTGCTTGCTGCGCGGGAACAAGTCATTGGTGAAGGTCGCATTTGGCCCGATGAAGACATCGTCGGCCACGCGCAAGCCATCCCAGAGCTGCACCCCGCACTTGATCGTCACCCGGTCGCCAACCACGACGTCATTCTCGATGAACACATGGTCGCAGACATTGCAGTCGGCGCCGAGCCGGGCACCGCCGAGAACATGGGCAAAAGCCCAGACCCTGGTGCCGGCACCGATGACGGCGCCGGGTTCGACCAGTGCGCGTTCGTGTATGAAAACCTCTCGCATCATGCCTGGCATCCTAATGTTATCGATTGGCAATCGTGGCCTCCAGCCCCTGCCGCTGCAACAGCGCATCGACGATTTTCCGTGCCGCCCTGCCATCGCCATACGGAGAGGAATCCTGGCCCGTGGTGCCCAACTGCTCGCGCACCGATGACACAATCGCGGCTTCGCCGGACTTCGGAGGCGCCAGCCTGTTCCAGCCCAACTCCACCAACTCTACCCATTCGGTTTCGTCGCGCAAGGTCACGCAAGGCACCCTGTAAAAGAATGCTTCCTTCTGCACCCCGCCGGAATCGGTCGCGATCAGGGATGCATTTTTTTCCAGCGCCAGCATATCCAGGTATCCCACCGGATCGATGATGCGCAACTTGTCGCCTATCTGCGCCAGACGCCCCTGGACTTCAAGAACCTTGCGGGTGCGTGGATGCAAGGGCAATACCACAGGGATATCGCGCGCCAACTGCAATAGGGCGTCGATAATGGCGCTCAATAATTCGGGGGTGTCGGTGTTTTCCGCCCGATGCACGGTGGCCAGGATATAGGCTTTCGGCGTCAGTTCGAGTTGGGCCAGGATGGTGCTGCCGGCATCCGCCTTCCTGCCAAAGTGCAGCGCCGCGTCATACATGACATCGCCGACCAGATGTATCTTGCCATTGGATATGCCTTCCCGCGCCAAATGCTCAACCGCGGTCATGGTGGGCGCAAACAGCAGGTCCGCGACGTGATCGGTGGCGATCCGGTTGATCTCCTCCGGCATGCGCATGTTGAAGGAGCGCAGGCCTGCTTCCACGTGGGCTACCGGAATATGCAGCTTGCATGCCGCCAGGGCACCGGCCAAGGTCGAATTGGTATCTCCGTATACCAAAACCGCATCCGGACTTTCCCGTAGCAGGACATTTTCTATCCCCTCCAGCATCCGCCCCGTCTGCGCACCGTGCGACCCGCCTGAAATGCCAAGGTTATACGCCGGCTCGGGTATTTCGAGCTCGTCGAAAAACACTTGCGACATATTCCCGTCGAAGTGCTGCCCGGTATGCACCAATTTTTCTTCCACACCCGGTACCGACTGCAATGCGTGCGAAACTGCCGCCGCCTTGATGAATTGCGGCCGCGCGCCAATGATAGTGATCAGTTTCATTTCCCAAGTTCCGCATAGAGGTTAAGCAAGACTTTCTCTTCCGAGGCCCAGCTGTATTTCTCAAGCACCGCCATCCGCCCCAGCCTTCCCATTTCGGCGGCCTTGTCAGGGTTGTCAAGCAGCCAGCGCATGGCACCCGCAATGCTCTCGGGCGAATTGGGATCCACCAACAAGCCGCAGCCGGCACCTTCGACGATTTTCCGCCATTTAGGAAAATCGGAGGCAATCACCGGCAAACCCAAGGACATGTATTCGAAAAGCTTGTTCGGCAGCGCATCGATATGATTCGGTTCCGGCAAATAAGTTACCAGGCCGGCCAGGTAATTTGACGCGATTTCCATCGCTTGGCGCTGGGGAAAACTCCCGAGCAGGTTCACCTTGTCCGGATCCGGCTCGAATTTGCTGATCGGCCCGATCACATCGAGCACCGCTCCCTCCGTCATCTTGAGTGCGGCGTCGATTTGCACGCAGCCGCGTATCGGACTCAATAAGCCCAGCCAAACGAATTTAGGGATATGCGTCTCTGCCGCCACATAGCTTTCATCGATAATCGGAAAATTATGCACGATGACCGTACTCGGCTGGATTTTCACCAAGCGCTCGGCAATCTGCTGATGGACCGTAACGACCGCATCGAACTTCGGCAGCGCATATCTTTCCAGCGCGGCAAAGGTCCGCGCGACATACTTGCGCATGGCAAGTGGAATCCACGGCTTGGACATGATGTCTGCGGGATAGTCCTCATGCGAATCGAAAATGACGATCTTGTTGCGGCGCTTCAAGGCCAGTCCGACCGGAATGAGTTCAGGGTCGTGCAAGTGGTAAATATCCGCGTCCAGACGCAGAGCCCTCTGGTAGACCTGGCGCACGGTTCCCAGCATCCGGCTCAAACGGTTGCTGGAAGAGCGCACAATCGCGTTTAACTGCACCCCATCGATGGTTTGATCGGCATCATGGACGACAACGAGGTGCGTGTCATAACCCGCGCGCGCCAGACTTCTGCATTGCTTCTGGAATATTCGCGTGTCAAATGGGCCATGCACGGATGTCAAATGGGCTATCTTCAATTATTCTTTCCCGCGTATAGTGAAAAAAATGGAATAAAGCGGGCTACGAATATGCCTTGAGCCTTTTGCCGGTAATGTTTTGCGCGAGGTTCTGAATGGCCTTGAGCACCTTGTACCGACCTTCCCAATTCGGAAAATCCGAATAGTGATGAGGCTGCCCCTGCATGAGCTCCTCAAACTCGGAACGCGAAATACGAAGCTTCTTGCACAGAAAATCCAGGTCTATTTCCAATTCAGCAGGATCGTATAGCGGCTCGTTCAACTTTTCCAATGCCGTTTCCCGGCTCATTTGACCCGACATTATCAGGCTTGAAAAATGGGGGCGCCGCTTGTCATAGCCAAACTTTCGAGGAAGAACATAATTCTGGAATAGCTTGGTGAACAAGGATTCACCATGTTTGCGCCCGTAGGTGCGCCACCCTACTGTCTCCTGCAGTTCGGCAATCGCCGATTCCTTGTCGTAAGGGAGGTAGTTCAGAGGGAGAATCGTGCGCATCCCCTTTATCATGGGATAGTAAATATAGTATTGGAAGAAGCTGATGGTCTTGTATGTCGTCAGCGGCTGCTTTCCAAATTTTTTATGGATGGCGCGAAGATTGATGGCATCCATGGCGCTTCCATGCCACGCCCTGGGAAATACGGATTCGGTCGCGATATTGCCGCCACTGAATATGTATTTGATGTTATTACGCATGGCGAAGTGATACATGCTGGCGAAAAAGGCGTGATCTTGCGGCACATCCTGATTGGCCACTCCGGAACGCAGGTAGGCAAGCTGCAAATCACGC
>Ga0182745_1001869_pt1 | contig 19528 bp, 21 predicted proteins | sample eDN3rd30CKraftBY_FD_128523 | JGI IMG/M metagenome (GOLD analysis project Ga0182745, IMG submission 128523) | Enriched backyard soil microbial communities from Emeryville, California, USA - eDNA 3rd pass 30_C Kraft BY (version 2) (version 2) | ecosystem: Environmental > Terrestrial > Soil >...
AGCCTCGCCGCCGCGTGGACCGAGCGCTGGGCCGCAGATCCGGACCACCCGACCCTGTTCGACGACGTCGGCGGCTGGGTGTCGGCCGCCGAGTTGGAGCAGCGGACCCGCACCGTCGCCGGCCGGATGGCGGCGGCTGGCCTGCACCCGGGCGACCGGATGCTGCTGTCGGCCGGCGCGTCGACCGAGCTCGTCGTCGCCCACGGCGCCGCCCTGCGCCTGGGCCTCGTCGTGCTCCCGGCCAACACCGCCTACCGCGAGCGGGAGCTGGCCCACCTGGTGCGCGACGCGGCCCCGTCGCTCGCCGTCGTCGACGACGCGGAGCGGGGCCGGTGGGTCGAAGCGGCCGCGGAGGCGCCGATCGTGATCACCGGCCCCGACGTCGCCCTCCCCGATGGCCCGGACCCGGCCTGGCTCGACGGCGTCGGCCCCGACGATCCGGCGCTCCTCGCCTACACCTCGGGCACCACCGGCGCACCGAAGGGCGCGCTGCTCACCCACGCCAACCTGCTCTCGTCGGTCGAGGCGCTGGGGCTGGCCTGGCGCTGGACACCCGAGGACCGCCTCGTCCTGCCCCTCCCCCTGTTCCACGTGCACGGCTTGGGCGCCGCCCTCCACGGGGCCCTCACCGCGGGCGGCAGCGTCGTCCTCCGCCGGTCGTTCGATGCCGTCGACACCCTCGACGCCGTGGCAGCCCACCGGGGATCCCTCGTGTTCGGCGTCCCGACGATGTGGAGCCGCTTGGCCGCGACCGGGCGCCTCGGTGAGCTGGCGGCGCTGCGCCTCGGCGTGTCGGGCTCCGCCCCGCTCGACCCCGGGCTGCACGCCGCCGTCGCCGCCGAGACCGGCCACGCGCTCCTGGAGCGCTACGGCATGACCGAGACGGTGATCCTCACCTCCAACCCCTACGACGGCGACCGCCGCGCCGGCACCGTCGGCAGGGCGATCCCGGGCGTGGGCCTGCGCCTCGCCGAGGCGACCGGCGAGATCGAGGTGCGCGGCCCGAACGTGTTCTCGGGCTACTGGCAGCGGCCCGATGCGAACGCCGCCAGCTTCCGCGACGGCTGGTTCGCCACCGGCGACGTCGGCTCCTTCGACGGCGACGGGTACCTCCGCATCGTCGGCCGCACGAAGGAGCTGATCATCTCCGGCGGCAGCAACGTCTATCCCCGCGAGGTGGAAGACGTCTTGCGCACCCACCCGGCGGTCCACGACGCCGCGGTCGTCGGCGTGCCCCATCCCGAGTGGGGCGAGCAGGTCGTCGCCGCCGTCGAGGGCTCGGGCAGCAGTGCCGACGTCGAGGTCCTCCTGGCGCTCGCCCGGTCGGAGCTGGCGCCCTACAAGCGACCCAAGCGCATCGTGTTCGTGGAGGCCCTCCCCCGCAACGCGCTCGGCAAGGTCGTCAAGGCCGACGTGGCCGCGCTCCTGGCGGACTGAGGCCCCGCAACCGCGCGACCCCGCAACCCGCGGCCTCCCGACCGATCCCGAACGGGACCGGAAGCCGAGTCGCCGGTCAGTCGGCGATGTCGAGCGCGGCGGTGGTCTTGGTGGGGGTGACGCGGATGAGGAGCTCGCCGGGGACGCCGTTGCGCTCGCCGTACGCCTCGGCCTGGTCCTCGCCCATGTAGCGGCCGCCGATGACGGCCGCCCAGCGTCGGACCTCGGCCAGGTCCTCGATGATCTCGGCCACCCCGGCGATGGTCACGAACGAGAAGGGCGGTGTCTCGTCGTCGAAGCAGAGCGACACCCGCGGGTCGCGGCGGATGGCCCGGCCCTTCGCGGTGCCGTCACCCGTGTTGAACACCAGGGCGCCGCCGTCGCGGGCGACCCAGATGGGAGCGACGAGCGGGGCGCCGGACTTGGTGACGACGCCGATCTTCGCGGTGCGGGCCTGGGCGAAGACCCAGTCGAGTGCCTCGGAGGGGCTGAGTGCGGTGGCCATGGGAGGAGTCTGCCAGCGGATGGCGCGGTACCGTTCGGCCATGACTGCTCCCGTGCTCTTGTGCGCTGACGGCTCCCACCACTCGACGGCGGCGCTGGCAGCCGGCGTCGCCCTCTTGGACCCGGCGACCCCGCTCGTGATCGTCACCGTGATGGCGGAGCCGGATCCCACGCTGGTCACCGGCTCGGGCATGGCCGGCGGCGTGATGTCGCCGGAGGCGTTCGACGAGCTCGAGGTCGAGGCCGGCACCGACGCCACCGCCATCGCCACGCAGGCCCAGCGGGAGCTGAACCTGCCCAGCGCCGACATCAAGGTGCTCCGAGGCGATCCGGCCGCCTCCATCTGCATGCTGGCGGACGAGGTCGGCGCCGGCGCCGTCGTCATCGGGTCCCGAGGCCACGGCGGGCTCAAGCGGGCCGTGCTCGGCTCCGTGTCGGACCACGTCGTGCGCAACGCGCCGTGCTCGGTGATCGTCACCGGCCCCAAGGGCGGCGCGGAGGACTGACGGTCGGCGGTCAGCCGAGAGCGACGTCCCTCCGGACGAAGAGGAGGGTGGCGAGGGCGCAGAGGCCCACACCCAGGACGGTCGTGACGGCGAGGGTCCCCGGATCCGGCGAGCTGGCGGGCGCGAGGGCCATGGAGTGGAAGACGGAGATGCGGGCGGTCCATGCCAGCCCGTCGACCATCGAGGCGAGCAGGTCGACGAGCAGCGAGCCGATGACGACGACGTAGACGGTGACGGCCGCGGCCCTCGGCGCGAGGGCGAGGACCACGGCCCCGATCCCCAGCACGAGCAGCGCCGTGGGCACCACGTTGAGCCCGGCGCCGACGAGCGGGCCGAAGCCGAGGTCGACCCCCTGGGTCACGGCACCCGCCCAGGCGCCGACGCCGGCCAGGAGCCCGGCGACCACGATGCCGGCCGCGGCGAGACCGAGGCGGCCGCCGAACCACGTCGCCCGCCGCACCGGTCCGGCGAGGAGGTGGACCAGGCGGCCCGTCGACTCCTCGTCCGACGCGGCACCCAGCTGGCCGGCGGCGATGAGGGCGACGACCGTGGCCGCCAGCAAGAAGGCGACGCCGAAGTACTGCTCCACGAAGCTCCCGCCGGCCCCGAACCGGTCGAGCGTGTCGCTGAGCGACTCCGGGACCGCACCGGTGGCGATCTTGGCGATGAGGCCGAACGACAGGCCGGTCACCAGGGCACCGAGGCACCACGCGATCAGGATCGGCAGGTCCAGCCGGGCGGCGAGACCGAGCGGCGACGCCAAGCCGAAGGGCCGCAGTTCGGTCACGTCGTTCGAGGCGAACACCGAGCTGCCGGCGTCGCGCCGAGCCGACAGCGCCACGGCAGCGACGGCCAGCACGACGACCGCCACGATCGCGGGCAGCAGCGGCCAGGCGTCGTTCCCGGTGAACGGCTCGATGAGCTCGGTCCACCCGAACGGCGTCGCCCACCGCAGCCAGTGCGTGTCGGGGCCGGCGTCAGCCACCATCCGGACGAGGAAGCAGGCACCGAACACCCCCATCGCCCACGAGCTGGCCATCCGACGGGTCCGGCACAGCTGCGACGTCACCGCCCCGACCATCACGAACACGGCGGGCGCGATCACGATGCTCAACCCGTAGAGCACCGACTCGGCGATCCCGAAGCCGACGTCGGGGTCTCGGCCGGCGGCGACCGTCAGCACCGTGGTCCCGACGAACAAGATCCCGACGCCAGCGAGGAGCGCGAGGAGCGTCGCGGCGGTGGCTCGACCCGCCCGGGTGCTGCCCGACAAGACGAGCTGCCAGCGCCCGGCGTCCTCCTCGCCGCGCAGCAGCCTCGTGGCGGCCAGCAGGCCCCAGATGGCGCCGATGGTCGTGAGGAAGACGAAGCACTTGTAGACCGTGTACCCGCCGACCGTGTCGATGGCCGTGGTGGGTCCGAGGAGGACGGACAGGCCGGCGTCGCCGCTGGTGGCGGCGGCCACCTGCTGGCGCTCGGCTTCGGTCGGGAACGTCGACACGTAGGACACGGCCGAGGCCGCCACCGTCCCGCCGAACGCGACGGACCAGATCACGGCGCCCAGCCACAGCTGCTTGAGGGACCGCCGGGCGATCGCGGCCTCGGGCGAGCGGCTCACGCCTCGCTGCCCGCGCCGTAGTGCGAGACGAACAGCTCCTCGAGCGACGGTTCCCGCGTGGTCAGGCGCACGGCGCCACCGTCGGCGAGCGCCCGCAGCAGCGGCTCGACCGACCCGGTGACCTCGCACTCGACGCTGCTGGCGTCGACCGCCACGTGGGTCACCCCGTCCACCCCGCTCAGGTCCGGCACCGACCCGTCGAACGCAGCGTGGACCCGCAGGGCGACCAGTCCCCGGAGCACATCGAGGTGGCCGGTCTCGATCAGGTGCCCCTCGCGGAGCATGGCGACGCGGTCGCAGACGGCCTCGACCTCGCTCAAGATGTGCGAGCACAGCAGGACGGTCTGGCCGTTGGCCGCCGCCTCGCGCACCGCCGCCTGGAAGACCTGCTCCATCAGCGGGTCGAGGCCGGTGGTCGGCTCGTCGAGGATCAGCAGGTCGGGCCGGCTGGCGAAGGCGGCGATGAGCAGGACCTTCTGGCGGTTGCCGTGGCTGTAGGCCCGGATCCTCTTGTCGGTGACGAGCTGGAACCGCTCGATGAGCTCGGTGCGGTAGGCCTCGTCGACGCTGCCGTGGACGTTGCCCAGGAACCGCAGGGCCTCCTCGCCGGTGAGCGCCGGCCAGAGGTTCGCCTCGCTCGGCACCGAGGCCATCCGCCGGTGGAGCGCCGGGGCCTCCCGCCACACGTCCTGGCCGAAGATGCGGGCGGACCCCGACGTGGCCCGGATCAAGCCGAGCAGGATGGCGATGGTGGTCGACTTGCCCGCGCCGTTGGGCCCGAGGTAGCCGAACACCTCGCCCTCGTCGATCGTGAGGTCGAGCCCGTCGATCGCGGCGACGCTCCCGTACCGCTTGGTGAGCTGCTCGATCTCGATCGCGTGGGCCATGTCGCCTCTCCCAGACCACAGGGCGTCGGGGCCGCCCCTCGAGGTCAGGGTACGACCACGAGCTCCTCGGCGACGGGGACCTCGAACCAGACGCACTTGCCGTCACCGCCCGTCCGCGCCACGCCCCAGTCGTCGGCGAGCAGGTCGATCAGGCGGACGCCGAAGCCGCCGATCCTGGTCGGGTCCACCGGCTGCATCGCCGGTTCCTCCGGATCGTCGTCGGTGACGCTGATGTGGACGTGCCCGTCGCCCCGCCAGAGCGACACGCCGATCGCCCCGGTCGCGGCGTGCACCACCGAGTTGGTGACGGCCTCGCTCGTGAGGAGCAGGACGTCGTCGGACGCCGACGACCCGAGGAGCTCGACGGCGCAGCGGATGAACGACCGGGCCACCGCCGGGGCGTGCAGCCCGGCCCGGACCGTCAGGTGCAGGACCGGATCGACGCCCTCGGGAACGGGGTCGGAGCTCGGTGCCAGGGCCATGGCAGACCCGTTCCCAGCGCGGGCTCCGGCCAACCCTCCTTCGCGCCGGCGCGTGCGCTGACCTGACGTACCCGGCCGCCGAGCCACCCACCGGGGGCCGTCACGGCCGCGACGCTACGACGGGGACCGCACCTCGGCGACGATGCGGTCCGCCAGCTCGTCGGGTGTCCGGGCCTCGACGTCGAGCACCAGATCGGCGACCGCCCCGTAGGCCTGGGCCCGCTCGCCCGCCTGGGCTTCGAGCACGGCGAAGGGGTCGTCGCGGATGAGCGGCCGGTGATCGCTCAGGGTCACCCGCTGCGCCACCGTCTCGGGCTGCGCTCGCAGCCAGACGCGGAACACGCCGTCTTGACGGATCGATGCGACGGCGACGTGGTCCTCGATGGCACCGGCGGCGACGGCGACGACGTCGGGGCCGGGTCCGGCCAGGGCCTGGGTCACGGCCTCGCGCTCGTGGGGCCGGTACGCCGGCTCGCCGCCGCGCTCCCAGAGCTCGGCGACGGTCATCCCGGTCCGGTCCTGGACCACCACGTCGCTGTCGACGAGGGGCCAGCCCAGGGCATCGGCGACGAGTCGGCCCACGACGGTCTTGCCGCTGCCCATGAGGCCGAGGAGGGCGATGTGCTGCACGTGATCCATGGCCCTGTCCGCTACCCGCTCCTGCCCTCCGTCCACACCAGCGCCCGGTGCCGCCTCGCGCACCGTCGTGGCGGCGAACCCCCGCGCGTCGGGGTACCGGCCGGCCTACTCGGTCCGGCGGCGCAGCGTGGCCGCTCCAGCAGCCACGAGCAAGACGATGAACAAGCCGAGCACGGCGACGTCCCGCCACACCTCGCCGGTGACCTCGGCCTCGACGGTGAGCTGCTTCATGGCGTCGATCGCGTAGGTCAGCGGGAGGACCTTCGCGATCGCCTCGAGCGGCTGCGGCAGCGACGACGTCGGGGCGACGATGCCGCACAGCAGGAACTGGGGCAGCAGCAGCATCGGGAGGAACTGGACCGCTTGGAACTCGGTGCGGGCGAAGGCGCTCACGAACAGGCCGAGGCTCGTCCCCACGAGGGCATCGAGCACGGCGATGAGCGCGACGGCGGCGACGGGTGCGGCGATCGTCAGCCCGAAGAGGCCGAACGTGAAGGCGCACGCCACCACGGCTTGGACCACGGCCACCGCGCCGAAGGCGAGGCCGTACCCGCCCAGGAAGTCGACCTTGCCCATCGGCGTCGTCATGAGCCGCTCGAGCGTGCCACCCGTCCGCTCCCGGAGCGTGGCGATCGACGTCACCAGGAACATCACGAGCAGCGGGAAGATCCCGAGGAGCAGGGCGCCCCACTCGTCGAACACCCCCTCCTGCCCGCTCAGCACCCAGGCGAGCAGCCCGATCAGGAGCACCGGCGCCACGAGCAGGAGGCCGATGGTCCGCGGGTCGTGACGGAGCTGCGACAGGACCCGCCGAGCGGTCGCGAGGAGGATCCGACCATGGTCGACCTCCACCGGGCGGGTGGGCGTCGGAGCGGTCACGACGCCAGCTCCTGCTCGTCGGCGGCGACGAGCGCGAGGAACGCACCGGTGATGTCCGCCGTCCCCGTCCGGGCGAGCAGACCGTCGAGCGTGTCGGAGGCGAGGAGCCGTCCTTCCCGCATCATCACGATCCGGTCGCACTCGCGTGCCTCGTCCATGACGTGGCTCGACACGAGGAGCGTGACGCCATCGGCCGCGAGCCGCCGGAACTGCTCCCACAGATCCCTGCGCAGCACCGGATCGAGACCCACCGTGGGCTCGTCGAGCACCAGCACGTCCGGTCTCCCGAGCAGGGCAGCAGCCAGCGACACCCGGTTGTGCTGGCCGCCGGAGAGCGAGCTCACCAGCCGGTCCCGCTGCCCGGCCAGCCCGACGTCGTCGAGCACCGCCGCGATCCGATCGCGGTCGGCGCCGACGAGGGCGGCGAAGTACCGGAGGTTCTCGATCACGGTGAGGTCGCCGTACACCGACGCCTCCTGGGTCATGTAGCCGACGAGGGTCCGCAGCGCTCCCGATCCCGCCGGCTGGCCGAGCACGTTGCACGTCCCGGTGGCGCCGAGCTGCACGCCCACGATGGTGCGCATCAGGGTCGACTTCCCGCACCCGCTCGGGCCGAGCAGCCCCACGATGTCGCCGCGCCGCACCTCGATGCCGACCCCGTGCAGCACCTGCCGCCCGCCACGGGTCACATCGAGCGATCGGATCTCGATCGCCAGCTCCGGCTCGCCGTCCGATCCATCCCGACCCGCCACCGACCCTCCTCGCTCACCCCGACCGGGTTCGATGATGCTCCAGCGCACAGATGGGGTCAACGCTCGTTGCATCACGGCCAGACACCGTGACGAGGCGCAGCCGCCTGCCCGCCGTCGCCCGCCGGCCGAGGCGAGCGGCGGCGCCCTCGGTCACGGGCCCGTCGCCGCCAACGGCACCGCCGGCTGCCAGTCCGGAGGGATCACCGTCACCGGTTGACGGGCCAGGTGGATGATCCGGTAGGACACGGAGCCCAGGAGCCGGTCGCGGAGCCCGCCGTGCCCGTGCGTGCCGATGACGATCAGGTCAGCGCCCTCCTCGTCGGCGACCCCCATGATCGCCTTGGCCGCGGCCTCCTCCACGAAGCGGGTCGCATGGTCGACCCCGGCGTCGACCAGCGGCTCGACCCACGTCGTGCGCAGGTCGTGGTGCAGTTCCGCCCGCCAGTTCGACAGGCCGGTCGGGGGCAGGTCGCGGGCGAACTGCGTGTTCACGTCGACGGCGGTGACCACCACGACCCTCGATCCCGTTCCGGCCGCCTCCTCGGCGGCCCACCGGACGGCGTTCTGCGAAGCCGGCGAACCGTCCGCACCGACGACCATCGTGCGAGGCCTCATCGCTCCTCCAATCGCACGGGCGCTGCGGCAGCGTCCGAAGCATTTACATCGTACTGCGATCTATTGCGGAAACAGCTCCGTTCAGGGTTCCGACACGTCAGAAGCGGACGCCGTAGGGTTGCGCGGGACGGAAGGTGTGGTCGCATGAGCGCACGGAATCCTCTGGACCGGCGAGGCGTGACCTGGGGGTTGGTCGCGGTGTCGATCGTCGTGGCGATCACCTTCATCGGCAGCGACCAGCTGGTGTGGTTCGACGCCGCGCTCGTGGGCTACCTGTTCGGGCTGGTCTTCGCGGTCTTCGGTGTGGTGTACCGCTACGCGGTGTGGCTCCGCCGGCCGCCAACGGCGATGTTGAACCGCCGCGGGTGGGATGCGTTCCGGGCCCGCAAGGCCCGCAACGCCGCCGCGCTCCCCGCCCTCGTCGGCACCCAGCTGCTGGCCCAGACGTTCATCCGCCGACGGTCGCGGCTGCGGTGGCTGGCCCACCAGCTCGTCTTCTGGGGGTGCATCCTCGCCGCGCTCATCACGTTCCCGCTCACGCTCGGCCTGCTCCACTTCGAGAGCGTCGGCCAACAGGCAGACCGCTACCAGGTGTTCGTGTCGCGGGTGGGGACCGCTGAGTTCGATGCGGGCACGGTGGTGGGCTGGGTGATCTTCCACGGCCTCGACATCGCCGCGGTCTTGGTGCTCGCCGGCGTGTTCATCTTCCTCCGCCGCCGCCTCCACGACCCCGGGGCGCTCGCCGTGGAGCGCGGCGGCGACTTCCTGGTGCTCGCCGGCCTCTTCGCCGTATCGGTCACCGGCCTGTTCCTCACCGTGTCCAGCGTGTGGCTGGACGGGCAGTTCTACTCAGCGCTCAACACGATGCACGCCCTCACCGTGATCCTCGGGCTGATGTACCTCCCGTTCGGGAAGCTGTTCCACATCTTCCAGCGTCCTGGGAACCTGGGTGTCGCCTACTACCGGACCGCCAACGAGGAGGGGCCGGCGGCCGTGTGCCGGCGCTGTGGCGGGGAGTTCGCCAGCGCCCGACAGGTCGCCGACCTCCAAGAGGTCCTGCCCCAGGTCGGCTTCGACTACGGCATCGAAGGCGGCGGCAGCTACCAGGACACCTGCCCGCGGTGCCGACGGGCGAGCGTCACCTTGATGCAGTCCGCACGAGTCGGAGGTTTCGGCTGATGGCCCGTCTCCCGATCACCGAAGCAGGTCTCATCGAGGCCTACGGTCCGCACCTGAACGAGGCACCCCCCGGCGGGTGGGACGCCGGCCTGGAGGTCGACGAGGTCGTCGAGACCCACTGCTGCTTCTGCGGGCAGCAGTGCGGCATCAAGCTGAAGGTCCACGACAACGCGGTCGTCGGGTTCGAGCCCTGGTACGACTTCCCGTTCAACGAGGGCAAGCTCTGCCCCAAGGGCGTCAAGCGCTACCTGCAGGGCAGCCACCCCGATCGCCTGCTGCACCCCATGGTGCGAGACGAGTCGGCTCCAGGCGGGTTCCGCGACGTGAGCTGGGACGAGGCGCTGTCCCGGGTGGCCAGCGAGATCCAGCGCATCCAGGCCACCTACGGCGACGACGCGTTCGCCATGTTGTCGGGCGTCTCGCTCACCAACGAGAAGAGCTACCTGGTCGGCAAGTTCGCCCGCCTGGCGCTCCACACCGCCAACCTCGACTACAACGGCCGCTACTGCATGGTGTCGGCCGGCGTCGGCAACAAGAAGGCGCTCGGGATCGACCGGGCGCCGAACCCGTGGAGCGACATCCCCCTCGCCGACGTCGTCTGGGTGGCGGGCTCCAACGTGGCCGAGACGTTCCCGATCACGACGAGCTACATCTGGCGCGCCCGCGACCGCGGGGCGAAGCTCATCGTCCAAGACCCCCGGGTCGTGCCGCTCGCCCGCACCGCCGACCTGTTCCTCCCGGTCCGGCCCGGGAGCGACTCGGCGCTGTTCGGCGCGGTGCTCCACGAGCTGATCCGCAACGACTGGCTCGACCACGAGTTCATCGCCGCCCACACCGTCGACTTCGACCAGGCTGCGGCGGCCGCCGCCGACATGACCCCAGCCTGGGCCGCCGACATCACCGGCGTGCCCGCGGCGCGCATCGAGGAGGCGGCCGAGCTGTGGGGCACGGCCGCCACCGGGATGATGCTGCACGCCCGGGGCATCGAACAGCAGACCAAGGGCGTCGACAACGTGCTGGCGGCCATCAACCTGGGCTTGGCCACCGGCAAGTTCGGCAAGCCCGGCTGCGGCGTGTCGACCATCACCGGCCAGGGCAACGGCCAAGGAGGGCGGGAGCACGGGCACAAGTGCGACCAGCTCCCCGGCAACCGCGACATCTCCAACCCCGAGCACCGCGAAGCGGTCGCCAAGGTGTGGGAGGTCGACGAGAGCGAGATCCCCGGCAAGGGCATCCCCGCCCAGGAGATCATCGAGGCCATCCACGACGGCACCATCAAGGGACTGCTGTCGATCTGCTTCAACCCGGCGGTGTCATCGCCCGACAGCAACTTCACGAAGGAGGCGCTCGACAAGCTCGAGTTCTACTCGGTCATCGACTTCTTCCTCTCCGAGACCGCCCAGCACGCCGACGTCGTCCTCGCCGGCTCCCTGCACGAGGAGGACGAGGGCACCTCCACCAGCGGCGAGGGCCGCATCATCAAGATCAACGCCGCGGTCACCCCACCGGGAGAAGCCCGGCTCGACTGGGAGATCCTGCTCGAGATCGCCGAGCGGCTCGGCAAGGGCGACCACTTCCGGTACGGGAGCACCCACGAGATCTTCGAGGAGCTCTGCCGGGCGTCGTCAGGCGGCACCGCGGACTACACCGGCGCCACCTGGGAGCGCGTCGAGGCCGAGCACGGCCTGTTCTGGCCCATCCCCGAGGTGGGCCACCCGGGCACCCCGCGCCTCCACGAGGGCGGGACGTTCTCCCACCCCGACGGCAAGGCGCGCTTCCACGGGGTCCCCTACCGGCCCCCGGCCGAGGTCGTCGACGACGAGTACCCGATCTGGCTCACCACCGGCCGGGTCGTCAGCCAGTACCTGTCCGGCGCCCAGACCCGCCGCATCGCCAGCCTCGTCGCGCAGTACCCCGAGCCGCTGTGCGAGATCCACCCGAAGCTGGCCGAGCGCCTCGGCATCGCGCACGGCGACCAGGTCACCGTGCGGTCGCGGCGCGGCGAGATCACCCTGCCCGCCGCCGTCGTCACCACGATCCGGCCCGACACGGTGTTCATCCCGTACCACTGGCCCGGGCGCAAGGCGGCCAACCAGCTCACGATCCGGGCCGTGGACCCGCTCTCGAAGATGCCCGAGTTCAAGGTCGCCGCCGTGCACGTCGCCCGAGCCGCGGGACGGCCGGCATGAAGGCCACCCGCTACGGCATCGACGACCGGCCCGTCTTCGCCATCGATCCCAGCCGGTGCATCGGCTGCGAGGCATGCGTCCAAGCCTGCGCCGAGTGCGGCACCCACCGCGGCCAGTCGCTCATCCACCTCGAGCGCATCGACCGCACCGCCAGCACCCAGACCGCCCCCATGGTCTGCATGCACTGCGAGGATCCGACCTGCGCCCAGGTGTGCCCCGCCGATGCCATCAAGCAGAACGAGGAGGGCATCGTGCAATCCGCGCTCAAGCCTCGCTGCATCGGCTGCTCCAACTGCGTGATCGCCTGTCCGTTCGGTGTCCCCAAGTACGTCGCCGACTTCGACCAGATGATGAAGTGCGACATGTGCACCGACCGCACCTCCGAGGGCTACGCCCCCATGTGCGCGTCGGTCTGCCCCAGCGAGGCCCTCTGGTACGGGACGCCCGAGGAGTTCCACGCCACCCGGCACGGTGAGCTCCTCGACGATTGGCTGTTCGGCCGCCAGGCCGTGCACACCAAGGTCTTCGCCGTGGTCGACGACGCTGCCGGAGGTCCCCTCGATGTACTCGGCGCCACGACCGGCACGTGGCTCGACGACCCGTTCGGACTGGAGGGCTGATGGGCGACGACCACCCGGGCGAACCCGCCTGGAAGCGCGACTTCCCCTACGAGTCCGCCGGCGAGGACGACGTGACCCGGCGCGAGTTCGCCCGGTACCTCGTCGCCGGCGCCGGTGTGATGGCCGCCGGCAACCTCGGCCTCGCCGCCTGGACCCAGCTGCGCACCATCAACACCGGCGAACCCAGAGAGCTGATCCCCCTCGACGACGTCGCGATCGGCGGCACGCACCTCTTCCGCTACCCCGCCGACGCCGACCCGGCCATCCTCCTGCGCCTCGCCGACCGCGAGGTCGTGGCGTTCAGCCAGAAGTGCACCCACCTCGGCTGCGTCGTCTACTTCGAGCCCGAGGAGGACCGCTGGCACTGCCCCTGCCACGAAGGCAACTTCGAACCACGGACCGGCGCCGTGATCAGCGGCCCACCGCCACGGCCGCTGGGCCGCATCGCCGTGGAGATCCGCGACGACACCATCTGGGCCCTCGGGTACCAGCCATGAGGACCTCGGAGCACGCCACCCGCGCCACGTCGGCGGTCGTGATCTACGTCGTCATCCTCGTCGCGTTCCAGGTCTTCCTCCTCACCGTGGCCGTCGAGGCGTTCGCCAGCGACGACGAGCCCCTCGCCTGGGCGACCGCGGCCGTCTCCGTGAGCCTCGCCACCGGCTCCGCCGTCCTGCTCCGCTACCTCCGTCCATGACCGCCCCCGAGGGCCGCCTCATCGAGGCGAACATCCGGACGCTCTTCCCCGGGTACTTCGCCATGGTCATGGCAACCGGCATCATCGCGATCGGGGCGGACCAGCAAGACCTGCGCTGGCTCGGCCAGCCGCTCTACGTGATCACAGCCATCGCCTACGTGGTCCTGTCGGTCCTCCTGGCCTGGCGGGGCGTCGTCGCCTCGAAGCTGCTCGCCGTCGACATCACCAGCCACGCCAAGGGCTTCGCGTTCCTCACCACCGTGGCGGCGACCAACGTGTTGGGCAGCGCATCGGCCGTCATCCACGGCTGGTGGACCGCAGCGTGGGTGCTCTGGTGGTTCAGCCTCGCCCTCTGGGTGTTCTTCGTCTACGCGACCCTCTTCGCCGTGGTGCTCAAGGGCCCGAAGCCCGGACTCGACAAAGGCATCAACGGCACCTGGTTCCTGCTCACCGTCTCGGCCGAGTCCATCGTCGTGCTCGGCGCCCTGCTGCTGGGTCGGCACACCAGCGATCTGTTCGCCTTCGCCCTGATCGCCGCGTTCGCGCTCGGCCTCGTCCTCTACCTGATCGTCATGACCATGGTCTTCTTGCGCTGGACCTTCGCGGAGCTCGAACCCACCGAAGCCGACCCACCCGCATGGATCGCAGCGGGCGCCGTCGCCATCACCGTCCTCGCCGGGTCGAACCTGCTGGGGGCGCGGAGCAGCTCGCTGCGGATCGAGCGCCTCGCCCCGTTTATCGAGGGCGTCGTCGTGCTGGCGTGGGCCACCGCCACGTTCTGGTTCCCGCTCATGGTCGCCATCGGCATCTGGCGCCACGTCGTCAACCGCGTCCCGCTCCGCTACCATCCCTCGTACTGGGCCCTCGTGTTCCCGTTGGGGATGTACGGGGCCGCGACCTTCCGCATGCGGGCCGCCATCGGGCTCGACGCCCTCGCGTGGCTCCCCGAGGTCACCCTCGCCGTCGCACTCGCCGCATGGACCGCAGCGTTCCTCGGCCTCCTCCTCGAAGCCGCACGGGCGGTGTCGCGCCTGAACGGCTCCCGTCACAGGCGCTGAGCACGAAGAGGCGCCAGGCTGGGATCGACGGCACCCGCTCTGGCACCGACCGGCCGCCAAGCGTCGAGCACCCCATCCTCTTGGGCATCCCCACCGATCTCGAACGACGGGCACCTTCACCGACGCTCCGAACCCCACCGGCGGGGTCACTCCCCGCCCGGGCTCAACGGCCCTGGGTCCCACGAATCTGGATCCAGTCGGTACCGGCACGGTCAAGCGGTCGCCGTCGCGGCTCGCATCGAGGAAACCGCTGGTGAGAACGACGAAACCCCCTGCGTAGCAGGGGGTTTCGCTCCGAGCGGACGACCGGATTCGAACCGGCGACCCTCACCTTGGCAAGGTGTGGCCCGACTGGCTCAGCGGCGACGGAACGCCCTGGTCAGCGGCGATCTCCCGTCCAGCGGCCGGTCGCTGGCACAACTTCTGGCACAACGGAGTCGTCTTGCGGCGCCGTGCCGTCCTGTGGTGCCCAGTCCCAGCCTGTTCCTACGAAGCGACAGCGGAGACGCCGGCAATGGCCAGCTGCACGGTCACGCGGTCGCCATCGCGGTTCACGACGCGCGCCGAGAGCGGCTCCTCTTCGTCGTCGCCGACGACCACCACGTCTCCGGGCTGCGGGTCGAACCGAGGGTCATCGGCGCGCGGTCCGTGAGAGATCCAGCACGTCACGCCGAGGTGGCCGTCGACGGTCGTCGCGTCGTACCAGAGGTCGTAGGAATCGCTCACGGTCACAATGCTACGGCTCATGTCGGCCGTGTCCAGGCCGGGTTGTCGATCGGCCCCTCGAAGAGCGCACGCACGCGAGCGAACTGGCCAGGTGACGGCTCGGACAGAACCACCGTCCAGTGAGGATGATCGAGCGTCGGCAGCAACGGGAAGCCCGCAGCCACTAGGGCCGGCCCGCTGGCGACCAGCAGTCGGCGTCGAGTGGCGACGATCGGCCGCAGGCGTGCAAGCACCGCGTAGTCCCCATCCGGCACCTCCAGAACCGAGAACCCCCACATGCCCCAACGCTCGTGGCACTCCGCAACGCTCTTGGTCAGTGCCGCATCCTCCAGCGTGACGGTGCCAAGACGGACGACCGCGAGAACGGCCGGGACTTCTCGATCTCGCAGGTTCACTGGCTCCATCACGTACTCCGTCCTTCAGATCGAATGGGTACCGCGATCATCGCGACGCGGCGACCCGGCGCGACAGCCGTTCCCGTTCCGCCGATGTCAGGAGGTGCGGCCCGCCGGGCACCCGCTCGTTCAGGTCGGCCTCGGGATCGAACGCGGGACGAACCCACACGGCCGTGGCGCCGCCCGACAGTTCCTCGGTGTCCACGACCACGAGAGCACCCGCCCAGGTCATCGGCGCCCCGGACGGAGCCGGGAGCGGCAAGGACCGCCCCTCCTCGTCGACAACGAAGGCGACCCGACCGGACACGTCGGCGACCCGACCAGCGAACGTGTCGATGCGGAGGTCCGACAAGAGCCGAGCGCGCGCCGATGCGGTCAGCGTGGCCAACCGGGTGAGTGCCCCACCGGTTCCGAGATCGATCTCGGCCGGGTCTGGATCAGGCCCACCGTGTTCAGCCAGCCACTCCGCTACGAACCGGGCCGCTCGGTGACCGGCGAGCTCGGTGGCCGCTGCGTGCGCGGCCTCGGCCGTACCCAGGTCGCCCGCTCGGACGAGCCGAGCGACATCGACCATGAGTGACGAGTACCAGACGACCCGACCATCGGCGCCCCGGCCCGAGCGCGGCACGACAGTGATGGGCTCGGCAGCCAAGCCCTTGTCCCGAAGCGAGCGCAGCGCCGAATCGGCGCGAAGGTGCCCTCCGGGACGGAGCACACCAGCGAGCTCCGTGGAGATCGTGAGCGGCCAAGCGAGGATCATCGCAACGATCGTAGCTTCTGAATCAGTGGTTTGCAGAGTCAGAGCGCGCCGGCTCAATTGCGTAGAGGCCGAACCCGTCGCGCCTCATAGCCTGGTCAACGAGATGCCCACCGATCCCGCGCCGCAACACCGTGAGCCCTCCGTACGGCGTTCAGTACCCGAAGGTGGCCTCAGCGATATCCAGTAGGTCCCACGGCGCGGAGACGACGAGTTCATCGTCGTTCGACACCTGAACCCGATCGGGCGACCATGCCATGAAGGCACCGCCCTCTGGGGGCTGGACCATGTACCTCCTTGTCGTCGGGCTGCCTTGGTCCACGTCACGTTGCTCGACAGCGTTCATGTTTGGATGGCGAAGGAGCATCCTCGGCGTCGGCACCTGTGCGCCGCCCACATCGAGCGTTCCGGCGGCAGCCAGCAAGACCTGCGGTGGGCGCCCCGTCGGGACGGTGACCGAGACAGGGTGCCGCATCGCTTGAACGATGTGGCCCTCCCACATGAGGCGGGCACGACGGAGGTACACGCGCTGGCGGTCGTCGAACTCCTCGTTGCACGGGTCGAGATCTTGTCCGGTGAGATGCTCGATGGCGACCACGTCTCCGACGGCTTCGGCCACCACTTCCAGGTCACGAAGCATCTCGGGTGACAATGAGGGCGAGCTGAGTGTGAAGAGTTCTTGATCCTGAACGGTGAAGACTGCCGACGCGGCGTGGTGGAGCTGGATCCGCGCCTGAGTCGAGGCGAGCTTGAGCGCGTTGGTCGTGTCAAGGAAGTCGCAGCCGATGAACCGAGCCGCGGACACCTGGCCGTCGTGGAGATCGAAGGCGAACTTGAAGAGCACGCTGCCGGCGACGAGCACTTGCCAGGTGATGGCGTCGTCAGCGTGGTTCCGTGAGAGAGCGGCGTCGTACGACACGACTGTTGCCCCATCGTCGTCGGTGAGCGTGACTTGGACCTGGTTCGCAGGATCCTGGCGGAGCAACTCCGTGACAGTGAACGGCCTCCAGTCCTCTCCGAACGCCATCGACTCGCGCATGTCCGGGATCGATGCGTCAACCGGCGCGACGAACACACGCGCCTCTTCAACGAGCTCAGAGGCCCTGACCACGACCTCGTCATCCCATGCCGACTCAGCAATGAAGAGCGCGCCGGCCTCTCGTAGCGACTCGACCAGCCGCAGCGTCGAGACCGTCAGCATCGCCAGGTGAGAGAACAAGCGGACCGCGGCCGCGTATCGCTCGCGCAGCGAGAACGCGAGTGCATCTTCCTTCGGTCCCTTCGCGTCGACGTGAACGAGATCGGCGTAGAGCCACGCGGCGGCGAGCTGGGTATCGGAGATCAGACCGGTCGGGGCTGTCCCGTCGATCTGCGCCGACTGCACCACGTAGCCCTGGGCCTCGGTGCCCTGGATCTCAGCCGCCCGCCACGCTTGTCGAAGCTGCGACAGCCACTCTCGATGCTCATCGCCGTACATACCTGGATCGACCAAGCACTCGATCGCACCGAGCACCGTCTCGTAGAAGACCGACTCTCGCTCCACGGTCAGTGGCCGCAAACGCGAAGCAAGCGACTCGAAGACCTCTTCGTCATCCGGTAGTCGCCGCGTGATCGACATCCGACCCGCGAGGTCGATGTGAGCCTCGAACACGCCTCGAGCGTGGTGGCGCAGCCCATCCCAGTCCTGGACAAGCGAGTGGGCCTGGACCCTCCGAGCCCGTAGAACAAAGCGCCTCAGCGTCTCTTCGTGACTGACCTGAGCCATGAGACTGATCACCTCAAGACTGCAACCACCAGCAGTCCCACAAGAACGTGCAGGCTACCGACAGCACCACCGGCCAGCAGGCGCCTTTCTTGCTCGGATGCTGAGCAAAGTGAAAGACGACGAACTCCGCTGACGATGAACAGGCGTACCCCGAGACACCGGGGCCGCCCGAACGCCGAGGACAAGCCCGTCCCCGGCACCACTCGAACACCGGAGCTGACGGCCATGCACAACTTCACCGACATCGCCGACCGAGCTGTCGTGACATTCTTCCACCACGATGGCTTCAACGGCCCAATGGGTGGCATCGCCCACGGGTTCGACCCCGTGACGAGATTCGAGGCCGTCACCGGGTTCGACGTGAGCTTCACCCGCAGGCTCGGCTGGGAGGAGCTGGCCGACGCCCACATCGTGGCGAAGCACGAGCTCATCGAGTACTTCAACAAGGCCATGAATCACCCCTACGCGGGTGAAGACGACGTCGAGAGCCTCACCCTCTTGGTCCACCGCCAACTCGCCGGCTGGTACCCCCACCGATCGACGAGGCGCCGGGTGCCACTCCAGCTCGGACCAACGCCCATCAGATAGCGGAACAGGATTGTTGGGCTGAGCTCGAACGAATCTGTCCGCTCGGCTCCGCACGGCCGTCACGAACCCGAATCCACCGATGTGACGTAAGGCACAAAGTGGGCACAAAGTGGGCACAAATCTGAGAGGGACGAATGAGAACGCCCTGGTAGGCGATGGGACAGCCCGAGACGACCGCGAACCCCGTTTCGGGCCTCTGACCTGGGCCGGAAAAGCAGAAAACCCCTGCCTGAGCAGGGGTTTTCTTCCGGAGCGGACGACCGGATTCGAACCGGCGACCCTCACCTTGGCAAGGTGATGCTCTACCAACTGAGCCACGTCCGCGTGGGCTAGTCACCCTAGCAAGATCACCCAGGTCGAGACGAACCCGATCGCTGGTCAGGCGGTGGCACCAGCCCGGTAGCGGATGCGGCCGGCCATCTCGACGGCCAGCTCCCGGTCCGGGATCTGGTCGAGCACCAGGGACCGCCCCCCGAACACGAACGTGAGGCTCGCGGTGCGGTCGTCCTGCCAGCCCTGCACCTCGAGCCCGGGGCCGAGCGGGAGCTGTTCGTGGAACGGTCGCCACTCCCGATCGTCGACCAGGCGGAGGCTGCGGTCTGAGAGCACGACGACGGCGCCGTGGCCCTCGAGTCGGCCGGCGACGACGGCCTCGACCGTCTCGCCCTCGTCGAGCAGCGCACCGGCGACGGTGACGGCGGCCTTGGCGGACTTGCGGGCACCGCTGCCGAGACGGCCGAACGCCAGGCCGAGCCCGTTGGGATCGGGGGCGCCGGTCGCACCGGGTGGAGGCGGCGGCGCGTACGCGCCCGGCGCGGGCTGACCCCACGCAGGCTGCGCCGGCGGCGGAGGAGGCGGCACGTGGCCGTACCCCTGGGGGGCCGGAGGCGGCAGCGGTGCCTGGCCGTACCCCTGCGGCCCGGGCGGGGGCGGGTAGCCCGATGGCGGGGGCGGCGGCGCGTACCCCTGCGGTGGAACGGGCGCCGGAGGAGGCGGTGGGTTCTGGGTCCAGCCCGGTGCAGGCGGGATCCACGCGCCTGGGTTGGGCGGCGGAGGCGGGGCCGACGGAGCGAACCCCTGCCCGGGCGGCGGGGGTGGAGAGGCCGAAGGCGGAGCGGCCGGGCCGGGCGGAGGCGGTGGCGGGTAGGCCCCCGGCGCAGCGGGAGGCGGCGGATACGCCGCGGGAGCAGGTGGCGCCGGGTACCCGCTCGGTGGGGGCGGGGCGGCCGGGCTCG
>Ga0182745_1001870_pt1 | contig 19519 bp, 21 predicted proteins | sample eDN3rd30CKraftBY_FD_128523 | JGI IMG/M metagenome (GOLD analysis project Ga0182745, IMG submission 128523) | Enriched backyard soil microbial communities from Emeryville, California, USA - eDNA 3rd pass 30_C Kraft BY (version 2) (version 2) | ecosystem: Environmental > Terrestrial > Soil >...
GACACCTAACCCTGAATCACCTTTACGATAAGATGAAGGCGGGTTCGCATCCCCTATCACTGTCACGCCTGAATCAATCGATTTGAAGAAATCAAGATCCATTTCGTTTACGTCCACATTCCCTTTAATCCCCTTAACTTTACCAGCGTCTGTAAATTGGAACATCGCCCACTTACTCCAATATCTTGAGTCACCAGGATTGTTCATGCCACCTACACGATTTGAACTGCTATATCGCGCCACCCATAACGGATATTTCGCCATAGCTGTTGAAAAATTATCGTTACTGAAGCTTAACCCTGCGTATAGAATTGGTGTGATACCTGTTTTCTTTTGTAGGTACTCCATCCATTTTAAACCGAATGCATTCACTTGAGCCTTGGACTTCCCTTTGTTTTCTTCAAGGTCTAAGCAGTGTGGTAAATCTACCTTCATGTTACCAAGCTTCTCTAAAAAGAAATCCACTTCTTTAATCGGATCATTGTTTGCATGTGCGTAGTGGTAGAAACCTACTCGTAACCCTGCATTTTTAGCGCCTAAATAGTTTTGGTAGGCTGTCTTACTAAGAAAGCTTGTACCTTCTGTTAATTTGATATACACGCCTTTTACACCGTCTAACGCTACTTGTGTCCAATTGATTGTTCCATTGTGGTGTGACACGTCAATAACCTTCACGTTCTTTGAGCTTCTACTTTGCATGAGTAATCCCCCTCAAATTAAAAAGCCACCCCGAAGAGTGACTTATTTCTTTTTTGTTTTCTTCATGATCTTTCGTGTTTTCAACTTCTGCATTAAGTGGGTATTTTTCCAAACGGCGTATACATTCACTGCAAGGGCAGCAAACGCTGATACCACAATCACAAACGCGTTAATACTTTCAGTGGTGAACCAATCGAAACTAATTCCTACAGTTCCGAAGAAAAACAAAAGAGCCGTTAAGAATCCTCCTAACAGCGTGAATATGTCTTTTTTCATTTTACAACCCTCCTATTTCTGCAAGACTGTATAAAAAATAGCGATTGCACCACCAATAACTCCGGTACATATCGCTGTAATAATACCACCCATAATAGTGCGCTTAATCCAAGTGGTGTTTTCTTCAATTTTGTTTAATTTATCGTTCAATGTCACAATTTGGTTGTCGTGTCTATCTGTTGTACGTTCTAGGTTATTAATTCGCGAGCTTTGTAGTTTTTGTTCTGATTTGATTTCAGCTAGTTCTTTTTGCAACGTCTCCATAGGTATTCCCTCCGTAGATTGTGGCATGCCCCTCACCCCTTTTATAAAAATGGCTCTTCTCTAAAAACTCGCCCCCTCTCTGTTTTTAGTTCCCTTTGTAAAATAAAAAGAGAGCCGAAGCCCTCTGTCTGTCTCTCTGTTTGTTAGTGCATGGTAGTACGACCTTTTAGGCATAAAAAATAACGCTCTAGGCGTTTGTGGAATACGGATATACCTTATTAATTTCTACCTATTGCACGATTATTCAAAATACCGTGTTAAATTGCATTTAAATAGCCGTACAAAGCATCTGCCATTTGAAAATAACCCGCATCAATCGGGTGGATAGTATCTGTTACTTTTGTAACTAAAGTGGTGTCCCTTGCGCTCATTTGAGTAGTGGTTGTTGGGAAACTTGTTTCTCTGTCTAAAACTAAGTTTAAACAAGGGATATTTTCATTTGCGAAGTTTTTAAGTATCGCATCATAAAGACTAGTCATATTTAAATAATGTTGATCTACCCGTTCTGTACTCGGTGGAATAGGTAAGCAAAGCAAAATTTTAATATTGCTGTTATACGCTCTGATGCTGTTAATCATAATCTGCAGATTACTTATAGTAGTGTCATTTGGTATCTTTTGAGCAACGTCATTAATTCCTAAATTAATTAAAACAAAAGTAGGTGTAGATATCGGATTTTGAGTCATGTAATAACTAAAATCAAATTTACTTGTCGATGGATTATAAAAAGCATTTGTAACAGTATCAACAGAAGCGTTTTTTACGTAGTTATCCGCTGTCCAACCCGCTCTACCTTCATGTTTATTTGTTCCACTTCCTCTTGTTCCTAGTAAAGTCAAATTAGGATTAATGTTTAATAATTCTGCTGTATATTTGGCATTAGCAGTAATACTATCACCAATACACAATAAGGACATTGTTTTTTTAGTATCCTCAACAGATATTACATTTGGTTTTAATGTCCCTAAAAGCAAAGAACCTTTATAAAGATTTATTTTCATTTGGGCTGTAAAAGCTTTTGTTGGTTTTATCCTCATGCACTTCTTCATAATAAGACATTCGGTGGCTTCGAGATCCTTTACCTCAACAAAATATTCTGATGGGTCATCTAAATTCACCATATTTCTATAATACAAATTTACCTCTCGTCCAACCGCGCAATAAATTGTATTAGGAATACCAACCAACTTTGTTAAGTCGTATTTTGTTAAATCTACGTTAAAAATACAATTCTGATGAAAACCACAAATATCATAAGTGAATTTATTTAAAGGTTTCGCTGTATTTAATCCCGCAACGTCCATTTCTGCCCAGTTTACAACCATGTTTGCACTGATGTTTGTTCCGTTATTCGCTGTAAATGTAACGGAAGTAACAGCATCCGTTGCCACAAAGTTATTGATAACTAAGCTTGCACATATTTCCCCACTTCCGGTAGATGCTGGATTAAGCCACCCGACCTTTCCAAGATGGATAGTCAATGTACCTGAACTCAAGCGAATTCTTTCAAAGTAAAATTTATCTGTTGTGGAAGCGTTAAATATCGTCAAATTCTTAACAGCTTTACCCACATTACTAAGGTCATATCCAGAATATAAAAAAGTGCTCATAGGAGCAAATGGATAACCGACTTTCGCTGATTGAGTAAGATACTGTCTTTGGATCGTGTTATCTCCAAAACCTGTACTTTGGTATACTCCACCTGGTGACCATGCTGAACTATTCCAGTAATACCACTTACCATCTGCTGATACTATATAAATACCTGTTGCACCTGTCGGGAACGCTGTTTGTAAATCTGCAAGAGTTGCATAAGTACCTTTAGGTGAACCACTTGCTACAGAAGAAAGTTTTGTGTCAACATATGTTATATCTGCTTTTTCTTTAATTCTTTGATCTTTGCTATCCAATACCCCTTTTAAGGTACTGAAGGTTTCCCCATCTGAATTTGTCAATGCTTGCAAGACTTGTGGAGAAGATTCACCTGCTCGAACAACTAATGTGTTTACTTGTTCTTGGGCGTTGTCAGATTTCATTTTCGCTTCGTTAGCTGTTGATATAGCTTCTGCTGCATCATCCTGCGCTTTTTTTGTATTCGCTACTGTTTCAGTAAAGTTTTCTTCTACTTCCCCTATAAACTTATTTAAGGTATTTCGGAAAGTTAATGCTAATGCTGATGTTACGCGATCAAACGATAATTTCATTTAGTCCACCTCACTTTTTAATTTGTTGGTTCTTCCGGTGTTTCCGTAGGTGTTTCTTCACTTAGTTCAGTTGGTTCTTCAGGAACAGTTGGTGTTTCTTCTTCAGGTTCCGTTGGTGGCGGTGGTGTAGTTAGTTCATTTAGGATTCTTTGCATATCTGCTAGTTGTTTTTTAACTTCAGCTAACTGTTCCTCTGTTGAGGGGTTTGGGCTTTCTACCTCGATTAAGGTTGTGCCTTCGATTTGTACCAACTCACCATTTTCTACGCGGTATTTATCTAAATTCGCTTCTTGTTTTCTATCAATCTTAAAAAAGTAACGGTATTGTGATACAGGGATGATACGCTCACCTGAAAGCATTCGAGTGATTTTCCCTGTTTCATCTGCATCACAATACAATGATATGTTTTTATCCATCTTTATCCCTCCTGCCAAATTCCTGTAACACGCCCGTAAGCTGTAACACTTGCGTTTGAACTCCATATACGGATGTAAATGCGTTTTCGCGTGAAGGTAGGTACACCGAAATCGATTAGTGTTTCACGTTCCGTATCGTCACTGCTTGCATTCGCTTCTGACACGGTACTTGATAGCAACGCCCAACGTTTCCACCCGTCAAACCCTTCATACGACTGTTCAACACTCATGTAACACGTACCGCCACCACTTTGATACTGCGAGGTTCTCACGCGTAAATAACGGCCATCATGTTTAAACTCGTAAGCCTGAAAATCTTTTGCATCCGTTGCGTTTGTGTAGCAAGAACGCGGTGCAACCGTGACTTCAGGTGAACAGAATTGAGGGGTCATTCCTTGAATAGCGTACCCGTATTGAATAATCCCATTATCAATGACCTTTCCACCATCAGGACGTTCAAGAACAAATGCCCCGCCTTTGATATAGAACTCACCCGCCCTCATACGAGCGAATTTATTCGGGTCATTCGGATCAATCGCAATTAACTCTGTTCCATCCCAATAAAAAAGATTGTCTTTACCGACAATCTGAATGTTGTTCGTTTTAATTTGTCCGGCTGTTAATAAGCTTGTGTTGATACCTAGCGCCGTAATAGCTTCATCAAATGTAAGACCACCGTTTGTGGTAACTCCTAACCCGCTAGAACGCAACACAACAAAACGGTTGTAGTCATTAGGATCTCTCGCAATAATCCCACCATTTACAGGGTATTCAAGTTGAGTGAGTGAGTTATTCAACGCGTCTGTTGCAAGCTTTACCGCTGGTGGTAGAACATCAATGATCATTGTTTTCTTTCGTGAATCATATATCTCATCAAGTTGCTGTTTCCCTGAATTGAATACCGCTTCTCCGAAATCATCACGCCCGTTCCCTAAGACAACAGTTGAGGATTTGAAGTCTTCAGGATATTCATCAATTTCCATAATGCGTACATCAGGTATCATGATATCTAACTCTTCTACGATATACGGCACACTGTCACCAATACGCGGTTTAGGTGATGGATAACCCGCTTTTTGAAGCTCCACAAAGGTCATTTCGTGGCTTATTTCAAGCTTGTCATTCAAATTTTCACGTAAGTATGATGTTAAATAATCAACGTTCGTGAAACGATCATCATAAATAGGGTCTTGTATCCGAATCCCATATTTTGCAGCTAAAGGTGATGTATAACTAGCAACCGCCGCATATCTTTCATCGTCCTTTCGTTTCCGATAAGGCTTAAATGTTTTCAATGCGTCTGTATCTGAACGTCTTACCCAACCTCTTGATTTACCAGCGCCTGTTGAAGGAACGTTCTTTTCGTCATCCCCTTGGAAGGTTGCGATAATTTCATGATCTTTTTCCTCTGCATCCATGAACAAATCAACACTTTGTAAGCTTGCTGTTTTGCCCCATGTAGAAAGAGTGGCTGTTGCATCCCCATCTAGTTTGAATTCCCACACACCACCATCAGGACTTTGTAAGTAATAGAAACGAATGCCGGTTCCTGTCCACCTCATTGTAAAGGTACGTCCCACTTCATCCGTCCACCAATACGGGTCCTCTGTATCATCCCAACCGGTGGAACGTTCTTGAAAGTTAAGGGATTCACCTGTGAAAATGTTTTGATCTTCGTACTCTTTTCCGAACCCCTTAATATACGTACTCAGATTGCGCGCTGAACCGTTTTTTGTGATATCAGATATATTGTGCTTCGAACGATACGGATAAGCTGTCTGTGAGCCTATACGGTTGTATAAACGGATATCATTTCCGACTATCTCGAACTCCGCTTCAAACTTCTCTAGTAAGCTCTTAAATAGTTCAAGAGGATTACCACCACCGAAGTTTTCAATTTCCTTCGTTTCAAAGCTACCAATGATTGAAAAGGTGTATCCGGTGTCAGGGATAATGAAGCTCATATACTCATTCAGTGATTTCTTAGATGTTGATAATGTGGTGTATACATAGGTACGATTCATGAATTCATCAAAGAAAACATGCTCACAAGTGACGGTTACAAGTTGTGTATCACCAAATGGCGACTTATCTAAATCCTCAATCGTGTAGGTGGTTCCGTCATATTCAATCTGCGCTTTTTCTTCCATCAAATCAAAAGCGCGTTTGTTTAAATCATTTCGAAAAATAGAAAAGGAAATGGAGTTTAGGTTATTCACCTTCCATTTCCTTACTAAATCATCATATTGAGTTAATCGTTCTTTCTTGGTTTTATCCAAGCTCCATATAAACAAATCGGGCATACATTCACCTCAATTCTATTTGTAGTAAAACCTCGAAATGAATTTCACAGATGAGATATTACTACTCTTCGTGAAACTGTTGTATCCAGGTTTCAACTTAATTAATCCAAAGTTCGTGTTTAACGCCACAGAAGCCCCACCTTTGAGACATTCTACATTCTTCAACTGAATGACTTGCCCTGCGGTTGTTGCGCCTGTATACGTCCATACATCACCTGTGGTTGTATTGGTTAACGTTAAGGTTGCACTAGCTGCGGTTGATGCTGCTGTAACCTCAATTGTTAATGGTGTATGAATGTTACGTGGATCAACAGTTTCATCACCTGGATTGTAAATCTGAAAACTATTTGCTGTTTGGGTGTACACGATATCATCTTCAGCTAACAACCCTTGTCCAATCTGCCATACTTCCGCATCAAAGGTTAACGGATCTGCTGTGGTACCAATACTTTCAGCAAACGGAGAATCGGATACGAAAGTCATTTCGAATTTCGCATGTACAGCTGTTAGTCGTTCCATTGTATAGTTTGTATCTAATTTAATTTTCCATCGCTTACCCGGTTCTCTTTCATCTACGATATATAAAAATTTCAGTCCATTGAATACTTTAAATACTTCATTACGAACAAGATAAAAGTCGTACTTATCAACAGCACTGATAAAAAAAACAACCGTTAAAGTACGACTTCCTAGATTACTTCCTAATGTCACAATCCCATTTTGCCCACTGATATCTTGTCTATGATGTTCAGGTGTAGGGGATGATACGACTAAATCAAGTGTTTTGACACCGAAAATACCAATGTCAATTTCCGTGAAGTTCTCGTCATAAAATGTTACTCTCATCGTCTTTTCATCCCTCCTCTATATGCATATCTATCCATAGAACGTATTAGTTTTTTCTCAATTTGTTGTTGTAAGAAATCAGTCATTTCGATTACATCTTGTTTTGAAGATGAACCACTATAATTCAATGTGATGTTTATACTTGAATTATCATTACTGTTTGTTACGGAGGATGTTTTTCTCATTAAATCCTCAACACTAGGGAATACCGCTGTACCTCTAGGTAAATCAGGAAATAAAGTAGGAATATTAGGGCTGATCCCAAGTTGTCCATTTGGAAGTAAAAACGGTTCATTTACTCCAGCATCACCAAGAACCGCACTTCCTCCATTGTGGAAGTTCGTTCCTTTTGCGTACCAGTTATGACTTCTCCACCAGTTCAATGCACCGCCGATACTCTTATAACGGTCTTTGATGTATTTAATCCCCCAATAGATGTTATTAGTCGGATCAAATGGATCACCTTTGTAGTTAAAATGCTTTAACTGCATTAATCCTTTTGCACGTCCATCTGAAGTCATAGCCCCTTGTGCTCTTGGATTACCAGTTGATTCTTTTTGAATAATCCAATTCAGTCCATTTCTCCAAGCATCACCTGATACACCAGCACGGGCCATACCTGAAGAGATCCACTGAGCTAGACTTCCTGTAGGTGCTTTTCCACCACTGCTACCTCCAGGGGAAAAGAAGTCAGCATGAACATGGTCAGTATGTGGGTTTTTTCCTCCTCCACCATAAGGACGCCACTTCTTTCCTTTACCTGGTCCCGAAATTCTATGATTATAAATAACGTACTGTAAGTTACTTGCTGCAGTTCGTAAGTACTCTGCGATTTTCGACATCGTACTCTTGGACCCGGATATATCAAAGGCTCGACCATAAGCATGCATTGATTTTGAGCTTCCCCCAACCATGTTACGGTTGTTATAACCACCAGCAAATGAAGTTTTACCAAAACGATTTTTAACAAGGTTGTACCATTTTTCAACATATGTTTGCATACCACCGTAACCAGGGCCGGGACCAACTTTACCTGTATCTCCACCCACTCCATCACTACCGAATTGATTCATCCAATCATCAATTAATGTTTGAATCTTCCCGATGGCAGCATCTTTAATACGTCCAGTGATACTACCGGTAGCATCCGTGAACCAATTAGGTAGTAAACCATCTGTTAATCCACCTACTTTTTTGGTGACAGAATCCCAAATGGCACCTGGGCCTTCCGTGATCTTGTCAAAATAATCACCGACACCGCCTTCATATCCCGGTATTTTATTTCCATCAAATCCATACTTCTTTAAAAATTGTTCTGTTCGATGGTTAGGTAATACGGATGAACCCGGACGTAAATAACGTAACTCTGAACCATTATTGCCTGACAAATACGTACCTTTACCCGGCTCATGAATTAACTCACGACCTTGTTCCGACGTTATCGCCCATCCCCCAGGGTGTCCACCATTCGGTGTACCTGTTGCACGTCCACCTGCGTTAACATCATAACCGCCTGTATTATCACCTTTTTTGTGAACCGTTTTAGGAGATACACCAAAAATCCCTAAAATCTTTTCCCAGGTGCTAGAAACTTTTGACCACATTTTATCCCAGCCGGTTGCTACTTTCCCAGTTTCGTTATCAATCCATTTCCCGTGTCCGCCTGCTTGCGCTTTTGCTTCTTCTACAACCTTTTGATGCATCGTTTCAGCATTTGCAACAGATTTTTTACGTGTTTGCTCTGCATCTGCTATTAATTTCTTTGCTTGTTTTGCAGAAATACTCCCTGTCACATCACGCATATACTCAATATTTCGAACCGTTTCTTTATACTGAGAATTTGCATGTTTAACGGATTCTGTTTTTTGTTTATATGAATTTTGAATAACCTTCGCAGCTTGCCGAGCGGTGATTTGACCGGATGCGTTTTCTAAACGCCCTAGAATCATTTTTTGTTCAGCTTCACTTTTACTCATCGTTTGAACAGCAGATACGCGCATTTGTTCTTGGATACCTTTAATCGTTAAGTATTCTGATTCTGTAATAGCCCGTTTATCATCCTTCGCTTTTTGATAAATAGCTTTAATTTTATCTTCATACCCTTGAACTTTCGCTCTCTTCTCTTCGTTTTTTTGATCCATTTTCGCTAAAATATTAGCTTCTTCTGCATCTGTAAGAGCTGCTGAATCAGCAAATAACTTTTGTGCTTTCACTAACTCTTGTGTATTACGGCTATCAAGTTTTGTCAAAATAGAGCTTGTCATCGTATCGTATTTTCCGACCATTGTGGTCATGTTTTGATCTGTAATAACTTGTTGTTTAGCGTACATATTCATAAGAGAAGTTGATGCACTTTCATCTAACTTCATATATGCACTTATAGCTTTTTGTGTACCCTTCGATACACCCTCACCAAATAAATCAGCTTTAGGAATCGTTTCTTCCATCATGCTTTGAACTTTCTTAATACCGCCCACAACACCCATTAATGCACCACTAACAGGATTCATATAGACTAATGCTTTTGCAAAAGGGTTTTTATTAAGTGTATTATTTACAGTGTCCCAATTCTTATAAAGTAGAATACCGCCAGCTGTTAACGCTGCCACAGCTGCAACAGTTAAACCAATTGGACCTGTAATAACCGCTAAAGCTCCACCTAATAAACCTACGCCACCCGCTGCTGTTCCAGCTGCTGCTCCTGCAGCTGTTAACCCTCCGGCTGCAACACCTGAAGATAGACCAATAGCTCCTAAACCACCTGTTAAGGCACCTAAACCAATAGAAGCTGTACCTACGAATGTAAGAAGCACACCACCAGCTGTAACGATACCTAGTAAACCTGTAGCCACAGCACCACTAATCGCAATTGTTTTCTGCATACCAGGTGAAAGATTATTGAAACCATCTACAAGTTTTTGTAAACCATTCACACCGAATTTAACAATCGGTTCTAGTGCATGACCTACAGAAATTTGAAGAGTTTCAAACGATCCTTTAAGTTGTTCAATTTCTCCTTTAAGATTGTTCATCTTTTCGGTAGCAACTTCTTCAGCTGTTACATTCCCCATAGCCTTTTTGAAGTCGTTAATGCCGTCTTTACCTTCTTTATAAAGAATATTACCTGCTCGTACCGCGTCCGAACCGAACAAAGTATATAACGTTGCTTGCCGCTGCTCATTTGTTTGATCTTTTAACGCTTGTTGAAGAATACCCGCAACTTCAGCCATTGATTTAACGTTTCCTGCTGCATCAAAGAATGCATTGGAACCGTCTTTAGTCATTAAACCTAGTTCCATCATGGCACCAACTTGCGCTTCTGTTTGTGGTTGTAAATTAGCAAGCATAGTTTTCAATGATGTACCAGCGTCTGAACCTTTTACATTTGTTGTGATAGCCGTTTAAACTATCTCTCTAACTTTCATTAGAGTATCGGACTATATCATCACCCTTATTGCACATTAGGGCGGAACGCGCTCGTGGAGATTTCAACGGTTCTCGCATACTCTCTCTAGTCTCTACACCTTCTAACCATTCCTGATTAGCTTGGCTCGGGATTGTCATATTCCATTATTAGCAAACTTAGATTTCCCCGAATTCACGTTCTATTTTATGCTACAAGTTTCCTTGTAACCGGGCTATATTTTAACCCATTGTTCGCGAAAACACCTAATGCTGCAGCTGTATCTCTAAAACTAAAACCTGTACCATCGGCAACCGTACCAACAGAAGCTAAACCATATTGTAATTCTTCAACAGAAGTTGCAGAAGCATTTGCTGAACCAGCTAGAATATTTGAAGCATCTGCTGCGCTCATACCATCTTTCTTGAATGTGTTTAATGCTGTACTCATGATTTCGGATGCTTTTGCTAAATCAAGACCACCAGCAGTAGCAAGACTTAATGCTTGTTGTAAACCTCCTGCTTGCACTTGTGCAGGTGTTAGTCCAGCTTTAAGTAACTCTTCGATACCTTCTGCAGCTTCAAGGCTCGAATACTTCGTTTTACTTCCCATATCCATGGCTAGATCACGCATTTTTTTCATTTCATCGCCTGAAGCACCTGTAAGAGCCTTAATTGATGAAAGTTGCGCTTCAAAATCCATTGATTTCTTTGTGGCCATTCCTAACCCTGCGCCAACAGCTAATGTAGCAGCACCGAAAGAGGTTGCAATACTAGAACCAGCAGCTTGAGCGCGTCCACCGAAATCTTGCATCTTTTGTCCAGCTTCACTTGCTCTTCTGCCTAACATATTCCACTTATTAGATTGCTGTTCAATTTGATGATTTACACCTTGTAATGCCTGTTCGACTCTTTGCATTTGAGCATATGATTTACGATAACGGATGAGCATATTTTCCGCTTCTTTTGAGTCTGCGCCTTTAGAACGCACTAACTCGTCATAACGGCGTTTTAATTCATTTACTTTACCTTGTTGCAATTGGAATTGTTGGGTGAGGTTATTCGATTTGGATCTTAGTTTATCCATACTATTTCCGAACGTACCAAAGCCAGCATCAGCAGCTCTCAAATCTGAATCAAGTAGCTTTATTCTGCGGTTCGCATCTGCTATGTTCTTCGTAAAAGATCCACTATCCAACGAAAGGTTTACACGCAAATTACCAATATCACCTGCTGTCATTCACTCCACCTCCCCTAATTACCAAATTTCATCAATGTATACTTTCTTTTTCTCATTTATTAATTCAAAGAAGAAGTGAATGTCCATTGAATCAAGCTCATGAAGCTTATACCCTTGCTCTCTCATAAGAACTCGGTACATATTTTTGAAGTTCTCATATATTTCTTTAGGGTGTGGCAGGTTTTTGATTCTCGCTTTCCTTAACAGGTTGTGCATTTGCTTTTATACCTTGTACACGTTGTAGGAATTCACCAATTTTAAAGAAATAGCTATCTTCTGAATCAGGATCAATCTCTAACCCGTTATGAAATTCATCAATCGTAAATTGATTACCGTAAGAATCACAAATCAACTGAACAATTTCATCTAATTCTTCGCCTGTTGGATTTCCGAAATCAATACGTTGGTTCATATCTAAAAATTCACGATACGTAGCCCCTGTAACACGCGGTTTGCCGAATTTCTTTTCTTTTCCATCGATTACTAATGTTAAATTCATCTTTTTTCCTCCTCAAATTAAAAAAGACGAGCCGTAGCCCGTCCTATTTTTGTTTTTATTAAGGTGTAACTACTAAATCTTCCGGTTGAACAACAGCATCAAACCAACCAGTAATTAAACCACTCGGCAACCCTGTTGTTGCGCTATTCGCTTCAATATCAGTAATACCGTCAAATGTACGGTTCGCGAATTTCCCAGTGATTGTACGCGTTTGGAACTCCACTGATTCACCTTTTGTATTATGTTCTTGTGATGGAACTTGGAATTTACCTTTGTATAACCAAACATATTTATAGCTGCCATCTGCACATTCCGAACGGAACGCAATACCTACATACGGAGATTGGTCAGAAGATTTACGGATTAATACACCAGCACGGATTTCATGGCCTAATAGGTCAGCTTGAACTTCTTGAGGAATATCCGCTACACCTAGTTCTAATTCTGTTTCACCAACACTTGTCGCTACTTCAATTACACCGTCATCTGCATATAAAGACGTACTAGCTGAGTTACGGTTAACGTTTGCGCTAATCGCAGGAGCTAACGGTTTTACAGCATCATACGTGACACCCGTTAAATCATCTTTTGTTAATTTTGCATAATGCAAATCTCGTAAACTGATAACTGTTTTTGTCATGTATTATTCCTCCTATGAATCTGTTTTTTGGACAAAATAAAAACGCAGCGCCTTGTGATAGACCTGCGTTTCATTCTCATATAAATCAACAACGCTTCTTCTGATGAATCCAGCGTGTACCAACGCTTTTTTTGCTTGATCGACCAAGTTTGTATATAAAGCTCCATCTTTTGTCCATATGTCTATCTGAACGTAATGGCCTGTATACTGTTCTGTATCGTCAGCATCAAACGCGGAACTTTCGTTGTATTCAAAAAAAGTAATATACGTTGTTGAAGAACCTGTATACCTCATCGGATATACCGGATAATTTAAAGGTTTCAGTGCATCTAAAATGATTTTATTTATACTCATAAGGCTTGTAGCTCCCTACGTATCACATTAGCCATCACACGTTGAACTTCACCTTTTACAGCAAGGTAGGCAGGCTCAATAAATGGTTCAGCAGACATGAACTTTGTGCCATATTCTAAAAAACGTGCATAGAAGTAGTCTTTATGAGGCCCAACATCAATATTCCCTTTTACCACTTCAGAATAAATGATGTGTTCAGCTAGTCTTCCTGTATTTTTAGGCGCTCTACGTGAAATTTCTTTCCGAATAATCTCAGCACCAGCTTTTAGTGCCTTTTCTTCGATATGATCACCTATACGCCCTAACTCTTCTAATCGGTGCCTCAAATCAGCCATCCCTCTTAAATCAAGACTCATTTCGTTCTCAACTCCTTCACTACGATAGTGAGCGTTACGTTTTGCTCATTATCGTTAATGATGGAAGCAATCTCAAAAATACGGTCATCCATTCGAATTTTCATATCTTCATTGATTGCTTGATAGAGAGCTTTTCGATAACGAACCACAAAGCGTAAGGTGTTTTCGTTTTGTGTGGCTGCTGCTTGGTAAAATTCTTTCCCTTGCAGCGTCTTAACCATCGCCCATACGGTTTCAATATCTCTCGTTTCTGTAGAAGGATAGCCGTTTTCGTCCTGCCCTTCTACTTCACCAAAAAATGTAATCCGCTTATCAAGTCTCGCGGGATTCATATTCCCACTTCCCTTAATTGGAGGATGATACTATTGACACTGTAGGAAACATCAGAAGAAACGCCTCGTATTGTACGGTTTTCATACCATTCTGATACCAAAAGCATCACAGCTAGCTTATAACGAAAGGAAATAGTACTTCTCACTCCTGCATCAAACAAATATTCATCAGCTGCAGCAATTAAAGAAGTGAGGAAATTATCATCCTCACTCCCATCAATTCGTAAATACTGTTTGACTTCTTCAAGTGTCACACTCATATTTACTCACCGCTTTTCTCTTTCGTTTTACGTGATGCCGTTTTCTTTTCTTTTTCTAAGAAAGTCACTCCGTATTCAGGATGAACTTCTTGTAAAAACGCTACACGCTCAGGATCCGCTTCAAATCCCTTTTTCGGATACGTGTCACCTTTACGATAAACTGTTTTATCATGCGACTTTTCCATGAATTCATGTAAGACTTTCATCTAATCACCACCTTATAAATAAATTCCTCCTAAATCAGTTGATGATAATTAAGGAGTAGCAACTACCTCAGCGATACGGAATGCTGATTTAAGTTTGATTTGGTGATCCATCCATGCTGTGATAACGAACAACTCAACCCCTGTTTTAACATCTTTATCACGGTCATATAGCACGTTTAAGTCATAGTTGAAGTGAGAGTACATGAAATCACCTACAACTGGTGAAGTAGCTGAATCAGAGAAGATAACAGGTTTTCCTAACACTTGCTCAGGTTGAGCGCTGTAAAGTGTTGCATTCCCGTTTGCTAACACTTCAATCATGTCAGAGTAATCTTGGTAACGCATAACGATTTTTGCATTATCGCGGTAATCTTCGTGAAGGTCAGCGATTGCATTTTTGATTGCTTTATATGTGTTTTCACCTTGCACTTTCTTGATATTGTTTTGTGTAGAGTAGAAAGACATATGTTCTTCACCTGTTTTTGGAGAAGTTGCAAATGCTACTTTCTTTTCTTTTGCTGCTACACCTGATTGAAGTGCGCGGTCAACATATGTGACAAGGTTAGCATCAGAGCCATTTAAAACTGTTTCTGATACACCAGCTAATACTTTGAATTTGTAACGTCCGAATGATACAACATCACCTGTCATTTCTAATTCTTTAGCTGTTTCAGTGTCAGCAATGAAATCATCATCACCTAACGAGAAGTTTAATTTTGGAATTTCAAGGTTTGTGATTTGAGTGAACGTTGAAAGCTCACGTAATTGGTTTTTAACAAACGGCTCCACGATGATATCTGTTGAAACAGTTTTTGGTAAGAATTTCTCACCACCTGTTGTATTGCGATCACCTAATGCAGCACGAACATCTTGTGGTACTGCTTGTTGACGGATAGCTGCACGGATTAACTCTGCTTTTGCCTTCACAGTACGCTCTTTCGGATCTGCAACTTGAGAAATTTCTTGTTTTTGTTCAAATTGTTTACGTTGTTCTGTCTCCATTGCGTCATGTTGCTGCTTTAAAACATCAAAACGCATTTGTAAATCAGCTTTTGTGTTTTGAAGCGCTTTTAAGTCCTCTGGTGTTTTTGTTGTGTCGATTGCTGCAGTAGCAAGAGACGCTTCCGTTTTCTTTAATTGCTCGCCAACTGTTACTAAGTGTTGTTTCAATTCGTATAAAGTTGCCATGTTACATTCCTCCTAAAATTGTGTTTAAATTTGATATATTTTCTTGTGCTTGCTTGGCAATTAATTGTCGTTCAGCCATTTCTTCAGCTGAAATCGTGTTTTTAGGCTGTTCTAACAGCGCTTTAGGCACGTTTTTGTACTTTTGGAGCATGTCACTATCAGCGCAAGCTGCCATCTGATTCGCTTCTTCTACTACATCACATAGACCAAAAGCTAATGCTTCATCAGCAGAAAGCCATGTTTCGTTATCAAGAAGTGTTTGTAACGTATCCTCCGCTAACTTATCACCAGCCTTAGAAAGATACGTTTGTTTAGCCGAATTACCGATTCTATCAAGGTCATCAGCTAATTTTCGGAAGTCCGTTGCATTCCCCATGCCGATTGTCCACGGATTATGCACCATCAACATTGAGTTTTTAGGCATAAAAATAGTGTCACCGCTCATTGCGATCACACTTGCGATTGATGCTGCTACGCCGTCAACATGTACATTGATTTTAGCTTTATGACGTTTTAACATATTATAAATAGCCACACCTTCAAAAACGCTACCACCTGGAGAATTTACAAAAAGGTTAATCGTTGATAAATCCCCTAAGTTATTTAAATCATTTTTGAAGCTAGATGCAGATACGTCTGTATCATCCCATTGGAAATTAACAATCTCTCCATAAATGTATACATTCGCTTCTGTTTGACTATTTGCAGCCATTTTCATTTCCCAATATTTATTGGTTTTGGGCTTGTCCATCGTTCTCACCACCTTTCGATGTATCTTTATTTCCGCTTGTGTTAGGACGTTGTCTTAATGTCGGATCTAAATCCATCGGATACAAGTCACCACTAAGATAAAGTTTGTCTCCCTCCGGTTCCGGTGGCAAGTCTTCCCACGCTCGAATCTCATTAGGTTTGTAAAGACCCGAACGAACCCCTTTGAAGTAAGCTTCCATTTGTGTTGCTGTGTCACCTCTCAACAAGGCATTTACATTGAATTTGAAGTAAAAACCGCCTTTTCGTTGTGTTTGTGACAACAGCTTTTTATTAAACTCATGCTCATACTGTCGCACAATCGGCATAAGTGTCATCTGAACGTACATCCTCATCAACTGCTCGTTGTTAGCGTAACTAAGCGCCTCTGTATCGTTTAACATAACAGAAGGTATATTATAAACATTCGCTACACGCGATCTTGTGAGACGTTCAGACGCTAAAATGTCAGCAGCGATAAACTGTTTATCAATAGGTGTGATTTCTACCCCTGGTTCTTGGAATAGCACCCCGCCATTTTCTTGATAAAAACGTTTGAAATCCTCAATAACACGTTGCCTTTTCTCAGGATCTACATTGGCATTGTATTTAAGGATGAATGAGTTTTTCGCACTTTCCATTTCGGATAAACTAAACTCTCGAACCGCTCTGTCAAAATCACTTGTGTTTGTCAGTACCTTAATAGGATTAATCCCTTTGACACTTCCAGCACTAACGATATGTTTAACGTGCAGCATGTCCATGTTATGAACATAGTACGTACCTTTATCTCCAATGACTTGATACCACAATTCGCGGTTATCTGTATCGAAAACAGGCTCTACATACGTAGGATCTAGTAACCACAAGTTCATTGTTTCACCACGCATATCACGCTCAATCAACGCATATGCATTCCCCGTTTGGTTACGTATCGTTTCCATCCCTCTTATAAATTCGAATGACGTAATATTTGGGTTAGGAACGTTCAGTAACACGTCAGAGGTTTGAGTGAAGGCCACATCATAATTCTGATACATCTTTAACGGCAAAGAAGCTAAACTGTTTGATAAACGCGATACAACGCTGAAAATCGTTTCATTTGTTGCTAATTCAGAGTTATCAACACCCCAAAACGTCCGACCAAACCAACTTGTAAAATCGAATGTACTTCCTCTCCACCCAGTGACAGCGCCTTTAATCGCGCTCTTCATTCGGTTATACCATCGCAAAGAATCACCACCTTTCTAGCTATCTAAGTAAGTCACGCATTGAGATAATCCCTACATCACCACTACCCGTAGGCTTTACCATTCGCTCCATCGTTTGTGTATGAGCATTTAAAAAAGCCGCAAACCCGTCAATTTTACGGTAGCGACTCTGTTTGGTTGGCAACCAGTTCCCATTCCGATCTTCAACCAATTTCACGTTATTCATGTACCAACGGAAAAGACGGTTATTATTGAAAATGACTTTTCCATCTAACAATAATTCTTTTGCATCTTTTAGCGCTGGGCTTAGTGTAATGTATCCTTGTCTCACGACTTCAGTAGTGAATCCATAAGACTCTAAATCCGTAACAAGACGGTATGCATTTGCAGGGTCATACGTAATTAACTCTATGTTGAAACGTTTAGACATATCAACAAACCATTCATATACTTGTTCGTAATCAACATAATCACCAGGACAAACGGTGAGTAACCCTTGTTCTTCAAACGATGTATAGTTTATTTTCTCATTGTCTAGTAGTACCTTTTTGCGTGGTATCCACGAATGAGATAGCACAAATACTTCTCCTGTCTCCAACGGAAACTCTAAACAAGCACTGGTAAAATCCTCAGTTTGCGATAAGTCAAACCCACCAATGCACGTTTTGCCTTCTAACGTAGAAACATCAAGCTCTTTATTATTCCGCTTAATGACTTCATAATCCAAGAAAGCCTGCTCATCAGATTGAACAAATATATTTAATCGCTTCGTAATGAAGTCGTTGCGTTCAGCAGGGATATGTTTTCGTGTGTTCCATTCTTCAATCATATCTTCAACTTTGATCGTAACTCCTAAGTTTGGGTTTGCTTTCGCCCAGTTTTTAGGGTTTTCAATATCATCTTCCGCATCTAACTCAGCAATAAAGTAAAAACTGCGTTCATCGTCAATAGCACCTTCTAATACTTGAGCTGCTTTCTCGTAATAATCAATCAGTGGTCCTTCTAACTGATAACCTGCTGTTGTGATATAGAGAAGCATCGGTTGTTGTCTAGCTCCGGTAGAGTTTTTAATAACGTTGATGATTTTATATTCTTTAAACTCATGAATTTCATCGAATATGCCTAAATGGCAATTCAAACCATCTAATTTTTCACTATCAGATGCTTGCGGTTCGATTTTTGAGAAGGTTTTATCAAAATGAATCGCATCACGCAGAGGGCGGAAGTTCTTTTTAAGCGCCGGTGATGTTTTAATCATCTTCTGACACTCATCAAATACAACCCTAGCCTGTTTCATGCTGTTCGCTAATAAATAAATATCAGCACCTTTTTCTCCATCTTTTGAACAACTGTAATTTGCTAAACCCGAAACCATTGTTGATTTCCCGTTTTTACGCCCAACGAATACTAGCCCTTCTTTGAAACGGCGAAGTCCTGTATCCTTATGAACCCATCCGTAAAGAGAACCAATAACAAAGTGTTGCCACGGCTGCATATCTAATTGTTTAAAATTCCCCTTAGAGGGCGCGCAAAACTTTTCGATAAACATAATTGGGCGAAGCCCTAGTTCTTCTTTAAAGACATAAGGGAATTCATCCGTTCCTTGTCTATCTAAATCTGTTAAATGTCGTTGACAAGACAACAACACCTTATTAGAAGCGATGATTTTACCGGATACAACCCTTTTGGCATACTCAGTAGTTTTGAGTTTAGAAATCCGTGAAACCATCGTCATCACCTCCAGCAACTGCTTTCTTACGTTGAGCAGCTGTCAGACCTAATGACTTCAGCAAGTTATTAAGCGTTTGAACCGTTTTCGTTAACTCGATAGATAGAGGGTTTTTGACAAAGTTTGTTGCACTCGCTTTGTTTGTATGTTCCATCATCAACGGACTTGTTTTTAATTCATCACGCAAACGACAGTAAAAGTCGTATGTCTCAGAATAGAGATTGATTAACTCCATATCCGACTCTTGGAAGTCATCACCTAAGTAATTTTTAAGCTTTTCACGCATATCTTGAGCCATTTTCGTTTTACCCCCCTTCATGAAAAATTATCCGCGCTCGAAACGAAGC
>Ga0182745_1001873_pt1 | contig 19503 bp, 22 predicted proteins | sample eDN3rd30CKraftBY_FD_128523 | JGI IMG/M metagenome (GOLD analysis project Ga0182745, IMG submission 128523) | Enriched backyard soil microbial communities from Emeryville, California, USA - eDNA 3rd pass 30_C Kraft BY (version 2) (version 2) | ecosystem: Environmental > Terrestrial > Soil >...
CGCGGAGGCGACGGCTACGTCCTTCGATCGCAAGATCAAGGAGATGAAGATCGCGGTCGGTCTCGAGAAGAAGTACACGAAGAAGGAGATCATCACCGCGTACCTGAACATCGCCTACTTCGGCGCGCAGACGTACGGCATCGAGGCGGCAGCGCAGCGCTACTTCGGCGTCCACGCCTCGCAGCTCAACCTCGCGCAGGCCGCTTCGCTCATCGCGATCGTGCAGTACCCCAACGCTCGCAACCTCTACGTCGACCCGGAGGACCCCGAGGGCACGGCAGAGCGCCTCGAGGCGAACGAGAAGCGCCGCGACTACGTCCTGGAGGCGATGCTCGGCGAGGGCTACATCACCCAGGCGGAGTACGACGAGACCATCGCGATGCCGGTCGACGAGGCGTTCGTCGCAAACGGCCAGGTCGCGCAGCAGGGCTGCCGGACCGCGCAGGCCGAGGTCCGCTGGTTCTGCGACTACGTCATCAAGTCGGTCAAGGACTTCGAGTTCCTCGGCAGCACCCCCGAAGAGCGCCAGAAGAACTGGGCCCGCGGCGGCTACACGCTCTACACGACGATGGACTACCCGACGCAGGTCACCGCGCAGCACGTCGTCTGGAACTGGGCACCGAACTGGGTCACGGAGTGGGCGTTCGGCGCGGCTGCGGTGACCGTCGAGCCGGCCAGCGGCAAGGTCCGCGCGATGGTGCAGAACAAGGTCTTCGACGACGCCTTCGAGCCCGACAATCCCGTCGTGTCGACGGCCGTCAACTTCAACACGAGCTACAGCTACGGCAACTCGACCGGGTTCCAGCCGGGCTCGATCTACAAGCTCTTCACCCTGACCCAATGGCTCATCACGAACCACGGCGTCAACGAGGTCATCGACGGCTCCGAGGGGCTCATCCCCGCGAACCAGTGGCACGATCGCTGCAACGGCACGGGCGTCGACTATCCGATCGTCAACGACGCGCACGAGTCCGGCGCATACACGATCCGCACCGGCACCTGGGGCTCGATCAACGGCGTCTTCCTCCGAATGGCCTCCAAGATGGACCTCTGCGACATCGCCGAGCTCGCCGCCAAGATGGGCGTCATCCGCGGCGACGAGACCCCGCTGACGACATACCCCTCGGACGTGATCGGCACGAACGAGGTCACGCCCCTGTCGATGGCGACCGCCTACGCGACGATCGCGGGCGGCGGCAAGACCTGCGAACCGATCGTCATCGAGTCCTGGGTCGATGCCGACGGGAACTCGCACCCGGGGCAGACTCCGAAGTGCTCGCAGACCGTCGACCCCGACATCGCGGCGACCGTCGCCGACGTCATGGTCGGGAACACGTACTACGGCACCGGCGAGCTGTCGGATCCAGGTGACGGCATCCCGGTGCTCTCGAAGACGGGCACGACGAACGACTCCGAGCAGACCTGGGTCGCGATGTCGTCGACGACGAACACGACGATCGTCTGGACCGGCAACATCACCGGCCACTTCAGCATGTACGGCTACTACATCGACGGGATCCCGCGCGCGATCCGACTCGTACGTCACGACATCATGCGCGAGATCATGGCATTCCAGAACGCGCGCTTCGGCGGCGGGGCGTTCCCCGCGCCGAGCGGCAAGTACGAGACCGGTGGACGCACGATCGTCCCCAACGTGTCGAACCTCGGCCTCACCTACGACCAGGCGAAAGCGGCGCTTGAAGCGGTCGGTTTCGCCGTCGAGGACGGTGGTCCTGCGAACTCTGATCAGCCGATGGACACGATCTCCCTCCAGATGCCGGGTGCCGGCGAGGCGGTCGGAGCCGGCACGACGATCAGATTGTTCAAGAGCATCCAGAACATGACGGTCATCCCCGACGTGGTGGGCCAGACGGTGAACAACGCGAAGAACACGCTCGTCGCCGCCGACTACCCGACGATCAGCGTCGCTGGGACCTGCCCGGCCGGCTACCAGCGAGCAGCGAGCATGCCCGCGACCGTTCCGCCGACGGACCCGCGAGTCAACTCCCTCTCGGTGACCTCGATGACTCCAGGAGGCGGCACTCTTCAGGTCAAGAACCTGACCGCAGTGACGCTCGGGGTGGAGCTCAGCAGTTCCGACCCATCACAGTGCGTACTCGCCCCGCCGCCTCCCACATAGATATGACAAGAGTCAACGCGACCGGCACGGCACTCGGCGTCGTCGCCGCGGCCGGTCTCGCCGCGTTCGCGTGGGGGGCGCTCATCGAGCGCAACCGCTACCAGGTGCGCCAGGAGATCCTGCCGGTGCTCGCGGCCGGATCGCGGACGATCACGATCCTGCACCTGAGCGACCTGCACATGGCGCCGTGGCAGCGGGAGAAGCAGGACTGGCTCGCCCGGATCGCGTCGATCACCGAGCCGGATCTGGTGATCACGACCGGTGACCTGCTCGGCCACGAGGACGGGCTTTCAGGCGTGCGGCGGGCATTCGAGCCGTTCCTGGCACGGAGAACGCCGGGCGCCTTCGTCCACGGGTCGAACGACTACTTCGCGCCGCGGGCGATCAATCCATTCGCCTACTTCGCGGGGCCGAGCAGGGCTGAGGAGCGCGGGCGCCTCGACACGGCGGCCCTCGAGACGTTCCTGCAGGATCAGCTCGGCTGGTTCGACGTCGCGGAGCAGGCCCGGGCGATCGAGCTGCGCGGCTCGAGCCTCGAGCTGATCGGCGTCGACGATCCGCACCTGGGGCTCGATCGCCTCGACCGGCTCCCCCAGCTGGTGGAGGAGATGCGGGAGGTGAAGCCGGAGGATCAGCCCGCCGTCACCCTCGCCCTCGCGCACGCGCCGTATCGTCGGGTGCTCGACGCATTCACGACGCAGGGCGCGGACGTCATCTTCGCCGGCCACACGCATGGCGGCCAGGTGCGGATCCCGGGGCTGCCCGCGCTCGTCACCAACTGCGACATCCCTCGGGAGCAAGCGCAGGGACTCTCCACCTGGACCCACGCCCGGCGCACCGCCTGGCTCGAGGTGTCCGCGGGAATCGGCACGTCGATCTACGCGCCGGTGCGCTTCGCCTGCCCGCCGGAGGCGGTCGTGCTGACGCTCGTCGCCGCGCCCGCGAGCGCCTGAGCTGGTCCCGACATCCGGTAGACTCTGTAGGTCCTTCGGGGTGTGGCGCAGCTTGGTAGCGCGCTTCGTTCGGGACGAAGAGGCCGCAGGTTCAAATCCTGTCACCCCGACGTGCAGGGCTGAGATCATAAGGATCTCAGCCCTTCGTCGTCCTCATCCCGGCCCGAGCCCGGCGGCCAGTAGTCCCAAGTTCCGCCGCGGCGTGGTTGACTTGCGGTAGTTCTAGCCAGAGGCGAGCACAGCTGGGCCAGTGTCGGCCGGCCTCGATCACCTGCTGGACGTGCAGCATCGGTCCCGTGAGGGGGCACCAAATGCGCCACCAGATTTTCACCACAATCGGCCTTGCCGGGCTACTCACCATCGGGATCGCCGTGCCCGCGCTCGGTGCGCCAGGCGATGACGGCTTCCTCGGAACCGCCGAGGACTTCGCGGTGCTCGCCGGTTCGACCGTCACCAACACGGGACCGACCGTCGTCACGGGAGCACTCGGTGTGTCACCCGGCAGCGCCGTGACCGGCTTCCCACCCGGGACCGTCCTCGGCGTCATCCATTCCGGCGATACGACGGCGGACACCGCGCAGACCGACACGACGACGGCGTACAACGACATCGCGATACTCCCGCCCGGGACGGATCTCACCGGGCAGGATCTCGGCGGCCTGACGCTCCCCGCGGGGGTCTACGACTTCGCCACGTCCGCGCAGCTCACCGGCACCCTCACGCTGGATGCGGCGGGCGTCGCGGACTCGGTGTTCATCATCAGGACCGGCTCGACGCTCACCACCGCGTCGAGCAGCACCGTGGCGCTCATCAATGGTGCGGACCTCTGCAACGTCTACTGGCAGATCGGCAGCTCAGCGACGCTGGGAACGAACTCGACCTTCCAGGGCACGATCCTCGCGCTCACCTCGATCACCGCCACCACCGGGGCCGCCGTGGAGGGCCGACTGCTCGCAAGGAACGGCGCCGTGACCCTGGACGAGAACGTCGTGACCCGACCGATCTGCACGGCGGCACCCCTGCCGACCACCACCGGGCTGACCGTGAGCCCGAACCCGGTCACCGCGGGCGCGACGACGGAGCTGACCGCCACCGTCACGGGGAGCACCCCGACTGGCACGGTCGAGTTCTTCGACGGGACGTCATCGCTCGGCAGCGCGACCGTCGTGGGCGGCACCGCGACGCTCTCGATCACGACGCTCACGCCTGGCGATCACACGATCACCGCCGTCTACTCCGGCGATGGTGCGAACGCCACGTCGACCTCCGCGCCGGTCGTCGTCACGGTCGGCGCAGCGCTGCCACCCACGGGACTCGATGGGGGCGCCGCGGGGCTGATCGGCGTCCTGCTGCTGGCGGCCGGCGGCATCGTGCTCAGCTTGCGCCGGATCAGGCAGGCACACTAGTCGGAATAGTCAGACTGGTCTGATCGAGCGCCCGTCAACTATTCCATCAACAACTGCACCAGCTGCGGCTCGATCGACCGGGAGGGATCGACGAGCTCGCCGCGCTCGTAGCGGTCGACGATGCGCGGGTCGACATAGCTGGCTCGCGCCACCGCGACGGTGTTCCCGAGCGCATCGGCGACCGCGCCCATGGCGGCAGTGATCGCGCGCCGACGGCCCGACGCCGAGGAGCGTGCACCGGCGCGCGCGAGACTCGCCGCCGCGACGGCGGTCCCGCGCAGCGTGCGGAAGTCCTTGGCCGTGAAGTCCCCTCCGGTCCGGCGACGGATGTCGGCGTTGACATCCTCCGGCCTCAGCGGATGCACGCGTCCGTCCGCGTCCCGCCAGGCGAGGAGCCGGGCTCTCGGACCGCGCCGCTTGAGCGCCGCGATGAGCGCCGCGAGGTCCGGGTCCGACAGCTCGGACCGCCACGCCTGCCCGCTCTTGCCGGGAAACCGCAGGATGACGTCCTCCTCGTCGTGCACCGATGCATGGGCGCAGAGGAGCGTCGTGAGGCCGTAGCTGCCGTGCTCATCCGCGTACCGGTCGGATCCGACGCGCAGCGAGGCCGAGTCGAGCAGCCGGAAGGCCCCCGCAAGCACCCGGTCCCGACCGAGGCCTTCGCCGCGCAGGTCGCGGGTGACACCGCGTCGCACCTCGGGCAGCACGCGCGCGAGCTCGAGCATCCGCTCGAACTTCTCCCGGTCGCTGCGCTCACGCCACGCCCGATGGTAGAGATACTGCCGCCGGCCCGCGGCATCGACCCCGGTCGCCTGGATGTGCGCATTCGGTCGCGTCGCGATCCAGACGTCGGTCCAGGCCGGTGGGATCGCGAGGGAATGCAGTCGCTCGAGCACCGGCTCGGCGCTCGCGCCGCGCAGGACCACGCCGTCCGGATCCGTGTACGAGAACCCGGCCCCGCGCCGTCGGCGCCGAATCCCGGGATCCGTAGAGCGGGTGCGGCGCAGCCGGGTCAAAGTCCCTTCCCGCCCGTGACGGGCAGGACCGCGCCCGACACGTAGCTGGACTCCGGCGACGCGAGGTAGACGTAGGCGGGCGCCACCTCGGCGGGCTGACCCGCCCGGCCGAGCGGGGTGTCAGTCCCGAACTCGGGGAGGTGATCCGGCCACTCGGTCGCCGGGATCAGGGGGGTCCAGATGGGACCCGGGGCGACGGCGTTCACCCGCACCCCCTTGGGACCCAGCTCCTGCGCGAGCGCCTTCGTGAACGCGATGAGCGCCGCCTTCGTCATCGCGTAGTCGATCAGCTCGGGCGAGGGGTTGAACGCCTGAATGGACGAGGTCACGATGATCGAGGACCCGGGTGCGAGATGCGGGATCGCGGCCCGCGCGGTCCAGAGCGGGGCCATCAGGTTGGTCTCGATGACCCGCTCGATCTCGGCGGTCGAGGTTTCGGCGAGCGAGTCGCGTCGCTTCTGGTACGCGGCGTTCAGCACGAGGATGTCGATCCCCCCGAACTCCTCTCGCACGCGCTCGACGAGCCGCGTCGCATGCGCCTCGGTGCGGATGTCGCCCGGGAGGCAGAACGATCGGGTCTCGGCCTGCTCGATCCAGAGCGCGGTCGCGACCGCATCCGACTCCTCCTCCGGCAGGTAGGAGATCGCGACGTCGGCTCCTTCGCGAGCGAACGCGATCGCCACGGCCCGGCCGATCCCGGAATCACCGCCCGTGATGAGGGCTCGCATCCGCGCCAGTCGCCCCGACGCGCGATAGGTGCGCTCGCCATGGTCGGGCACCGGGATCGTCTCCGCCGTGAGCCCGGGCTGCTCCTGCTCCTGCTCAGGGAATCCGCCCGTCGGGTATCTCGTCACGGGGTTCGTGAGGTGGCTGGTCAGGTGCGGATCCATGCATCCGACGCTACGAGGGCGCGATCGGGACCTGTACGGGGTTGCCACCCCGGGCCGCGCGTGCTACCTGGGAGTCATGAGCGATCAGGATACGAACACCGAGACCCGCCAGCAGCGCCTCAACCGCAACTGGGCCGACATTCTCCAGGAGCTGCGCGTCATCCAGGCCGGCAGCCAGATCATCACGGGCTTCCTGCTCGCCGCCGCGTTCCAGCCGCGCTTCGCCGACCTCGACGACATCGGCCGCGCGATCTACTTCTCGCTGCTCGCGGTCGCCATCGCGACGACGATCGTCGGCCTCACGCCGGTCCTCCTCCATCGCTGGCTCTTCGGGATCGGGGCGAAGGGGCCGCTCGTCACTCTTGGCGGCCGACTGTGCGCAGCTGCCCTCGTGGGCGTCGGGGTCACCCTGGCGGGGATCGTCCTCCTCATCGTCGACCTCGTCGCCGGCCTCGTGATGGGGATCGTCGCGGCCGTGTTGACGCTCGTCGTGATCGCGGCACTCTGGCTGCTGCTGCCCACGGCGGTCCAGCGCGGGCTGGGGCGCGATCGCTAGCACCGGCCCGTTGCGGGAGTCAACCCCCTCGGCCCAGGCACAGCCGGTCCATAGGCTCGGCGCACTGGATAACTCCAGGGAAAGACCACCTGGGAAAGACAGCGTCGGCCCGATACGGACCGGCCGGAGAAGGGAGTTCCCATGACACTCGCAGCGATCGTCATCTTCGTCGTCGCGATCGTCCTCGCGATCACCGGCGGCCTTTGGTCAGCAGCGAACTGGCTGCTCTGGGTCGCGCTCGTGCTCGGAGTCATCGCGATCATCATGTTCCTGCTGCGCGTGATCAGCGGTCGTCGACCAGCGGCTTGATCTAGGTATATCTATCTAGATATATCTAGACGAGACGGCGAGCTCACCCCGAGCTCGCCGTTTCGTCGTGCGGTGCGCCGACCGGCTTCGACTCGGCGGATCCGCGCTGCCGGAGCAGGATCGCGAACGCGGTCATCGCACCGACCGCGAGGAACTCCGACTGCCAGTTCTGCAGCGTCCGGTTCCAGAACTCTGGCGACACGAGGTACTCGCCCCAGGTCTGCGCCGGCAGCCCGTGCTCCGCAAGCTCCTGGTTCGAGACCACGGTGCCGGCGAGCGACTGCGCGAGCCAGGACAGGACGAAGATGCCGAGCATCACGATCAGCAGCGAGTTGGAGTAGACGACGGTGCGCCAGCCGCCCACGCGCGCCCAGCGGGGCGAATCGCCACGCGCATACCGGCCGACGAGTTGCTCGCGGTCACTTTCGACCCCTTCGTCGCCGAGCTGCTTCGACTCGGGCGAGCCGCGCTGGACGAGCCAGATCGTCGCGAAGATGAAGAGCGCGAACTGGAGGAACTCCGACTGCCAGTTCTCGGCCACATCGACCAGGAATCGAGACGATCCGATGAAGTCCCAGAACGCGATGGGCGACTGCCCGTGCTCGGCAAGCCGCTCGTTCTCGTTCGCGTAGCCCGCGAAGGCCTGGCCGACGATCGCGATGAGGAAGATGGCCAGGAAGAACAGGCTCAGCCCGTTGTCCCGGAGGAATCGGCGCATCGGCTCACCGCCCCGCGAGCGCGAACCCGATCGCCGCGGTCAGCCCGACGACGATGATCCCGGCCCACGTCCAGAACATGGACATCGCGTGCATCCCTTCCGTCATTACCAATGACATCTCGCGCTCGAACGCGAGTGGACGCGCCCTACGGTCATGGCCCATTCATTCGGCATGGCCCGCCCATTCGTCCCACGTGATCGCGCGATGTGCTCGTCCATCGGTTCGGTGTGGTCGCCGGCACCTGAGCGGCGATCCCCGCGTCCGTCATCATCCGTCACCTCGGTGTTCTCCTCGTTCGGTGGTCCGAGCCCCGCTCGACCGTCGCTTCGCCGTTCGACGAACGTTAGAACGACCTCTCGGGCCGCGCGCAGGGCTTGACGCTGCCTGTTCGCCTCGGCTACGCACGCGCGGTTCCGATGTCAACCCCCTGGGGTCCCCGCCGGCACGGGGCGAGCCTGGGTTGACCCAAGCGTTGAGCAAAGCGAAGGAAGCACAGGAACAGGAGCAGGACATGAACGAGCACACGCAGGACCCGGACATCCACCGCGACGAGGACCGGTTCGTCGAGCCGACGCCGGTCCCCATCGCGCAGGAGGCGGACCAGCACCACCACCGCCCGCAGGACCCCGCCGAAGGGCCCGATCTCGACGACGAATCACTCCACAGGGAATCGCTCGACAAGGACTCACTCGCCGACTCGGACGGCGACGACTCGTACGGCGAGACGGGCAGCGAGACGGGCAGCGACGACACCTTGGAGCAGGACCGGCCGTAGCGCCGTGCGGGGGTCGGGATCGTGCGGACCGGCCCGGCCCGGCCCCCGCGCTCCTTTTGGAGGCGGTCATAGCCGGTCACAGCCGGTTGCAGCCGGTTGCAGCCGGTCACAGCCAGGTGGTGTAGACCGGAGGGAGGAGATCGCACATGGAACTCGCCACCGTCATCGTCTCGATCGCGCTCGGCCTCGTCCTCATCGCGATCGCGATCGTGTTCTTCATCTCCCGGATCCCGAACAGCTGACCATGTCTCGAGACGGAGCTGACCAGGCAGGACCGGACCAGGCACGACCTGACCAGGCAGGACCGGAGCGCGCAGGGCCCGACCCGACGCAGATCCGCAACCAGCCGGCGTTCTGGTCAGCCAGTCGCGGGCGCTGGCTCATCCCGGCCGGTCTGCTCGGCGTCGTCGCGGTGATCATGCTCGCGATGACCCTGTCGCTGCAGATCCTCATCCCGTGGGGCGGCATCCTGCTCACGGTCGGGCTCTATCTCGTGATGGTCGCCTGCGCCGTGTGGATGCGCGACGTGCACCGCCGCAACATCGCGTTCGCCTGGTTGATGGGCGCGATGGCATTCGTCCCGGTGCTCGCACTCGTGCTGATCACGGTGGGCGAGGCGCGGGGTTTGGGGTAGTCGCAGGCTGGGTTAGTTGGGGGCTAGACAGCGGGGCTAATGATCCCGGAGCATCTCGATGAGTTCCGACTTCCGCTTGCCTGAGTAGCTGAGTCCCAGTTCCTTCGCCCGGCCGCGCAGGTGCTCGACGGTCCAGTCGTCGTAGTCGCCGGACTTGCCGCCGCGGCGCCCGACCGCCGAGCGACCATCCCGCGCGGCCGCGTTCGACACCCGCGCGGCTTTCTCCTTGGAGGCACCCTCGTCACGGAGCTTCTCGTAGAGCTCGGGGTCTTTCAGTTGGCTTGGGGACTCCTTCGATGGCATGCCGCGACGCTACATGTCCGCGGCGAGAACGCCAGGGGGCTTGATTCCGAATCGGTGTTGTGATCTTGGGCTGTGATCCACTCGCTGCGATCTCACGAGTCTGAGTTACCCTCGGGCGTGGGCAAGTTCATCTACGGCGCCACCGCCGTATCGGTCGATCTCGATGATCGGGTCCTCGCGCATCTGCGGGTCGTCGTCATGACGAAGCTGCGCAGGAACGAGTCCTTCATGTTCGACATCGACGTCGGCGGGGGCAACGGTCGTCGGACCTTCTGGATCCACCCGTCCATCCCGATCCAGTTCCACTTCTTCGGCGGCCGTGCGCCCCGGCTCAACCGCGACTGGATCGAGGACATGATCCGCCTCGCGAGCAGCACGACCGGTCTCACGATCCCGCCGGAGCCGAAGGAGTCCAAGGCGGCGGGGAGCGGGAGCGACGACGCCGATCCGCCTGAGCACGAGGCTCAACCGTAGATCGGCTTGGGTCCGCTCGACGGTGCGGGCAGGTTGGGGCCTTCCGGTTCGGGAACGATCCGCAGACCGCCCTCGGTCGACGCCGAGGCGACGAGCTGGCCGACCCAGGCGGGGTTCACGGCCAGTGCGGCACGGTCGCCCTCGTACCGGAACTGCAGTGAGATCGACGGATGCATCCAGAGCACTCGGTAGCCGGTGCCCGACGGCACGTCGTCGCCGTCGAGCGTGAAGGCGAATGAGCCGCCGAGCCGGAACTTGACGCCGATCGCGAGCTCGAGATGCGCGAGGACCCGATCGTCGATGCGATAGGTGTCGCTCGGCGAGCCGGCGTAGATGAGGCGTCCCATGTATCAGTCCTATCCGAGTATTGCGCCGTGTCGCGCCTAGCCGAGCAACGCCACCGCGCGGGCGATGACGAGGACCAGGACGACGAACGCGGCGAGCGCCTGCAGGCCGACCAGGACCTTCATCCTCGAGCTGAGTGGCACGGCGTCCGGCGGGCTGAACGCCATGCAGTTGGCGGCCGAGAAGTACAGGTAGTCGATGAAGTTCGGCGTCCAGCCCGAGCGCTTCGAGGATCCGCGCGCGACTTCCGAGACCGCGTCGGCGTCCTCGTCCTGCGGGAACCTGAGATCGGCGCGCGGGATGCGCTCCCGGCGAGCGAGCGCCCGCATGACGGGCCCTCCGCGGTCCATCTCCCAGAACAGCAGCGCGAAGACGACGACGTGCGTCGCCCATACCTGCGTGGCGGCGAGCAGCAGCGTGCCGTCCTCGTCCTGGTCGGTGCCGAGCAGCAGGATGATGAGCTCGACGAATGCGACGAGGTTCGCGGCGAGCAGGATGACCGCGAGCGCCGTGGAGACCAGGCGCGACCATCGGGTCTGGCGGCGCATCCGGAGTGGGTTGAGCAGCACGAGCGGGATGAGGAGCAGCGCGCAGAGCGCCACCACGCTGTAGCGCAGCCAGGGCGTGAAATCGCTCGGCAGCAGTGCGTAGAGCACCAGCGCCACCACGACCGCGATCACGGCCGGCCAGCGGTGCTCGGAGCGCTCAGGGCTCGACTCGGCCGGGCTCGTCGGATCGGTGCCGGTCTTCGCGGACCGCGGGTCGGGGGTCACGGATCGACGGCTATCTAGTCAACCGGCTGCTGCTGGGTCTCAACGAAGCCGACCTCGTGGTGGCTGAGTGCGGCGCCGGCGGGGACCGCGGTGCCCGTGATGCGCTCGATCTCTTCGCGAACGCGGTCATCCAGCGGGGCGTGCAGGTCCTCGAGAATCGTGTGGCGCGCGCCGATCGTCAGGGCGGGCCACCAGTCCTCGATCGGCGGCAGTGCGCTTTCGTCGTCCATGAGCAAGCTCCCGTCCCGCGCGGCACCCGCCACGCGGCCACTCCACCATGCCTCGCGTGGGGAGTCCGGCCCAGGGGCTTGACGGTCAGGCCTCGGCGGGGCTAAGGACCGGCTCCGCGGCCGTCGGGACGGGTCCGGTCGTCACGTCGAAGTGCTCGGCGACCAGCTGGATGCCGCCGGACGAGTGGGCGGAGTTCGCGAGCTCTTCGAGCCAGGTGCGGCTCAGCTCGGTGGGCTCGGGGTCGTCGAAGACGAAGCGGAGCGGGATCGACGGGTGCAGCCAGATGGTCGTGCGGCCGCGCGGCTGGTCGTCCGGGTGACGCCAGGACAGCGTGAAGCTCTCCCCTCGGCGCAGTTTCGTCGCGATCACGATCTTCAGGTGCGCGAGCGTGCGGTCCTCGATCTCGATCGGAGTCGCCTCGCCGCCGTAGTAAACGGTCCCCATGGAGGAACCATATACCCCCGAACGGGGGACAACCAGATCGACCTGAGGAAGTGTCAGGTCGGCCGTGGCCGCTCCGCTGATCAGTGGCGCGCACCGCAGCCGGTCAAGCCACTCCGCCCGCGCTTCGGCTACCGTCCGGACCGGTCCCCTACTGGTGGGTCCCGGACCGATTCAGGCGGCGTTTGCTCGGCAGGGGAATCGGCTGGCGGGCCGGGTCGTGGCTCGCCGGGGGTATCGCCTGATAGTGGGCGGAGTCCTCCCCCGAGCCTCGGGTGATGCGCCAGCCCAGGTCGTGCACCCGTAGATGGTGGAATCGGCAGAGCAGCACCCCGTCGGCGAGATCGGTCCGCCCGCCGTGGGCGCGCCATTCGTCGATGTGGTGCGCTTCGCACCACGACGGCGGTCGGTCGCAACCGGGCCAGAGGCACCCGCCGTCCCGCGCGGTGAGGCCGATGCGCTGGCGACTGGTGAACAGGCGTTGGTCTCGTCCGACGTTCACGACCTGGCCACTGAAATCGAAATGGATCGGCACCGCGCCCGACGCGCAGATGGCGCGTTCGGCGGTCGCGATCGACACCGGCGAGGCCTGCCCCTCGATGACCGCGAAACCCGACGCGATCCGGGCGCCCGTCTCCGGGTCGATCGCGAACGGCTCGCCCGTCGCGGGGTCGAGGCCGCGGGCGCGCAGGTCCGCGTCGGTGACATGGACCCGCACTGCGGGCCGGGCGGTGCCGAGGATGTCGCCGGGCTCAACCGTGGCACCCAGACGCAGCAGTTCCACGAACCCGTCCAGGGCGAGCTGCTCGGTCGTGCGCGGGTCGCGCTGCAGTTGCTCGGCGCGCTGGACCTCGCTCTTGGCCACGAACCGCGGACCGCCGCGGCGCGGCGCGGTGATCGCGTCGAACACCGAGCGGACCAGCGCGGCGGACTCCGGGTCCAGCAGCGCGATGAGCTTCGTCATCCCGTCGGGCTGCGCATACATGCGTAGGGAGCGCTGGGCGCGCTGGGACCGCTCCTGCGTCTCCACGGCCGCTGCATCGAGTTCTGCCCGGAGGTCCCGGGCTGCCTCGCCGAGGGACTCCGCGGTGCGCCCGACGGTGTCCGTGAGCAGTTCGGTGACGGCGTGCTCCAGCTCGGTGGTGCCCACGGCTTCCGTCGCCACTCCGATGCCCCGCACGATCTCGTCGGCCGCAGCGATGGACACCGCGCCCGCCTCGACCGCAGCGCCGACGAGCGCACCGGCGCCCTCACGCCCGGCCGCCGTCCCGACGCGCACCAGCGCACCCGCCTCGCGCACGGATACGCCGGTCTCCTGGGCGACGAGCTGCTCAGGCGTGCGCACACCCAGCCGCGCCGCCAGCCCTTTGAACCCGAGCGACCGGTCCGAGCGCCGAGCGATCTCCCCCGCGACCGCGGCGAGGGCCGCATCGACCTGACGGCGTTGCGCGATCAGCTCCCGCTGGCGACCGAGGAGGGCATCGTCGCCGAGCACCGAGAGCGCCGACCCCGACGTGGCCGACCACACCCCCGAACCAGCGAACTCGTGCACGATGCGACCTCCGATAAAGAGCAGCTCGGCACGAGCAAGTAGAGGTTATCGAAGATACGTTCGATAGTCAAGTGGGGGTGGGGGCCCTTCGACTCGCCTGCGGCTCGCTCAGGGACCGGAGAAAGTTTGCTCCGCTCCCCAGCGAGCGGAAAGAGGACCAAGTTCCCGAAGGCCCTACCGCCCGGCAGCCACCGAACTACTCCGCGTACTCCCCCAGCGGCGCCCAGTCTCCCGCGAGCAGCCCCTCGGACTCCTGCAGGTAGCATGCCGCGCACAGTGACTCGTAGACGACCTCGCCGACCTCGATCGCGACCTGGTCGCCGTCGAACACGAACACGCCGTCGACCTTCCGCGCGTTGAAGAGCGCCTTGCGCCCGCAGCGGCAGATCGTCTTGAGCTCCTCGAGCGAGTGCGCGATCTCGAGGAGGCGCCGGCTGCCGGGGAACGCGACCGTCTGGAAGTCCGTCCGTATCCCGTACGCGATCACGGGCACGTCCTCGATCGTCGCGATCCGCAGGAGGTCGTCGACCTGCTCGCCGGTCAGGAACTGCGCCTCATCGAGGAGGAGGCACGCGACATCGGCGCCGGCCTCGCGACGCAGCCGATCGCGTTCTGCCTCGAATACGGCGTGGATGTCGTCCTCGCGCGTCACCGTGAAGTCGACCTCGCGCGTGACGCCCAGGCGGGAGACGATCGAGCGGTCGCCCTTCGTGTCGACCATCGGCTTCGCAAGCAGGACGCGCTGGCCGCGCTCCTCGTAGTTGTGAGCCGCCTGCAGCAGCGCCGTCGACTTGCCCGAGTTCATCGCGCCATACCGGAAGTAGAGCTTGCTCACGGCGATAACGCTACGCGAGTCCGTGCGCCTGCAGAATCGGCCGCACCTTGCGCCCGAGCCACTCGCGATAGTCCTTCTGCGCGTACGCCCCGGCCGAGTACACGATGCGATATTTCGGGACGAGCTCGGGATGCTCGCGCCCGAGCCAAGCCGTGAACCACTCTTTGACTCCCGGCCGCAGATGCAGCGCCGTGTAGATCGCTCGCGACGCCCCCGCCTCGCGAGCCAGGCGAGCCGCTCGCTCGAGGTGCTCGCGCGTGTCCGTCAGGTACGGCAGCACGGGCATGAGGAACACGGTGACCGGCAGCCCCGCGTCCGCCGCAGCCCGAACGGTGTCGAGCCGTGCCCGTGGACTCGGCGCCCCCGGTTCGAGCGCGGCGGCGAGCGCGTCGTCGTACACGGCGATCGACATGCTCAGGCCGACCTCGACCTGCTCCGACGCGCGGACGAGCTGCGGGAGGTCGCGACGCACGAGCGTCCCTTTCGTCAGGATGGAGAACGCCGTGCCGGACTCCGCGAGCGCGTCGATGATCCCGGGCATGAGCCGGTACCGGCCCTCGGCGCGCTGGTACGGATCGGTGTTCGTCCCGAGGGCGACGTGCTCGTGCGTCCAAGTCGGCTTCGCGAGCTCGCGCTGCAGGACCTCGACGACGTTGACCTTCACGACGATGTCGCGATCGAACCCTTCGCCCGTGTCGAGGTCGAGGTACCGATGCGTCGGCCGGGCGAAGCAGTTGTGCGCCACCACTCCGTTCGCGATGAAGTCCCCGGTCCCCGTCGTGATGTCGACCATCTCGATCTCGACTCCGAGGTCTTCGATACACATGACACGAAGATCGGAGCCCGATTTCGTCGCCCGCCCTTCGATGTCGAGCTTGCGCGTAATGGCGGGTCGAGCCATTCGGAGGAAGTGTTCCCGGACGCCGAGGCCACCGGTCACCCGCACGGATACGACGCCGTTGGCACTCGGCGGCTCCTGCACATACGGGATCTCGAACCAGGCAAGTGCGTTCCGGATGTCGGCAAGGATCTCCGGATCCTTGTTGCTGAACCGGAGTACGCCCATGGAATGACTGCCCTCCGCATCGAAGATGCCGCCGAGGAATCCGGCGGACCAGCCAGGCGACTTGGAAGCCGGTGGTCGCGCCAGAACCCCGACCCTCTCCACATGGGCCGAGCGAGCCGTGTGGATGGCCATCATCGACCGCACCGAAGAGCTGTGGAATGGCCGCAAGTGCGTCGGGATTCCCTCGGCATCGAGGTACGCCCGCGTCCGTTCGAGCGCCTCTACGTCCGCCAACGCGAGGCGGAACTGCCGCGACCGATCCAGCCGACCTCTGCTGGTGTAGTCCTTCGAGAACAGCATTCCGTCGCCGCGGATCATCCCCGACAGATAGCCGAGCCGATAGTCGACGCTTTCGGTCAGCGCACCGTCGAACTCGGCGAGGCCGCGCATGCCGTAGCCGACCAGCCGGTTGTTCAGCGTCAGGTACGGTCGCTGATCGCGACCCGACATCGATCCCCGAAGGTGCTTCCATCCCCGATCCGACAGCAGCCGATGGTCGGCACTTGCGACGATCTCGGTACCGTCCGCGAGCGTCACCCGGTACGCACGCTTGCGGGTGGCCCACTTCGCCCGGATGGTTGTCTTCGCATACCGCCGGTAGACCCCACGGATCGTTGTCCCATAGATCTCATCACCGACCTCCACATCTCCGATCGGCCGGTGCCGGCCATCGGCCATGAGGATCAGGGTGTCCGGGCTCACGCAATAGACACACGCATGCTGGCATCCCCGGTACGGGTTGATCGTCCAGGCGAGCGGCATGCGCTTCGACGTGCCGGGGACGTGGTTCAGCGCGCTGCGGGCGAGCACCTCGTGGAAGCGCATGCCGGCGAACTCGGGCGTCTCGACCGTGCGCTGCAGGCCGGTGATCCGCCGGCGCTCGAGCCCGGGCAGCGCTCCGTCGTCGGCCGCCAGGCTCTGGCCTTCCCATCGCATGCCCTCATTCGAACATATGTTCGAGTGATTCTCAAGCCTCGGAACGCGCGGTGAGAACGCCGGCTACCCGGCAGACGACGAAGGGCCGGTCCCGCAGGACCGACCCTTCGATCGAGTGCTGGTGCTGAGCGACTCAGGCGCTGATGCGCTCCGCGTTCCGCTCGCGACGCACGACCGCGACGGTGACGATCGCCGCGATGCCGAGCGCGAGCGCCCCGCCGCCGAGCCAGAGGTACGGGGTCGGGTCGGCCGAGCCGGTGTAGGCGAGGGCCGGGTCGATCGTGACCGAGAAGTTGAGGGTGGTCGTGCCGTTGCTGAACGTCACTGCAAACGTGCCCGCGGTCGTACCGGAGACGGTCGCCGTCACTACGCCGGCGCCGGAGGCGGTCTTGACGATGGAGGCGGCAAGCGTCAGCGAGTCGGGGGCCGTGATGGTGACGGACTCACCAGGAGCCCATCCACTTGTCGAGAGGAAGACGCTCGCACCAGGCGCCGCCGCCTGCGTAGTGGGCACGTCGGGCACGGGATCGTAGGTGGCAGCCATGCTTGCGGCCGGAGCGCCGATCGTGAGCCCCAGGGCCACTGCAGCGGCGGCGATTACGCCGAACTTCTTCTTCATTTTCGTCACTCCTCTTGCCAGTCGAGAACGTCGAACAAAGAATCCGACTTGGTCCGAGCGATGGACCCCGCGACTCGGGTCCTCACAAAGTACTGCAGTCCGCCTATTTACTGCAAACAACCCGTGTGAACGTCGTGTAACGAAATCACACCCCGAATCGCGCCGCGACTCCTGCGGGGCCGAGCGCGATGATGCCCGGCTCGCCCTCGGTCGGGACCTCGTCCTGCTTCGGACACGCGAGCGATTCGCCGACACTCGTCGGGAATTCACCCGCAGTCGGGGTGTGGACGAACCGCACCTTCGCGGGCGCTCCGACCTCTCCCCATATCCGGAACGTCACTTCGGTCGTCCCGCCCGGCGGGAGCTCGATCTGCAGGGAGTACCTCGCATACTCGTCCCCGCCGTCGACGATCTGCACCGCCGAGTTCACGCCATCGCGCAGAGTCTGGAAGATCTTGAAGCCGCTCGGCATCATCAGCTGGACCGAGGTCAGCGCGGTCCCGCGATCATCCCCGACGGTGGGCCCGGTCACGTAGTCGGGTACGCCCTCGCCGCCGGGCGGCATGCTCGAGCTGAGCGTGAGATGTAGCTCGTAGTACGGGTGGTCGCCCCACATCGGGCAGGCGACGCCGCTCACGGAGACCGACGGCGTCACATACCAGTCGACCTTCGACATCGTCGTGTCGAGGAGGTAGAGGCCGAAGCCGGACGCCATCGCGTCACTGCGCGGCAGGAGCCCGGCGAGGGGCGAGCCGTCAGCGGCGATGACCGCCTGCTCTTCAGAATGAGCGCTCCACACGTAGATGCGATGCTCGCCGACGCCTCGGCCGATGGCGGTGACGAACTGCTGCGGGTCGCCGTCGAAGTGCATGATCGCGTTGAACACAGCCTGAGCGGCGACCGCGAAGAAGAGATCCTGCTCCGCGGGATCCTCATATCGGAAGTAGACCTCGTTGAGGAGGAGGTCCACCGCGTTCTCGGCGGAGAGGACCGTGCCCTCCGCGAGCTCGATCGGTCCGGTCGCGGCGAGGATGAACGACAGCACGACGGGATCGACCGAGACGACCGCATCGACCTCCCTGCCGAAGCGTTCCTCCCACATCGCCGCCGCGATCTCGCCCGAGCGGGCGAAGTCGGGGGTGACCGTGACGTTCTGCATGAAGGTCGCGATCTTCTCGCTGTAGAGCTGCTCCTCCACGTCGGTGACCGGCACGACCGGCGCATCGAACTCGCCGATCTCACCTCCGGAGGACTGCCGACCGAACTCGATCCGCCCCCCGTCCGTGTGCAGTTCGATCACGGCGCCGGGGATACCGCCGGTCGCTCGGAGCTCGGCATTGTTCTGCACGAGCAGGAGCGTCGTCCTCGGCTCGTCCGCACCGAGCATGGCCGGGAGCACCTGGACGAGACCGTTCGCGCCGCCGATGAGGGCGTTCGCATCGGAGACGACGCCGACGAGCTGGTCGACCGCCTCGCCGATCTGCGCGATCGTGCCGGATGTGTCGATGCCGTTGACCTCCTGCGCGGCCGCGGCGACCGCCGCGCCGGCCTCGGCGAGCGCCGGCTGCAGCGCGAGGATCGGCGCCGTGTCGATGACGCCGTCCTGCGGCACGAACTTGGCGAAGTCGAGATCGCCGGCGAGGGAGACGAGCGGCGGGAGCGCACCCGCGGTCAGCGTGTCGATCGCGTGGGCTGCCTCGCGGAACGCCGTGAGGTTCGGCCCGAGGAATGGCACGACCTCCACGGCCCGCCAGATCGGATCGGAGGTCAGCTGGGCCGCCGTCGCGGCGCGCGTCTCGAGCTGGTCGGTGATCGACTGCAAGCCGTCGGTGTCGCCCTCGACGATCTTCGTCTTGAGCTGCTCCACGAGCGGCACCGCGCTCGTGAGCTGGTCGCGCGCGATGAGGCCGCGCACGACGATCCAGAGTGCGACCGCCGCGAGCAGGATGACGAGGCCGAGGACGATCCATCGCCAGACATGTCGGCGCTTCGCCGGGCGCCTTGGCCTGCGCATCGGCTCGGACACTGCGTCGACGCTCATCCGAGGCCCGTCCAGCTCGCGCCACCGTCACTCGAGATGCCCACACGGTCCCCTGCCCACAGCCAGAGCGCGCCGTCGGTCGCCGCCGCGAGCGTGACCGGCACGGCCTCCTCGGCGAAGCCGCCGAGGCAGACACCCGCCGTCACCGATCCGTCGGCCCCGATCCGGCTCAGCTCGAGACCGCCGACGCAGCCGGGATCACGGCGCGAGGCGACGAGGTAGCCCTCGCCGGCCTGGGTGATCGCGACGGCCTGTCCTTCGAGCGGCACTGGCGACGAGGAACTCAGGTCTGCTGGGCCGACGACGACGTGCGTCGTCGTGCAGAGCACGGCGAGTCCGCCCGAGATCTCCGCGAGCTCGGAGATCTCTCCGCAGGGCGACGGGACCGGACCGGATGCGGTGAGCACCGTCGCGCGGCTCGCCGGGTCGATGAGGGCGAACTGAGGCTGCTCGTCGGGGTAGGCACCCCAGAACTCGCCCGCGGTATAG
>Ga0182745_1001875_pt1 | contig 19481 bp, 17 predicted proteins | sample eDN3rd30CKraftBY_FD_128523 | JGI IMG/M metagenome (GOLD analysis project Ga0182745, IMG submission 128523) | Enriched backyard soil microbial communities from Emeryville, California, USA - eDNA 3rd pass 30_C Kraft BY (version 2) (version 2) | ecosystem: Environmental > Terrestrial > Soil >...
CAGGTTGTAATCCAACTGCTCGCAGAAGAGCCGCTCGCTGCGCACCGAGTAGAAGGCCATCAGCAGCGAGGCCTTCAGCAACTGCTCCGGGGGAATGCTGGGGCGGCCCATCCGGCTGTACATCCGGTCGAAGGTGGGCGACAGCGCCGCATCGGCTATGTCCTTCACTCGGCGAAGCGGATGGTCCTTTGGAACGCGCTCTGCCGGCGTCCTCAGGCTGAACATCGTCGCTTGCTGCTTGGGCGTCCCACGCATCGCATCCTCCGATGCCTGCCTCCTCTCATGAGTAGGGACGGCGTGTCGATCCCCCGCCCAGGGACTTTCTCAACAGCCTGCTAGAAGCTCGGAAGCGGCTGGACGGGGTCGAAATAATCGTAGTCAGCGTCCGCCAGGCCGACGCGCTTCATCCAGTCCAACATGGGGCCGTATCGCAACTGGTTGATGCGCTGATTGTTGGCGGAGCGCCGCACCTGGTCGATCTCCGCTGCGTCATCAGGTGAGATGCCGATGTCGAAGTCCAGGTACTTGGAGATTTCTGCCGAGTAGGTGAACTGGGGCACCACCGTGGACATGAGCGCCCGGGCCAGGTAGCCCAGCTTGAACTTCGTCTCCTCCGAGGCCTTCTGGAGGAACTCCTCGCAAATCCATTTGCCGAACGCCAGGTGGCGGGCCTCCTCGAAATGGTGCGACTTCCACATCGTGCGCGTCAGCGGATCCACCCCGGGCCCCTCGCTGCCCAGCATGGCGGCTTCCTCGGCGGTGCTCTCCACCAGGTAGGTGCACAGGACGCCCGCGATGGGGTGCATCGTTTTCAGCGTCTTCAGGAAGTCCAGCACGCCGGGCGCCTCGAACTGCTCCAGGCCCGTCATCTTCAGGTACCGGCGGAACATGAGGATGTGGACGATCTCCTCCTTGGAGAAGAGCATCATGTATTCGTGGATGGGGCCCGGCACCTTGTCCCGGTAGTCGTGTAGATAACCCATGAACATGTCCGGCAGCGTGGCTTCCAGCCAGATGAACATGGACACGTTCATCGCTGTCTCCTTCCACATCATCTGAATCCGCTGCGGCTCCGTCAGCGCGTCCCAATACTTCGTGCCGTAGATCCAGCTGTGGTCGGGGCGCTTGGGGTTCATGCTGAAATCCACCCCCTTGTTCCAGTCCAGCACCTCATTGACGTCAATGTAGTGGGTGTACGAGCGGTCAATGAGGACCTGCAACTGGCGGGTCCTCTCATCGGTGAGGCTCAGGATGGGCTGCGTCATGAGTGTGCTCCACGAGTCAACTGGCTGACTGGGACAGAGGAAGGAAGAACGTCAACAACGGGAGGCTGATCGCGCCGGCCAGTGGAATCGTCACATTGTCGTCTAGCCGGCTGGGAAGTGACTCCACGGCTCCACAGACCAGCGCGAGCAGGAACCCCAGGAGGCACGCCCTGCCCACGTTCAGGCCCAACGCCGGGTCGGCTGTCCACAAGAGCAGGACCGCGGCGGCCACGCCCCCGAAGACGACGAACGCGATGGAGCCGGCCCAGCTCTTCTTCGCGTTCCAGGGCAGTCGGCGCCCTCCGAATGCCTGCCCGACGATGCCGGACATTCCATCGCCGAAGGCCAGCACGCCCCAGATGGCCGCGGTCATCCACGGGGCGTCGTGGAACACGAGCACGAGCACGAGCACCGAGCCCGTATAGAGGAGGATGCCGTGCGAATAGCCCTGGGTCCGCTCGTTCGCGCGCCAGAACCAGCGGCGCCCGCCCACGAAGGGGACGACGAGCACGTTCAGCAGGATGCTGACGACCGCGAGGATGAGGGTCTGGTGCCAGCTCAGGTAACGCAGCAGGAACGCCAGGCCACCGGCCGAGATATGGTACAGCTTGCGTACCAGCTCATTGCCCTTGAGCCCGGACTTGCGGGGCTCGGGCAACACCAGTTCCCGGTTCAAAAGGCCTCCCAACGCGTCGCCAGCCGCCGGGCCACGAAGAGCAACATCGCCGCGGCGCAGGTCAACACCAACACCTGGGGCCAGAGCATCAGGACGCTCTCGTCTCGCCAGAAGACCTTGACGAAGCCATCCAGCGCCCAGGCGTTCAGCGTCAGCAGCCCCAGCTTCTGGATGAACTCCGGCATGAGGAAGCGCGGGTACAGGCTGCCACCCAACGCGGACATGACGAGCACCGCCAGGTTGGAGATGGCGGTGAGCTGGGTGCGCGTGCGACACGCGGCGGCCAGCACCAGTCCAAAGGCCGAGGCCGCGAGGGACGTGACGACCGTCATCACCAGGAAGCCCGTGACGTGTCCCCGGAGCGGCAGGCCGAAGAACAGGGCTCCCCAGATGAACATCACTGACAGCTGAACGGTCGCCAAGCCGCTGAGGTACACCATCTTCCCCATGAGCAGGCGCGTCATGCCGACGCGGGTGCAGAGGATTCGCTCCAGCGTCCCGTTGTCGGCCTCGTCGATGATGGCGCCACCCGCCGTGGAGGTCGTGAAGAAGAGGAACATCACGCCCAGGCCCGCCGCCGAGAGGGCGATCCACGGGTTCTCCTTCCCAGCTCCCAGGAGGTCTCGCGTTTCAATCTTCAGCAGCTTTTCCTCCACCTGGGCGGTCGCCACGGCGGCGGGCTCGGGCTGGAGCCGCTGGGCCACGGCAATCTGCTCCAGGACCCTGCTCAGCACGGGCGCGGCGAACGGGTTGCTCGCGCTGTCCACCAGGAGGACCACCGACGGCGACGGCGCGGAGTCGCCTCCTGCCAGGGTCTGGGCGCCGAAGCCCTGAGGAAAGACGATTGCCGCGGGGAGGGCCCCCTTGCGAATCGCCTGCTCCGTCGCGGCCAGCGCGCCGCCCTGGCTTGCGTCCGGAGCGGGGAGGATGGACAGGTTGCGATGCTTGCCCAGGGCCTCCGCGTAGCGCCGGGACATTTCGGACTGGTCCTGGTCCACCACCGCCAGCCGGACCACCATGGAGGACCCGCTTCTGCCCCCCCCGCCAAACACCACGGTGAAGATGGAGAAGAAGACGATGGGGACCACGAAAGAGAGCACGAATCCCGCGGAGTCCCTCCGCAGGCGGGCCAGATGCGTGCGCGCCACCGAGAGAATCATTCCCGAAGTTCCTTTCCCGTCAGGTGCAGGAAGACCGACTCCAGCGTGGGGCTGGACAGGTTGAGGTTTCGCACCGGCACCTGGTGCGCGTGGAAGAGGTCGAGCAACGCTCGCATGTCGTCCGCCGGCTTCTCCACGGCGACGCGCACGCACTGTCCCTCCACCATGGCGCTCCATGGGGCCAGCCGCTCCTGGAGCGGCGGCGGCAGGGGCGCACCGCAGTCCATCTGGAGCATCTGCCGCTCGCCCACTGTCTGACTCACCAGCTCCTGCCGGGTGCCCGAGGCGATGATGCGGCCATGGTCGATGATGGCGATTCTGTCACACAGCCGCTCGACCTCCTCCATGTAGTGGGAGGTGTAGATGAGCGAAACACCTTGCTGTCGCATCTCGCCAATCATGTCGTAGATGCGTTCACGCGACTGCGGGTCCACGCCCACCGTGGGTTCGTCCAGCAGGAAGAGCCGCGGATCGTGAATGGCGCCCGCCGCCATGTTGAGCCGTCGCCGCATGCCGCCCGACAGGCTGCCGGACTTGTCATTGCGTCGCTCCTCCAGCCCCGTCCAGCGCAGCCCCCGCTCCACGGCCGCCTCCAGCGCGGCGCCGCGAAGGCCCTGGTAGCGGCCAAAGGCCAGCAGGTTCTCCCGGGGCGACAGGATGGGGTAGAGGGCCAGCTCCTGTGGCACGTAGCCCAGACAGGCCTTCGCCTGGGCCCCTCCCGCGGGATGGCCAAAGACGCGAATCTCCCCCGAGTCCGGCCGACGCAGCCCCGCGATGGCGCGAATCAGCGTGGACTTGCCCGCGCCGTTCGGGCCCAGCAGCCCCAGCGACTCGCCGGGCTGCATCGTCAGACGGATGCCGTCCAGCGCCTGGCGTGCCGCGAACTTCTTGGAGACATCTCGGATGTCGACGGGCAGCATGGCTGGGTCCACGGCCTGGGCCTCGCTCATCGCACGGCCCGGAGCAGCGCCGCGCCCGCGTTGCCACCGAAGTAGGAGTACGAGTCCGCCAGGGCCACCTCCACGGGGCGGGCCGCCTTCGAACGCCGGACCAGGTTGAGGTCGAACTCCGGCCGCGCCTCCGCGCCATGGACAGGCAGCCCTCCGCCGCTGACCGCCCCCACGCAGGCGATGAGGTTGAACATGTCGCTGGCGGACATGGCCTCTCCCGTCAGGGCCTTGATGCTGCTGATGGGCACCTCGCGTGAGGCTTCCTTGAACACGGTCAGGAGCGCCGCGGCCTCCGCCCGATCCAGGCTCTGAGAGGAGTTGCCGGCCGCGGCGACGTAGCCCACCTCTTGAGGCGACACGTTGGCGCGGGCGAGCGCCTGCTGCATCGCGGACACCAGCCCGCGTCCCTCGGGGTGGTTGGCGGCGAACGCGTGGCCGTCATGGGCCACGCCCAGCCCCGCGAGCTCCGCGAGGACGGTGGCGCCGCGGGCCTGCGCGGAGGCGAGCGTCTCCAGCACCACCACGGCCGCTCCCTCGCCCATGATGAATCCATCACGCCGGGCCTCGAAGGGCGCGCTCACGTTGGACGCGCTCAACATGCCCAGGTCATCCATGTCGTAGTGATTGGCGGCGGTGAAGATGTCGAACGTGCCGACGATGATGGCGTCCGCCCGCCCGCTCACCAGGGCGTGCCGCGCCAGGTGAAGCGCCTGGAAGCCGCAGGCATTGCCCGCGCTGATGGCGTAGTTGGTGCCGCGCCAGCCCCAGCGGATGCTGATGGCGCTGGCCACCGCGTTGGTCACCGTCTCCTGGAACAACAGCGGCTGCACGAAGCGTGGCTCGCTCGTGATGATGCGCTGCCAGATCTCCTCGCTGACCTCCGTCATCGCGCGGTAGGTGCCCAGGAACACGCCCACGCGCTCGGGCGTCCAGGTGGAGGGCGTGTAGCCGGCTCCCTGGAGCGCCTCCTCGCATGCCAGAATCGAGTACTGCGTCGCCCGCGGGGCGCGCCGCAGGTTGTTGGAGCCCGTCAGGCCCGCCACGCTGTCCTTGGGGACCCGCGCGCCCGTCGTGCACCGGCACGTCGCCACGTCAAAGTCCGTGATGGTTCCAATCGCGCTCGTGCCTTCGCGGAGCGCGCCCAGCAACCGGGGCACGCCCGCGCCATAGGGCGATACGGCGCCCATCCCGGTCACGACGACTCGCTGGGCGTCATCCTGATGCTTCGGCTGTGTAAGACCCATGATGTTCACCCTTCCTCAGAGCGTCGTCCGCTTGAAGCAGATGGCGGCGTTGTTGCCACCGAATCCAAACGCATTGGCCAGGACGACCCGGGCCTTGCTCGGGCGGGCCTCGCCCGCGACCACGTCCAACGGGCACGCCTTGTCGAGCTTCTCCAGGTGGAGCGTCCGGGGGATGAACTCCCCGTGCATCGCCAGCAGGACGCCGACGGCCTCCGTGACGCCACTGGCCCCCAGGCTGTGGCCCAACTGCGACTTGATGGACGTCACCGGGACTTGGCGCTCCGGGAACACGGCCTGGATGGCCGTGGCCTCCGCGACGTCGTTGGCGGGCGTCGCGGTTCCGTGGGCCTTGATCCAATCCACGTCCTGGTGCGGCGTGCCGGCCAGCGCCTCTTGCATGGCGCGCACGGCGCCCTCCGACAGGGGCCGCGTCATATGGTAGGCGTCCGTGGAGCTGCCATAGCCGGCGATCTCCGCCCACACCTTCGCCCCCCGGGCGCGGGCCCGGTCGTCCCGCTCCACCACGATGGCGGCCGCCCCCTCCCCCAGCAGGGTCCCATCACGCTGCTCGTCGAAGGGGCGCACGCGAGCGTTGTTCGACAGCGCCCTCAAGACAGAGAAGCCAGCCTGGGCCGGCTCGGTCAGGACCTCAACCCCGGCGACGACCACCACGTCCGCCTCGTCCATCCGGATGGCGTCGTAGGCCATCCCCAACGCGTGCAGGCCCGCGCTGCACGCCGTGGAGACGTTGAGCGAAAGCCCGCGCGCGCCCATGCGGTGCATGAGCAGGTCGAGCGTGGCGGTGGGGGAGCCGTCGAGCACGCGCAGGACGCGCCCGTCCGGCACCGCCCCACGCCGGTAGGGCGCGGTCAACTCCCGGTACCGCTCCACCGACGGGGCCATGCCACCCTGGTTGCTGGAGAGGATGACCCCGGTACGGGCCGCGTCCAACGAGGCCCGGTCGAGCCCGGCGTCCGCCACCGCGTCCTCGAGCGTCGCGAGCGCCATCTCCGTGGCGCGGCTGTACGACGAGCCCTCGGGCTTGTCCCAGCGGACCTCCGCCGCGTGACGGACGCGATGTCTCGAGGCATTCCAGCCTTCAATCTCACGGACCCCATCGAGCCCGAGCCGCAGGCCCTCGCCAAAGGCCTGGAGCCCGTTCCCGATGGGCGTAAGCGCGCTCAGTCCGGTGACGACGACCTTGCGTGTCACGTCAGGCCTCCCAGCGCCGGAAGATCATGGCCGCGTTGTTGCCCCCGAACCCGAAGGCGTTGGCCAGCACGGCCTCCACGACCTTCGGTCGGCTGTGATGGGGCACGTAGTCCAGATCGCATTCGGGGTCCGGCGTGTCCAGGTTCAACGTGGGCGGGAGAAAGCCCTCGTTGAGCGCGACGACCGCCGCGGCCGCTTCCACCGCGCCGCTGGAGCCCAGGCTGTGGCCAATCATCGCCTTGATGGAGCTGACGGGGACCTGACACGCGTCGCCGAACACGTGCTTGATGGCGCGCGTTTCGATGACGTCGTTGGCTGGCGTGCCCGTGCCGTGCGACTTGATGTAACCGACCTGCTCGGGGGCGATGCCGGCGTCCTGCAGGGCGGCCTGCATCGCTCGGGCGGGGCCGCGGCCCGTCTCGTCCGGACGGGTCATGTGGTAGGCGTCCGTGGACCCTCCGTAGCCGGCGATCTCCGCCAGGATGCGCGCGCCCCGCAGCACCGCATGCGCCTCGCTCTCCAGCACCCAGAGCGACGCGGACTCGCCCAGCAGGGTCCCGTCACGGTCCTTGCTGAAGGGTCTCAGCTTGTGGCTGGCCAGCGAGCGCAGGACGCCGAAGCCCGCCTGGGGCATCTCGCTCAAGGGGTCCACTCCGCCCGCGAGCATCACCTCCGACTGACCGGAGCGGATGACATCCGCCGCGACCCCCAGGGCGTGGAGGCCCGCGCTGCAGGCCGTGGACATCACCATGGACAGGCCGGACAGCCCGTAGTGGTTCGCCACCTGGTCGGACATCGCGGAGATGAAGCTGTCCAGCACCAGCGCCCGCCACGTGTCGCCCGGCTGGGCCGGACCCCGACGGTAGGGATGGTGCAAGGCGGCGTAGCCGCCCTTGGCGGCGGGCATTCCCCCCAGGTTGGTGCCCAGGACGACCCCGATGCGCGAGCGGTCCTCCTGCGCCAGCGCCAGGCCGGATTGGGTCAGCCCCTGGGCCGCGGCGACGCGGATCATCTGCGTGCCGCGGCTGAGGAACGGGAGCTCCTCCCGGGGCAGGTGCTGCGAGAAATCAATGTCCGCCAACTGGCCCGCGAACCGGCAGCGGTGCTGGCTCGCGTCGAAGCACTTCACCTCGGAGATGCCGTCGCGACCTTCCCGCAGTCCCGTGGTGAAGTCCCCCAGGCTGTTGCCGATGGGCGAAAGCACTCCAATGCCTGTCACGACGACCCGAGTACGCATCTGGCCTTGCCTCAACCTTTCCTCTGAAGCTCTTCCAAGACCTTCTTGGCGGCGAGCTGCCCTGAAGTGACGACCGCGTAGAGCCCGCCGCCAGGCCGCGTCCAATGGCCGGCGAGGAACAGGCCCGGCACCGGGGTCTCCATGGCCAGGCGCGTGGCCAGGGACTTGGGCGAGGAGTCCCAGCCATAGATGGCGCCCGCGGTGTTGCCCGTGTAGCGGTTCATCGTCGAGGGGGTGCCCGCCTCCTGGTAGACGATGCCCTTCCGCAGCCCGGGAATGACCTTCTCCGCCTCGTCGATCAGCCGCTCCGTCACCGCGGCCTTCTCATCCACCCAGCGCCGGTCCCAGGGCGCGAACATCGTCACGCACACGATGTGGTGCCCGGGCGGGGCCACCGTGGGGTCTTCCACCGTCGGGATGGACAGGCCGCAGCCGAAGACCTCGCCCATGGCGTGGTGGCGGTAGACGTCCTCGGGGTTGTGGGAGGGCGCGAAGAACGTCTCATGACTGACGCCCATCTGCTTCAAGTCCGTCGTCACCCCGAGGAACACCTCGAAGGCGGAGATCGAAATGGGACGCTCCTTCAGCGAGGCGACGAAGGTCGGCTCCAACCGCTCCTCGCCAATCATGGACAGGAAGGTCTGGTGCGCATCCACGTTGGAGATGACGTACTTGGCGCGAATCTCCTCGCCCGCCTTGTCCAGCTTCACGCCGCACGCGTGGCCCTTGTCGTCCAGGAGGATCCGCTCCACCACGCGGGGCATGACCAGCTCACCGCCGAACTTCTCCAGCGCGGCGACGAACGCGTCCGCCAGCTTCTGGAAGCTGCCCTCCACGTAGTAGGCGTTCTCGTTGACGAAGGACATCATCATCACGGAGAAGGCCACCGCGGAGCACTGGGACGGAGGCAGCCCCAGGTATGTCCACAAGGTGCAGAGCACGGACTGCGCGACCGGGTCGGAGACGAACTGCTGCACCATCTGCAGCAAGGTCTTGGAGGACATGCGCAGCATCGTCGGGCATGCCTTGATCATCGTCCGCATCATCTGCGACGGCGGGATCTCCATGGAACTAAGGACCTGAATTTCCTTGGCGATGCGGTCCATCGTCTCCACGAACTGCCGGATGCCCTCTCGCTCCGCCGGGAAGTACTGGACGTGGGACTCGATAAAGTCCTCTTTCCCGCTGCGGATGAACGTCTCCAGGCCGGGGCCGACCGTTCGGTACATGGGCTGGACCGGGATGAACTTCACCAAGTCCTCCACGCCCCATTCCTCGAGGAGCTTGTGGAGCCCCTCGCCCTTGCCGCCCCCTGGAGATAGGTGGACAGCGGAGTCGAAGAGGAACTTTCTGCGGCGGAAGGCATGGGCGTAGCCCCCAGCGCGGTAATGGGCCTCCACCACCAGCACATTGGCGCCGCGGTGGGCCAATCCGGCCGCCGCGGAGAGCCCGCCCATACCTCCGCCTACGACGATGACGTCGTAGGCGTCCTTAGATGGAACCTTTCTGAATTTCATGGGGTGCTAGAGGTCCTGGCGGAAGTTCTTGTTGAACATCTTGTCGGGCAGGTCGCGGCTCACGTAGTTGCTGTACTCAAGGACGGTCCGCTCCTCGTTGCGGAGCAGGTCGAAGATCTCCTGGCGCCGTAGCACTCGCCGCCCCTGCACGGTCTGGTACTCCGTGAACACGGCGCGCTTGCTGGGCTTGCCGCTGCCGAAGAAGAACTCGGCCTTGAGGGGCAGGTAGTCTTCGCGAGCCACCCAGTAGCGCGCCCCCTGGTAGGTCGCGCTTTTGCGCCGCGCGGTCAGCTCCAGCAGGAGGGCCGGCTTGCCATCCACGACATCCTCGGTCATCGAGACGGGTGAATAATTCTCCACCAGGCTCGTCTGGGCCACGTCGCCGTTGCTGGCATTACCTGACAGCCGCTGCAGCGGCGTGACGCGCACGGGGCGGCTGGCCGAGCGCAGATAGAACCACATGAAGTCGTCCACCGTCAGGAGGAACTTCCCCTTGTCCTCCGCCTCGACGAACTTCACCAGGCTCTTGTTCGCGCCCTTGATGGAGACCTGGTAGTTGGAAACCTTGTCGACAACGCCCTTGCGGTAGTTGGTGATGCGGACGTCGACGACGAAGGAGTCGAAGCCGTTCTTGCTGCGATCCGCCAGGGCGAGGACCTCCTCCGCGGTCGGCAGCGCCGCGGCGGGGGCCGCCTTCGCCGCCTGGGCGGAGGCCTGCTGGGCCTCCGCTACGGGTTGAAGGAAGAGCCCCACCGCGAGCACTCCTCCGGTCAGCCAGCCCTTGTTCCACCTGCTGTCCTTGCGCATGTGAGCCTCTTCTTGTCCGTCAGATGTGCCGCAGGGCATCAACGATCTTCAGTCGTGCTGCCTTGATGGACGGGACGAGCGCGGAAAAAGTCTGCGTCAGCGTCACTAAAACAAAAACTCCTACCGCCAGCAGCGGGACGAAGTTGATCTTCAACGGGATGCCGGTGCTGAAGCTGGGGGGCGGCGGCATGACAATGCCAGCGGCGTTGATGACCTTGATGGCGAGCGCGCTCGCCATCAGGCCGATGATTGCACCGAGGCTGCCGATGAACGCGCCTTCGATGATGAAGATGGTGAGCACCTGCCACCGGCGGGCCCCGATGGCCATCATCGTCCCGATTTCCTGCACCCGCTCCATCACCGTCATCATCATGGTGTTGGAGCTGCTGAGCACCACCAACACCGCGATGATGATCCCCAGAAACAAGAAGATGGCGCCATACATGGCCACGACTTGGTGATAGAAGGTCGCCAGATCGGACCAGGGCCGCGCCCTCAGCGCACTGCCGCTCACCTTCAGACCCGCAGCGTTGACCGTCGACAGCACCTGTGTGGTGTATAGTGTTTCATCTAGTTTGACAATGACCTTGCTGACGCGATCCGAGCCCATGAGACGCTGGGCCGTGGCGAGATGAACCTTCAATGCACGGTCATCGAATTCCTTGATGCCCGTGCTGAAGGTCCCCACCACCTTGACGTCGATGCCGTTGAGGGAGCCGTCCGTCGTCGTGCCCAGCACCGTGAGCACGTCCCCCACCGTCACCTTGAGCGTCTTGGCGAGCCCCACCCCGAGCAGCGCTTCGTTGTCGCCATCCTGCGCGGGGCTGAGCGACAGGGCGTCTCCCTCCTTGAGGGTGGTGGTGAAGCCAATCTGTTGCTCGCGATCGGGCTCCACTCCACGCCCCATGAATGCCTCTGATTTTTCTCCGTTGGAGATGAGCCCCACGAAGTTCACTTCCGCGGTCGTGCCCACCACGTGGGGGAACGCCGCGAGCTGCTCCTGGAGGGCCCTGTAGTCCTGGATGCCGTTGGCGAGCGGCTTCTCTTCGCCGCTCTTCAGGTACTCCTCGGTGCTGACTTGCAGATGCCCGAGCCCATTGCGGATGGTCCGCTCGCGCAGGCCCTCGAAGTTGTTGACGAAGAAGCCACCGGTCAGCATGAGCGCCATCGCGCCGAAGACGATGATGAGCAGCGTGATGGCCGTGCGACGCCGGTTGCGGATAACGTTGCGCAGGGGAATGGAGAGAACGGTTTTCATGTTCAGGTCCCTTGTTCAGGCGCTCAAGCCATTGATGCGGTCCGAGGGGGACTGCTCCTGCACGGTGCCGTCCGCGACCCAGACGACCCGCGTCGCGCGGCGGATGATTTGGTGGTCATGCGTGGAGAAGATGAAGGTGACCCCGCGCGAGCTGTTGAGCTGAGCCATCAATTCGATGATGTCGTTGCCCGTCTTCGAATCCAGGTTCGCGGTGGGTTCATCCGCCAGGACGGCGAGCGGCTCGGTCACCAGGGCCCGGGCGATGGCCACGCGCTGCCGCTGGCCTCCCGACAGCTCCTGTGGGCGGTGGTGCCGGTGCTGGAAGAGCCCCACGCTCTCCAGGAGCGCGTCCACCCGCTCTCGTCGCTGGCGCGCGGGCAGGTTCCCCAACAGCAGCGGCAGCTCGACGTTCTCGTAGGCGTCGAGGACGGGGATGAGGTTGAACGTCTGGAAGACATAGCCGAAGTAGCGGTTGCGCAGGGCCGCGAGCCGGTGCAACGGGATGTCCGTGACATCCTGCCCCGCCACATGGACCCGCCCCGCGTCCGGCTTGTCGATACATCCAATGATGTTGAGCAGCGTCGTCTTTCCACTGCCGGATGCACCCGCCAGCGCGGTGAACTCTCCCCGGGTGAACGTCAGGTCGACGCCTCGTGCCGCATGAACCTGGGTCTTCCCCAGGGCGTAGGTCCGCTTGATGTCCTGCAACTGAATCGCCGGGTCCACGTACCGCCCTCCGCTCTGAAATTGAAACCTCGAATTTGAAACCAAGCCATCCCTCGACCGGACACCACCATCCGCGCCTCGTGGTGGAGGCGCCTAGAAGGACAGCACCACGCCCGCGTTCAGTGACGCACGCCGTCCCAGGTTGGCGAACTCGCTCGTGCCGGAGCCAGTGATGTAGGTGCCTCGGGCGTAGAGCGTGGCCCCCTTGCGCAGCAGATAGGATACGTCTCCCACCGCCACCATGCTGCGGTCATCCATGCTGACGAGAATCAGGGCGCTGGCCGCGAGTTGCTCGGACAACCAGGAGTCGGCGGCGCGCAGGAAGAGATAGTTGCGCCGGATGCTCTGGCGGCTGAGCACCTGCAGTCCCTGGAGCAGATCCAGCGCCGGCAGCGAGCGGCCCTGGAAGACGGGAGGGTGCTGGCCGGTGGCGAGCTGGTCGCGGCTGAAGTTCGCCTGGGCGAGGAACCGCTCCCACTCCTGGACGGAAAGGCCTTCATCGGAGCGGTAGTATTCACCAATCAGGTTGGTGCCCCACGGCAACGTGTAGTTCACCCCCACGAGGTAGCGCAGGAACAGGCGGGTCTCGTTGAGCTTGAGCTGCCCGAGGTAGTCCGCGCCGAAAAGCGACTCCTGGTTGCCTGGCAGGATGGACCGTGGGTAGACGACGCTGGAGCCTCGGTTCCCGGCGATCTCGCCGTGGAGCTCCAGCGCATCGCCGAAGACGTAGCTCGCCGTCATCGCCCCGATGTTCTTGACGTTCGAAACGAGCGCTTCGAAAGCGATGTCCAGGTTGAGGGCGTTGAACAGGAAGTTGCCCCGCATCGCCAGGTCGAAGCGCTGTCCCTGCTCGGGCGTGCGAAAGAGCGCGTTGGTGCTGAACACCGCGGTGTAAACGTGGTCGCCCCGGAAGTAGTCCAGTTGCGCCATCTCCAGGCCCTCCAGCATCCTGAGCCGGTCCTGCGGGTCCGACGGATTGCGCACCGGCTCCAGGAGTCCCGCGGGAGTAAAGGCATAGCCGTTGGTCCACCGCAGGATCTTCCGGCCGACGGACAACTCGAAATCCCCCAGCGAGGCCGTCCCATAGAGTTCCCGGATGGAGAACATCGCGACGGTCTCACGGCCCGTGCTCAGGGCGGACGTCACCTGGGTCTTGATCGTCATGCCCTGGGGCAACTGGGCACTGAACTCCCCGTTGAGGCGCAGCGAGTTGTGACGCCGGTCGTTGGAGTACAGGCTCCCGCCGGGGTTGAAGAGCGAGGTGCCATCGCGCACGAACGTCAACTCGTCCAGCAGGTCGACCCGGTGCCGAAGCCAGTCCGTGTTCTCGGTGGCGCCGCCCGAGGCAGGCTCCAGCGCGGCGTCCATCGGAGCGTCTGTGCCAGGCCCGAGCTCCGGGGCGGACTCGTCACCGGAGGGCGGTGCTTCATCCAAAGGCGCCTCGGCCAGCTGCGCCTCTTCCTTCGCCCCGTCCTCCTCCTGTGGGCTCGCGAGCGCGGACGCCGTCCACAGCGGCAGCGCCACCACGCACGATACGATGCTCCGGAACCACTTCATGGTTGCTTCACTTTCTGGCTTCCCAGCGTCCTACGCGCGACCGCGGAGGCTTCGAGCTGCTCCGCGTCGATTCGCAGTCCCAAACCCGGAAGGCCATTCTCGACCTCCGCGTGATTCGATTTCAAATCGGGCAACAGGGGAATCCCACTTCCTGCTTGCATGGAGCCGCTGGTGTCTCGCTCGAGGGTCCACAACTCGGGGGCGCATGCTGCCAGCAATTGGCCCGCGCGTCCGAGGATGGCCGTCTCTCCGACCAGGACGCCCAAGGAGCACCGGATGCCCTGGGCCTCCGCCAATTGGAGCAGCGCCTGGGTTGCCAGCAACCCCCCGCACTTGCCGACGCGCAGGTTCCACAATTCACAGGCGCCAGCCTCCAGCAGGCGCCGCGCATCCGCGTCGGTGCACAGGGATTCGTCAGCCATCAGGGGCGTGCGCACCGCGCGGCGGACCCGCGCCATCCCTTCGATGTCGTCGCGGGCGACGGGCTGCTCCACCGCGGCCAGCCCCAGGGGCTCCATCCGCAGGATTTGGCGGATGGCTTCGTCAGGGCTCCAAGCGCCGTTGGCATCGAGCATCACCGCCACGTCCGGGCCCAGGGCCCGGCGGACCGCCGTCAGCCGTTCGACGTCATCCTCCCGCCCGACCTTCAGCTTGATGAGCTTCTTTCCCTGCTGACGCACCTGTCGCAGGTAGAGGCCGAGCACCGTGGAGGGCAGGAAGCTGATGACGGCCCCGTCGTAGGGGAGCTGCCGCCGCTGGACGTGCCCCAGCACCTCCACCACGGACCGGTTCGCGCTGCGGCCCATGGCATCCAGCAGCGCCAGCTCCAGTCCGCAGAAGGCAGCGGGCTGGTGCTCCTTGAGCTGACGGGCCTCCGCGCTCGAGAGCCGCTCCACCGCGCCCTCCAGGCCCTCCATGGGGTGTTGCATCACCCATTCGCCCAGCGGGCCCACGAGCGCGTCGTTCACCGACTCCAGGGTTTCGCCGGTGAGGTAGGGCCGCGGCTGCGCCTCGCCATACCCCTGCACCCCGTCGGACAAGGTGAGCCGGACGACCTGCGGCCGCGCTTCCTGGTGGGTCGCCAGGTTGTGTGAGAAGGGCCGCCGCAGGGGGAGTCGAGCATCGAAGACCTCGACGGTGCGGACCTTCAGGGCAGGCGCCGGGCTCATGCGCTCCGGGCCCCGAGCGCGCGTGAGCTGAAGCCTTCGATGAGCCGCGTCAGGGGCTCCAGGGCTTCGAACATGATGCCATGGTTGCAGTCCAGCAGGGCCACTTCGGGTTCCGCGGAACCGATGTGCCGGTACAACTGTTCTGTCCGGGCGTTGTCGATGATGCGGTCGCGTGCGGCCAGGACCAGCATGCTCGGCTTGCGGAAGGCCGCGAAGTCACTCTCCAGCGACTGCTTCAGTCGCAGGGTGGCGCGCAGGAAGCGGGGGGTGAAGCTCCTGAGCTTGAGTTCGTCCTTTCGGATGAAGCCATCCAGGTGCTCCGTATCGGTATAGACCTCCACGGGGATGGGCACCTTCAAGCGGGGCAGCACGCGCGTATCCCATTTGGGGTCGGAGAAGACCGAGTGGACCTTGTCGTTGACGTGGCACTCATAGATGTCTGGCGACATCATGATCAATCCCTCGCCCATCTCCGGCTGCTCCAACAAGAACCGGAGCGACACCACCGAGCCCAGGCACCACCCCAGGTAGACGATGTTCTTGTAGCGCGCGCGATGGGGCGCGACAACGGCGCCCAGATCCTGCAGCAGCCGTTCGGGTCCGTCGATGTCACCGGGGTCCTGGTCGTTGAGCCCAGAGCCCCGTCGGTCATGTCCGATGACGTGGATGCCCCGCGCGAGCAGCGCGTCCGCCAGGGTGCTGAACCAGCCGCTGTGGGTCAGCAGGCCGTGGAGGGTGACCACCAGCGTGTCGCTGGTGCCGTCCTGCCAGGAGCGGTATCGCAAGGGATAGCCGTCCGCCGCCAGGACCGATTCAATCGTCTCGTTCATCCGTGCTCCTGTCATGCTCGCGGCTGGGGGGGAAGCGCCAACGGGCTCACGTAAGGCTGGCCGTCGACCCTCCATCCACGGAGATCGTTGCGCCGGTGATGTAGCTGGCGCGGTGGGAGGAGAGAAAGGCCACGAGCCCCGCGACATCCGCTGGGGCTCCCAGGCGCTTGAGGGGAATGGCTTCGACGGCGGCGCTGGGCGTCACCTCCACGCCCGCGGCCTTGCGCGCCGCGGCCACTTCGCGCAGGCGCCGGGTGAAGATGTGGCCCGGACAGACGTTGTTGACGGTGATTCCACTGGGGCCCAACTCACGGCTGAGCGTCTTGGCCAGCCCAGCCACGGCCGTGCGCAGGCTGTTGCTCAGGAGCATGCCCGGCAGGGGTTCCCTCACGGAGGTGGACAGGATGTTGATGACCCGCCCTTCACCTGACGCCTTGAGGTGGGGCAGGCCGCAGCGCACCGCGCGCACCACGCTCATCACCGACAGGGAGAAGGCGGCCTCCCAGTCCGCGTCGCTCAGCGCCAGGAAGTCCCCGGCAGGGGGCCCGCCCGCGTTGTTGACCAGGATGTCCAGTCTGCCCCAGCGTTCGACCAACTCCTCCACCAGGCGCTCCAGGGCGCCGGGCACGGCCACGTCCATGGCGCGCGCGAGGACGTCGGCGCCGTGCTTCTGCCGGAGCCCCTCCGCCGCGCGCTCCAGCGCGCGCGGGTCGCGGGCACATAGGGCCACCCGGACCCCTTCGCGCGCGAACTCCTCCGCGATGGCCCGGCCGATGCCCTGGCTGGAGCCGGTCACCAGCGCCACCTTTCCTTCGAGCCCCAGGTTCACGTCAGCCCTCCGGTAAAGCTTGCCCACCCGCGTTCGAGCCGGGTCAGGCCCTCCTCCAGCTCCGCGAGCGCCCCCGCGTAGGACAGTCGCATCCCGTCGGGCACCCCGAACACCTCGCCGGGCACCAGCGCCAGCGCCTCGCGGTCGAGCAGGTAGCGACAAAAGGCCGTCACGTCGCGCTCAGGTCCCGGCAGCTCCAAGAACACGAAAAAGGCGCCCTCCGCCCGGACGGGGGCCTGCGTCAGCCGCTCGAGCCGTTCGACGGCGTGACGCCGACGCGCGTCCAGGGCGCTCTGCCGCGACGCCGTCTCCGCGGTCGGCTCGTTCAGGGCCTCCACGGCGGCCCACTGGGACACCGAGGCAGGTGACAGCACCGCGAGTTCCTGCACCAGCGTCATCTCCTCGATGATGCGCCGAGGACCCGCCGCGTAACCAATCCGCCAGCCCGTCATCGCGTGCGACTTGGAGAAGCTGCGGAGCACCACCACCCGCTCGCGCAGCTCACCCAGTGACGCCATGCTGACGTGGCGTGCGTCACCGTAGACCAACGACTGGTAGACCTCGTCCGACAGGACGATGAGGTCACGCTCCAGGACGACAGCCGCGAGCGCCTCCAACTCCGCCCGGGTATAGACGGCACCCGTGGGGTTGTTGGGCGAGTTCAAGATCAGCAGGCGGGTGCGTTCGGTCACCGCGGCGCGGAGGCCCTCGGCCGTCAGCTTGAAGCCATGTTCCCGGTGCGTGGGGACCAGGACCGGGACGCCTCCTGCCTGCTGGACCTGCGCGACATAGGGGGGAAAGTACGGCACCGGCAGCAGCACCTCGCTGCCCGGGCGCACCAGGGCCTGAAGCGCGCACGCGAGCGCGCCAGTGGCGCCGCAGGTGACGAGCAACTCCTGCGGCGCATAATCAAGGCCCTCCAGCTTGAGACTTCGCTTGAGGGCGACGCGCAACGGGGCGATGCCGCCGGACGGCACGTAGCGGGTCTGCCCCTGCTCGAGTGCGCGGGAGGCCGCCGCCACGATGCGGGGGGGCGTGTCGAAGTCCGGCTCGCCCAGGCTCAGGTCGATGACCTTCTCGCCCATGGCCTTGCGCCGTCGGCACTCACTGGTGATGGCCAGGATGGCGTTTTGTGACGGCTTGAGCGCCAGTGAGGTCCTCATGGCCGCGGCACCGTCGGCCCCGCGGTGTACTCCGCGACGACCCGCATCTCCGAACCCCAGTGGGGGTCCGTCGTCAGGTGCGTTTCCTTGTACTGGGCATCGTGCGCGGTCTGGCTGCGCCGAAAACGCTCGAAGCTGCCTCCTTCGACGACGGCCATTCGAACCGGCTCCAAGCGCCCGGAGTTGCGCTTGCTCTCGTATTCGACGTTCACGTGCATGAGCGCCTCGTCTACGCGTCGCGTGAAGTCCTGGCAGCGCTCGTCGTCGAGCGGGGCGCCCAGCTCCACGCGCAGCTCGTAGAAGGGCGGTCGTTCGAAGCGCGGAATGGCGGTGAAGCTGCTCAGCTTGACGTCCAGGGCGGCCGTCGCGTCCTTCACGGCCTCGGTGACCTGGAACTCGGTGAGCTTCTCACCCGTGAAGGAGTGGACGCGGCCGGCGCGGTGGAGGAACGTCAGCAGGGGCATGCCGCAATGCCATCCCTCGACCCTGACGATGTCCCCCAGGTCGTAGCGGTACAGGCCCCCGTGGGTGGTGACCAGCAGTTGGTACTGGTGCCCGGCTTCCAGCGCCCAGGCGCCTCGCGCCTCGCTGTAATCCGCGCCCACGGGGACGAACTCGAAGAAGCCGCTTTCGGGCAGCAGGACCCCGCCCGCGGTCGTATCGTCGACGGGGATGGTGACCAGCGCCTCGGAAGCGAGGATGCCCAGGTCCCGGACGGGCAGCCCCGGAATCCACCGTCGGAGGTCCTCCAGGTAGAAGCCGAGCGAGCCGCCCTTCCAACACAGCAGCACGGCGAGGTGAGGCCACCATTGTCGGGGGCCCTGGTCCTTGAGCGCCCGCAGCTCCTCGGCCCGCGCGGGATCCGCGGCGCAGAACGGCTGGAGTTCCTCGCGCAGGGACTCATCCAGTTCCTGCGCGTGGGGGAGGGTGCCTGTCCGGATGTCCTCCAGGAGGGGGGCCCAGTGCTCCACCGCGAAGGCCAGCAGGAGCAGCAGCGTGCTGGGGTTGTAGACGGACAGGAGGCTGAGGTCCCTCCGCGCCAGGGCCAGCCGCAGGATGAGGCGGTAGCGCTTGCGGTAGTCCGGCACGGTGAAGATGCCGTAGGGGAACGGCGTGGCTTCGAACCCGATGTGGCCGACGTGGTAGGCAAAGCCCGTCATCGCCCCGTAGCCGACCCCATCTCCCGTCTTGCCCTCGGTCGCGTTCCCCACGATGAAGAGGGGTTGTCCCGAGAAGGCCCCGGGGTGGTGCCGGCGCAGGTAGCCATTGCGTGCGAGGAGCGCCTCGCAGCCCGCGATGATGCTCTGCTGAGAACCAGGGAGCAGCTTGGGGGCGGCCAACGTCCCGCTGGTGACCGAGAAGTAGCTGGCTTTGCCCTGCAACAGCACGTCCGGCTCTCCGGCCGCCATGCGCGTCACCGAGGGGCGCAGGTCCTCGTATTGAACGACGGGGACAGTCTCCCGGTAGGCCTCGTAGCTCGTGATACGCCCGAAGCCGTGGGCCTGGCCGTACTGGCTCGCGGCGTTACGCCCCAGGATTTCGAGGAGCGTGGCCTCCTGGGTCGTCCGCCCCCCCCGCAGCTTCTGCTCGAAGCCGTCCAGGGTCGCGTCCAGGTGTTCGAGCTTGCGGGTGTAGCTGCGCAGCAGCATGGCCGTGTAGTTCATCCTCAGGCGACTGGCGCGATCCATCAGGCGGCATCCTCGACCTTGACGTGCATTGCGTTCAGGGCGCGCTCGGCGGCGAGCCCGACGTCCTGGTCCTCGGGCCCCACGGCGATGACGTGGCCCAGCCGGTCCAGCGACGAGCTGCGGGCGAGCGCCACGTCCCCCGGCTTCAGGTAGACCTGGGCGGACTCAATGAGCGAGCCTGGCTCGACGGGGG
>Ga0182745_1001877_pt1 | contig 19469 bp, 28 predicted proteins | sample eDN3rd30CKraftBY_FD_128523 | JGI IMG/M metagenome (GOLD analysis project Ga0182745, IMG submission 128523) | Enriched backyard soil microbial communities from Emeryville, California, USA - eDNA 3rd pass 30_C Kraft BY (version 2) (version 2) | ecosystem: Environmental > Terrestrial > Soil >...
AAAAATCCCTCTGTCCTATAAATAGACAGAAGGATTGCGTTTTACGAATCCAAAAATAACGCAGTTTGTTTTCTTCCGTCCCTGTCTTATTTAAGATCAAGGCAGATCTTTTTAATTGTTAAAGCGTGTAAAAAGGTACAGTTCAAAAATGATACTGTCCATATCGCTACTATAACAAGTTTTGATAAAAACGTACACATATTTCTTTTTCAACTTTAAGTAAATTCACTTATGCTCAAAATATTGTATTTACCGCTATTTATCAACATTAAAACTTTATTTTAATTCATTGGAATCGACCTTAATTTACCTAAATTTATTCATTTGGTCGCTTTTCGGTCACCTAAAGTCACTTATTTTAAACAGGCAACTATTTAAGGTTGTCTGTTTTTTATATAGCTTTTCCAATCATTTGCCAATAAAATAAAGTTAATTAAGGAGGATGATATTTCATGAGTAAGGCAGATAAATTTTTGAAATTAGCGCAAGAGCATTTAAATGGCGAGGAAGTAAAGTATTGGGTATTCGGTATGTTTAAATCGAAAATCATGGGTAAAGATACGGTACGCAATGGAATCTTTATCGCAACTGATCGTCAAGTTTTCTTCTATTGTAAAAAGTTAACTGGTTTTGAATCAGAGTCCTTCCCATTCTCTAATATTTCAAGTGTAGAAATCGGCAAAGGTATGTTAGGACATAAAATTAATATTATTGCATCTGGCAATAAAGCTGAAATGACTGGAATTAACCTAGGTCAAGTAAATGAATTTGTAGAATATGTTCGTAGCAAAATCGGTAAAAGCACTGGAAGTTCTGCTCCTTCTACAACTAGTGCAGCAGATGAACTGAAGAAATTCAAAGAATTATTAGATGAAGGAATTTTAACTCAAGAAGAATTTGATGCGAAGAAAAAACAACTTTTAGGGATATAAAAAAGAAGTCACTCATTAGAGTGGCTTTTTATTTTTTGTCCAATCCTAATAACAGCCCTATTTCATCCTCACAACGATTTTTAAGGACAATATTCATATATCTTAAATCAAATGTCTTCCCCTTCTCGATGACTGTGTAAACAGTGCAATCTCCATCCAGCTTATTCGATTGGATTTTTGCACCTAGCTTTCCTAATTCACCTTTCACCTTTTTCAATTCAGAATGAAGCTCCATAACTTTAGAATCGAACCATGCTTCAAAGACTTTCTGCATTTTAAAGTCTCCAATATAATTACGGTCTCGTTCTAAAGTTCGGATGGTTAAGTCGATAATGATTTGTCTATGAACTAATTCCCTTGCAACTTGATTAATCAAATCACTTCACGCTCTTTTCGGATTACTGGTATCAATGCAAGGATATTATCAATAATAAAAGTACGCTTAGCATTTTTAAGGAAACAGAACGCGCTAAAAGAATCATCTGTTATTTGAAGCACTTTAATACGTCTCTTGCTGATTTCACCAGACTTTGCAATATACATCATATCGACTAATTGATTACGTTGAAGCACTTTTAATAATTGACCTTTCATAATATCCCTCCACTTTTTTGCGAACAACCGTTCTTATTTTTATTAATTATAGAACAGTCGTTTGCATTTAACAATAAGAAAAAACCAGGTAAATTATCCCTGGTTTAAACCGCTGAACCTATCGTTCTTAAAATCTCGTTAAATAGTGGTAACATCTGCACCAGTACATATCCAATCCCTGCATTCATTATCATGGTTAACGCTTTTTCTTTCATTCCGAACATCATAATGAAAAAACCGATTGCCATTACTAATGAAGCTACTGGAAAGCTAATGCCTACGATTATTTGAATGAATGGGTCAAAAATTGTCGCTAAGGTTTCTAAAGTTTTATCCGCTATAAAACCTGTAGGTACGACTTGTGGAGGTTGTGCTTGGATAGCCCATTCTCCAGTAGCGGCACTAACACTCTTTAAACTGTTGAATAAAGTATTTAACGTAATTACACTCGTTCCTATTAGCATAGGAGCAATGTTTTTATTATTCAATTTTGTTTCTTCCACAGAACGACCACCGTAGTATTCTAAAACCTCTGCGTTAGAATAATCCCTTGGAGCAACAACCTCAATTTTATTACGCTTAAACATATATGTTCCCTCCTAGTTGATGTCGTTAATCGTGTAGACCTTTACTTTTAATCCATCACAAGCCTTCTCCAGTTGCTTCCTGCGGTGTTCTGTTGTTGTAACCCATACCAAGGTTGGATAATACCCAAATTGCTTTATAAGGCTTTCTAACAAGTCTCTATATCTATTGATTTTCACACGGTTTTCCTTCATCGATTGTAAATTATCGACCTCTAAAAAATGATAAAATCCATTTCGAGTAAAAACCGCATCGGCAATAGCCGTCACTTTACCATTCGATATTTTAACTTCATTTCGCCAATCCCTCGGACATCCATAGAACAACCAAAACTGATTCCGCATAATGAAGTGTTGAACATGGCCGCCCTTTTTACGGATTTTCTCACAGTCTACATAATCACGGCCGTCTTTCGAAAGATAATAGATTGATTGGTAGCCATCTCGAACAGAAGTTAGATACTCTGATAAACCGTTCAGAATTTTATTTGTATTACTTTTCGTGCCTAGTTTGAAATATTGATTTAGTTGATCGCGAGTAAGGAAATCAAATCTCTTCAAAAGTAATAGTATCGCTTCTTCTCTCTGCGATAACCTCGTCTTTTTCAAGACTTATAGCCTCCTCCTTCTCGATAATGTGTGGAATGATAGTGGATTGTATTGTTTCGGAATTAATTAGTGGAGTTTGTAAGATTTCGCGTTTATCTGCCGTTTGATAAATGGCTCTACCTTTAATTTGTGGAAGGAGTTCAGCGCCTGTTTCATCTAAGACTACTCTTGAAGCTGTTGCGGATTGTACTCGGAAGGATAGTTTAGCATCTGAATTTTGTTTACATTGTCTAGGAATAACATCACCAGTAGGATATTGTGTAGCAAGGATTTGACGGAATCCAAGTCCAGCACCTAATCTAGCAATCTGTGACATATAACGTTGACATTCTTCTTTAACAGTTTTTTCACTTTTGTGGATGATAAAACCGTCTTTAGCAATATCCTTCTTGTCTATAGCTTCATTAGGATTCAACTCGCCAACTTCATCAATAATGATGAAATAGCGTTCCTTAATATTTGTTTCTTCAATTTTTTTCTTACCCAACAAACGCACTTTACGTTGAAGTTCCCTCATCTTTTGATAAGCCATTTCTAATGTTACTAGGGCTTCCTCCGGTTCATAGGCGATAGATACAGTCTGTTTAATATTTTCATAGTCAGAGAGTTCCACACCGCCTTTTAAATCAACCAGGAAAAATCTGACGTTCTCTGGATTGCTTTTCAGTAAACTAACAATTATAGAATTTATAAAATTAGACTTTCCATATCGAGTCGCACCACCCAATACCAGGTGTGGATTTTTCTCGAAATCATGAAATTTAAATGTATTTTTATCCCTTGTCATTCCGGCTGGAACACACCAATTTTCACCCGGAACAAAATCGATGTGAGTTGGCAAAGGTTCATCGTAGACACGGATGATTAGCAATCCATCGAAATCTAATTCGATTTCCTTAACCTCAGTCAACTTCTTCTTCCACAATTCTTGAAGCTGTCGAATGATAGTGGAATCGAATTTCAATGCCTTTAATTCAGCAAACCTAATTCGTTTTCTGCGATTATTAATGCCATCTTGTAGTACGTCTAATTTGCTCATGTAATCATTGAAACTACGTCCTAAAGGGATTCGATATTTGTATTCCCATCCCCAGTCATATTGCTTCTTTTTTAATAATTGAGTAGTCAAAGTATCTTTGCCATCTTTTACATTAAGACCACTCAACGACATAATCCGTTGAATCTTTCCGCTCTCATTTGTCGCTAAACCTTGCTTTTTAACAAAAGCAGTTGCAGCTATTCCTCCAAAAAATGAAGTCGTTAAAATTTCAAAAATCATTAATTGCCATCCTTTCCATGCAATATCCAATCGCTTATAACTAGAGCTGGTGTATCGGCTGGAAAAACTTTATATCTACCTTGCTCTGTGTGGTCCATAAAGTAATCGATGCATTCTTGCTGAGTTAATCCTTCCACTTCCATCATCTCGGGAATTAAATCTGTTAAATTATAAAACTGATTTTCCTTTTCGCTGACGATGAAAATTTTTTCTTTGTTTTCACCCATCGATAAACCTCCCAATTGTTTTTATGGAGCGTCACGGTTATCTTACGTAGTAAGAGTTATAGCAATCGACCACTATAAAAATCGGCTTTAAGGCTTGATGTGATAATAAAATCAAGGTTGTCGATTAAGGTATCGGGTGCGAATTGATTGGCTACTCAATCGACAACTAAAACGGGTAAAAAAATTAACTTTCAATTAATGAAAGTTCTTCCTCGCTAACGCACGATGCGAATTGGATTCCATCATATTTAGCAATAACTGTCCCGACATACCCTTGGCCGAGTAACGTTTGATATTTTCCTTCGTATGGATTGAACACCCAGTTATCAAATTTCAATACAGCTTCGGTGTCGTATATCGATACATCTACTTGATCTTTGTCAATGCTGATTCTTAACAAATTACGTTCAATATCAATCCCCTTTTGCTCTAAAATACTCGGCACTCGACTTGCAGCAAGAATGTGATTAATCATTTGTTTGCATCTCCTTTTATTTAAATATCGATATACTGATAATAATTCCTTTATTTCAATATGTCAATAATTTATGTAGAAATAATTCTTAAATATCGATATAATAAAATTAAGAGATGTAGCATATATTGGAGGTTTTTATATGGAGTTAAAATTGAAGCTAAAAGAAGTGCTTTTAAAGAAGGAAATGTCGCAAAAGGAATTAGTTGAGCTAACTGGATTAAGACCAAATACAATTAGCGAAATGGCTAACAATACTCGACAAACAATTAATCGCGAGCATGTAGCAAAGGTTTTAAAAGCATTGGAAATTGAGGATTTTAACGAGATATTTGAGATTAAATAAAAAAAGACCGCCCTCCACAATGGAAAGGCGGTCAATTTATTGGTTGATTTCTCAATCCAATATTCGAATATCTATATTATTACGAATCTAGGGGGCTATTACAAGTAGTTTCCATAAAATTAATTTTTGATACTATGATTTAGCGTCAAAATCAAATTTTCGATTAATATAGGCAAATCCGTAGCTGATTAGTTCTTTATCTTCGTACTTATCTACATTTTCGTGTTTCGATGTAAACACTTTTTCTTTCACACCTTTTTTAATTAACTCCCGTGCAGCAATGCGACCTGTATCATTCAATAATTGTTGTGGCACCTTTGTTTTCTCCATTCCTAGTGTAATAGATATCCCTTTTACTTCGCTTGATTTCTTCAATCCTACTAAGTTTGCAAATGCTTGAGCGATTGATTTACCTACATTAGCTAAAATTGTATCATTACGTAATGCACCAATATCCGTAGTCGAGTCCATAAATCCGCCCTCGATTAACACAGCTGCACAATCCGTTTCTCGAGTAATGTGTAAATCTGTCTTTTTAATCCCGCGATCACGCAGACAATAATTTTTTACCAGCACAGGTTGAATCGCATTTGCAAGAGCGATTGATTTAGGGTTTTTAGTCTTATTGTAAATATGAGTCTCTACACCGCCCCATGTACCCCATTTCCCTGTATTTGCGTTGTGGTGGAAGCTAATATAGTAATTGGCGCCCCAGTTGTTAGCTCCATCTGTACGCGTTTTTAAAGGGACATCCGTCTTTCCACTAGGGTCGTCAAACCTTTTAGAAGCAACTCCGCTGTATAGTGCTAATTCATTTGCAAATGCTCGTGCTACTTTGTCATTGAAAGTCCATTCTCTTTCGTCATCTGGAGTGCGTTTACCTGGTGTATATAATCCATGCCCGGCATCATATCCGACTTTTATCAATTCGGTTCACCTACCTTATCCAATGATTGTGCTTTGCCAAAGTAAAATGAGATCACTGAAATGATGACAGTTTGAATGAATTGAACTTCGAGCACATTCATAATCGATAAAATAATGAACAACAGAATTGTGGATAGTGCAATTAATTTTCTTGTTTCAATTAATGCAGCGAGTTTCGATTTCATTTTACATCGCTCCTCCATTTACAATTATCAATCCCAATAACGCCGTTACGATAGCTCCCACTATCAATCTTAAAATCCACGTAGTATTATTCTTGATGCTTTGCATATCTTCTTTCATATCCTTAAGTCCAGCCTCCGCTACTGCCATTCGCGTTTCCAATTTACTAACTTTATCTTCCAGTGTTGACACACGTTGATCCATTATTAGCACCATCCTTTTTGTCATAAGAAAAACCCTCCACAGGTTAATTGTGGAAGGCTACTCATTATCTTTCGGCTGTTGTTCTTCAATTTGTTTTTGTAGTTGCTTTGTCACCTCTTTCTCTTGGGCTAACAGCACTTGCAGCTCCGCTTTTTCAAACTCCAGATTCGCGATTCGTAATGCTAATTTTTCTGCTACTTTATTCAATAAGTTCACCTCATTTGTTTAAGTCAAGTTTAGATAGCCTATATCCGAACCACCTTGTTTGAACACCATCAGTTTAGGGTTGTTTGTACTTTGCGTAATTGTAAGCCCAGGCGTACCAGAAGCGACTAGACCGCTGACATTTGCCCATGAAGGGACGTAAAGTCTATCGGCATAAATATTCAAATCTCCAGTAGAAAAATCGATATTATGACCACTACTCATGATGCTTGATAAATTGTTGAATCGAAAAATTTTATTTTCTGTACTTCCTAGTTCACCTAACTGGATGCTGTTTCCGACCTTAATACTTTCGGATGTTTCAATATTTCCGGAAAAAGTAGCTCCCTCGCCGAAAATGTGTCCCTCGAATTGAATTTTGTCTGCCCTTATTCTAACAAGTCCAGAACCATCTTCTTCACTACTAAGGTTGATAGATGCAATAACGTTGTCCTTTTTTACAACACGTAATTCAATTTCTTCTTCAAGAAGTTCTATTGCTGTTTCACTTTCTCCGATTCGCTCTACGGCTAATTCAATGCTTTTATTAGTCTGTTCGAAACGGCTGCGTGTAGATTTTTCATTATTATCAATAGTAGCTTTTTGCGAGACTAAGATATCCGTAATATCCTTGGGCTTTGTGTTACCAACAGTTACGGATGATTCATTGTAATTACGCTTAGATTTCTTTGAAAGAATACGAGTTTGATATTCGATTCCTAATGGTTCATGGATTAACCAAACGAAATCCCCTACCTCCCCATCGATTTCAGTTACACTGACCTCCACACTAGTTTCTGGTGCATCAGGTAGTTGTGTTGCTAAAAATGCTTCCATTTCCTCCACAGATGCATAGTCATCGCTTTCAATCGGTTCAGCTTTCCTTACTCCAATAAGCGGTACTTCGGCTAAAGGAGATGTGTAAGTCACATCTATTGTTCTATCGCTGTTATACCCTCTTATTTCCGTTTTCAGATTAGTAGTATCGATGCTTTCGGATATCGTCTTAATGTTGTACTTATATCGATATTGTAAATCTTTATCTTCGCCTATGATCTTTCCGAAATGGATCACTTTACCTGGCATGATTTTACGTTCGCAACCAAATGCTTTAAGCAAGGTTTCAACTAATGAAATAACATTTGCATCTCCAAAATTCGGAATTAATGCAGAAGTACCTGCTAAATCATCAGCGATAGTATAACTCCAACCAGTGCCAGTAAATATAAACGTTAAAAATTCTTCAATGGAATGTGTGCCGCCAAAAATCGTATCTTGTCGTTGATCCGCTAAATCAAAATAAATATGAGTAGCAGTAATTTGTTTGTATAACGATTCCCGTTTATATTGTTTCACTCGATATTCATGGCCATCTTCATCTTCCACAAATACCTCGTAATCTAGCAGCTCATGACCAGGATTGTTTCCAACGTTCAATGAACGGAATGTAATCTGCAAAGCGCTATTCTGTTCTTCTGTTTTTTCATAGCCATTGTAATAAATAATCGATTCAGTATCGATTGCATTTGAAATAACTAACACATAGCTTCACATCCTTTCAAAATAAAAACCCTCCACAACTATCTGTGGAAGGTTAGTAATAATTTGATATTCTATTAAACTACCAGTTACTGAACATTATGGGACGATTAAGCTGTTTGCCCTTCTTCTAAAATATCTATCGCATCCAAAAAAATAGGCAATGTCTTTAGATGCTCATAGCCTTGTTTGATGAAATTAGATGCCATATCATCTACGGATGGTTCAAAAGAAAAATCCTCACGTTTAATTAAGATGCTTTTGTCAGTATATTTTTTATGTTCAACTACAATGTGCAATGAATGTTTATTTCCACTCACGTTCGATATTGTTGTATAACATTCATAATTTGTTGTATCACCGTACACTTCAACATTAACATTAGTTTTTAACGCCATTTAAATCGACTCCTCCTACTTATTATCTAAAATTTTCTTCTAATTAACTCAATTTGTAAGTTCGTAGAATTTGATAGTGCCGCTTGTAGTTGAACAGTAACTCTTTTCGTAGTTGAATTATATGTTAACTTCATTCCTTTATTCTCAGCATCTATTGAAGTAGCATAGTTAAATTGATCGCTTAAAACTTCGGTTTTTGATGGTGTGACATAAATTTGTTTGGCACGACACCAAACAGGGTTTCCTCCAGAAGAGTAGATATTAGCGTCAATAATCAATTCTCTCATTTCACCTGCCACTAGAATATCTATTGGAATTTCAAATGTATATAGGGCGTTTTTATCTGTATTTGGATTATTCACACTGTAACTATATAATTCTGTTTGTTTACTAGCATTATCATTAGAAGCCGATAGCAAGGAAAGACCTTTTTTAAACTTAGTCAAACTTCTTAAATAGTTTTCTTTCGTGCCGAAACGATAAAAATGCCCATCTGCACAAGCCCCGACTAAAATATTATAGTCAACACTTTCTAAGGCACTAAATCCTTTTGGGGAATAATTCGTACCCGTACCGTAGGTAAATGCCCCATCCATGCGCGAATCTAACGGACAAGACGGGTGAACCCTTGTATTAAGCAATTTAACACTAGCTTTTTTCGCTAATGGTTGTACCAAATCGCCTGTTGTTTCATCAAATTCATAAGTAACAAGAGCTCCAAAATCAGGATGACATACGCCTGTATAATCTTCAAGCCAACTATTTTCAATGGTAATATTTGATGTATTTGAATTCCCAGTAGGATTAATTGCGTAAATATTGATAAAGTTTGGTTCGAACGTACAAGATTTGAAAACTACAGTACCAACGGAAGCAATTTTTACTCCATAAATATTGTCTGCAAAGAAACAGTTTTCGAAACTATTTACATTACCAAATGTATCAGTAACGCCTTCTTCATAGCCTACTAATTCAAGACCACATCTCGCCATATCTAGATTAGGTAAACGAGAGTTTATTAGATTAGCTGTTAACCCCTTATGTCCGAAAGTAGCAATACCTTTACCTCTTGTCATAAATGGGGCATAAATTTTTATACTAGAAGTATTATATCCAGAAATTTTTACGTTATCGAAAATAACCGTTTTACCCCATTCACTTCTAGTATTCTTGTAAAATTCCATACCGCCAACTTTTATTACATTATTTAATTTGTTGATTTTCAGCCAAATATCTTTAACTTCAACTTCACCTTTCGAACTATTTTCCAGGAAAAAACCATCCTCTGAAGCTTGATATTCGATTGTAGTGCCTATTAATGATGCTCCAGTCAATTTAAAGTCCTTATTAATTTTTGGTAGTTTTTGGGTCATTACATAGTGTGGACTAGGAAAGTGCAGAACTTTCTTTTCTGGTTTGATTAGTAAGTCATTTACAGCATTTAAAATAGCTTGAGTATCGTCTGCACCATTGCCCAAAGCCCCATAAGCAGAAACATTAACAGTTATATCTTCTAATGTCATTAATACTTTTAAATCTTTATTAGTTTCTGCCAACTGTTCAGTAACTTGACCGATTTCTGTATTGAGTCTTTCATTTAAATTTACAAAATCCCCTCGTGCTTGTACGACTTCCGGATTATTACTTCCAGCTTCTGCTACGATTCTATTAAATTTTGTTTCCACTGTTTCTGCTGTAAATTTTGCGGTTCCAGCAGTTGTAACAGCATCATCTGCTTTTGTTTTTGCTTCATCCGCTGTTTCTTCAATTTTTGTATATGTTTGTTCAATGGTTTCCCAGTTATCGTTAATGTTGTTTCTCTCATTACGATTTATTGAGTTTAACAATCTTTTAAGTATCATTTATTTCACCTCGTTTACTTATATAGAAATCTAAAAACAAAAGCGATACTCGTTAAAGTACCGCCTTCCACAGTTATTGCATTATTACCAGTTGTTAAGGTTAACAATTTCTTGTTCGTATTCTTGAATGAACTAATTTCATTAAAGAAGGTCCTTATTCCACTAATTTTAAGTACATCTGTGGAAGACAAAGGGTTGTTATACTGATAAACTTCCCCGGTAGTTTGATTTGTAATTGTTAAACCGTTAGGAAAATCCCCTTTAACGATTATCTCGATTTCGTGTTCGCGTGGATCAATCGGAACATTTCCTAAGTTTTTCACTACAAAACTACTGTTAGAAAATGAATAAGCAAAATCATCTTCCCAATTCAACGTATTGTTCCATCCCCATTTATCTATGTCCCATTCCTTTGAATCCGCAGTGGTAGCAACTGATTCAGCGTAAATACTTTCACAGATGAAATTCACAGTGAATGAACGCATAGATGGACTTGGTTCAGTCTCAAATTGTTGTGCTAAACGTACTTTCCATCGTTTATAAGGCTCTCTTTTGAAAATAATATAAAAGGCTTCTTTACGTGCGAACAATCCGTTTAATTCATCTCGTAATAGATAATAGTCGTAAATGTCACGTGCCATATACAACAACTCTACAGATATAGTACGACCGCTAAATCGAGTGCCTAAAAAAATATCACCGTCACGTCCTTCCACAGATGCAGTAGTATGCTCTATTTCTAAAGAAGGAATACGGTGATATAAGCGTTTCAAGCTATAGTCGGCAATGTCGTAGGTAGCGCCATTCAGTAATTCGATTATCATGTAAATGACACTCCTTTCGTCATTGCTTTTATATTCGTATCGTTGCCCTGGTGCGTAGAAACAGCACTTGCTACAATACGTCCATCCATATCGACAAACGTCTGAATCGGTCTATCTGCAAGTTGTACAATGGCAGCTACTAAACTAGTCAAATCAATATTGCTAGATTGTTGGATAATTTGAGTTTGGGCGATTTGGTTAGCGTTTGATTTATTGGCGCTACTTGCTAAAGATCCATATACATTACCGACAGCATCATTCAATCTTTTGCTAGTACCTTCAATCCCTTTGATAAAACCTTCGTTTGTATATTCACCGAACTCCATAAATACACGGGATGGCGAATGGATTCCTAAGAGTTTTTTTGCCCCCTCAATTGCGCCATTTACGACACCTTTTACAGAATCCACCAAATTCCTTGCCATCGAGGTGACGCCCTTTATCAAACCCGAAATGATATTTTTCCCAACGTCATATAGACTTATCCCACTAAAGAAACTCTTAACATTGCCCCAAATCTCTTTAATAGTTGATAGAACGTTACTCATTTTTGTTCGAACAGAGTTAACCATTTCAAGAAATTTACTTGTTACCGTAATTAATATCGATGAAACCGCGTTCGATACTGAAGATTTAATATTCTCCCATATTGTTGAAATGGCACTTTTAACAGCGTTAAATACCGTAGAAGTTGTATTTTTAATGCTTTCCCAGGACGTTTTTACATAACCTTTTACAGCATCTAATGCACCTGAGAATATCTTTTTAAGTCCTTCCCAAACATTTTTCAATGCATCTTGAATGTTCTTCCAAATCTGTTCAGTACTCTTCTTCGCTTCTCCCCATTGTCCAGTGAGTAATTGAAGAATGACTAATAACGCTCCAACAAACACGTTTTTAATTAAATCCCACAACGCTCCAAAATACTGTTGGATTCCATCCCAAACTTCCTTTATGCCGTCACCCATACTAGACCAATATTTTGTTAGTTCGTTTAATATCACCCCTACAACAGTATTGAAAATGGATTGTATACCCTCCCAAATCGATATGAAGAAATCTTTAATGGACGTCCATACTGTTGATGTGACATTTTTAATCGAATCCCAAATCCCCACAAAGAACTCAGATAAGGAAGTGAATACTGTGGAAGCGGTAGTTTTGATAGCTTCCCAACAAGTGGTTAGAAAGGCGCTTACTTCGTCCCAGTTCTTCCACAAGGCTATACCTATTCCGATTAGCGCTGCTACTGCCGCAACTACTATTCCGATAGGACCGCTTAAAGCTGTCATCACCGTACCAAAAGCGGTTGCTACTGCACCACCACTAACAAATAAAGGGATGATTGAACTTATCGCAGAAATTATTGAACCTATAACAACCAATAAAGGACCTATTGCAGCAACTATTCCTCCGATTGCTACAGTAACTAATTGCATGGTTGGTGATAAATCTGAAAACCATTTTGCGAGCGACTCTACAACAGAAATGATTTTAGGTAACCATTTCTCCGCTAACTCTAATAAAATTAAGCCCAACGGTTCTAATGCGACTGCTGCAGTACGTATCATCTCTTGCCAACGTTGCCCAAAAGTTTCTTCTTGAGCATCGGCCATCCCTTGCATAGCGCCTTCAAAATCTTTCATTGCGTCTGCGCTTCCTAGCATTGCGTACATAGCTTGAGATTCTAGATCTTCCCACTTCGTCCCGAATAGTGCCACACCTAATTGATTAGCATAGGTTTGGTCTTCCATCGATTGCAAATCAGTTATAACAGCACTAGCAACATCTTTTACAGTTGCTTTGCCATAATAAAACTCGTCCCATACTTTCTGTGTTTCAGCTGTCATATCCGCAAATGCAGTTGAAGTAGCATCGGAACCATCTTTAATACGAATCTGGAACTCTTTCATTACGTCATTTAAGTAATCGAGATTATAAACACCTGCTTCGCTACCACTCTGTAAGATTCCGAAGTATTCTTCCACGCTGTAGCCCATGTTCGCAAAAAGCCCAGAATATTCGCTTAGGTTATCAAACATTTCATTTGAGAAATTAAGTCCGTTCTGTGCGCCTTTTGCCATCAAGTCAAAAGCTTTATCCGATTCGATTCCAAAGTTAACCATCAAATTGTTGGCTGCTCTTGTAACTTCGTTTACATCCGATTCAAAAGTTTGAGCAAGAATAAGCGCGCTTTGAGTTACACGTTGAAGTTCTTCGCCATCAGCAATACCCTTAATGTTTTGCCTTACACGAATTAAGCCATCTGTAACCTCTTCAAGAGATTCACCAAATCCATCTCTCCATACAGCTTTTGCGGTTTCGTTTAACTCTTTCGTTTTTTCGTCAGTGGTACCTAGGGCCATCTGAATCTTTGCTGAAGCTTGTTCGAAGTTTGAAGCTGCCAGTCCAGCCGCTGCGCCCATAGCACCAATCGGCGCAGTAACTCCAGCTGTCATTGCAACACCAAAACCTTTAGTTTTCTCCCCGGCTTCATGCAATTGTTCGTTAAAACTTTTTACTTGTTGACTTGCATCATCAGCTCCATCTCTAATGCGGTTAAGATCCTGACGTATTTGGTCTAAGTTTGCCCCGTTATCAGCATTTCTTAAAGCTTCACGCATTGCATCGATATCCGCACCAGACCCCAATGCTTCTCGTCCCATTAATCGCAAAGCTCGACTAATTTGGTCAGCCGATGCAGTACCATTCTGAATAGATTGAGTTAACCTTGTGCCTAGGATATCTGCAAACTGTGTTACATCTGTCCCGGTAGCTTGAAAGAAAGTGCTTAATTCGCGTTGGCTTCGTGTTAATCGTTCTTGTTCAGACTGAACATTATTCATTTGATTTCGATAACTATTTAATTGAGCTTCGGTTGAAGCTAATTCGCGTTGAAATGCACGATATTGTTCAACGCCAATCTCGCCTCGTTGAAATTGCTGTTCGACTTGGGCTTGAGCTGTGCGTAAAGTATTTAATTTCTGTTCAGCGGATTGGACGGATTGTTGTAAGAGTTCCATTTTTTGAGCGACTAAGGTTGTATTTGATGGATCTAGTTTTAACGCGCGTTCAACCTCTTTCAATTCACTTTGAAGCGTTTTGGATTGTTTATTAACATCCTTTAAGGCGTTGTCTAAACCAGTCGTATCACCGTTAAGTTCAATCGTTATACCACGTATTCCATTGCTTGCCATATATCTCACCGCCTTTTAAAACAAAATAAAAAACACCCACAAAATGTGAGTGCTTAAAACTTGTCGAAATCTTCTTGTGAAGCTTTGCGAACTTTCTTTTTGTTGGGATTTTTCATTTCCATGTATTCATCAATGTAATCTAGTACCATTCCAACAGTCATTGACTCTAAATCTTCATGGGCTAATTTACATTCATGACATAACACAAGGTACGTTTCAGTAGAAATCGAATCTCCACTAGACGCACCTTGTTTGTTTTCTATTTTTTTTTAGTTGAAATTGAAGCTACTAACACATCTTGAATCTGTGGAAGTATTTCGTAAATCGGGAATGTCTCAAATTCATCTAACCAAGTTAATGGATCCTTAATTGTATTGTCAGCAGTTTTAGCAAGTGTCCAAGCGATATCGTAGAACACATCAAAATCTACATTGTTTCGAATGTCCTCCACAGAAGCGCCTTCCTTCTTCACTATCCCTTCCATGGAAAGTAGGTCAGCGAAGAAATCCCTTTGGAATTGCATTTTATATCTTTTTGGTACGGCACCCGTAGATTTAAAAGTAACTTGTTTGCCATCGATTTCTATTGTTTTTTCCATTCGATTACGCTCCTGCTACTTCTGACTTTTTATAGACCGTATCGAACCAAGAATCATAAATTGTTGCAGTTGTAGTAGATGTTGTTTTTGTTTTAACAAGAGTTTTTGTACCAATTTTAATCGGAGAAGCAGTCAAAGTTAATTCGGTTGGTGTGATTTCGGTACTTTCAGTTTTTGTATTTCCGTTGATACTTGGACGATTAGCAGTACAGTTGTACATAACGTGTCTTGCAGCTTTAACATCACCTTCGAATTGGAATAACAAAGCGAATGGTTTCCCTTGTGCATCTGCTACTTCGTTAATTACGCCATCTTCTTCATCCAATTCTTCACCTAATGCGTCAATTGCGAATTGTTGTGGGATTACTGCGATGCTTAATGTGGCTTCGTAACCCTGATTACTTTTCGCAACATAATAAACCATGTTGTCGGCAAAGAATTTCGTTGCTTCACCAACTGGATCTCCGGTCATACTAACCGCGCCAGGAATCGGAATAGGTGTTTCGAATGTAATCGTACCATCTGCCCCAACTGTGTAAGGTGCATAGTGCACATTCGATAAGCCGTACTCAACTTTGTTCTCTGCAAAAAATTGAATATCCAATTCCATAATCGATTTCCAGTGGAAGGGAATAACTATTTTATCGCTTGATACAGGTTGCGTGCTTTTATTGTCATTTAATACGTTATACATATTTTCACACTCCATTTTTAAGTTAATGTCACTGAAAAAGTGCATTGAAAAACCCCTTCCGACTCTAAATAGGTCGTAGGGGCTTTGGTGAATGGTATTTCATTTTCGTTTAGCATATCTTTTATTTTCTTTTCAGCTGCTAAATCTTTTGTTTTTGTATATAATTCGATGTTTACTAGTGTTCCTTCCACATAGACCTTGTTGTCAGCGTAAAAGTTGTCGGAACCATCATCCAAATAACAAATAAACGGTGGAGCTTGAGCGCTAGAGAAATGTGAGTAGCGAGTGGGATAGAGGTTATTTAGTCTTTGTGCTAATTCTGCCAACGTCATCCTCGAATCGCCTCCTCAACCTTTTGTCTGTATTCTGAAATCATGTCTTGCTCAACAGGTGCAATATGAACCTTTGCAGGAACACGTCCACCGTTTACTTTTGCATGTCCTTTTTCAAGTAAGTGAGTAAGTCGATAAAGTTTATTATAAGTAACCCATTTAGTACCTACTTTTTTCAACCGCCAACTTTTTGCATACTTACCTGTGTCTTTAGGGCTTGTAGATTCTAGTTTTTGAATACCAGCTTCTGAAACCTCTTTGGCAGCTTCATCGACTTTTTCCTTAACCTCATCGGAATATAAACGTAATGCTCGAGTAATCTGATTCGCTATATCGTTGACGTTAGTTGCCACCTACACGCACCTCACAATACAACTCGATATCCCCATCATCGCGAACAAAAGTGCGATAAACAGAATACATTACGCTGTTATATTCAACTTGTGTTTGACTATCGTATTCATCATGATCTATAACGATGGTTTTTTGTGCTTTTAATCCAGCTTGCATTGTTGCAGAAAATTCCTTTTGACCAATACTAGAAACAGAACAATAGACCATTTCAGGCAATGTTACTTCTATTTCTTGCAATAAATCATCTAGAATGATTGTGGAAGTCATTAAAAAACAAACATCATCTTTAGATGCGTGTTCTTTACTTCCGATAGACGGTTTAAGTGACGGCATCTGTGGATGCACCTGCCTTTTGAATCACACGGTTGTGAATTCTAAATTTCAGATTTCTAGACAAACCGACATCTTCTTGCCGTTTTCGATAATTCCATGCTGCATAATCAACAATTAGCTGCATGTCCTCCACAGTTGTTGCAGTAGAAGAAAAGCCTACTCCCATTTTTGATAATTCGATTTCGGCATTCTTAATCAGATTATAAAAAATGGTATCACGCAAATTATGTGTGATACCCAAATCCAATTTAAAAAGTGATAAACAAGTCGCGAGTGTTTCTTCGCTCATCATTCATCACCTACTTCTGCAATCAATGGCTCTCCTATTTTATTGTCATTAGACATTAACTCCTCAACGCGTTCTTTGTTCACACGACCTTTACGAGGATATTTGTGTCCCACTTTGTAAATGTGGTTGTCATCCTGTAAATCTCGGAAACTTTTAATTACCTGGTATTTCATCAATAATCATCCTTTCAAGAAGATTAAGCACCTGCGACTTCTGGTGTGAATGTTACATAATAACCTGCAGCATTATCTACCGCTTTCACATCGAAGCGAACGAATCCAGCTAATAGTTGACCGTAAATGTTGTTATCAGTCCATTTTACAGATGCTTGTTTGCGATCGAATAAAGTAATGAATTCATAGGCATCACCAAAGAATCCAACTAAATCGCCTTCGTTTGTACCAATCACATCATCATCAAGGACCACAACTTCTTTCCCTTTAATTCGTTTACCTGATGCTACTGTAATATCATCTTGCAATAAGTAACGACCGTTTTTATCTTTTAATAAATCAAGTTCGTTAAATAAAGATGCAGATACATAGGCTTTAACATTGTAGACTTTTTTGAAATCTTTATTGAACATCGTAATGATACCATCTAAACCTGTTACCGCTTTTGCTGGAGCAGTTTTGAAGATAGCTGCAATTTGTGCATTTTTCGTATTACGATCTTGGTCTTGAATATCTTCTGCGATTAAACCAGAGATATCGTAATCAGCATCGTCAATAGCTTCTTGAGAAATTGGCACATAACCACGGTACGTTTCAATGTCGTATGTCACTTCATCGAAAGTAGGTGTCGCTAATTTAGGGTTAGCTGCTAATTCAGCTACAGATGTAAATTTACCATTCGATTTTTTGATAATAGGATATTTACCAGAACCACGATTTACAGAAACTTTGCGAACATATTGAGTTAAGTCAAGTGTATCAACAAGTTCCTTTTTCGGCTTCATTAGATCTTCAGGGATTAATGCTCCACCTTCTACTGTTGTGAAATCCCCTCGTTGTTGCATATTACCTTTTGAACGTACAAATTCATTGATTGCTTCACGTGTTTCAATTTGATTTGGCATGTTTCGTTTTCCTCCTGCTTTTGGTTTTTTGCGATTAGCTGCTTCAAGTTCGCCTTCTAATTCAGCGATTTCATCCTCCAAAGAAGATTTTTCTTCTTCTGCTTCGTCAATCGCATCATCATTTTCTTTTACTTGTGCTTCAATAGCCGCTAGATCTTCTTCTGATTCAACGCCTTCAATAGCCGCTTCTAATTCACTACGTTTAGATAGTAATTCTGTGATTTTGTCCTCCACAGATTTGAATGCACTACGTTTTAAATTTAACTTTGCTCCGATTAATACTGGATTAGCCACGTTTCATCTTCTCCTTTAATTGAGCTTTTCTATGCTCTAATTTTTGTTTTTTCATTTTCTCAACATCTTTTTGACGTGCTGCAACTTCCGTTTGTGGATATGCAGGGAATGCGGTAATTGATACTTCTAACAAATCCGCATCTTTTACTCGCCATTTAACAGTCCCGTCATCACGCTCTGAAATTTCTTCGGTGATAGGATAGAAACCGAACGAGCAACCTCGCACTTTGCCAGTTTGTACTTTTCGGTATGCAGACTTAGCGAACGGATCTTCTAAATCAATCTTCACTCGACCATATAAGCCGTGTGAATCTGTTTTTAACTCAAGAGACTCACTTCCTATACTCCCTAAGACAACTCGTGAATCATGGTTATCCAATGCAAGCACATCGACCTTTTCAACATTCAACGAACGATTAAATGCTTCTGGTGCAATTTCTTCGTAAGCGCCTGGCCACAATTCCGTTTCTTGATTGAAGACAACAAAATAACCTTCAATAAAGGCTTCTCCGTCTTCTTCATTCGCACGCGTCTTTAATTCGCTTGCAAAATGCATGTGTCGTTTATTCATCTTCCTCACCACCTTTCAATTTGTTTTGTTGACCAAGCATGTTAGCTGGAATGTAGTTTTCTAATGCAATGAGTTCTTCCATTTCATCATCAGGATCCATCCCTACCCAATCTCGCCATTCGTTTCTTCGCATAGCAATACGGTCAACCATTTCTTTACCTGCGCTTACAAGTTCCGTTAAATCATAACTAAATAAACTTCTAGGGTTTAAACGGAAAAACCAATCTTCTTTGAACAAAATATCTCTTGTTAATGTTTGCGCTACAATTTGCCCAATAGACATAATGCGAGTATTAATGAAGTTGTTATATTCTTCTTTATTGAAATTACCTACACCCAAGAAAAAAGCCGGCACATCTAAAATGCCTGCTACTGTTTTCTTATCTAGTTCCATTCCTTCCACAATGGCGATGTCTTTTAATGACAATGGTTTAACTTGTTCGACTTTGATTAAATCAGCTGGAATAATCCAAGGCTTACCACCATCTGTTTCAGCAAAGTACTTTTCCATTATTTTGTTCCGACCTTCTTCACTCGATAAT
>Ga0182745_1001878_pt1 | contig 19464 bp, 19 predicted proteins | sample eDN3rd30CKraftBY_FD_128523 | JGI IMG/M metagenome (GOLD analysis project Ga0182745, IMG submission 128523) | Enriched backyard soil microbial communities from Emeryville, California, USA - eDNA 3rd pass 30_C Kraft BY (version 2) (version 2) | ecosystem: Environmental > Terrestrial > Soil >...
CCGCGGCCGTTGACCGCCAGGGCGGCGGCCACCGGGTCGCCCTCGGAGGCGTTGACCGTGTGGGTGGCGCCGAACTCCGGGGCCACCACGATCATCGCCATCGACATGCTCGACTCGAAGCTGGAGATGGCCGAGGAGTTCGGCGCCACCCACACGGTCAACGCCTCCGAGGGCGACCCGGTGGCCGCCGCCCTGGCGGTCAACGGCCGCGGCGCCGACGTGGCGTTCGAGGTCATCGGCCTCGGCGCCACCATGGAGCAGGCCATCAACACGGCCCGACCGGGGGGCGAGGTCGTGCTGGTGGGCGTGCCCCGCATGGACGTGTTCCTCAACCTGAACGCGGCGTTCACGTTCCTGTACCTCTGCAAGACCCTCAAGGGCTGCTGGTACGGGTCGTCGAACGTGTACCAGGACGTGCCGAAGCTGCTCGAGCTGTGGCGCGACGGCGACCTGAAGCTGAAGGAGCTGATCTCCCAGGAGATCGACAACGACCACGTCAACGAGGCCTTCGAGGACATGAAGGCCGGCACCGTCGCCCGTTCCGTCATCGTCCACGAACACGGATGACCAACGCCGGGCCGACCACCTCGGGGACCCAGCGGCTGCCCGCGGCCGAGCGCCGCGAGCAGCTGCTGCAGGTGGCGCTCGAGACGTTCGCGGCCAAGGGGTTCCACGAGACCTCGATGAACGAGGTCGCCGAGGCCGCAGGGGTCACCAAGCCCGTCCTGTACCAGCACTTCGCGTCGAAGAAGGCGCTCTACAACGAGCTCGTCGACGAGATGGGCGCCCGCCTCGAGCGCACCATCTTCGAGGCGGTGGCCGACGCCGACGGCCCGCGCCAGCAGGTCGAGGCGGGGTTCCGCGCCTACTTCCGCTGGGCGGTGGCCCAGGGCCCGGCGTTCCGGGTCCTCTTCAGCGACCGCACCCGTGCCGACGCGGAGCTGGCCCACGCCGTGGCGCGGGTGGAGTCGGTGGTCGCCGACCGCGTCGCGTCGCTCATCGACATCCCCGGGCTGAGCGGCGACGAGCGCCACGTGCTCGCCTTCGGCGTGGTCGGCATCGCCGAGTCCACGAGCCGCCACTGGCTCAAGCTCGGTCTCGGCCAGGGCACCGACGCCGATGCCTTCGCCGACAAGGTCGCCCGCCTCGCCTGGTCCGGCCTCCGCGGCATCACGCCCTGACCCGCGGCACCGGGCCCAGCGCCTCCGTGGACCACCATGGTGGGCATGCTCCCCGCCGACGCAGCCCCCTCTGAGGACCTCCGCGACCTCGCCGACCGGTACTGGGAGGCGCGGCTCGAGGCCAGCCCCCTGTTCGCCACGTTCCTCGGCGACCACCGCTACGACGACCGGGTCGACGACCTCTCCGCCGAAGGCGAAGCCCGCCACCGGGCCACATGGCTCGAGTTCCTCGGCGAAGCGGAGGCCGTCGACGAAGCGGGGCTCGACGAGACCGACCGTGTCACGCGCCAGCTGCTGATCGAGGAGATCGGTGACGCCGTCTCGGGCATCGATGCCCGCCTGATCGAGCTGACATCGGACCAGATGCAAGGGGTCCACGCCGACCTCCTGACGATGGCCGGGCAGCTCCGCGCCGTCGAGCCCGAGCACGCGGCGATGGCGGTCACCCGCGTGCGGGCGATGGGCGTGATGCTCGACCAGGCCGTCGCCCGCTACCGCGCCGGCCTGGCGGCCGGACGCACACCGGCACGGACCTGCATCGACCGGTCGGTCAACCAGATCGACGGGTACCTGGCCTCGCCCATCGAGCAGGACCCCTTCGCCAACCTGGCCGGCCCCGAGGGCTGGGACGGCGAGGCGGCCTGGCGGTCCGACCTGAGGGCTGCCGTCGAGGCCGAGCTGCGCCCGGCGTTCGCCCGCTACCGCACGGCCCTGGCCGGTGAGCTGCTGCCGGCCGCCCGCTCCGACGAGCAGCCCGGCCTGTGCTGGCTCCCCGAGGGCGACGACCTCTACCGCCAGCTCATCCGCCTCCACACCGGCTTGGACCTCACACCCGAGGAGCTGCACGAGATCGGGATGCAGGAGGCCACGGTGGAGCTGCCGGCGCAGTACCGCGCCCTCGGACGGCGGGCGTTCGGCACCGACGACCTGGCCGAGATCTTCGCCCACCTGCTCGACGACGCGGACCTGCGCTACGGGAGCGGCGACGAGATCATCGCCGATGCCCGCCGCTGCCTCGACGAGGCCAGCGCAGCGATGGGCGACTGGTTCGGCATCGTGCCGCAGGCGCCCTGCGTGCTCACCCCCGTCCCCGACTACCTGGCCGCCGACGCGCCCGCGGCCTACTACACGCCGCCGGCGCCCGACGGCAGCCGGCCCGGCGAGTACCACGTGAACCTCCACCAGCCCACCGAGCGGGGCCGGGCCGAGACGGCGTCGATCGCCTTCCACGAGGCCATCCCCGGCCACCACCTCCAGCTCGCCATCGCCAGCGAGCAGACCGACCTCCCGGCGTTCCGCCGCCTGTCGTGGGGCCACACCGCGTTCGTCGAGGGCTGGGCCCTCTACACCGAGCGCCTCGCTGAGGAGATGGGCCTCTACCGGACCGACGTCGACCGCCTCGGCATGGTGGCGAGCGACTCGTGGCGGGCGTGCCGCCTCGTGGTCGACACCGGGCTGCACGCCATGCGCTGGACCCGCCAGCAGGCCATCGACTTCATGGTGGCCAACGCGCCGGTCAGCTCCGACGAGATCGTCACCGAGGTGGACCGGTACATCGGCATGCCCGGCCAGGCCCTGGCCTACAAGGTCGGCCAGCGGGAGATCCTGCGCCTGCGGGCCGAGGCCGAGGCCCGCCTGGGCACCGCCTTCTCGCTCCCGGGCTTCCACGACGTGGTCCTGTCGGCGGCCACGGTCAGCCTCGCCGTGCTCGCCGATCGCGTCGGAGCCTGGACGGGAGCCTGAAGCGGCCGATGGAAGCCCCGTGACGCGCATCTTCGCCCTGACCGCCACGGCCGCGACCGTCCTGCTGGCACTGGTGGCCGGCCTCCCCGGCGCCGCCGGTGCGCGCCCGTCCTCCCCGACCTTCCCGCCGGTGCGCCCCACCCGCGTCCTCGTCCTGGGCGACTCGGTGATCAAGGGCGCGGAGGCGGCCGTGATCGCCGGGCTGCCCGGCCGCGACGTCACGTTCGACGCCGAGGTGAACCGGAGCACCGGGACCGGCGCCGACATCGTCGCCCAGCGAGGCGCCGACTGGGACGTGGCGGTGGTGCTCCTCGGCCACAACGACGGCGGATCGCCGGGCGTGTTCCAGCCCGCCGCCCGCAGCATCGTCGACCAGCTGCGCGGCGTGCCCTACGTGTCGTGGCTGACGATCCACGAGGTGCGGCCCTACTACCCCGACGTCAACCGCTACATCGCCAGCCTCGAGGGCGAGTACCCGAACCTCCACCAGGGCGACTGGAACGCCACGGCGTCCGCCCACCCCGAGGGCGTCTCCGGCGACGGCCTCCACCTCAACGCAACGGGCGCCAGCCTCATGGCCGGCCTGGTGACCGAACAGGTCGAAGCCGGCGAGCACCAGTTCGACGAAGCGCTCCTGCGCTTCGCCGCCGCCCAGGCGACCACCACGACGACGGCGCCACCGACCACCACGACCACCGCGCCACCGACGACGACGTCCACTTCGGCCTCGGCCTCGACCTCGACCTCGACCACCACGACCGGGGCCACGACGACCACGACCGCAGCGGAGGACGATCCGACCGCCATCGACGACCCCACGGACTCCATCGCGCCGGCGGGGTTCATCGCCATCGGGATGGCCGTCGCGGTCACCATCGGGGTGCTGGTGCTCCGCTGGCGCCAGCGCCGCGCCGAGCGCCACGCCGCCGACACCGCGGGCTGAGCCGCGCCGGGTCAGCCGCCGAGCGGGTGGCCGAGCTGGAACGTGGCGGTGAGGCGGGTTCCCCAGGAGCCGAAGTCGGGCGCCTTCGGGAGACCGAGGGTGCGGAGCTCGTCGGCGACCGCGCCGGTGCCGAGGGTGATCTCCACCGTGCCCGCGTCGATCATCCCGGTGCCCATGTCCATCGAGAGCGGGGTCTCGTAGGCGACGCCGCCGAGGTACGAGTAGCTGCCGGTCTCGACCCGGGACGGCTCACCGTCCTGCGCCGGCGCCACGAAGCTCACCTCGAGCTCGGTGGCGCCGTCGACGTCCATGCCGAACACGACCCGGTCGCCCCGGCGCTCCACCCGCAGGTCTTCGACGGTCTTGGGGAAGCCCATGACGTCGTTGCCCGCCTTGCACGTGAAGGCCTGGTCGACGGGCATCCGGTACACGAAGGACCCGAGGACCTCGTCGCCGGCGTCGACCGGGCGGGCGAGGAAGCCGAGGTTGATCTCGAGGTAGTCACCCCACGGGTTCTCGTGGTAGTCGCACAGGGCGACCACGAGCTGGGCCACGCCGTCGACCGCGATCACCGAGAAGTCGGCGCCCGGCAGCAGGGCCTGGGCCGCGTCGGCCGGGACCGAGAACACGAAGGTGGCGGCATCGAAGTCGGTCACCTCCATGGGGAAGGTGATGGTCTGGCCGTCGATCTCGCCCCAGACCAGGGGCTCCAGGGTGTCGCTCATCGGGTTCCTCCTCGGCGTTGGGACCACCAGTAGAGCACCCGGCACGCGGTCGTCGGTCACACACCCCGCCCGAGGCCTCGATAACGCGTATTATCGAGGTGATCGAGCGGGGGAGACGTCCTTCCACCGCCCCAGGGGAACCACCATGACCGACCTGCAGCAACCCACCCGCGACTGGGCCGTGGACTTCGACCACACGTCCGAGGACTACGCCCAGTCCGCCACCGAGATCTGGGACGACCTCCGCCGCCGCTGCCCGGTCGCCCACGGCGAGGCCCACGGCGGCGTCTGGATGCCCACCCGCCACACCGACATCAGCGCCATCGCCAACGACACCGAGCACTTCAGCTCCGAGGGCGTGATCGTCAGCATCTTCAAGCCCGAGGGCCTGGCCCCGATGGGCTACGCGCCGCCCATCACCGCCGACCCGCCGTTCCACAAGGACTCCCGGCGCATCCTGCTGCCGGCGTTCGCGCCCCGGGCCATCGACAAGCTCGAGGAGGCGACCCGCGCCACCTGCCGCGAGCTGCTCGACGAGCTGCTCGCCGCCGGCACGCCCGTCGTCGACGCCGCCGTCCAGTACTCGCAGAACATCCCGGTCCGGGTCATCGCCCACCTGCTCGGCGTGCCCCCCGAAGACGGCGACCGCTTCCGCCTCTTCATCCACCGCATCATCGAGAAGCCCGGTACCTACAGCGGCACCGTCGCTCCCGAGGACACGCTCGTCTACTACATCGAGCAGACCCTCCAGCGCCGCCGCCAGGAGCCGCCGAGGGACGACCTCATCGGCTACCTCCTGTCGCTCGAGGTCGATGGCGAGCCCCTGCCCGACGCCCAGATCTTCGGCACGATCGGGCTGCTGATCATCGCCGGCATCGACACCACCTGGTCCGCCATCGGCGCCAGCCTGTGGCACCTGGCCAAGAACCCGGCCGACCGGCAGCGCCTGGCGGAGGACCCGGCCGTGCTGCCGTTCGCCGTCGAGGAGTTCCTGCGCTTCTACGCCCCCGTCACCATGGCCCGGATCGCCGCCAGCGACACCGAGATCGGCGGCTGCCCCGTGAGCGAGCGGGACTGGGTCCTGCTCCCCTTCCCGGCCGCCAACCGCGACCCCGAGGCGTTCGAGCGGGCCGACGAGTTCATCATCGACCGGCAGCGCAACCGCCACGTCGCCTTCGGCCTCGGCATCCACCGCTGCGCCGGCTCCAACCTGGCCCGCATGGAGCTCACCGTCGCCATCGACGAGTGGATGAAGCGGATCCCCGACTTCGAGCTGGCCGACGACGACCCCGATGCCGTCCGCTGGTCCACCGGCCAGGTCCGCGGCCCCCGCGAGCTGCCGGTCCGGATCCTGCGCACCAACGCTCCCGAGACGGCGGAGGCGGCAGGCTGATGCGCATCGCCTTCGACCGCGAGAAGTGCCAGGGCCACGGCCGCTGCTACGCGCTGGCCCCCGATCTGTTCGACGCCGACGACGAGGGCTATGCCGTCGTCTTGGAGGCAGGCGACCTCACCGAGGCGCAGCTGGCCGATGCCCAGCTCGCCGCCGACAACTGCCCCGAGTACGCCATCTCGATCGACGTCTGATCGTCCGCCGGCACCGCGTCAGCGAGAGGCCAGGTCGGCGATGGTCACGGCGCTGAAGCCGGAGCGGACCGCCCGTTCGGCGCGCACCCAGACGTCGAGGGTGCCGTCGAAGCCAGGTGCCTCGGTGGGCGTCCGCACGTCGACCGCGTCGAAGACGTCGGCCACGGTGATCTCGTGGGCGGGGCGCGCCAGCCAGTAGCCGCCGTTCGAGCCGCGGCGGCTGCCCACGACCTCGGCGAGCCGGAGGTCGTTCAAGGCGGCGGCGACGAACTTCCGCGAGAGCCCCTGGGGCGCGCAGAGCTCGCGGATCTTCAGGCTGGTGCCCTGGGGTGCGGCGGCCAGGACCACGAGGGCGTGGAGCGCGTGGTCGACCAACGACGGGGCGCGCACGAACCGCAGCGTCGGCCGCTCGGGCGCGCAGCCCGCGGCATCGTCGCCCCGTCCTCCCCCCACGTCAGCCCCCGAGCGCTCCCGCCAGCGCCAGCGCCTCGGCCGCGGCGGCAGCAGCCGAAGCGTGGATCCCAGCGGAGGCCTGGCCGTCGTCGCCGAAGTCCGCCCGGGTGGCGTAGATGCCGGTCGGCGTCGTCCAACCCCCGAGCGAAGCGATCAGGGGACGCAGGCCGTGGTCGATCGCCAGCGCGTGCTCGGCGGCGTCGCCGGTGGCGACGGGGATCACCACCGTGCCGGCCAGGGCGGCTCGGGGCTGCAGGTCGAAGACGGTCTTGGTGAGGGCGGTGTAGGTCGCCCGGTACACCGGGGTCGCGACCACGAGGATCGAAGCGGCGGCGACCCGCCTCACCGCCGCATCCACGTCCGGGGACGAGCGCAGCGCCAAGAGGCCAGCCGGATCCAGGTCGACCAGGTCGAGCACGTCGCCGCCGCCGAGCAGCTCGAGGACGTGGACCGCGAGGGTCCGGCTGCGCGACGGGTGCGACGGGCTCCCGTTGACGACGAGGCGGCCCGCCATCAGCGGGCCGCGGCCAGCGCCGGCTCGGCGGCGGCCGGGTCGGCGGTGGGTACGGGGATGCCGGGCTCGGCGGCGATGCCCGCCGCCTTCAGCTTGGGGATGACGCCCTCACCGAACCAGTAGGCCTCCTCGAGGTGCGGCTGTCCCGAGAGGATGACGTGGTCGAAGCCGATCTCGTGGTACTCGGCCAGGCGCTCGGCCACCTCGTCGTGGCTGCCGACCAGCGCGGTGCCAGCGCCGCCGCGGACCAGGCCGAAGCCGGCCCAGAGGTTGGGGGCGATGAGCAGCTTGCTGCGGTCGCCGCCGTGGAGGGCGGTCATGCGGGCTTGGCCGATGGAGTCGCTCTGCCCGGCGACCAGCTCCTGGGCGCGGGCGATGACGTCGTCGGGCATGTTCTGGAGGAGGCGGTCCGCCTCGGTCCATGCCGCCTCCGACGTGTCGCGGGTGATGGTGTGCAGGCGGATGCCGAAGGTCACGTCGCGGCCCTCGGCTTCGGCGAGCGCCCGCACCCGGGCCAGTTCGGCGGCGGCCGACTCGGGCGGCTCGCCCCACATCAGCCACACGTCGGCGTGGCGGGCGGCGACCCGCGTGCCCGCTTCCGACGATCCGCCGAAGAAGATCGCCGGCCGCGGATCGGGCGCCCGGGACACGAGGGCGCTCTCGACCTCGTAGTGCTCGCCGGAGAAGTCGAACGGGGCGCCGCTCCACGCGCCCTTGAGGATGGTGAGGAACTCGTCGCAGCGGTCGTAGCGGCGGTCGTGGTCGAGGTGGTCGCCGAAGCGCTTCTGCTCGACCGAGTTGCCCCCGGTGACGACGTTGAGCAGCAGGCGGCCCTTGCTGAGCCGCTGGAACGTCGACGCCTGCTGGGCGGCGAGCGTCGGCGAGATGAGGCCCGGGCGGAACGCCACCAGGAACCGGAGCCGGGTGGTCTCCCGGATGAGCGCGGCGGTGGTGAGCCAGGCGTCCTCGCAGAAGGTGCCCGTGGGCGTGAGGACGGCGTCGAAGCCCACCCGCTCCGCCGTCTTGGCGACCTGGGCCAGGTAGTCGAGGTCCGGCTCCCGCCGCGACACCGTCGGGCCGAACCCGACGACGTCGCGGCTGTCGCCGGCGGTGGGCAGGAACCAATGGAGAGACAGCGGCATGGGTGTGCTCCGGGGATCGGGCGGTGAAAGCCTAGTAGTTCGCTCGTATTCATACACATTTGCGCTGAGCAGGTCGGCGTCCCTATTGTCGACTTTTCCCGTCGTATTTGCGGTTAACTCGATGACCTCAACCCTGATCCCCGACCCCACCTCCCAGACCGGACGCTCCCGTCGCATCACGCTGCGGGTCCTCTCGCTCGTCGCGTTCTTCGCGTTGTGGTGGGGCCTCTCGCGCTCCGGCGTCTGGGACGAGCAGTTCATCCCCAGGCCCAGCGCGGTGTGGGACCGCTTCATCGACTCCATCCACACCCGGACCACGACCAAGACGACCTCGGCCGGCCTCGAGCTCGTGATCGAGAAGCGGGGCCTCCAGGGTTCGCTGCTCTGGGAGCACTGGTGGGCCACGGTGCGGCGCATCCTGTGGGGCCTGCTGTGGGCCGTGGTCGTCGGCGTCCCGCTCGGCCTGCTGCTCACCACCGTCAACTGGTTCCGCGTCGTGTTCGAGCCGTGGATCGACTTCCTCCGCAGCCTCCCGCCGCTCGCCTACTTCAGCCTCCTGATCATCTGGTTCGGCATCGGCGACACGTCGAAGATCTGGCTGCTGTTCCTCGCCGGCGTGGCGCCCATCACCCTCTCGATCGTCTCCGGTGCCCGCAGCATCCCGCGGGACCGGCTGCTCGCCGCCCGGGCGCTCGGTGCGTCGCGGTTCCAGACGATCCGGTACCTCGTGCTGCCCTCGGTCCTGCCGGACTTCTTCAACGGGTTCCGGCTGGCGGTCGGCTTCGCCTGGACCACGATCGTCGCCGCCGAGACCACCGCCGGGCTCCCCGGCATCGGCGGCCTGGCGTGGGCATCGAAGAAGACCGGGCGCTCCGACATCGTCGTGCTCTGCATCATCGTCATCGGCATCACCGCCGTGCTCTTCGACTTCGGCATCAAGACGCTCGAGCGCCGGCTGCTCCCGTGGCGAGGCCGCGGCTGAGCGCCCCCGATCCCGGCCGCAGATCGCGGTCGGTCCACCGACGCCCACCGGCGTCGCCGATCCGTTCCCTGGGAGGGAATCTGATGAACCACCAACGACACCGACGACCAGCGCTGGTCGCCGTCGTCCTGGCCGCCGCGATCTCCTTGGTGGCGGTCGGCTGCGGCTCCAGCGACAGCGGCTCGTCCAAGGACGATCCGACCACCACGGCTGCCGCCGCCAAAGACACCGGCAAGAAGGTCGATGCGCCCAAGAAGCTCCGCATCGCCTACCAGGCGATCCCGAACGGCGACCTCATCGTCAAGCAGCAGAAGCTGCTCGAGAAGGCCCTGCCCGGCACCGAGATCGACTGGCAGCTGTTCGACTCGGGCGGCTCGGTCAACGAGGCCGTCGCCGCCGGCGACATCGACCTCGGCCTGGCCGGCTCGAGCCCCGTGTCCCGCGGCATCTCGAACGGCATCGACTACCGCGTGGTCTGGATCCACGACGTCATCGGCGACGCCGAAGCGCTCGTCGTCTCCGACGACATCGGCGGCATCGAGGACCTCGCGGGCAAGACCATCGCCACGCCGTTCGCGTCGACCTCGCACTTCAGCCTGCTCGCCGCGCTGAACGACGCCGGCGTCGACCCGTCCACGGTGAAGATCATCGACTCGGAGCCCGACGAGATCTACGCCGCCTGGAGCCAGGGCGACATCGACGGCGCCTACGTGTGGAACCCGAACCTGGCGAAGATCGTCGACGACGGCGGCAAGGTGCTGATCACCTCGGCCGACCTCGCCGAGAAGGGCCAGACCACCTACGACCTCGGCGTCGCCTCCAACGCGTTCGCCGAGAAGTACCCCGACGTGCTGGACGTGTGGGCCAAGGCCCAGGACCAGGCCGTCTCCCTGATCCAGGAGGACCCCGACTCCGCCGCGGACATCATCGCCGCCGAGCTCGACATCACGCCGGAGGAGGCCGCCAGCCAGATCGGCGACCTCATCTTCGTGCGGGCCGCCGACCAGGCCGGACCGGACTACCTCGGGGGCCAGTTGGCCGAGAACCTCTACGCCACCGCCCAGTTCAACAAGGAGCAGGGCGAGATCGACAAGGTCCTCGACCAAGACGCCTACCAGGACGCGGTCGACGCCGCGCCTGCCACCTCCGTCGGGAGCTGAAGATGACCGTCGCAGGGTCACCCGGGCCCGCCCGGGTGACCCTGTCACGGGTGGCGCACGAGTTCGCGTCGGACCGTGGGACCGTGCGCGCCCTCGACCTGGTCGACACGACCATCGAAGCCGGCGAGTTCGTCACGCTCGCCGGGCCGTCGGGGTGCGGCAAGACCACCCTCCTGCAGATCCTCGCCGGCTTCCTCGCCCCCTCCGAAGGGACGGTCGAAGTCGGCGGCCACCCCGTCACCGGACCCGACCCCGAGCGGGGCGTGGTGTTCCAGCAGGCGACCCTGTTCCCCTGGCTGAGCGTCCGCGGCAACGTCGAGTTCGGCCCGAAGATGGCGGGCGCTTCGAAGGCCGAGCGCCGGGCGACAGCCGACCGCCTCTTGGACCTCGTGGGGCTCAGCGAGTTCGGCGGCCACCACACCTACGAGCTGTCCGGCGGCATGCAGCAGCGGGCCCAGATCGCCCGCGTGCTCGCCACCGACCCCGCGCTGCTCTTGATGGACGAGCCGTTCGGCGCCCTCGACGCGCTCACCCGGCTGCGGCTCCAAGACCAGCTGCGCCGCCTCTGGCTGGAGACCGGCAAGACCGTCTTGTTCATCACCCACAGCGTCGACGAGGCCGCCTTCCTCGGATCGAGGGTGCTCGTGATGAGCCCCCGCCCCGGCCGCATCGTCTTCGACGAGGCCACGCCGTACGGCCGCGGTGCCGATCTCCCGGAGAACCCGCGCAGCACGCCCGAGTTCATCGCCTTCCGCGACCGCGTGGCCGGCGTCATCCACGCACCCGTGTAGCGCGGCTCCGACCGCCGCGCGTGTGACGGCTGACCGCACGCGGCCCTTGTGATCGGCGGTCGCAGAGGATAAAACCCGACTAATCCCATCGTGAATAGAGAGTTATCTGTGCACCGCCTCCGAACCTCCCGCCCGATCCTGGCCCTCGTCCTCGTGGGCGCCTTCGCCCTCGGCCTGCTCAGCGCCTGCAGCGCGTCCGACGCCTCCACCCGGGCGAGCGCCCAAGACGACGAGCCGACGACCACCGCCCCCCAGGTGACGGTGCCCGAGACCATCCCCGACGGCGTGACGCTGCGGATCGGCGACCAGCTCGACTACCTGAAGACCGTCCTGTCGGTGTCCGGCCAAGACGACGACCTCCCCTACGACGTGGCGTACGCCTCGTTCGTGGGCGGACCGCCGATGCTCCAGGCCTTCCAGGGCGGCAAGCTCGACGCCGGCTTCGTGGCCAGCACCCCGCTGATCTTCGCCCAGTCCGCCGGCCAGGACATCAGCGCCGTCGCCGGCTGGGCACCCGAGCGCGGCCTGGGCGGCCTCATCAGCGCCGACGGCTCGATCGAGGGCTGGAAGGACCTGAAGGGCAAGAAGGTCGCCTACCAGCGCGGCACCTCGGCCGAGGCCGCCGTGCTCGGCGGGCTCGACGAGGCCGGCCTCACCATCGACGACATCACCACCGTCGACGTGCCGATCACCCAGATCAACGCCACCCTCGCCGGCGGGTCGGCCGACGCCGGGCTCTCCACCGAGCCGCTCATCAGCCTCTACCTCCAGGACCACCCGGAGGCCACCTTGGCGATCGACGCCGGCAACATCACCGACCGGGCCTCGTTCCTCATCGCATCGAAGAAGACGCTCGAAGACGACGCCAAGACCGCGGCGCTCGCCGACTTCACCACCCGCCTCGTCAAGGCCTTCGCCTACCTCAACGACCACAAGGGCGACCTGGCCGAGGCCGTGTTCGTGAAGCAGTACGGGCTCACGCCAGAGCGGGCCAAGGAGCTGGTCGACAGCGGCAACGGCTCCACCGAGTTCTTCCCGCTCCCCGGCGACATCCTCGAGCCCCAGCAGAAGGTCGCCGACCTGTTCACCGCGGCCGGGCAGATCCCCGACGAGATCGACGTGACCCGCGAGTTCGACAGCCGGTTCAACGACGTCGTGGCCGCCGCCCAGAAGGAGGAGGGACCGTGACCCACGCCGAGTACGCGGTGGCGGCCCGACCGGTCGCGGTCGAGCCCGCGCCCCGCGCCGACGACCCGCCCGTCCCCGGGCCCGATCTCGTCGCCCTTCCGACCGGACAGGCGCCGGCGGCGGACCAGCGGAGGCTGGGCATCCCCCACGGGATCGAGCGGCTGCTGGGCGTCGTCGTGGTCCTGAGCGGCTGGGCGCTGGCCACCGGTGTCGGCTGGATCAGCACCAAGACGCTGCCCAGACCCGGGACCGTCGCCGTGGTCGCCGTCGACCTCTGGAACGACGGCACCCTCCAGGCGGCGCTCTGGGCATCCATCCAGCGGGTGGGCTGGGGCCTGGCGATCGGCGTCCCCATCGGCACCGCCCTCGCGCTGGTCGTCGGGTTGTCCCGGCTCGGCGACGACCTGATCGACACCAACATCTCGGCGTTGCGGTTCGTCCCGATCATCGCGCTCCAGCCGCTGCTGGTGGTGTGGCTCGGCGTCGGCGAGACGGTGAAGATCACCATGATCGTGCTGGGCGTGGCGTTCCCGATCTACATCAACACCACCACGGCCATCAAGAGCCTCGACCCGGGCTACCGCGAGCTCGCCGATGTGGTCGGGCTCAGCAAGGGCCAGCTCATCGGCCGGGTCGTGCTGCCCGGAGCGCTCCCCGGCTTCCTCGTCGGGCTGCGCATGTCCGTGGCCATCTCGTGGCTCCTGCTGGTCTTCGCCGAGACCATCAACGCCACCAGCGGCCTCGGCAAGATGATGTCCGACGCCTCGCTGTTCGCCAAGACCGACGTCCTCATCCTCGGGCTGATCATCTACGCGGTCCTCGGGCTCGCGACCGACGCCGGCGTCCGGCTCCTCGAGCGCCGCCTCCTCTCCTGGCAGCCGGGCCGGTGACCGCCGCCCCGGCCGTCTCGATCCGCGGCGTCTCCCGCACCTTCGGCGAGCGCGAGGTCCTGCGCGGGCTGGACCTCGACCTCCGGCCCGGCGAGTTCGTCGCCCTGCTGGGGCGCAGCGGATCGGGCAAGAGCACGCTGCTGCGGGCCCTCGCCGGCCTCGACCCCGCAGTCCTGGGCGACATCATCGTGCCGGCCGCCCGGTCGGTGGTGTTCCAGGACCCGCGGCTGCTGCCGTGGGCGTCGATCCTCGACAACGTGGTCCTCGGGCTCGACGGCACCCGCCGCGGCAGCACCGCCGCCGGCCGCGAGGCGCTCGACGAGGTCGGCCTCGGCGGTCACGAGGGCGACTGGCCCAAGACCCTCTCGGGCGGCGAGGCCCAGCGGGCGTCGCTCGCCCGGGCCCTGGTGCGCTCGCCCAAGCTCCTGCTCCTCGACGAGCCGTTCGGGGCGCTCGACGCGCTCACCCGGATCCGCATGCACGCCCTCGTCCAGCAGCTCCACGCCCGCCACCAGCCCGCCGTGCTGCTCGTGACCCACGACGTCGACGAGGCCGTGGTCTTGGCCGACCGCGTCCTCGTCCTCACCGACGGCCGGTTCTCGCTCGACGTCCCCGTCGACGCCGCCAGCCCGCGCCTGCGCAGCGATCCCGAGATCATCGCCCTCCGATCGCGCCTGCTCGCCGAGCTCGGCGTGGACGAAGCGGCCGAAGGCGCCCACCGGCCCGTCCCGACGACCTGACCGACGACCTGACCGACCACCTGACCCCGACCACCTGACCGACCACCTGACCCCGACCGCGAACCGTCCACGCTCCAGGAGCCCGCCATGACCCTCATCTCCGATCCCACCGCGTCCACCACCGCCGTCCGCACCGAGCTCGACGTCACGTACCTGTCGGCCACGATCGGCGCCGTCATCCGCGGCCTCGACGTGCGCGACCTCGACGACGAGACCGTCGCCGCCATCCGCCGGGTGTGGGTGGAGCGGCGCGTCGTCTTCTTCCCCGGCCAGCACCTGAGTCCCGCCGAGCACGTGGCGTTCGCCAGCCGGTTCGGCGAGCCGACCGAGGGCCACCCGGTGATCCCCGGCATCGAGGGCAACCCGCAGGTCTTCGAGATCGACTACACGACGGCCGGCGAGCTCTACGCCACCTACGGGGACATCGCCTCCTACGAGCGCGGTGTGGCCTGGCACACCGACGTCACGTTCGTGAAGCGCCCGCCGCTCGGCTCGATCCTGCGGGCGGTGCACGTGCCCGAGTACGGCGGTGACACCCTCTGGTCCGACCAGATCGCGGCGTACGACTCGCTCAGCCCGGCGCTCCAGGAGTTCCTCTCCACCCTCACCGCGATCCACGACGGCAAGAAGCAGTTCCAGGGGATCTTGGACCTGGTGGGCGAGGGCCGCTGGGAGGGCGAGACGTTCACCGCGCTGGAACCCGTCGAGCACCCGGTCGTGCGCACCCACCCGGAGTCCGGCGAGAAGATCCTCTTCGTCAACCCCGGCTTCACGTCCCGGATCAAGGAGCTGAGCCTCAACGAGAGCGACGCGCTCCTCGCCTACCTCTACGCCCACTCGGTGAAGCCCGAGCACACCGTCCGCTACCACTGGGGTGAGGGCGACATCGGCTTCTGGGACAACCGCTCGACCCAGCACGCGGTGGCCGGCGACTTCGGCGGCTCGCACCGGGTGATCCAACGGGTGACCCTGCGCGGCGACGAGCCTCGCTGACCCTGGACGCCGGCCCGAGGTAGCATCGGCCGCTGCGTCACCGCGGGAGGACGAGGCATGGGTCGGAAGTCCAAGGTCAGGATCGTCGGCATCACCGCGGCGGTGATCGCCGGTCTGGCCGCGGTGCCGCCGAGCGCCCGGGCGGAACCGGGTCGGCCGACCCCGACGGTCCGCACCGGCCGATCGTCGTCGGCGCCGGAGCTGATCGAGGTCGGCGGCCCGGCCACGAGCATGACCAGGGCGTCGACCACCGCAGGACCGGCGCGCCACGTCGACGTCGACACGTCGCTCCTGAAGCCGGGCGTCGCCCGCACCGTGTCGGTCGACGTGCCCGACCGCGACCTCGAGGTCGCCCTCGACCCGATCGACAGCGGCGCCGCCGGCTGGTCGGCCTGGAAGGGCGCCGTGGCCGGTGACCCGGAGGCTGTCGCCACCGTCGTCCGCAACGGCGACGACGTGGCCGGCATCGTCTCCACGGCCGACGGCAGCTACCGCATCCGCACCACCGCTCCGGGCGAGCAGGTGGTGCAGGAGATCGACCGCACGTTCCCGGAGAAGGCCGACGACCACGTCACCCCGCCCGCGACGGCCGATCTCGGCATCGCCCCCGACGACGTCGCCGCCGCGGGCTCGGCGGCCGAGACGTCGGGCGACGTGCCGGCCTACCCAGTGATCGACGTGCTCGTGGCCTACACGCCCGCGGCGCTGACCGACGCCGGCACCGTCAGCGCCATGAACAGCGAGATCGCCCTCGCCATCGCCACCACCAACACCGCCTACAGCGACAGCGGCGTCAACGGCCGGGTGCGCCTGGCCGGCACCACCGCCCTCAGCGAGAACTACAACCTGTCGAACCTGAGCCTGAACCAGGTCACCGGCACCGCCGACGGGCACTCCGACTCGATCCACGCCCTGCGCAACAGCACCGGCGCCGACCTCGTCTCGGTCCTCGTCCACGACCCATCCAGCTGCGGCCTGGCCTGGGTGCTCAACAGCGTCACGGCGAGCGCATCGAGCCGCAGCCCGTACGGGTTCTCGACGGTCGACTACTCGTGTGCCGTCGACAACTACAGCTTCCCGCACGAGCTGGGCCACAACATGGGACTGAACCACGACCGCTACGTCGAGCCCTCGCCCACCCTCTACGACTACGCCGTCGGCTACGTGAACGTCGCCGCCGGGTGGCGGACGATCATGGCGTACAACGACGCCTGTGCCGCGGCCAGCACGTCCTGCATCCGTCTGGGTCGGTTCTCGAACCCCAGCCAGACCTACGGCGGCGCCGCCCTCGGCCGCCCCATCGGCGGCTCGCAGCCCGCCGACAGCCGCACGGCGCTGAACAACACGCAGGCCTTCGTGTCCAGCTGGCGGGCGAAGCCGGCGCCGTTCACCTCGTGGTCGAGGTTCGTCGCCCAGCAGTACAAGGACTTCCTCGGCCGCTCGCCGTCGAGCAGCGAGTCGTCCTCGGCCGTCAACGCCCTGAACACCGGCGTCACCACCCCGCCGGCCTACGTCCAGGGCCTGCTCGACGGGGCCTTCGGCTCCAGCTACGGCCCCGTCGCCCGCCTCTACTTCGCGTACTTCGTCCGCTCCCCCGACAAGGGCGGTCTGGACTTCTGGGCGAAGCGGCACAAGGGCGGGATGAAGCTCAGCGCCATCTCCAGCAACTTCGCGGCGTCGAGCGAGTTCAAGAACAAGTACGGCTCGCTCACGAACCGGCAGTTCGTCGAGAAGATCTACAACAACCTCTTCGAGCGCACCGGCGACCCGTCCGGCGTCACCTACTGGACCGCCAAGCTCGACCAGAAGGTGAAGACCCGCGGGGCGGTCATGATCGGCTTCTCCGAGTCCAGCGAGTTCAAGCGGGTCCGGGCCGAGGAGATCAGCGTCGTGCTGCTCTACCGCTCGCTCCTCGGCCGCTCGGCGACCCCCACCGAGTTCGCCGACCAGGTGACCCGCCTCCAAGGCGGGACCACGGTCCAGCGGCTCATCCTCGAGATCGTCGACTCGTCGGAGTACCGCGGCCGCGTGGTCACGTAGGCGCCCGACCGGCGGACGACGCCGCTCTGCGGCTGCCAGGGAACGCTGCGGTTGCGCAGGGGATCCTCGGAGACGGGTCTGCTTGGGTGGCGAGTGCTCCCCATCCGACCACCACAGGAGCATCCCTCCATGTCCAACCCCCTCACCAAGTACCTCGCCGCCGCGGCGGTCGCCGGCACCGTGGCCTTCGGCGGCTACACGATCGCCGCCGCCCAAGACGGCGGGTCGACCACCACCACGAGCCCGCCCGCCACCCAGGGCGAACAGCAGGCCCCGCAGGCCGGCGAGCGGCCCGAGCGCACCCAGCCCGACCGCGGCCGGGCCGGAGGCTGCGACCACGACCAGGGCGAAGCCGGTTCGGGATCGGCTCCCGAGCAGGCCCCCCAGACGCCCCAGACAGAGTCGTCGAACACCCCGTCGGGCTTCACCAGCACCTGACCCGCCCCCTCGACCGCCACAGCCGGACCAGCCCGCCCCTGCCCTCGGGGCGGGCTGGTCCGCGTCGGCACGGTTCCGCCACGTGGCTCTCAGGCGATGCCCAGGCTTCGGTGGCGATTCTCAGGAAGCTCCCAGCGTCTGCTTCGAGGACCTTTCACCCGCGTCCAGAAGATGGGCAGGACCGAACCCCGCAGCGAGCCGACGGCCGCCGATCCCACCACCCAGGAGCAGATGCCCGATGTCCAGCACCGCCTACGCCACCCCCGAGCAAGAAGCCCTCGAGGCTGCGCTGTTCGAGGCCAAGCGCATCCTCGTCGGCCAGGACCGGATGCTCGAGCGCCTCTTCGTCTCCTGGCTGGCCAAGGGCCACGTCCTCCTCGAGGGCGCACCCGGCTTGGCCAAGACCCTGGCCGCCGAGACGATGGCGACGATCCTGGGCGGCAGCTTCAACCGCATCCAGTTCACCCCGGACCTGGTGCCCGCCGACCTCGTGGGCACCCGGGTGTACCGCCCCTCGAGCGAGACGTTCGACGTGGAGCTCGGCCCGGTGTTCGCCAACGTCGTGCTCGCCGACGAGATCAACCGGGCGCCGGCCAAGGTCCAGTCCGCCCTCCTCGAGGTGATGGCCGAGCGCCACGTCTCGATCGGCGGCACCACCCACCCGGTCCCCGAGCCCTTCTTGGTCATGGCCACCCAGAACCCGATCGAGAGCGACGGCGTGTACCCGCTGCCCGAGGCCCAGCGGGACCGGTTCTTGATGAAGGTCCTCGTGGACTACCCGGACCACCGCGAGGAGACCGAGATCGCCCGGCGCATGACCGCCCACCGACCCGTCCCCCAGCAGGTGCTCACCGAGGCCCAGGTGCTGCACCTGCAGCGCAAGGCCACCGACGTGTTCGTCCACGACGCCGTGCTCGACTACGCGGTGCGCCTCGTGCTCGCCACGCGTGAGCCGGCCCAGCACGGCCTCGCCGAACTGGCCCCGGTGATCGCCAACGGCGCCAGTCCCCGCGCCACCCTCGCCCTCCTGGCCGGCGGCCGAGCCCTCGCCCTCATGCGCGGCCGCGGCTACGTCGTCCCCCGCGACATCTACGACGTGTCCCGCGACGTCCTGCGCCACCGCATCCTCCTCACGTTCGACGCCATCGCCGACGACGTCGACGTCGAAGCCGTGGTCGAGCGCGTCGTCAGCACCGTGCTGGCCCCCCGGGTCACCCCGAGCCAGGACGTCGTCGAGGACCAGGGCGTCTGGGCGGCATGACCGCCACCGCAGCGCTGGCGTCGTCGGAGCGGTCCCTCCGCCTGCTCGAGCTGACGATCAACCGCAAGCTGGACGGCCTCATCCACGGCGACCACCAGTCGATCGCCCTCGGCCCCGGCAGCGAAGGCGCCGAAGGACGGCGGTACCAGCCGGGCGACGACGTCCGCCGCATCGACTGGAACCTGACGGCCCGGTCCGGCGACGTCCACGTGCGCGACACGATCGCCGAGCGCGAGCTCGAGACGTGGCTCGTCATCGACGGCAGCGCCAGCCTCGACTACGGCACCGCCAACCAGGAGAAGCGGGACCTCGCCGCCTCGGTGGTCGGTGCCTTCGGGTTCCTCGTCGTCCGCGCCGGCAACCGCATCGGCGCCGTCGTGGCCGACGGCGCCGAGACCTGGGTGGTCCCGCCCCGTGCCGGACGCTCGGCCGTCCTCGATCTGGTGGTGCGCCTCCAGCGCCGTGGGCGCACCACCGGTGAGGGCGCCACGCTCGCCGCCGCCCTCCGCAAGACCCTGCTGCTCGCCCGCAAGCGGGGCCTGGTCATCGTGGTGAGCGACCTGCTCGACGGCTCCGACTGGCCCACCGAGCTCCGCTCCCTCGCCGCCCGCCACGACGTGATCGTCGCCCACGTGACCGACCCCCGGGAGGACGAGATCCCGAACGTCGGCATGCTCGCCCTGGTCGACCCCG
>Ga0182745_1001880_pt1 | contig 19429 bp, 14 predicted proteins | sample eDN3rd30CKraftBY_FD_128523 | JGI IMG/M metagenome (GOLD analysis project Ga0182745, IMG submission 128523) | Enriched backyard soil microbial communities from Emeryville, California, USA - eDNA 3rd pass 30_C Kraft BY (version 2) (version 2) | ecosystem: Environmental > Terrestrial > Soil >...
CGCCGCGACCGTCCCATCGCTCACCCCGGCCCGTCGCCGCGCAACAGCGAACGCAGCAACATGCTCAGGGTCAGCAGGCAGCGCCGTCACCGCGTGATGCAGCGCGAACACCTCCCACATCCGCCACCGCCGCCGGTACGACGCCACCGTGTGAGGCGACGGAGCATCCGCCGCCGCGAGCAGCCCTGCTACAACCTCATCAAGAACACCAAGGTCATCGTCCACGCGCGCACTCGCTCTGGTCGGTCTCCGACAGGAGCAGACTTGTTGAAGTCAAGCCCCGCCGGAACCTAGCAAGTTCGTGAACTCAAGATCCTGTAGTACTCCAGTGCCAGGACTCGCTCGGCAGGTTGTAGAAGCCGTAGCTGGCGGCGTGGGCCTTCAGCCAGTTGTACGAGGCGCTGCCGTAGCCGCAGTTGTCGAAGTCGATCGCCAAGCCGACCTCGTGCATGCTGCTGCCGGGACGAGCGGTGGGCGGGCGGCACGACGACGACGGCATCTGGTAGATGGCGTAGTAGCTGGTGCCGCAGTGCAGCCTGCGGAGTCTGATTTGATCTGAAGGATCGCGGTAGCCGCCGCCGCTCAGGTGCACGCTGTCGCTCGCCGCTGCGTTGAGCATCTCGCCCAGCCGTCCCTGGATGGCGCAGCTGACGGTGATGCCGCCGACGGTGCACAGCGAGATGCCGCCGGTACCGCTGCCCGAGCTGGAGCCGGGCGGGATGGGGGCGATCTCGCCGCCGCCGGTGCTCCCGCCGCTGCCCTGGGTGTCGATCGGGGGCTTGGCTGCGGCCTGAGCGGCCGCGGCGGCCGCGGCCTGCTGCTGGGCGGCGGCGAGGCGAGCGGCGGCAGCCGCAGCCTCTTGGGCGATCTGCTTGGAGAGGGCCTTGTCGGTCTTCTGGAGCTCGATGCTGCGGGCGATCTGCGCCTCGATGGTGGCCTGGAGGCTGTCGGCCAGCTTCTGCCGCTGGGACTTGGCGGTGCGGACGGCTTCGGTGCGCTTGGCCTGCTCGGCTTCCTTCTTCTCCGCGACCTTGCGGGCCTTCTCGGCCTTCTCCCGCTGGAAGTCGATCTCGGCCATGGCGCCGTTGAGGCGGTCGGCCACATCGGCGTCGCTCTGCGAGCGGAGCTCGATGTAGAACTTGCGGCTCGAGGCGGTGACGAAGTCGTTCGTGTCGAGCACGGTGAGCACGTCGTCGCCGGGCGGGCTGACGAAGGCGCTGACGGCGCGCTCGCGGACCAGCTTCTTCAGGGTGTCGATCTCGCCCTTGAGTCGCTTGATGGCCGCCTCGGCATCGGCGATGTCCTTCTTGGCCTGAGCGACCTGCTCCTGGGTGCGCGCCAGCGCCGCTTCCTGCGTTGCGAGGTTCTCGTTGAGGACCTGCAGCGCCTCGTCGAGCTGAGCCTTGGATGCCTTGCTGGTGTCGAGCTTGGCGGCGTTGGCGGCCTGCTCGGCGCGGACTTGCTCCCGCTGGGCCCGCGGGTCGTTCTTGGGCGCCGAGGAGGCAAGGTCCGGACCCAGGATCCCGATGGTCATGACCATGGCCGCCATGACGACCACCAGCGAGTTTCGACGCACGAGTTGTTCTCCTCACCAGGGGTCGGGGACTGCGGCAGTCCGAGGCCGTCACGAAACCGTAACAGATGACACACTTCGCGCCAACCGCGCCCTCTCGACGGTAGTGCCGCGGCTGGCGGGATTGCGGCACCCTCCGCGTCGGCCGCCTCACCCGGAGCGTCGCTGGGTGCGTGGGCGGGTCGGCCGCTCCCGCTGGTGGACATGTTGTGGCAGGTACGGTGTCACGAGTCGGCGCGCGAGGCGCCGGCGAGGAGCGACCATGAGCGACCCCCAGCCCGACGCGGCGGCCGACGGCCGGACCGCTCGGCGCGACCGGAACCGCGACGCCGTGCTCGACGCCGTGCTCGACTTGTTCGCTGACGGTGCCATCACCCCGGCTCCCGCCGAGGTGGCGGCGCGCTCGGGGGTCTCGCTGCGGTCGGTGTACCGCTACTTCGACGACATGGACGCGCTGGTGCGAGCCGCCATCGCCCGCAACCTGGCGCGCATGGGCCCGTACTTCGAGCTGGCCGATCCCGGGCACGGGTCGCTCGACGAGCGAGTCGAGCGCACGGTCGCCGCCCGCCTCCGCCTGTACGACGGGATCGCCCCGATGGCCCGCGCCGCGGTGGCCCGGGCGCCGCAGAACCCGATCATCGCCGAGCGGCTCGCGGAGACCCGCCTCTCCCTGCGGCGCCAGGTGGAGGAGATGTTCGCCCCCGAGCTCACCGCCCTCGACGCTGGCGAGGCCCGTGAGGTCGTGGCCGCCGTCGACGTCCTGCTCGAGCTGGACTCGCTCGACCACCTCCGCCGCCACCGGCGCATGGCGGCGGCGGAGGCGCAGGGCGTGCTCGTGCGCGCCGTCACCTCGCTGCTGGCCTAGCCCGAGCGCGACGGGCGCGGCGACGGCGTACGATGTTGTGGCAGGTACTTGGACAGAAGTTCGCCGCCCGATCCGAGGGGACCCATGCAGGACTACGAAGGCTTCGAAGGCACCATCGACCGGTACCAGAAGGACTCCACCCCCTGGTGGCCGACGCCGCCCCACCCGGGTGACGGTGCCCCGAACGTCGTGGTGATGCTGCTGGACGACACCGGGTTCGCCCAGCTGGGCTGCTACGGGTCCGACATCGACACGCCGAACATCGACCGGCTGGCCGATGCCGGGCTCCGCTACACCAACTTCCACGTCACGCCGCTCTGCTCGCCGTCGCGGGCCGCGCTGTTGACGGGCCGCAACCACCACGAGGTCGGGATGCGGGCGCTGTCCAACTTCTCGTCGGGGTACCCGCACATGCGCGGCCACATCTCGAACAACGCCGCCACCGTCGCCGAGGTCCTGCGCGACGAGGGCTACGCCACCTTCGCCCTCGGCAAGTGGCACCTGTGCGCGATGGAGAACGCGTCGGCTGCCGGCCCGTTCGACCAGTGGCCGTGCCAGCGGGGGTTCGACCGCTTCTACGGGTTCATGGAGGGCGAGACCGACCAGTTCAACCCGGCGCTCGTCTACGACAACCACATGGTCGATGCCCCCAAGACCCCCGACGAGGGGTACCACCTCACCGAGGACCTCGTCGACCACGCCATCGGCTTCATCCACGACACCAAATCGATCCGGCCCGACCGGCCGTTCTTCACCTACCTCGCGTTCGGCGCCATGCACGCGCCGCACCAGGCACCGGCCGAGTACCTCGAGAAGTACCGCGGCCGCTACGACGGCGGCTGGGACGCGGCCCGCGACGAGTGGTTCGCCCGGCAGATCGAGATGGGCCTCATCCCGTCTGACACCGCGCTCGCTCCGCGCAACGCGGGTGTCGAGGCGTGGGACGACCTGACCGGCAACGAGCGGGCGCTGGCCGCTCGCCTGCAGGAGGCGTTCGCCGGCTTCCTCGACCACACCGATGCCCAGATCGGCCGGCTGCTCGACGCGCTCGATCGCCTCGGGGAGCTGGACAACACGATCATCGTGTTCCTGTCCGACAACGGCGCCAGCCAGGAGGGCGGGCGGTTCGGGTCGCTGCACGAGATGAAGTACTTCAACCTGATGGACGAGACGCCGGACGAGGCCGTGGAGCGGCTCGACGACATCGGCGGTCCGCACAGCCACACCAACTACCCGTGGGGCTGGGCCCAGGCCGGCAACACGCCGTTCAAGTGGTACAAGCAGAACACCCACGAGGGCGGCGTCCACGTGCCGTGCATCGTGCACTGGCCGGCGGGGATCAGCGACGGCGGATCGGTCCGCCACCAGTTCCACCACGTGAACGACATCGTTCCCACGATCTACGAGGCCATCGGCATCACCCCGCCCGACACCTACCGGGGCTACGAGCAGATGCCCGTGACCGGGACGGCGATGAACTACTCGTTCGATGCCGCCGACGCGCCCGATGCCAAGACCGTCCAGTACTTCGAGATGGGCGGCCACCGTGCGATCTACGCGGACGGGTGGAAGGCCGTGACCAAGCACCAGCCGGGGACGCCGTTCGAAGACGACGACTGGGAGCTGTACCACCTGGCGGAGGACCGCTCGGAGTGCCGGAACCTGGCCGCCGACGAGCCGCAGCGCCTGGCGGATCTGATCGAGCTGTGGTGGGCCGAGGCCGACCAGCACGGGGTGTTCCCGCTCGACGACCGCACCGTCGAGCTGTTCGGCGCCCGCTTCCGGGACCACTCGCCCCACGCGTCGAACCGCCGCTACACGTACTACCCGCCGATGTCGCCGATGCCGGGCCAGGTCGGTCCGCCGCTCGCTGGTCTGGGCTGGGACCTGATGGCCACCATCGGTGACCGGGCCGAGGGGAGCGGTGGCGTGATCTACGCGGTCGGCACCGAAAACAGCGGCATCTCGCTCTTCGTCCAAGACGACCGGCTGACGTTCGACTACAACGCGTTCGGCGACCACACCATCGTGACCTCCGAGGTCCCGGTGCCCGTCGGTGCGTCGGTGATCGGGCTGGAGTTCCGTCGGACCGCCACCGGCGGACGGGCCGAGCTGGTGGTCGACGGCGAGCGGGTCGGCGCCGCCGACATCCCGTTCGTGATGTTCATGATGTCGAGCATCGGACCGAGCGTCGGGTACGACCACGGCTCCGCGGTGAGCGCGGCGTACGAGGCCCCGTTCCGCTTCGAGGGCGACCTCCAGCGGGTCGACATCCAGCTCTACCGCAGCTTCGACGAGCTCACGGCGAAGGCCGAAGCCGAAGCCCGAGCACGAGCCGAGCTCTCCCGGCAGTGATCACCGCCCGTTGATCAACGCCGGGCCGGCTCCCGGTCGGCCGGCCGGTCGAACACGAGGCCCTCGGTCACGTCGCCGAGCTTCGAGGACAGCAGGTCGAGCACGAAGTTCTGGCGCAGCACCCACGGCGCCTTGGTGCCCTGCTGGGGCATGACGTCCTTGCCGCGCTGCACGTAGCCCGACGACAGGTCGAGGATCGGGACCTTGTCGATGTGCTCGCGGACCGTGGGCGTGGCGGACCGGTAGCCGTGGCGGTCGAGGTGGTTGATCACCTTGCACACCTCCTGCGAGCTGATGTCGGCTCGGAGGGTCCACGAGGCGTTCGTGTACCCGACGCACATCGCGAGGTTGGGCACGTCGCTCAGCATGAACCCCTTGTACACGAAGGTGTCGCCGAGGTCGACGGCCTGGCCGTCGACCTCGACCGCCATGCCGCCGCCGGCCTGCAGGTTGAGGCCCGTGGCCGACACGATCACGTCGGCATCGAGGTGCCGGCCTGACCGCAGCTGGATGCCGGTCGGTGTGAACCGCTCGATCGTGTCGGTGACGATGTCGGCCGTGCCGCGCTTGATGCAGCGGAACAGGTCGCCGTCGGGCACCAGGCACAGGCGCTGGTCCCACGGGTCGTACCTCGGGTTGAAGTCCGGGTCGGTGTCGTAGCCCTTGGGGAGCTGGGCGGCGACCATCCGCCTCATCACGCGCCGGGCAGCCTTCGGACGTCGTCGGCAGAACTGGTAGAAGGCCGACGTGAAGAGCACGTTCTTCCAGCGCACGATCGAGTGGGCCGCCTTCGCAGGGAGGAGCTTGCGCACCAGGTCGGCGAACGGGTCCCGTCCGGGCAGGGTGGCGATGTAGGTCGGCGACCGCTGGAGCATCGTGACGTGCCCCGCCGTCTCGGCCATCGCTGGCACGAGCGTGACCGCCGTGGCGCCGCTGCCGATGATGACGACGCGCTTGCCGGCGTCGTCGAGGTCCTCGGGCCAGGCCTGGGGGTGGACCACCTCGCCGGTGAACTCCTCGCGCCCAGGGAAGTCCGGCTGGTAGCCGCGCTCGTAGCTGTAGTACCCGCTGCAGAGGTAGAGGAAGCGGCAGGTCACCCGGGCCGGGGTGGCCTCCGGACCCACGGTGGCCTCGACGGTCCACCGGGCGTCCTCGGTGCTCCACGACGCCGACACCGCCCGGTGCTCGTAGCGGATGTGCCGGTCGATGCCGTACTCCTTCGCCGTGTCGTCCAGGTACGCCCAGATGTCGGCGCCGTCGGCGATGGACTTCGCCCCGGTCCAGGGGCGGAACGGGTAGCCGAGCGTGAACATGTCGGAGTCGGAGCGGATGCCCGGGTACCGGAACAGGTCCCAGGTGCCGCCGAGGGCGGATCGGCCCTCGAGGATCGCGTACGTCGTCGCCGGACACATCGTCTGGAGCCGGTACGCCGCGCCGATGCCCGAGAGCCCAGCCCCGATGACCAAGACGTCGAGGTGCTCGGCCTCGTCGGCGGAAGGGAGGGGAGCGTCGGCCACGTCGGTCATGGCTGGATCGTACCGAGCGCCCGGTGCGCCTGGTCAGAGCAGGCGCAGCACCAGGTCCTCGATCTGGGTGCGCACCTCGTCGCGGTCGAGGACGTCGAGCCCGGCGTGATCGAAGATGTAGTCCTCGGTCAAGACCAGGCCCAGCGACACCGCGAAGACCGCCGACGTGATCACCCGTGGGTCGGCGTGCGACGGCTCCTGCTCGCTGATGAGCTTGATGAGCGAGGCCATCATCGGCGCTTCGGCGCGGATGGCTCGCGGGTCCATGCCCGCTTGGAGCAGCTGGGCGAGGATCCGGATCCGTTCCGGCCGTTCGAAGGCGGACCGGAACGCCGCCCGGACCGCTTGCTCAGCGGTCCCGAACTGCTCGGCAGCCTCCCGATCCGCGGGGAGCGTGGAGTCGATCGCCGAGCGGATGAGCTCGTCTTTCGAGCCGAAGTAGCGGCCGATGACCGAGTGGGGCACGTCGGCGTGCTCGGCGATCTGGCGGATGCTCACGTCCAGGCCCTGCGTCTCGAGCAGACCGAGGGTGCTGGCGATGAGGGCGGACCGGATCTGCTCGCGGCCGCGGGGCCGGGGGGTCGTCGGCGTCATGGTCGACCGGTACCCACGTGACCACACACCCATGAGCCGAGCCGGGAGCGCACGTGCCCGACCTCAGGCCGCACTCGACGCGAGCTTGTCGACGAGGGTCCCGCCGGGGCCGAAGAGCTCGGCCCGCCACGTGGCCACCAGGGCGGTGGTGTCGTAGTCGTCGGGGTGGAAGTCGGGCCGGTTGTAGTCGCGGAGGCGTCGCCACAGGTCCTTGCTGACGAAGGGGGATCGCGAGACCCGCCGGATGCTGCGGCGCAGACGTCCGCGGCGGTACGTCTCTCGGTCGCCGAGCAGCGAGATCACCACCTGCACGGCCATGCCGAAGATGAACCCGAAGGTCAAGAAGTCCATGGTGAAGGTCCGCAGCCGCTCGCTGCCGCCGGAGGCCTTGTAGACGTCGAACGCCACCGCCTTGTGCTCGGACTCCTCGAGGGCGTGCCACACGAAGAGACCGGTGACCGCTGGGTCGCCGATCATCTCCCGAGCCTCAGGGTCGGTGAGGATCAGCTCGGCGAGGGTGGCCGTGAAGTGCTCGAGCGCTGCGGTGGCCGCCAGGTTCGAGGTCGGCGGGAGGATCCGCTCGCGGATGGCGAGGCCGCGCCGGGTGAAGCGCTCGAACGCCTTCACCGGGTACCCGAGCGCGTCGAGGTGGTCGTTGAACGCACGGTGCTCGCGCCCGTGGACGGCCTCTTGGCCGATGAAGCCGGTCACCTGGACCTTCAGCTCAGGGTCGGTGACCGCATCGCGGTAGTGGCGGACGGAGCGGACGAAGAAGTCCTCGCCGTCGGGGAACACGGCCGACAGCGATGCCATGAGGTGGCTGCCGATCAAGTCGCCGTCATCGGCGAAGTGCTTCGGCACCGCTTGCAGCGACTCCTCGAAGGAGATGCGCCGGGTCGGGACCTTGCGCTCGGCGTTGCTGGTCTGGGCGGTCACGTCAGGGCTCCGGGGTGGGCTGGGCAGCTCGGCGTTGGAGACCCGATGATCCCACGTGGTGACCAGGCGGGTACAGCCGTCGTCGGGCGTCGGAGCGTCTTGAGCTACGGGACCCGTCGGGATCGGCCACGATGCGGGCATGCCTGCTGCTGTCCCGCCGCCGTTCCGCACGCTGCGCGCCGAGGTGGCTGGCCGCCTCGGTCGGCTCACGCTCGACCAACCGGATCGGTTGAACCCGATCGGCGCCCTCGCCCTCGAGGAGCTGGCGGCGGCGGCCTCCTGGTTCGACGAGCAGGGAGCCCCGGTCGTGGTGGTGGGCGGCGCCGGGCGGGCCTTCTGCGCCGGGTTCGATCTGCGGGAGCTGACAGCCGCCTCGCCCGATCGCGGGTCGGGCGACCATCCCGGCGCGTCGACGCCCGCGCTTGGTGCGGCGATGGCCCGGGCGGTGTCGTCGATGGACGCGCTCACGGTGGCCGCCATCCAGGGGCCGTGCGTCGGGGGCGGGTTCGTGCTCGCGCTGTGCTGCGATCTGCGGATCGCCGCCGACGATGCCTGGTTCTCGCTCCCCGAGGCCGAACTGGGGATCCCCCTGGCCTGGAGCGGCGTTCCCCGCCTGGTGCGCGAGCTCGGGCCAGCCCGTGCCAACGAGCTCATCCTCACCTGCCGTCGCGTCCCCGCGGCCGAGGCGATGGCGCTCGGACTGGTCAACGAGGTCGTGGCGCGCCCGGCCCTCGACGAGACCGTCGCCCAGCGGGTCGCAACCCTCCTCGACCGCGGCGACGACGTGATCCGGACCACGAAGCGCCAGGTCGGCGATGCGGCCGAAGCCCTGGTGCCGACGGCAGGCACCTGGTCGGGGACCGACGAGCTCGTCGCCGCGCTGCGCGCCCTGCTCGGCGGCGGCGGTGAAGCAGACTCCGCTAGCGGTGATCGGCCATCGTGGCGGCGACGTGGGTGACCGGGGCCCGGGTGATGCGCTGGATGCGGCTCGGCGCATCGAGCCGCAGCCAGCGAGACAACATGACGGGCAGCGTGGAGATGATGATCTCGTCGAACGCGTCGTGGCCCTCGCGCACGAGGATGTTGCTGACGCCGTCGACCGGGGTGGTGTCGACCTCGCCGGTCATCGGGATGTTGTGGTCGGCGAAGTACGCGATGCCCTCGGCCAGCCGGCGCTTGGCATCGGCCCGAGCCTGGTTCTCGTCCCAGGTCGATCCCGATAGGTGGTCCTCGGGGACCAGGAGGTGGAACGACGTCGGCCCCTCCTGTCGTCGTCGCTCGACGGTCTCGAGCAGGAGCGGGCTCTCGATGGTCTGGTTCGCGATGACCAGGTAGCGGTGCATGGCTTCCTCCGATCCGGTGCCCCCCGGCGGCCTCTGCCGTCGCCACCATCGAACTCCCCTCCACGGGAGATGGCAAGGGCCGGTCGTCTGCCTTCAGCCGAACGCGGATCTCGCCCTACGTCCGCGCCGACTCGATCGTGTCGGGCCGCTCCGCGGCGACGGGACCCTCCGCCGGTAGGGCGGTGCGCTCGTTCCCGCGCGTCCGCACCCGCCACCGCAGCCAGAGCGCGGCGAGCCGGGTGTCGTACACGTCGCTGAAGCGCACGCCCACCGGTCCGTGCGCCTTGTCGCGCAGGTTTGCATCGCCGAGCGTGTCCGTGTCCTCCTCGAACACGGCTCGGGCGGTCTTCACCGCTCTGCGAGGATCCCGAGCGAGCGACGTCAGTTCGAACGACGCCTTCATCACGGCATGCGTGCGGTAGAGCGAGCGTGCGCTGAGCGTGGGGTTCCAGCTGTGGTTCCCGGACGTCCCGATGGCGAGGCCGTCGTAGACGTACTTCTCGTCGACGGTGAGCTGCCCCGCCTCCAGGAGCTCCTGGAAGTCGCGGCTGCCGGGGTAGGGGTGGAAGATGTACGCCGCCCCCGTGGTGGCTCCGGCGAGCGCCGCCCTCACGAGGAACACCAGGTTCTTCCACCGATCCGGCCACGTCTCTGCCGGATGGCCGATGACCGTGTTCACGTGGGTGGCCATGCCCACCTTCCGGGCGGCCCTGATCGCCTCGAAGATGTGGTCGAGGTCGACGCGCTTGTCGAACACGTCGAGCATGTGCTGCGAGCCGTGCTCGGGTGCGAGCGTCATGCTCTGGCAGCCGGCGTCTTTCATCCGCTGGATCACGTGCTCGTCGAGGCCCTCCGAGCGCGTCCCGACCGGCACGCGCCACTTCGTCCCGAGCCCGCGAGCCTCGAGGGCGTCGCAGAAGGCCAGCGTCCAGTTGTGCTTCGTGATCGCCGTCAGGTCCACGAAGACCACGGTGTCGATGTCGTACCGGCGCACGTAGTCCTCGATCTCGTCCACGAGATCCTCGGGGTCGCGCACCTGGTACCGCGTCGTCCACATCTGGGGGGACGAGCAGAACGAGCACTTGTAGGGACACCCGCGCGTCGCGAGCATCGGCATGCTCCGGCTGCGGGCCGTGCCGATCTCGTCGTGGAACCGGAGGTAGTTGTCCATGGGGAAGAGGTCCCACGCCGGTCGGGGGATCGTCGTCAGCGCGCGGATCCGCACCGGGAGCTGCTCGGTGCCTCCGCCTGGCTCTCGATCGACGGCGCGCCGCGCGATCCCGCGCAGGCCGGTCAGCGGGGCACCCGCGGCGATCCGGCCGACCAGCTCGACGGCGGTCGCTTCCCCCTCTCCCAGGACGCAGCAGTCGACGGCCGCGGTCTCCTCGAAGATCCACTGCCGGAACGCCGTCGCGTTCTCGCCTCCGAGCACCACGAAGGCATCGGGGTGGCGGCGCTTCACGAGCTCCGCCAACTCGCGGACGGTCGGCCACTCGTGCAGGAACATGTGGGTGATCCCGACCACCTTCGTCGTCGGCGGGATCCGCTCCACGATCTCCTCGAGGGTGAGGCCGATCCGGCGCATCTCGCCGGTCGCGGCCGTGAAGTCCGTGGTCTGCTCCGGTGCCTCACCGGTGGCGTCGACCACGTGGACCACGTGACCCGCCTGGCGGAGGGCCCCGGCGATGTACGCGAGGCCGATCGGAGGGATCGGGGCCACGTACGCGAAGCTGTCCACCGGGACGACGACCGGCGGACGGATCAGCGTGACCGTCGTCGCCACCTGCACCGTTCGAACGAGTGGCAGCGCCACCGCCGTGCTCGGCGTGGCCACTGCGACGCGCGCTCCGCGATGTCGATCTACTTGTCCTAATCCTCCCACATACCAAAAACTAGCAGGATGCCCCCGAACCGGTCGAGGGAACCCGTCGGGGGTCGACCCACGACGAAGACCGCACGGCACCGGACCCGACGACCGGGACGGGGCCATCTCGCTGGTCGCCCCGGCGCGCGGTCAGCACGGGGATCACCGCCACGGTGGACGCAGCTCCCCTCGATGGCGCCGGCGCTGGACCCGGCGCGACCCCGCGGGCCGCTCCGACCGGACCAGCTGGACCACGCGGCCTCCGTGCATCGGGGCGCCCGAGGCGCGTCGGACCTCCACGGGCCGATCTGAACCGGCGCCCCGATCACCCGGCTGGCGCCTCCTACGATGCACGTCGTCGCCGGGGCGGCGGGTGGCGCGGCCTGCGTCTCGTTCCGCTCCGGTCCGGTCCTGCCCCTGTAGCTCAGCTGGATAGAGCATCGGACTTCTAATCCGACGGTCGTTGGTTCGAATCCAACCGGGGGCGCTCACCGAGCTGCAGGTCGTCCCGGGGCTGGGCTGGCGCTCAGGGTGCGAGCTCGATGCCCGAGCCGGCGCGCTTGGCCCGGTAGGCCGCTTCGTCGGCCCGGGCCAGCAGGGCGAGCGGCGTGTCGTTCGCCTCGGTCCGCAGCGCGATGCCGATGCTGACACCGAGCTGGGTCTGCTCCAGGCCAGCGGGGCCGATGGCGAAGGGCTCGGCGATCCGCCGGGCGGCGCGCCGGGCGAGCGACGCCGCCCCCTCGGCGCCGGCCACGTCCTCGGCGACCACCACGAACTCGTCGCCCCCGAGACGAGCGCAGAAGTCACCAGCGCGTGCTTCGCCGTCGAGCCGGCGGGCGACCTCGCAGAGGACGTCATCGCCCGTCTGGTGTCCGAACGTGTCGTTCACCGCCTTGAACCCGTCCAGGTCGAGGAACAGCACGGCGAGCGCCGAGCCGGTCCGCTTCGAACGGGCGATGGCCCGGTCCAGCGCGTCGAGCGCACCTGGGCGGTTGGGGAGGAGCGTCAGCGCGTCGTGGGTCGCCTGGTAGGCGAGCCGGGCCTGGAGGGCGTCGCGGTCGGCGATGGAGTCCGAGAGGAGCTGCATGGACCGATCGAGCGACTCCCCGAGGGCACCGGGCAGCGTCTCCTGGAGGCGGGGGTCGTCGAGGCTCCCCGTCGCCAGCGCGTCGACCTTGCCCTCGACGCGGCTGAGGTTGGCGACCACGTCGTTGAACGCGGCGGAGGCCTCGGCGAACTCCACCGGGCCGTCCACGGGGAGCGGGCCGACGTCGAGGTCGCCCTCGCCGACGCGCCGGATGCCCTCGATGAGACGGCTGAGCGGCTGGTCCAGTGATGCGGCGACGGCGAGCGACACGACCAGCAGCAGCACCAGCGAAGCGATCAGCCCGAGGACGCTGAGGGTCGCGGCGCGCGCTGCGTCGTCGGCCAGCCGAGCGGAGGTGCGGTCCAGGCTGGTGGTGCGCGCCTCCATGGCGTCGAGGAGGGGTTGGAACAGCTCGACGCTCGATCGGAACGTGGCCGCGACCTGGTCCACGTCGATGCCGTCGGTGAGAACGGCCGGTGGGCGACCGGCCACGGCGTCGTCGACCGCGGCGCCGAACGGCGAATCGGGCTTGGTCGCGAGGATCCTCCGAGCGAGCGCCGCCACGGCGGGATCGGCGCTGTGCTCCAGCTCATCCATCGCCTCGTCGAACTGCTGGTCGGCGACCGCCACGGCCGTGCGCGCCGGGCCGGGGCGGTCGTTGTCGGCCACGATGCCGAACCAGTAGTCGGCCAGCTTGGTGGTCATGGTCCCGGCCGCCGACCCGGCCCGGGTCGCTGCCTCGAGGTCGCGCAGGCGCTCGTGCAGCTCGGTGCTCCCCGACGCCACGACGCGGTCGTTCAGGTCGCGCAGCCGTCGCTCCCACTGGCGGCGTGCGAGCTGGTCGAGCCGGTCGAACCGGTCGATCAGCCCGACATCGGGAGCCCGATCCGGCGCGGCGCGGAGCGCGCCGAGCTGCGCCGAGGTGAACGGGCGCGCCTCGGTGGGCAGGGCTCGGAGGCGCTCGGCCACCTCATCGAGGCTCCCGCCCTCCAGCTGGTCGACGCCGAGCAGGCGGATGGCGGCGTCCTCATCGATGCCGATGGCCTGCGCTCGGACCTCGAGCTCGGTCGGTGCGCGCGCACCGAGCAGGGCGCGGCGCAGCTCCGTCAGGTCGGCCAGCACCCCGATCTCGTCGTGGACCTCCGCCAGGTTGGCCGCGGCGTGGGCCTGCCGCGTGATCGCCGCGCCGCCCACGACGGCCATCAAGACCGCGGGAACCAGGACCAAGACGAGCAACCGGGTTCGCAGGCCGAAGCCCGACGGGTGGAGTCGCATGCCGTTCCTAACCGGGGTCTCCAGGGATCATCGGCATGTCATGGGGGTGCCCTTGAACCGCGAGGGCCAGACGGTGCGCGTCCCTGACCAGCGGGAACGTACCTCTCGCCGGACACCTCCGGTGGTCACCGCCGGTTCGGCTTTCGCCGAGGCGATCGGGGACGGCATGATGCTCCGGCCCCTCGACCGGAAGGCCTTCCGTGCCCACCACCACCAGCGAGCAAGCACGAGCGGCGGCGGCCGCATCACTCCGGGAGCTGGTGACCGGCAACCGTCGCTTCGTCGACGGGAACCCGACCTCGCACGTCCTCACGGAGGCGGACCGCGAGGCCCTGGTCGCAGGCCAGTACCCCATCGCCGTCCTGCTCGGCTGCGTCGACTCCCGGGTTCCGCCCGAGGTCGTGCTCGACCAGGGCGCTGGCGACCTGTTGACCGTGCGCACGGCGGGACAGTCGCTCGCCGGCGTCGCGCTGGGCAGCATCGAGTTCGGGGTCCGCGTCTTGGGCCTGTCGCTCGTGGTCGTGCTCGGCCACAGCGGGTGCGGCGCGGTCCTCGCCGCCCTCAGCGACGACCACCCCGACGGCCATCTGGGCGAGCTCACCGGCGAGGTGGCCGACCGGTTGATCCAGGTGGTGGGGGCCGATCCGGTTCGGGCCACCGGCGCCAACCTCGACGCCACGGTCACCGCGCTGCGGTCGATGGACACGCTCGCCACGCCCGCGGGTCACGCCCCGTTCGTGGTGGGCATGATGTACGACCTCGCCACTGGCGAGGTCACCGTCACCGACGACGCCGGGCTGCTCGCTGGCTGACCCGTCGTCTCGCCCGTCATCTGGAGAAGGAGGGTGGGCGATCACGAGCGGAGGTCGACCCAGTCGACGGTGATCTCGACGGGCTCGGTGGGACCCGGTGCCGGGTCCATCAACCCGAGCACGGCGCCCTGGCCGCCATCGAGGACCTCGTCGTAGAGCTCGGCGCCGGTCTTCGAGCGCTTGGCGCGGTAGGCGGCGTGGTCGGCGCAGGCGAGCAGGTCGACCAGCGATGCTCGGCCGGAGGGGGCCAGCGCCAGGCCGATGCTGACGCCGATCTCGACGAGGTGCTCACCGGCGGCGATCGGCTCGGCGATCGCCGTGCCGATCCGGCGGGCGAAGGTGAGGGCGTTGGCCGGCGAGCCGATGTTCTCGGCGATCACGATGAACTCGTCGCCGCCGAGGCGGGCGTAGGAGTCGCCGGACCGGGCGTGGTGGCGCAGGCGCGTGGCGACTTCGCAGAGCACGGCGTCGCCGATCTGGTGCCCGTAGGTGTCGTTGGCCTGCTTGAAGCCGTCGAGGTCGAGGAAGGCCACCGCCAGCGTGGTCTCCTGGCGGCGAGCGCGGGCGAGGGCACCCTCGAGCGCCGCCAGGCCGCCCGCCCGGTTGGGGATGCCCGTGAGCGTGTCGTGCGTTGCCTGGTGGACCAGCTTGGCCTGCAAGCTGGCCCGGTCGTGGATGGAGCTCGACAGCACCTCGACGGAGCGGGCGAGGGCCTGCCCGAGCTCGCCGGGCAGCTCGCCGTCGAGGCGCGGGTCGTCGAAGTCGGTCTCGGCGAGGGCGTCGAGCTTCCCCTCGAGCATGCGCAGGTTGGCCACCATGTGGTTGAAGGCGATCGTCGCCTCCTCGATCTCGACCGGACCGCTCAGGGGCAGGGGATCGAGGTGCAGGTCGCCGCCTCCGACGCGGCGGGTGCCGGCGATGAGCCGCCGCAGGGGCCGCTCGAAGGTGGATGCGACGATCAGGGAGAGGGCGACGAGCACCGCCATCATCGACAGCGCGCCGGCGAAGGTCAGCCACGCGGTTCGCGAGGCGCCGTCGGCGTAGTCGGCGACGGCGGTGTCCAGCACCGTCGCCCGACCGTCCATGAGCGCCAGCGAGGGCTGGACGAGGTCGAAGCTGTCGGTGAACGTCGAGACCATCAGCTCGAGGTCGACGCCGTCGACGAACGGTGCCGCCCTCCGGCCGCTGGTGGCGTCGTCGATGGCCACCTGGAACGGACCGGATGTCTTCTGCTCCCGGATGGCGGCGGCCGCGCTGGAGACCGTGGGGTTCGGGCTCTTGGCCAAGGCGTTCGTGAGGCGGTCGAACTGGTCGTTCACGATGCCGAGCCTGACCCGGGACGCCTCGACGCGGTCCTCGCCCTGCATGGTGGCGAACCAGTAGTCGGCCAGGCCGGTCACCGACGCGGCCATCGCCGAGGCGGAGCGTGCGGTGCGGTCGAGGTCGCGCAGCAGGTCGCCGAGCTCGGGGTGCGAGAGCGACTCGGTCTGGCGCTGGACCACGGCCAGTTCGTCGGCCCACGTGTCGTCGGTCCGCTCCTCGAGCGTCGTGAAGCGGTCGATGACCTCGACGTCGGCGCCGTGGCGGATCTCGTCGCGCAGGGTGTCGAGGTCCTCGGGCTCGAACGGGCGGATCCGCTCGGGCATCGCTCGGAGCTTGGCCGCGACGTCAGCCAGGTCGCCGAAGCGCTGGCCGTCCATGTCCAACAGCTTGAGGACGGCCTCGGGGTCGAGCCCGAGCGCCTCGGACCGGATCTGGACCTCGACCGGGATGCGGGCCGACATCATCGCCGTGCGGATGTCCACCAGGGCGAGCAGCCCGCCCACCTCGCTGTGCACGGAGCCGGCGACGTCCGCCGCTCGGCGCTTGTCGGCTGCGGTGTGGCCGGCCAGGGCCCCGGCCACGAGCGTCGGGACCAAGACGAGGGTGAGCAACCGCCCTCGGAGACCCACCCGGCGAGTTGCGATGGCCATGGACGTGCTGCTCCGTGGAAGGCCCCCCAAGGAAGGATCGGCCCGGCGACGGTGGAACTTGAGGGTTTCGCCCGAACGTTCGCCGGTCCGCGCCGGCGTCGTCGTCCAAGTCGGGATCGTGCCGACGACCGCCTGGGTCCCGGTGCAGTGGAGCGGGTGAAGGGAATCGAACCCTCGTCATCAGGATGGAAGCCTGAGGCTCTGCCATTGAGCTACACCCGCAGAGCGACCAACCGTACTGGTCCCGACCGATCCGCCGGCAACCAGATCGTGACGGGTCAAGACACCAGGGTCACGGTGCCGTTGGCGTTGTAGCGCAGCTTGCCGCCCTCGAACTGCTGGAACCGCCCGCCGCTGGTGCCGGCGGGATCGAGCTCCGAGGTCGGATAGCCGAGGCTGCCCTGCGGACCGCCGTAGGTGTTCAGGTAGGCGTCGAGCACGGCGCCGTGGACTTGGAAGCCGGCGGTCGTGGTGCTGGCGTAGATGTTCCCGCGCTCGAAGGTGGCGTAGGTGCCCCGGCCGTCGCCGACGGGCATGGGCTCGGAGGTGGGGTAGCGGAGGTAGCCCTTCACGTGCCCGTTGGCGATGTGGCGGTCGTTGACCTTGCCCCACAGGCCGTGCGCCCCGGTGGTCGGCGTGTACCAGATGAAGCCCTTCTCGAACCACTGGGCCTTGCCCCGGTTATCACCCGCGGCGCCGAGGTCCGAGATCGGGTAGCCGAGGGGCCCGTACACGCCCTGGAGCGACTCGTGCTTCGTGTACACGGCGCCGTGGATCTCGACCACGCGGCTGCCCTGCAGGTAGATCCGGCCGTGCTCGTAGTTCTGGTACCGGCTCTTCTTGTCGGCCGACGTCGTCACGTTCCGGATCGGGTAGCCGAGGGAGCCGTGGACGCCGCGCAGCGACTCGTGCTTGGCGAAGAAGGGCTTGGGGACCGTGAAGGTGCCGATGCCGCCCCGGTAGTAGATGCGGCCGTTCTCGAAGTTGTTGTACCGGCTCTTCTTGTCCGACGACGTCAGCGTGTCGGACGTGGGGTACTTCAAGACGCCGTTGACGGTGGCCTGCTTGCCGAACTCCTTGAGGATGTCGCCGTGCACCTCGTGGGCGCCGGTGGTGGACGTCCAGTAGATGTTGCCGCCCTGGTAGGTGCGCATCCGGCCCCGCTTGTCGGAGTTGGCCCGCTCCGCAGCGGTGGGGGCGCGCAAGAAGCCGCCGGCGCCGCCGAGGGCGTCGTACTTCTTGTCGATCGCGGATCCGCCGCAGTCGGTGGTGAGGCAGGGGGCGCCGTGGTTCACGGTCTTGTTGTCGGTGGCGCTCGAGGTGGTGCAGCTCGGGTCGTAGCGCCACGGCGGCGTGCAGGTGGCGACGCGGCAGACCACGGGCCCGTAGCAGGCGATCTCGGTGTGGCACTGGCCGTAGCGGAACTGGTTGCAGCAGGTGCGGCGGCCGTCGCACGAGCCGCCAGCGCAGCGGCACGCGCACTGGGTGGGGCAGGTTGCGTTGCAGTCGATGATGTAGCGGGCGGCGCCGCAGCAGTAGGCGGCGTTGTCGGCCTTCCACCACCCGGCCACGAAGCTGTTCGGCGGGCACGAGTTCTTGCCGCTGTTGATGGTGCAGCAGAAGGCGGTCCACCCGTCCGAGCAGGTGCCGCACGTGTAGGCGTAGGCCGAACCGGGCTTGAGGATGAAGTCGATGGGACCCACGGCGAGCGCGGACCCGAGCACGGCCGTGCGGGTGAGGAACGAGCGGCGCGTGGTGCCCCTGTTGAACAAGCCTGCCGCCCGCTGCACGAGGCGCTGGCTGAACGTCGCCGATCCGAGCGGGTCGTGGTTCACCGGGTCCCGGTGGATGCCGTGCTCGGCGAGGTCGACCGGTGGGGCCTCGGTTCGGCGGGCGGTGCGTCGGGGGAGCGTGACCGTCATCGGGGAGCGATCCTCGTTCGGGAGAGGGTGTCGTTGGCCTGGGGCAGAACACGGAGCGCGGAGGACTGGCGGCCGAGCACGGTGTAGGAGCAGAACGCCCTCCCGGCTTCCGTGAAGAAGATCTGGCAGCCGGCCTGGCCTGGCATCGTGCGCTGCAGCGCCGAGCTGGAGAACATCGACGGCGCCAGGTCCTTCGGGATGCCCTGGCGCTTGAAGAGGGCCGTGTTCGCGCACTCGGGGCCGTACTCGAAGAGGACGACGAGCACGTCGTCGTCGCCCATGAGGTCGACGGCGCCGGAGCCGAAGTCGCCCCGCTGCTCGGGGAGGGCGAAGTTGGCCAGGTGCACGATCGGGTGGGGCACCTCGCTCGTGTCGCCGATGGCCCGGGTGTCGGCCGATGGCTGGGTCCGGACCCCGATCCTTCCCTCCCAGCCGGGCGGCAGGTCGGTCTCGATGCCGTGTGATGCGAGCTTCATGAGGCGCCCATCTTGGCGGACCTGGCCCGACCTCTGCTGGCACACCCGCCGATCGGGCTGCCTCGCGCCCTCACGGGTGGTCGTGGCCGGTGTGGTCGCCGTCGTGGTCGGGCGGGCCGTCTGCAGCATCGTCTTGCGCCTGGTCCGGTGCGTAGAGGCTCGCGTCGCCGGGCGCCACACCCGCGGCGAACAGCTCGCGGTCGATGCGTGCTTCGCGCTCGGCGTCGGCGTCGGGCTTGGCCACGAGCCGGCCCTCGAGCGACGTCGCCAGCCCGGCATCGACGGTTGCCTGCGACAGCAGCGACGAGACCTGGTCCCAGTCCGGGCCGGTCCCCTCGCCGCGCACCCGGCCGGACGGGCCGTGCACGTACACGAAGTAGGGCGAGCCGGGGATGTCGTAGTCCGTGAACGCCTGGGTGCTCATCACGGTCGGGAAGCCGCTCGGGGCCAAGCTGGCGACGGACGACGGGCTCTCGCCGTCGACGCCTTTGGTGACGATCACGAGGCGGGTGCCGTTCGGGAGCTTGAGCTTGCGGGGCTTGGCGAACGCGTCCCAGAACTTCTGGCAGGTGATGCACCCGCTCGAGAGGAAGGCCACGATCGTGTCGTGCTCGACCCCGGTGATCCGCACCGACAGCGCCTCGTTGCCGCCGGGGCTGACGCCCACGAGGTCGGCGGCCCCGCCGAACTCCTCACGGTCGGGCGGGCTCGGCACCTGCGGCATGACCTGGAAGTCCTCGCGCGATGTCACGGGCGTTGGCGGTGGGCTGGCCGGCTGCCCTGGGTTGTCGGGATCGAGGCCGGCACCGAGCTGGTGCAGGCGCTTCA
>Ga0182745_1001882_pt1 | contig 19407 bp, 18 predicted proteins | sample eDN3rd30CKraftBY_FD_128523 | JGI IMG/M metagenome (GOLD analysis project Ga0182745, IMG submission 128523) | Enriched backyard soil microbial communities from Emeryville, California, USA - eDNA 3rd pass 30_C Kraft BY (version 2) (version 2) | ecosystem: Environmental > Terrestrial > Soil >...
ATATGCGCAAAGCACCTTTTCCGATTGTGACGGTGGTTATGCTCGGCCAGTCACTGAATAATTGGATTCGCATGGCACGCGGCCATTCCGAGTCGCGAGGAGCGTACGATTGCTGACTTCAATACGTTTGTTCTTGCGTGTCGTACAAGACGGCAGTCTGTCTGCGGCAGCTCGGCAGTTCAACTTGTCGCCCGCCTCGGTGTCGCGCCGCATTTCCGCGCTCGAGGCCGAGCTGGATATGCAACTACTGTTGCGCACCAGTCGCAAAGTGATGCTGACCGAAGCGGGCGAAATCTACCATCGCCGCATCAAGGCGGTGATCGAAGACATGCAGCATGCCGAGGAGTCGGCCCGCCAGTTGCAGGACGACGCGCAGGGCCTGCTGCGCGTGCACTCGCGCACTTCGGTAGGCATACAGCTGATTGCTCCCGCCATCAAAGCGTTCAGCCTGTTGTATCCAAAGGTCGTCGTCGAATTGCAGTTGTCAGAGTCGTCGGTCAATCTGATGGAACAGCACTTCGACATCGACATACGATTGGGCGAGCTGGAAGACTCTTCGCTATTGGTGCGCAAGCTCGCGCCCAGCGAGCGCGTCATGGTGGCCAGTCCAGAATACCTGGCCAGCCACCCACCTATTCGTACGCCGCAGGATCTGCTGCATCACAACTGCCTGACGTATCGGCTGGATTCCGAGCCCACATCGTGGCGCGCCGCGCGGCACGGCGAACCATCATGCGAGTTGAAGATCAACGGATCATTTCACTGCAACAATGCCGAAGCCTTGAGGCGGGTTGCCTTATCTGGCCTCGGCATTGCGTTACTGACTGATTGGGGCATCGGCGACGATATCCGCGAAGGTCGGCTGACGCACGTACTGCCGGATTTCCGCATTACCAATTATTCGTTCAATAACGGTATCTACGCCGTGTTTACACAGACCCGCTATATTTCCAGGAAGGTCCGCGTGTTCGTGGACTTCCTGGTGGATAGGATGCAGAGTACGGTACCGCTATCGCCTCAGTACGTCGCCAGATTCCCGGATCATGCGCGCGACGACAGCGTCAGGGTGCTGGGCTGAATACCGGCACCCATGTGTCGTTGGCGGCCAATTCGAATCCGACCTTCACGGGCATCCCGATATGCAGTTCATCGAAATGGCATTGCACGATGTTCGTCATCATGATGGGGCCTTCTTCCAACTGCACGTAGGCTATCGCGTAGGCAGGTTTGGCTCGGCGCATCACGGTGTAGCTGTAAATGGTGCCGAGGCCGGTGGCCGATTCCCATTGAATGTCTGGTGAAAAGCAGAACGGACACAGCGCGCGAGGATACCAATGCGTCTGCCCGCAATGCTGGCAACGCGGGATAGAGAACTGGCCTTGCGTTGCGGCTTGTTGGAACGCCGCGGACTCAGGTTGCCGCAAGGTGGCGGCAATGGCACGCGGCGTCTGGTGGGTTTCTGTCATCATCAAGTCCTTTCCAGAATCAGTGTGGCACTGCCGTGCCGAGTTCCGAGAGATCCGCCTGTTCCGTGCGCCAGTGCCAAGGCGCAGCCAGGCACCTGCACCGCCGGATGTGCTTCGCCTCGTAATTGGCGTACCGCTTCAATCACTTTGGTAATTCCGCCGCGATTCGCGGGATGGTTGTTGCATAAGCCACCGCCATCCGTGTTGAAGGGCAGTTTTCCGACGCCCGAGATCAGGTTCCCGTCCATCACGAAACGGCCACCTTCGCCCTTTTTGCAGAAACCCAGGTCTTCCAACTGCATCAGCACAGTAATGGTGAAACTGTCGTAGATCGAGGCGTACTGGATAGACTCAGGGGTGACTCCGGCCTCTTTGAAGGCGAGGGGGCCGGACCAGGCAGCCCCGGAATACGTAAGATCCACTTTGCCGCCCAGTTGGCCTTTCACCGCTTCGCCCGCGCCCAGAACTCGCACGACAGGCCTTTTGAGGCTTTTTGCAATTTCGGGGCGAGTCACCAGTAATGCCCCTCCGCCGTCAGAGATCACGCAGCAGTCCAGTCGGTGTAAGGGATCGGCCACGACGGGTGAGCCGAGCACCTGCTCCACGGTGACCACATCGCGCAACATGGCGTGAGGATTGTGCTGTGCATGGTGCGAGGCCGCCACCTTGATCCAGGCCAACTGTTCGCTGGTGGTGCCGAACTCGTACATGTGTCTCATGGCGGCCATCGCATACATATTGACCGTGGCCGGGGCATAGGGAAATTCCCATTCCAGATCAGGCTGATCCGGATTGCCGGGGCGGGGCGCCGTGCCGGTGGCCATGCCGCTGCTACGTGGTTTGCCTGCCAAGGTTATCAGCGCCACATTGCATTTGCCGGCCGCAATGGCTTGGGCAGCGTGCGCCACCAGGGCCACGTACGAACTGCCCCCGATGTCCGTGGAATCTACATGCGTGACGCGCAGGTTCATGTAGTCGACCATCGACATCGGTCCCAGCCCGGGGGCATCGCCGGCGCAAAAATAGCCGTCGATGTCGTCCTTGTCCAGGCCGGCATCGGCCAGGGCGCCCGCCGCACATTCAGCATGCAACTGGGCAACCGATTTGTCCGGCGCGTAACGCGTGGGGTGCTCATAGGCCCCGACAATGCAGGCCTTGTCTTTTATGCTCATGTAATTCCTTGATCAGGTTTACTCTTTTGTCAGCTTCGCTTCTTTGACGGTTTCGGCCCAGCGATCGAGTTCATCATCGATCTGCTTTTTGAATGCCTCGGGCGAATTGCCCACGACCACGTAACCGATCTGGGCCAGACTATCCTGTACTTCCTTGATCTGCAAGACCTTGACCAGTGCGTCGTTGTAGCGCTTGACGATGGCCGGGTCCGTGCCTTTGGGCAGGAAAATGCCGGTCCAGGTTTCTGCTTCAAAGCCAGGGAATCCGCTTTCGTCCATGGTGGGTACGTCGGGAAGCAGCGTGTTGCGCTGGAGGGAGGTCACTGCCAGGATGCGCACCCGTCCGTCGCTCGCCAGCGCTCTCGAGCCGGGAATCGTGTCGAACGCCAATTGAATGTCCCCTCCGACGAGTGCAGCCACAACGGGACCGTTGCCCTTGTAGGGAACATGCACCATCTTCAGGCCGGTTTCCTGCTTGAAGAATTCGGTCAGCAGGTGCAGTGAGCCGCCGGTACCCGAGGTCCCGTAGAACAGCTTGTCAGGATTGGCTTTACCGTAGGCGACCAGCTCTTGGATAGTCTTGACAGGCAACTGCGGATTGACGATCAGCGTATACGGGCCGGCCGCCAGCTGCGTGACCGGAATCAGGTCGGTACGTACGTCATAACCAGGATTCTTCAGCGTGTTTGGATGCACTGCCACTACGCCCGTATTGAGCAAGATGGTATGGCCATCGGGCGCGGCTCGCGCTACATGGGCCGCGCCGATGGCGCCAGCCGCGCCGGGCTTGTTCTCGACTACCACCGGCTGACCCAGCTCCTTGCCTAGGGGAGGAGCGATGATGCGTCCCACTGGATCTGTCGATCCGCCCGGTGAAAAAGGGATCACCAGACTGATGGGTTTGGTGAACATGGCGTCGGAGGCTGCGGCTTGTAGCACCGGTACGGTCATTGCCGTAGCCAACAAAACTGATATCAAACGGGGGTGTTTCATCTTGTCTCCGGATTAATTAATTATTGGATTTCGGCAATGCAGCGCTTTGGAACTTCGGAGCTAATAATAGGAAACTGTGGCCTTTGCAGCGTTGCCATAATAGAAAAGCTGCTTTGAGACATTCGTACGCACTTCGGATAATTACCGAGTTGGTGTCTGCATGTTGAACAAGGGTGCCACCAACAGCCCGCCATCGGCCACCAAGTCCTGTCCGGTCACGAAACGCGCGGCATCGCTGGCCAAAAAAGCCACGACGTCGGCAATGTCGTCTGGCTCGCCAAACCTGCGCAATGGCAACATGGCCAGGCGCGCAGCAACCTGATCTGTGTCGCGGTAGTGGTTGTCCGACATGGGCGTGCGCACCATGCCAGGGCTGACCGAATTGGCGCGTACGCCGCGTGGTCCCCATTCATTGGCCATCTGGCGTGTCAGTCCGCATAGCGCCGCCTTGCTGGCCGCATAGGCCCCCACTCGTGTGGGCCACTGGGCGCCGATAGACGCGATGTTGACGATGCTGCCGTTGGACTTTTTCAGCATATATGGCACCAAGGCCTGCGTGCACAATAAGGCGCCGCGCACGTTGACGTTGAATACCCGGTCCCAGTCGTGCAACGACAGGTCTTCCAAGGGTACCGGCGCCGTCTTGATGCCAGCGTTGTTGACGAGTACATCGCATCGCCCGAACTGATGCCCAACGCGCGCGGCCATCGCATTGATGGCCGTCGGATCCGTAATATCGCAGGCGATTGCCTCGGCCGCTGGCAATGTGGTCCGGTCGGGAGAATGCAGGTCCACCAGCACCAACGTGGCACCCATATCCGTCAAGCGTTGTGCAATGGCTGCGCCCAGGCTGCCGGCGGCGCCGGTAACCACGGCGACGCGGCCGTCCAGGCTGTGAGGGTCAAAGGTAGGAACACGCGCATGCGGGGTCGAACTAACTGGCATGAGTCTCATCCTTTAAGCACGGCGCCGGATGGCGCCTAGTAGGCTCACCCTGCAGCAGCAGGAGCATGATGAAATTCTAGAGACGCGCGTGTCTGCCAGTTATGCAAAAAATGAAAAGCTGCGTTTAAGTATCTGTCCTGTCGGACACGATCGTTGCAGCGTCGGCCAGATCCAGTTCAGCAAAGGCCTTGGCCAAAAAGTCGATGAACACCCGGACTTTCAGGGGCAGCATGCGGGTGTCGCGAAACAGCACGTATACGCCGTTGTCGAAGGTGGTGTTGGTCAGTTTGTAGCCAGGCAGAAGGTGTATCAGGCGTCCTGCCTTGACGTCGTCGGATACTGACCAGTCCGCCAGCAGCGCAATGCCCAGGCCGCTGATTGCCGCGCGTCGCAGCACCTCGCCATTATTGGCGTACACCGTTCCGTGTACGGCCAGGGTGCTAGGTTGCCCATCTTTCAGGTAGCGCCACGAGGTAGGCTCCCGGTGCTTGCGATAGGTGAGGCAGTTGTGGCCTTTTTCCAGGTCCTCGGGTACGTGTACTGGCGCATGAGAGCGCACGTACGACGGGCTGGCCACCACGATGCGCTCGCCGATGGCCAGTTTGCGCGCCACATACGACGAATCTTCCAGCGGACCCAGGCGTAGATCCACATCGAAGTTCTGCTCGATCAGGTTGACGGGTTCTTCGGACAGGTGCAGATCGACGATCAGATCGGGATAGCTCGCCGAAAACCGGTGCAGCAAGGGAGCAATCAGGCGGATGCCCAGCAGCGTGCGCGAATGCACTCGCAATTGCCCTACGGGGGCCTGCTTGATCTGGCGCGCCAGGTTTTCAGTTTGCGCAACATCCTCCAGGATGCGCTCCATGCGTTGCTGGTAAATCTGGCCGGCCTCGGTCGCCATCAATTGGCGACTGTTGCGGTCCAGCAGCCGCACGCCTAGTTCCTCTTCCAGCGCGGCGATGCGGCGGGAAACCGTGGCGGGCGACAGTCCGAGCGCGCGTGCAGCCGCGGACAGACTGCCCTGCTGTAGCGTGGTAACGAATATTCGTACAGGGTCAAGGGCTTTCATGACATTTCCAGGTATGTCGACCGGACTACCCGGCCGCGTGGGTCCGAGTCCAGAGCAGTGGGGCGTTTGAATCATACGTTGATTTCATTTTTCGCAAAGAAGCTATGCGCGTCTAGTCGTTCTTCTGCACAACATCCCTGCCTAGAATTCTCTTCAACCGGTCGCACGGCTGATGGCGATAGCTGAGGACCCCGGAACACTAATGGAGAGAGCATGGGCCTGGATTTCGGAATTTTCATTCTTATGCAGCAACGCGACCAGAAAAAGTCGGCCGCGCAGATCATCCAAGAGGCGGTAGAGCAAACCCAGGTCGCCGATAGAAACGGCTTCGCTGCCGCCTGGTACGCCGAGCACCATTTTTCCAATTACGGCCTGTGCCCGTCGCCTCTGATGGTTGCCGCCCATTGCGCGGGTGTCACCAAACAGATTCGTGTCGGGTCGGCAGTGGTCGTGGCGCCGCTGTATGCGCCCGCCCGGCTGATAGCCGAGATCGCTCTGGCGGATCAGTTGTCTGGAGGGCGCCTGAATGTCGGCATAGGTGGCGGCTACCAGCAGTTTGAGTTCGAGCGCTTTGGTATTTCTCTGGAGAACGCCAAGGAGAAGGCGCTGGAAATGCTCGACATGATAGAGCTCGGGCTTACTCAAAAGAAATTTTCATACGACGGCGAGCATTACCAACAGCCGATGACCGCCATCAACGTCCGCGCCGCGCAGCAGCCGTTGCCGCCCATCTGGATTGCCAGCGGCGATCCCTTGCTGATGCGCCGCGCGCTGCGTTCGGATTATCACGTGTTTATATCGGGTGGCCTGGGCGGCACCAAGCGGCTGGGGGGCTTTCGCGGTGTGATCGATGATCTGTGTGTGGCCGAAGGCAAGGACCCAGCCCAGGCCAAAGTCGCCATGCTGCGGTTTGCCTACGCCAGCGATAACAAGGCCGAGGTCGAACACTATGTGGACTGCGCCCGCTACCAGCAGCGTATCGCTGTCAGTTTGAAGACCCGCCGCGAATCGGTGGAGGACGACTATCTGGTCGCCGAAAAACCGTATGAGGAAGAGCTGCCTTTCGAGAAGCTGATGAAGAATCTACCGGTGGGCTCGGTGGATACGGTCATCGAGCGGCTGCTTGGCGATATCCGAGCGGTTCGCCCAGTGCATGTAGCCCTGCAGACCCAAGTCGGCGATTTCGATCACGGCCTGATGCTCAAGCAATTGCAGTTGTGGAACCAGGTGATCATCCCGACCATTCAGCAGGAATTGGCGCGCGACAAGGCGACCGCGCAAACCGCTACCGTCGAGGCCGCGTCGTGAGCATGATAGACCCTCATTCCGCTCGTCCGCTGTCCGACATACGTGTCATCGACGTGAGCCGCGTGCTGGCCGGTCCGTTGTGCGGCCAGATGTTGGCCGACATGGGCGCGGACGTCATCAAGGTTGAAGCACCCACCGGCGATGAGAATCGACAGTGGGCTCCTATCGCCGACGACGGCGAGAGCTGCAATTTCATGAGCGTGAATCGCGGCAAGCGCGGTATCACATTGAATCTGAAAGATCCGGAAGGGCGTCAGGTGCTGTATGCGCTGCTGGAGCAGGCCGACGTGTTGTTGTACAGCTTTCTGCCTGGCACAGCCGCTACGCTGGGGATCGACCCCGCGATGTTGCGGGAACGGTTTCCCCGACTTGTTATTTGCGGGATTTCGGCCTTCGGTGCCCAGGGGGAGCTGGCCGACCGACCTGGTTACGACGCGCTATTTCAGGCGTTCTCGGGCATTATGTCGTTCACGGGTGAACGCAACGGCGGCCCGGTGCGTTCGGGCGTATCGTTTGTCGACATGACGACAGGCATCCTGGCCTATTCTGGCGTCCTCACTGCGCTGATGGGCCGCGCGCAGACGCAGCAGGGTGCATTGGTACATGCGTCATTGCTGGAAACCGCGGTGTTCCTGCTGGGCTACCACGGTGTCGGCTGGCTATCGACAGGCGCGCTACCGCGCCGTGAAGGGTCCGGTCTGTGGAGCCTGGTGCCTTATCAGGTCTTTGCCTGTCGAGATGGCGAAGTATTGACGGGCGCCCTGAACGACAGTACCTGGCGGCGCCTGTGCCGGTGCGTGGGCCGTCCCGATCTGGAAAACGATCCCGATCTTGCCACCAATGCCGGCCGGCTGAGCCGTCGCGATGAGGTCATCGACGAATTTACGCGCATCTTTGCCAACGGCACCGTGGCCGAATGGATCGAACGCCTGGAAGCCGGCGGTGTTCCGATCGCGCCGCTGCACACGATCGCTCAGGCGCTGACGCATCCGCAAAGCCTGGCCAACGATATGGTGGTCGAGGTCGATAGCGGTAACGGTGCTCCGCTGAAACTCCTGGGCACTGGATTCAAGGTGGGGGTAGGGCCGCACCACTCACCGCGTCGACCGCCGAGACTCGGCGAGCATGCGGACGAGATATTGCGCGACATCGCGGGCCTGAGCGCGGAGCGCATTCAGGCATTGCGAGCGCGCGGCGTGGTGTGACATGAGCATCCAGATCACTCGCAGCCCGATGGGTATCGTCACCTGTGTGCTGGACAATCCGCAGCGGCGCAATGCGCTCAATGGCGTCATGCTGCAGGTCTTGTGCGAAACCTACGAAGCGGCCGGGCAGGGCGACGGCATACGCGCGGTGGTGTTGCGCGGCGCTCAGGGGACGTTCTGTGCAGGCCGAGATTTGCGCGAGTTGGAGGCCCGGCAAGACGACAGCGATGCCAGTATTGCCGAGCGCATCGCGCCCGTCACGCGGCTGGCGCAAGCGGTCAGACAGTGTGTGGTCCCCACGGTGGCAGTAATCGAAGGCAAGGCCGTCGGCCTGGGCGTGGCGTTGGCCAGTTGGTGTGACCTGGTGCTGGCGGCCGATGATGCCACGTTCCAGATTCCCGAGGCCCGTGCCGGCATCGTGCCCACCTATACGGCGGTATCGCTGGCCCAAGCCATTGGTCCACGCCAGGCGTTGGCCATGTGCCTGGGCGGCCATCCCCTTGGTGCGTTGCAAGCGCAGACATACGGTCTTGTACAGCAAGTCTGCGCCGCAGCCGAATTGGACGACGCTATCGATACGCTGTGTCAAGGCCTGATTGCCTGTGGCCCGCAAGCGCTGCGCCAGTGTAAAGAACTGTTGGCGCGCACAAACGGCCAGCCATTCGACGCGGCCATCCAGAATGCGGCAGCGCTGTCGGTCGCATCCATGCGTAGCGCCGAGGCGTTGGAGGGCATGCAGGCCGTGCTCGGCAAACGTCCGCCCGCTTGGACTCAGTTGCCCATGCAGGCAGCCTGAGCACATCAACCGATTTTTCAACCATGACCGTGATGCCGCGACGACGCGAATCACACCTCAACGGAGACTTTGATATGTCAGCCACACCGCAAAGCGACACCGCATCCAGCATGCAGGGCAAGGTTGCTGTTATTACTGGTGCAGGTCGCGGTATCGGGCGTGAAGTCGCTTTGCTACTGGCTAGCCAGGGCGTCAGTGTCGTGGTCAACGATATTGGCGCCGCGCTGGACGGACAAGGTAACGACAATAGCCCTGCCGTCGACCTCGTGCGCGAGATCGAAAAGCAAGGCGGCAAAGCCGTGGCCAATACCGCCAGCGTGTCTGAATGGCAATCAGCGCGCGGCTTGGTGGAGCAGGCCATCGATACCTACGGTCGTATCGATTATGTGGTGAATAACGCGGGAATTTTGCGCGACAAAATTTTCCACCAAATGGATCCCGCCGATTATGAAGCGGTGCTGCGCGTACATTTGTTCGGTAGTTTTTACGTCAGCCGTGCTGCGGCCGAGCATTTCCGCAAGCAGGAAAGCGGCGCCTTCGTGCACATGACTTCGACCGCAGGCCTGATTGGTAGTATCGGCCAAGCCAACTATGCGTCCGCCAAGCTGGGCATCGTAGGCCTGTCGCGTTCGCTGGCGCTGGATATGGCACGTTTCAACGTGCGCTCGAACTGTATCGCCCCTAGCGCGTTCAGCCGGATGATCGAGTCGGTGCCAGGCGCCACGCCTGAGCAAAAAGCACAGAACCTGGAAATGCGCCGTGCCCGCACACGACCGGAACAGATCGCCCCTGTGGTGGCCTATCTGCTCAGCGACGGCGCCAACCATATCAGCGGTCAGATCATCGGCGTACGCGGCAATGAACTGTACTTGTACAGCCAGCCGCGCCCGGTGCGCGTTCAACACGACAGCGACGGCTGGACATTGGACACGTTGCGCGAGCACATCGGCGAAGGATGGAAGAGCTCGTTCACGCCCTTGGAACGAACCCGGGACGTGTTTCCCTGGCAAGCCCAATAACGCAGCAGATACGGAATAACATCGTGATCAATGGAGATTCCTTGCTGGCTTGGCCTTTCGAAACCAAGACGCAAAGCTATACCCGGCGCGACACCATGCTGTATGCGCTAAGCCTGGGGTTCGGTGTCGATCCCGTCGATACGCGGCAACTGAACTATGTGCTGGAAGACCGTCTGCGTGCCTTTCCCACGCAGGCGCTGGTGCTGGCGCATCCCGGACCTTGGACGGCCGATCCGGCCACAGGTGTGGACCGTACTCGCGTGGTGCATGGCGAACAATGCTTGACCCTGCATCGTCCGTTGCCACCGGAGGGCACGGTCCGCTCGCGCAACCGTGTCACGGCGGTGCTGGATAAGGGCATCGGGAAAGGCGCCGCCATTCAGACTGAACGCGAATTGCACGATGCCACCACCGGTGAGCTGCTGGCCACCATTGGCGGCACCACCTTTTGCCGTGGCGACGGGGGTTTTGAAGCGGCGGAACCCGCACGCAAGCGGACGCCGCAGATGGTGCGTCCTGATGCGCCCGCGCGCCCCGATCGATCGTACGATAGCGAAGGCGAGCTACCCACTTTTACGCACTCGGCCCTGCTTTACCGTTTGAACGGCGACTACAACCCTATTCATTCCCATCCGGATTCCGCTCGTGCCGCGGGCTTCGAACGACCGATTTCTCATGGCCTGCTCTCATTCGGTCTAGCAGCGCGCATATTGGAATCAGCCCATCCCTCGCTGACCCTGGCGAGTATCCGTGCACGCTTTGCCGCCCCTATGTTTCCCGGCGAAACGCTGCGTCTGGAAATGTGGCATGGCTCGGACAATACCGTCTGGTTCCGAGGCTTATGCAAAGAGCGCGACAAGGAAGTGCTGTCGCAAGGCCACGCCCGGCTGTGTACCTCAACCGACCAATAAGGACACCTCATGATTGCCTCTCGTCGCCTGCAAGGCATTTTCCTGGTGGCTAACGACATCGATGCGCAGGCCGCCTTCTACGAAACCGTGTTGGGACTGCCGCTGAAATTTCGCGATGGCCAACGTTGGGTGCAATACGACGCGGGTGGCGCGCGCTTTGCACTTTCCAGCCGCGAAGAAGCGCAGCCGGCGCAGGCTGGCTTGACCCCTATTTACGAGGTCGACAATTTCGAGGGGATCGAGGCACAAGTCACCACCGCCGGCGGACAGGTGCTGGGCGCGCGCGACATGGGTGACCATGGCGCGGTGATGTCGCTGCGCGATCCGGAGGGCAACTTATTTCAGATGTTTCGTCGTGCGCCGCGCAAGCCCGCTGATTCGTAATCCCCCAGAAGGCGAGTGTGCAATGACTACTGACACCGATATCCTCACCGCGTTTGATCCCATGGAATTTCGCCGCGCCTTGGGCACTTTTCCCACTGGCGTCGCCATCATCACCACGTGCGGCTCCGACGGCCAGCCTGTGGGCTTGACCTGCAACTCCTTCAGTTCGGTGTCGCTGGATCCGCCTCTGGTGCTGTGGAGCCTGCGCCGCGCCAGCAAATCTCTGCCCGCCTTTCGGGAAGCCAGCCATTTCGCCATCAATATACTGGCCGAAGATCAGCGTGAGCTATCGGCACGCTTTGCCAGCTCCGGCATTCTGGACAAGTTCGAAGGCATACCATGCCGCACGGGCCATGGTGGCGTACCGTTGGTCGAGGGCTGCCTGGCGCGCTTTCACTGCAGCGCCTATGCCGAGTATGAAGCAGGCGACCATTACATCTTCGTGGGCCGTGTCGAGCGTTTCGAGCATCATCGCGAAGATGATCCTCTGGTTTTCTACAAAGGGGCCTATATGATTCTGGCGCAATCGCTGCGCGAGCTGGCCAGCGATGAGCGCATGTCGATGTCGGCCCTGATCGAGGCACGGATGAATGTGTACAGTATCTTGCTGAAACTGGCTTGCTTGAAAGGCTGCACCGCGGATTTCGACGAAATCGAAGCCCATCTGGATACGATGGAAACCCTGAAGCAGCGCGGCGACATGGCCAGCCGCGCGCGGGCCGCGTTGGACTTCTTCAACCTCGTCACACAGGCCGCGCATAATGACGTTCTGTCGATCGTGGCGCAGTCATTGCGCACCCTGATGCATCACGCCGTCAATACGCAAGCTGCCCAGATGACCTGGCCGGCCATGCACCAGCCCGAGCTGACTCCGCTGCGGCGTCGTATGCTGGAATGCCTGCGCGCACGTGATCAGGACGGTGCGCTGGCCGCCATGGAAACCTATTTCAGCCATGTCCAGCGATTTCACAGCGAAAGGAACGCCACCCAGTGACTGCACCCGTTTCCGCCTCAGCCTCCGCCAGCGCCTTGTTCACGCCGTTCAGGCTGCGCGATCTCACTCTGCCCAACCGTGTGGTCGTCTCGCCTATGTGTCAGTACAGCGCGCGCGATGGCAATGCCAGCGACTGGCATCTCATCCATCTGGGTCAATACGCCGTCAGTGGAGCTGGGCTGCTGATTATCGAAGCCACCGGCGTTGAGCCGGCCGGCCGCATCACCGCTGACTGCTTGGGCCTGTGGAACGATGAGAACGAGGCCGCGCTGGCGCGTGTGCTACGTAGCGTGCGACCTTATGCCACGATGCCGATCGGCATCCAGTTGGGCCATGCGGGCCGCAAGGCCTCGGTGCGCCGTCCGGGGCAGGGGCGCGGAAATCTGCCGCGCAGCGAAGGCGGGTGGCAGACCTGCGGTCCCACCGATATACCGTTCGGCCCTGAATGGGAGGCGCCGCGGGCGTTGGATCGCGGCGGTATGCGACGTGTCGTGCGCGCTTTTGCTGACGCTACGCATCGTGCCGATCGCCTGGGCCTCGACCTGCTGGAAATCCACGCCGCCCACGGCTATCTGTTGAGTTCTTTCCTTTCTCCTCTGGGCAACGCCCGTACTGATGCCTACGGCGGTAGCCGCGAAAATCGTATGCGCTTCCCGCTGGAAGTCTTTGACGCTGTGCGCCAGGCCTGGCCCGCGCACAAGCCTCTGGGCGTGCGCTTCAATGGTACCGATTGGCTGGAGGGCGGCCTGACCGGCGACGATGCCGTGGCTTTTGCCGTCGAACTCAAGGCTCGTGGCTGCGACTATATGGATTTATCGTCCGGTGGCAGTGCGCGGGCGCAGATTCCATTGGGGCCCGGGTACCAAGTGCCATACGCTGCCCAAGTCAAGCGCGAAGCCGACGTGCCTACTATGTGCGTTGGACTTATCCGCGACTTCGATCACGCGGAATCCATCGTTGCCAACGGAGAGGCCGATCTCGTGGCGCTGGGCCGAGGCATGTTATACAACCCGCGTTGGGCTTGGCACGCCGCTGAAGCCCTGGGTGCGAAAGCAGATGTCCCACACCAGTATCTACGCGGGGCTACCCGCGATGGTGTGCCGTCGCAAGATACCATCCTGCCTCGCTAGGCCGACATGGCGTGCTTCAGCTCAGGCCCAGCTCGGCACGGCGGACGAACAGCAGGTCGTCCGCATCGCGGCGTGATTTGCTGACATCCGCGGTGAGCCGTGACGCATCCTGAGCGGGATGGGTGAAATAGAAGTCGAACAGCACATCTCGACGCTGGATACGCCAACGGCCGTCACGCCGCGTCACGTGATCCAGATAGCGGCCAATGGACTGATTATCCACTGCCATATCGCTCGATACTCCAGCAGCGATGCGTTGATGCGCCGTGAAGTAGCTCTCTACCAACGCACTGTCATCGTCAATGAACTCCACCGTCACATTGCTGATCAGGTGAATGGAGCGCTCGATGGTGGCATGGCGTTTTTCTAATGATGCAATGAAACCGTCGACGTTTCCTTTGTAGCTGCCGTGGTTGTCATAGGCGTCTACATGGTAGGCCGCTCGGACCTGTGCCCAGTCTTTGCGGTCTACGCCGCGCGCGTAGCGGTACAGGTTCTGTTCGATGTCGTATACGTCGTCTTGGCGGGATCGTGGCGGCATAGTCTTCGGCGCTTTAGTCGAGATGATCTACGGATTGATATTTTGCTTCTCGATCAGCTTACCCCAGCGCTTTGTTTGATGCGCAAAAAAAAGCTGAATCTTTTCAGCATGCCGCTGTTGAGTTGCGGTGGTCGGCTTACCCGGAGTTCGGGTCCATGTTGGGCCTAACGGCCTGTCATTCCTCGGGCTCGAACGCGCCGGTTTCCACCATCAGTTTTTGATATTCCTTCGCTTGTTGCACGGCGCCGGTGCCCAGGCGCAAAGTCCATGCAGAGGCGAGCCATTGCACAATTGCCATGGCGCCCACCATGGAATCGAAAAATGCGTCCGACTCTTTGCCGACTAACAGGTGCTGGTCTGTCACGCGTGCCAAAGCGTTCAGCGGCGCGTCGACGATTCCCAATGTCCAGGCACCGGCCGCTGCTGCCCGCCGGGTCGCGCCCACCGTTTCCCGACTGCACGGGCTGAAGGATGCGGCAATGACCATGTCTTGCTGATCCAGACCGAGCAAATCCAAACCGAAAGCCCCGCCTCGATCGTCCGCCAGAATCGCGCCGGGGCAAGTGATTCTAAGCAGATAGTGAAGCCAGGTCATGACCGGTGTGCACGACCTGCGGCCGATGAGTGCGATTCGACGCGCTTTGGCCATGCGTTCGATAGCTTCCTGAATCACTTCCGCATTGTTCGCCGTATAACAGAACTGGACATTCTGGAGTTCCGTGCGCAGCATGGTTTGCGGTCGCGCCAAAGCGTTGAATGTGACGAGTCGTTCGGCGAACATCGACTCGGTCGGCCCGTCGCGCAACATCTGCGCAAACCCTTCCCGCAGGCCTTTCCAGCCGTCGTAGCCCAACTCTTGAGCTAAACGAATGAATGACGCGCTCGAATGCCCTGACAGCGTGGACAACTCATTCAATGGGCGGGTCGCTACTTCGGCCGGATTCGCAAGAACCCAAGTAGCGGTTCGCCGCAGGGTGCGAGACAGGTTCTCGTACTGATCACGCAGTTGCTCCTGGACGGGTATTGCCTGCTTTTTCATGGTTCCCACTGCCACTTATCTCCACGCCGACACCGCGAGTTAACCGGCGCCGAAATCTAAAAATGGAGTGTTTACTCCAAAAGTTCATATTTCGGAGCATTCAATTTACCATCGTTGCTGTTTAGAACACAGATGAACGTGAGACGAGGAAGCTGCTGCATGATTTCACTTGTTGGGTACACAGATAAATTCTCGGCGCGCCCCGGAGAAACGATCAGCGTCAAGGTATCGAGCGATCTGCAGTCTCCGTATCACGCCGACCTCGTGCGTATACGAAGCGCCGACCCGAATCCCGAAGGTCCGGGCGTGATCGTCGAGGAGGTGCCGGCTTCGTTTGCGGGCACTTACGCGTCCGTCAGCAAGCAAATCCATGCGGGTTCGTATGGCGTTGTCGTGCCAACCGGCCTGCACCTGGAGGGCCAATGGACAATCTGTCTCAGGGTGCAGCCGTGGTTGTTGAACGACCAATACCAAACGGTGCTCAGCATCCAGGCAGACCAGTTGCTGTCCGTCGTGATACAGCGCGGTGGCGTCCGGCTGCAGGTCGGGGAATCGTGCTGCGAGATTTCTGCACCACTGCATGCACGGCAGTGGTACGAGCTGCGCTTGATCTGCGATCAGGGACGGATCCAACTGAGGCAGACGCCCTTATCTGCGTCCGGGCTCGGTCAGTCGTCCAGCATCGCGTCGCTGCAATTGCAACGCCAGTTGGGATTCGCCACTCAGGTGGTATTCGCTGCAGCGCCGCGCAACCAGGAAGGCACGTTTCATCAACATTTCAACGGACGCGTCGAGCATCCGTTCTGGCTTGAGGGCGCACACGATGCCGCTGAGCCGTTGATGCCGCATACCTATCTGTATCCCACCCTGCTGGCGTGGTGGGACTTCAGCCAGGATATCGAGTCACTGCGCATATCCGATCGAGGGCCGCTCAAGCTTCACGGCGAGATGGTGAATCTTCCGACCCGGGCCGTGCGGGGCCCGTTCTGGACCGGCCAAAGCATGAGCTGGAGGCAGTCACCCGAGGAATACGCCGCGGTTCATTTCCATGAGGATGATCTGTATGACTGCGATTGGGCCACGGACTTTGAGTTCGCGGTGCCGCATGATCTTCGTAGCGGTGTGTACGGCATACGCTTGAGAGAGCATTTGAACGATCCTTCTGGCGAAGAAGACATCATTCCGGTCTTTGTCTCTCCCGGGGCGGCAGATTCCCGCGCCAGGGTGGCGTTGGTGATGTCTACGTATACCTACCAAATCTACGCAAACTACGACAGAAAGAACTACGACGACTCCTTAAAAGCGCGCATTGCGCAGTGGGGAACCTATCCGCATCACCCGGCCGAAAACAAACAGTTTGGCCTGTCTTGCTACAACCTGCATGCCGACGGCAGCGGGGTCACTTTCTCTACCGCCAGGCGCCCGATCCTGACCATGCGTCCGGCCTATATCGCTTATACCGATCTGCGCGGATCCGGATTGCGCCATTTTGCGGCCGATATGCACATCGTCGCCTGGTTGGAAGCAAAAGGGATCGAGTTCGACATTCTGACGGACCACGAACTCGAGAAAGAAGGGGTGGGCGCCCTGCAACCGTATCAGGCCGTCTTGACCGGCACGCACCCCGAATACCAATCCAAAGCCACATTGGATGCGTTTCGCGACTATATCAATGGCGGCGGCCGCCTGGCCTACCTGGGTGGCAACGGATTCTATTGGCGGGTTGCCGTCAGTGACACCGTGCCCGACACGCTCGAGGTGCGTCGCGCCGAAACCGGCGTTCGTTCGTGGATAGCGCAGCCCGGCGAGTATTACCACGCATTCGACGGCAGTTATGGCGGGTTGTGGCGCAACAACGGACGCGCGCCGCAGCAACTGGTTGGCATCGGTTTCAGCGCCCAAGGCAAATTCGAGGGCTCCTATTACAAGCGATTGGATGCTTCTTATGAGCCGCAGTTCGCCTGGATGTTTCGAGGTATCCCCGACGAAACGCTGGGCGATTTTGGTTATTCAGGGGGTGGGGCGGCCGGCTTTGAGTTGGACCGTGCCGATCCCTTATTGGGTACACCGCCGCAGGCAACGGTTCTTTGTCGCTCTGAAGGGCACTCATCCACCTTTGGCGCCACGCTGGAAGAATTGATTGCGCCGCCTGCCTACAAAGAAGGCGACAAGGCGGCATCGTTGGTCCGCGCGGAAATCGTCTATTTCGAGAACGACCAAGGTGGTGCGGTGTTCTCGGTCGGCTCTATTACGTTCTGCGGCAGCTTGCCGTGGAACAACTTCGACAATTCCATTTCAACCCTGCTGGGCAATGTGGTCGGCCACTTCTTGTCGCGCTGACATTGACCCGGTTCGTGTCCCTGACCCGCAATAGAGTAGAACATGTACGACGCAAAAAAATATCCGGCATCGCAGGCGCTATACGCCGATGCGAAACAGTACCTTCCCGGCGGCAATACGCGCACCACGGTATTCGAGAAACCTTTTCCTTTGTACGCATCACATGGCAAGGGATGCTATGTCTGGGATGTGGACGGCAACAGGCGCATCGATTGCATCAATAACTACACATCCATGATTCACGGGCACGCGCACCCCGGCGTCCATCAAGCGGTGCTGCGCCAGATGGAAAGCGGCACCTGCTTTGGCATGCCAACCGAATCCGAAATTCTGCTGGCCAAAGAATTGGTGCGACGACTGGATTCTGTGGAGACCGTGCGCTTTACGAACTCGGGAACCGAAGCGGTGATGATGGCCATCAAGGCGGCCCGTGCGTACACCGGACGTCCCAAGATCGCGAAAGTGGAGGGCGCCTACCACGGCAGCTACGATCCCGCGGAGATCAGCCTGGATCCTGGCCCGAAACAGTGGGGGGACGACACGCCCAACTCGGTTCCTTACGCCAAAGGAACGCCTGCAAGCGTCGTCGGTGACGTCATCGTGCTGCCGTTCAATGACCCCGAGAAGGCCAGAGAAATCATTTCTCGGCATGGCAAAGACCTGGCCGCGATCTTGATCGACCCATTGCCGAATCGGGCGGGGCTGATTCCCGCCTCGGATGCGTTTCTTCAAGCCGTACGTGCCGCCGCAGATGCGGCGGGCGCGCTCGTCATCTTCGACGAAGTAATCTCTTTTCGCCTCAGCCACGGCGGGGCGCAGGCGCTGTTTTCCATTTCCCCGGATCTGACCACGTTGGGGAAAGTCATCGGCGGCGGTTTCCCGGTGGGTGCGGTGGGCGGCAGACGCGATGTCATGGCGGTGTTCGATCCGTCGTCAGGAAAACCTGCCTTGCCTCATGGTGGCACTTTCTCTGCCAACCCCGTTACGATGCGAGCAGGGCTTGCCGCTCTGGAGCTCCTGGACGAGAAAGCCTTTGCACATCTTGGACAGATTGGCGATCACATCAGAAAGGCTGCCAACGAGTCGTTGACGCGCCATGGTGTGCCGGGAATCGTGGTGGGGATGGGGTCGCTGCTCAAGATTCATTTCACTGATCGCGTACCTACTGACTACCGTGCGGTTTATCCCAATCCCGTCGAAGCTTCGAAGCTGAGGCTGTTCAATAAAACGCTGCTCGGCAATGGCATCCTGCCCTCGGGCTACGGTTTGATGGCGCTCTCGACACCGATGACGATGGACGATGTTCATCAGATCAACGACGCTATAGACGTCGCGATTCAGGCCGTCAAGAATCAGGGACTCTCTCATGCGTGACCGTCTGATCAAGGAAATAGATGGATTGTCCGATATCGCGAGCGCCTTGTTCGAGGCGATTGCCGAGGCCTCGCGCGAAGGCGCGGGCATAAGCCGCCCCGCGTTCTGCAAAGAAGAGACGCAGGCCGGTGAACTGATCAAGAAATTCGCCGAATCCGAAGGCCTGCAGTGCGGTGTAGACGGCGGCGGTAATTTCCAATATGACCTGGAGGGCAAAGACAGGCAGTCCATGACCGTCATGGCATCCCATCTGGACTCTGTGCCGATGGGTGGCAATTACGATGGCCTGGCGGGTGTGATTGCGGGCACTCTGGTGCAAGCGGCCTGCCGGCGCGCCGGTATCGTGCCTCCGCGTCGTCTCAGAACGCTGGGGTTTCGTGGTGAAGAAAGCCCCTGGTTCGGAACCGCCTACCTGGGCAGCAAGTTGGCCTTGGGCAAGCTTAGCCAACAAGACCTCGACGGGCTGACGCATATTCGAACGAAGCAATCGCTTGCCAGCCATTTGAAAACACTAGGCGTTCAGGCCGACGAAGCGGTCATCAGGGAAAAGCGGCTGCTTCACGAAGACATTCACTCTTATCTGGAACTGCACATCGAGCAGGGGCCTGTGCTTGAAGACCTGGGCGTCCCGATCGGTCTGGCAACCGCGATACGGGGCAACATCCGCCATCCGTTTTCTCGCTGCGTCGGCGTCTATGGTCATTCATCCACCAGCCCC
>Ga0182745_1001885_pt1 | contig 19398 bp, 18 predicted proteins | sample eDN3rd30CKraftBY_FD_128523 | JGI IMG/M metagenome (GOLD analysis project Ga0182745, IMG submission 128523) | Enriched backyard soil microbial communities from Emeryville, California, USA - eDNA 3rd pass 30_C Kraft BY (version 2) (version 2) | ecosystem: Environmental > Terrestrial > Soil >...
ATTCGTGATTTATTTTCCATCATGAGCAAGCAATTTCAGCAAGACACAGTCAATATCGCCATGAGTCATATTCATGTAGCCGGTGGAAGCTCTTCTGATTCAGAGCGGCCAATCGAAGTAGGCGGGGCTTATACAGTTGCTGCAACAAGCATGCCGGAAGCTGCCCAATATGTAGCGCTGGGTCATTTGCATCGACCGCAAAATATGAAGCGTGCAAGTACGTTGACAAGATATTCTGGTTCTCCGCTTGCATATAGTTTTTCGGAAATCGGCTATACCAAATCGGTTACAATTCTTGATGCTGAACCAAATCAACCGGTTGTCATGAAAGAAATTCCGTTATCATCCGGAAAGCCGTTAGTGAAATGGAAGGCGACCGATGGAATTAGTCAAGTTCATCAATGGCTAGATGAAGGAAGAGATTCAACCGCTTGGATTGATTTAGAAATCCACTTAACAAGCACATTATCTATTGAAGAAATCCATCGATTACGCAAATGGCATCCAGGTTTTATCCATATTCGTCCTGTTTTCCAAGCAGAACAGGAAGTAGCAGCAACAAGACAAGCAAATCTGCCGATTGATCAATTGTTTACACAGTTTTATGAAAAACAAACAGGTGGAGCCAAACCTGAAGATGAGCTTATTAAACTGTTTTTGGAACTGGTCAATCAGGATGAGGTGCAAGAGGAAGGTGATGAAGCATGAAGCCTATTTCATTAAGTGTTGCTGGTCTGCATAGTTTTCGTGAAAAGCAGACCATTCAATTTGATTCTCTTTGCGATGGAGGGATTTTCGGAATTTTTGGTCCAACCGGAAGCGGAAAATCATCCATTTTAGATGCCATGACACTTGCTTTATATGGAAAAGTGGAGCGGGCGATGAACAATACACATGGCATCCTTAATCATGCGGAAGATCAGCTATCGGTTTCCTTCACCTTTGAACTTGAAAATGCTTCAGCAAAGAAAAGGTATATCGTTGAACGTGTGTTTAAACGAACAGATGATATTAGAGTGAAAACAGCTATATGCCGATTAATTGAAGAGGATGAAGAACATATTGTTCTGGCTGACAAGGCGGTGGATGTAAATGAAAAAATCTATGGATTGCTCGGGCTGACAATTGATGATTTTACTCGTGCCGTTGTGTTGCCGCAAGGAAAATTTGCTGAATTTTTATCTTTAAAAGGGGCAGAAAGAAGGCAAATGCTTCAGCGTTTATTCCATCTAGAGCAATATGGTGATCAATTGCTGAAAAAGTTAAAAAAGCGCTTAGCTTCAACCCGTATTGAACGAAATGAACTGGAGGCAGAAAAAACAGGTTTAGGTGATGCGTCAGTCGAGGCAGTTGAAGAAGCAAAAAATCATGTGAACGAAGCAAAAATTTTGTTAGAAAAGCGTCAAAAAGAGTTAGAAAGTGTCACAAAAGACTTTGAGCAAAAACAAACTCTTTGGAATTTGCAGTTGGAAAAGGCTGAAATTGAAAAAGAAATGATGTCTGTAAAAAAAGCAGAAGAACAAATTGCCGCTTTAGAAAAACAATTGAAGTCTGCAGAGGAAGCAGAGGCTTTAAGACCGTATGCCGAAGCCCTTCAGGCTAGGAAAAAGGAAAAAAATGAAGAAGAAATCAACTTGATTACTGCTAAAAAAAGCTATGAAAAAATGAAAGAAAAGTACGAAACAACAAGTCGGGAGTACGAGGGAATTCGGGCGGAAAAAGCGGAACAGGAACCGTTGCTTGTAACAAAGCGTGAGAAGCTATTACAGTTGCAAAAGGTTGAAGAGGAGCTTGAACAGGAGCGAAAGCTGCTTCAAGAAGCAGAAAAAGAGTACGTTAACCTCCAAAAACAGCGGGAACATCATCAGTCATTATTAGTAAAGACTCAACAGTTAGTAGAAAAAGCTGTTAATAAACAACAAGTATTAAAAGATGAGCTGCAAAACAATGTGGTGACGACAAAGGATCGTGATCAAGCACTTGGTGCGATAGATGCGAAACAACATGTACTTAGAAGTAAGCAGCAATATGTTGAAACAGCTGAATTACTAAATAGAAAAACAAAAGCTATTCAGACCGAAAAGGAAAAAGAAGGTTTAACAACCGAGCAATTACAAAGAAATAAACAACAGTTAATAACACATTTTCGTGAGGTAAATAAGCTTTATTATTATGTAGCTGAGCGGGAAAATGAATATAAGCAGACAGTTTCAATCGCTAAAAATAGAGTGGAAAAAGCGGTTAAGGAAGAAGAAAAGGCGAAAAGCAAAAAACTTGCATATGAATTAGTTAAGAATTTAAAAGAAGGTGAGCCTTGTCCGGTTTGTGGGTCTTGTCAACATCCTAGTCCTGTTCATGCTGAACCAGATCATGACAAGCTGGAAAGTTTGTCAGAATCAATGAAGCAACAGCTTGAACAGCTGCAAATGTTAGGGCATGAGCCACAATCTCTAAAGGTGAAGGCGGAAGGTTTATCAGAGCAGCTTGTTTCAGAATTTGAATTTTTGCAAGCAGTGAAACAAACAGAAGATATTCAAGTAAACGAAATACTCCAAAATGCTCAGGATGTATCAATTGAACAAATGTCTCACCTTCTTCAAACTGAATTCAAACGACTAATCCAGGATTATTTACAAGTAAGAGATGCTATAGAGAAACTGGTAAAACAGTACCGCGAATGCCAGAAGGAGGAAATAAGAAGGAAAGACAGTATCTCCTCAGCGGTTTTGGATGCTAAAGAGTGGGAAGATAAGGTGAATTCATACAAGGAAAGCTATGAACAAAGCTTGTCTTATTATAATGAGAAATTCGCAGTGATCCCTTTTGAAGAGGTTGAAAAGAGACAACAAGAAATTTCGGAAAAAGATGCTGCCAATGAACTCCTAACAGAAAGAATTCAAAAAAGTTTCTCTTTTATTGAAGAACAACAAGCATTAGTGAAAGAACAAGAACAGGTGAATCAACAACTAACAGAGCAGCAAATTGCATTAAATGCAACGTTGCAAAATCGTCGTTCATCCGTCAAGAATAAGGAAGAAAGGCTAAATGGAATAACAATTGAGATGACCATTGCTGCACAAATCCAGGAAACTGAATCACAAATTAAGAATTTGATAGAGAAAGAAAATAACCTATATGAATTATGGCAAAAAGAGTCAAACGAGCTTCATACACTGCAAAGTGAACAAACAGCACATGAAAAATCATTAAACCAAGCAGCCAGACAAGTTGAAGAGTCTGAGAAAGCCTGGGAACAAGCCAAACATAACACAGACTTTTTAACGATTGAAGAAACACTAGCTTCTCTATTATCTTCTGATGAGAGACAACAAATGAAACTGAAAATAGAAGCTTTTAAGGATAAAATGAAACAACTTAACACAGACTTAAACCGAATCAAAGAGAAATTAGAAGGAAAAGCGGTCACACCAGAGCAATGGGATCATATCCAAATGATAAGACATGAGATGAAGCTGCAAACAGACGAAGCTGTTGCAAATAAAGGAGCAGCAATAAATGCATTAGAAGTGCTGCTTGATAAACATGAACGCTTTACTGCTATTGAAAATAAGCAAAAAGAACTTGATGACATGCTGCAAAAACTTGAAAAGCTTCAATCCGTATTTAAAGGAAATAGCTTTGTAGAGTATGTGGCAGAAGAACAACTGCAGCAAGTCAGTCGAGATGCTTCTGAACGTTTATCTCTGTTAACACGTGGCCGCTATGCAATCGAAGTGGATTCTCAAGGTGGCTTCATCATGAGAGATGACGCAAATGGCGGAGTCAGACGCCCTGTTTCAACACTGTCCGGTGGGGAAACCTTCCTCACATCTTTAGCTCTTGCGTTATCATTATCAACTCAAATTCAATTAAGGGGAGAATACCCGCTTCAATTTTTCTTCTTGGATGAAGGATTTGGTACACTTGATGTTGAGTTACTTGATACCGTGATTTCAGCACTGGAAAAGCTTCAAGCACAAAACCTGTCAGTTGGAGTAATAAGTCATGTCCAGGAATTAAGGGCCAGATTACCAAGAAAACTAATTGTCGAACCGGCCGAACCTTCCGGAAAAGGAACTTCTGTTTATGTAGAATCTCTCTAATGCTAAAAGGATTGAAAAAGATATGGGGAAGAAAAGGGAAATCGGTACATGTGAATTATGTGAAAGAGAAGAGGTTGAAACAACCATTCACCATTTAACACCTAAAGAAATGGGTGGAACCTTTTTACCGACAGCCAAGCTCTGCATAGCCTGCCATAAACAAATTCATGCACTCTATACGAACGAGGAATTAGCAGCGAGGCTTTCAACAATCCAAGAGTTAAAACAAGATGAAAAACTCAAAAGCTTCATTAAATGGATTCGTAAGCAACCATCAACAAAGTTGGTTCAAACGAGAAAATCAAATGAACGGAAACAAAAAAGGCGTTAAAAATGGTCAAGCATACTGCATGGCCATTTTTTACTGTTTTAAATCTTGATAAAAGGAAGATGCTATAACAACATCCTCCTCTTTTAACATTCTGTTTAATTATTAGCAACCATGTTTTGATCAGCTACATCAGGATCAATTAAATTAGTAGCACTTATTCCATTATTAATAATATGGAAATCACCTGTGCTTCCCCCGCCAGACCCTGAGGCAGACTTTGACTGACTTTTTGGAGCAAGATAGAACGTGTCACCAAAATTAACTACTCCTCCACCTACATGATTAATCTTAATCGGACCGACAATTGCTGGCATATAAAACACCCTTTATAGTTTACTACTACATTACAATATGCTGGGTATATTAAATATGTTCTGACTACACTGAAACATCTACCGGGCCTTTTTTATCCGTTTTCACCCTTTAATTGTCGGATATGTTTCACTCTGGCTTCAGCTATAATATCTTTTGTAGATCCAATGTGAAAAACAGCAGAACTTGAAAGAGCTGCAATATTAACAAAAGAAACATTGATCGTTGGGTTTTCATGGAAAAAATTCGTTGTTATCGCTTCATAGATAATCGGTTGAGGAATTTCTTCCTGAAAGGCTTGAAACATAGAGGTATCTCCTTCATAGTCGAAAAACCTTTCCTCCTCACGCTGTACGGCCAGGACATTTGTTGTAGGCTTTATCTGAAAAGAATCACCAATCTGAAAAACAGAACTTAGCCCGACAGAATTTACATAAGCGGATGAAACATTTGACTGCCGATTAATCATTGTGGAGCCAACGGTACAAGCGGACCGATAATTAGAGATTCAGGAGGCGTATCAAAGACAGATGATAGCGAAATGGTTTGTGTATCTCCAATAAGGAAAACCGATGAACTCGCTACCCCGACGATACGGATATTTCCAACCTCTATATTCCGATTTACAACTGTAAAATTCATAAGAAAAGTCACTCCTTTATCCCATTCTTAACGGGCAATAAGACTCCGACTTCAAGGTTCGAGAGAAACCTAGAAGATAAGTGGAAGATAACTGCCCGTAATAAAGATCCGACGAATGATTGACGTCCGAGTCAGGCGAAGCCACAGGATGTGGCGTTTTGGGCGTGATAAGTTTCGCTAACCACCAGTGGGGCTGAAGAAAAACCCCACTGATGGTAGTCTCACTTTACTGAACAGAATCTTTAGGCAAGTGCTGTAAAAAATGATTTATGGAATTCTCAACATCCTTTTTCACTAAAGCGAAAATTTCCTGTTTCTTTGTTTCAAGAGAGTCCTGATTCGTTAATGGCTGGAGATTTAAGTAATATTGAATTCGACTATCAATTTGTTTTCGAATATCTGCGATAATATGCTGACGATGAGGTTCATCAAGCTTTAAATCATATTGTTTCTCTGCATGATGAATATATTGGACACAATCATGACTTAAAAAATGATGAATATCATGTGAGCATTTTTTTAACAATTGATCACGAAGCTGTTGTTGGCCTCCATTTACATTCATTCCGTTTTGTTGAACCTCAAAGTTATCGATTTGATCAGGATCGGTTGGATTTAGTCCAATATTTAACACACCATCAAGTTGTTCTACTTTTAATTGATCAAATTTATATTCAATTCTTTCAATATTGGTGACAGGTTGATTTTTTAATTTTTCAATGTCAGTGCGAAGACCTGTTATTTGTTTGGTAAGTTGTTGAATCATTTTGTCTTGCTGCTGAACATAATGATGCATTTGCTGTAAATAATTCATCATATCGTTATAGTTCAAAGTCATTCACCCACCTTTGTTTCTCGCTCAACAGTTGTTACACATAGTGTATGCACACAATGAAAAATGGGTGAATGCCTAGAACATTTATGATGCGGTAGTAGGCGAGGTTAATGGAACAACAAGACCATCTGTGGAAGGTGATTGAACACCTGTTGGCGTTGCTGTTTCAATTTGAGGTGCCGGTTGATAAAAGCCGCCGGTATTATACAAATTTGATAAAGGCTTAATCATGCCTGCACTCCCTATCTGCAATACCGAAGAGTTACTAACTGCATCTACTCGGAGGTAATTAATACAAATAGATTGATTAATATAAAAATTCATCATTACACTTCCTTTTGTGTTGAAGGCTATGATATGGGTTAAAAGTTCCCGGTGATTGGCTGGTCAACAACATCATTATCGTACGTATTAGTTACTGAGTTTTGATTGTATATGTTCAATCCATCACCTGTATTAAATGAACCTGCACCTGCAAATGTTTTAACCTCACTATGAGGAGAAATGGTAATAACATCTCCAACATGCACGATGCTGCTTGTTCCTACACTATTTACCTTAAAAGCTCCTACAATAGCTGGCATTTTTAACATCCTTTGGCATGAAAATGAAAAACAAGAGAAAACATTTGTGACAATTACCTAGTTTTAGAATATGAAGCATGTGGAAATGGTGTGAACAATGGGGAGAAAAATAAGTGTTGAAGAGATCGTTATTGATCATGATAAATTGGAAGGGAAACATGGGACTTTATTTGTTAAACATTTCGTGAACTCCCTTTTAATGTTTCTTTGTTAAGTCCTTTTATTTCTTGTAAAAGCAATAAGTCTAACTCTTGACTGCATTGAATCGTTTTAGTTGAATTAATTCCATAATGTAGAGCTGTTTTGATTAATTGCTGTCTCTTACGTTCAATTTCATTCACTGGCATATATGGTATTCTCCATTTCGCTAATTTCTATGAGTATTGGACAAGAATATTATACAATGTTTACATGATGAAAAGCATATATTTGATAAAATTTCCTAAAATTATACAAAAATTTACAAAAGGAAATCCTCTTCTTTATAGCGAATATAGAACATAACTAGATCTGAACATAAAAGGAAAAAGGAAAGGTAAAACTAAAAAGCTTTGTTATAGCACGAACAAATGAGGGAGGAAAAACAGTGAAATTTGTGACAGCTATTATACATAATGAGCCGTTTGTTGGTTTATTACATGAAGAAAAAATAATCGACATACATAAAGCGGAACAGGTAATCTTTGAAATGAATTCTTTTCCAAAAACATTAGTCGAATGTGTTGCATTAGGTGATAAATTTATTCAAAATGTTAAGCAAATCGTCGATAAGTTGAAGGATGCAGACAGAGTGGAAAGCTATGTATTTGCGATATCTGATGTGACTATTTTAGCGCCCATACCGAGGCCGGCAAAAAACATATTCTGTGTAGGAAAGAATTATCGGGAGCATGCGATTGAAATGGGAACGGAAGAAGATATCCCAAAGCATGTAATGCTTTTTTCAAAAGCACCGACAACCGTCATCGGTCATGAACAAGAAATTGATCCACATTCCCATATCACAACTGAATTGGATTACGAGGGTGAATTAGCGATTGTAATAGGCAAAAAGGGAAAGCGTATTGGCGAGGCTGAAGCAATGGACTATGTATTTGGCTATACGATTGTTAATGATATTACAGCGCGAAATTTACAGACACAGCATAAGCAATTTCTATTGGGCAAAAGCTTAGACACATCTTGTCCAATTGGTCCGTACTTAATTCATAAATCTGCGATCTCAGACCCATATGATCTTACCATAAAAACAAAAGTGAATGATGAAATAAGACAAGATGGCCATACAAAGGATATGATTTTTTCAATTGAGCATATCATTTCAACAATTTCACAGGGAACAACATTAGAACCGGGAGATATCATCGCAACAGGAACTCCTGCTGGTGTAGGAAAAGGATTTAAGCCGCCTAAATTCCTACAACCGGGTGATGTGATAGAAATTGAGATTGGGGGAATCGGAACATTACGAAATAAGGTGTCAAGGTAAGGAAATGGAAGGAGTCTGTCTTTGGATTTGACTTCTTTTTTACTTTAAGGTCCTAATATTCACAGGAAGTTCATTCTTTTCATGTTAATTTTTTAATATTTGCAGTAAATCATGCTAAAATAGGGTTGTCTGTGATCAGTTTAAGGAGGAAAAAATATGACACATGCACACATAACAACCTGGGTTGTGGCGATTATTTTATTCTTTGTCGCACACTCGCTGTATAAGTCTGGAAAAGAAAAGCCGTCTAAAATTGTACATATGGTTCTAAGATTATTTTACATTTTAATTATTGTGACAGGTGGTTTGCTTGTATCAGCTATTTATAAGATAGATGGCGAATACATTGCGAAAATGATCTTGGGTGTGTGGACCATTGGAGCAATGGAAATGGTATTAGTCCGCTTGAAAAAAGGGAAGCCAACAAGAGTATTTTGGATTCAATTTGTGATTGTTGTGATCCTTACGATTTTATTAGGTATGCGTCTACCTTTAGGAATCTGGAGCTTTTCGTAAAACAAAAAATGCCTTCTCTTAAGAGTAGGCATTTTTTTGTTCACAGGTAAGATAGTATAGAACTTCGTAATTAGTTTTAGTGTCTAGCTCCGAAGCACAGGACGTGCAAGTGCAGTCGTGGAGATTGACGTCGCGTAGTTAGACTGCCAGCGCCTATCGCCGTACAAACATCAGATCATCTCCCTACGATAAGTCAACATCGGTTTGCTTCGCTTATCGTGTTTCCTAAATCTTTAGTCGACGCTCCTCCAGTTTGTACGGCGATGACCAAGGCTCTTGCGCATTTCTAATAAAATTTACTGCAAACCAATCTTCTCTCTCCAAGGCTTGTTGTCATTTCCAGCCGGTCTGAGGAGTGAACCCCTCTTTCAAAATGATGTTGAATTCCGAGTATGCATTCTTCATTGTCCAGCTGATAAAAAGATACTCCTTTTTTATGAACGCGATTTTCAAGAAATAATAATTGGTTATATGAATAAATACAGTCATAAGGTGAGAAGCCAAGTGAATTAATTTGCTTTATTAACCGGACAAATGTCTCATCTTGTAGTTCCTTCAGCATTTCATCCAGTGCAACCGGTAGTTTTTTTCGTACGCGAACAGTATCACCATCATTGACTGAATAAGTCCCCGTATTTGTTTTAATCTTCCCCAAACCTATCCATACCCCGGTTTTCCACCCTGTAGATTGCAAAATTTCTATATGCGAATTGTGAATCTCATCTAATAAAAGAAGCTCATCATTCATATCATCATAAATGACGTACTGATCATTCGCTACTTCGATCAGTCCGGTTAAATACGAACGTTTTTGGTTTAATAGCAGATCTGTCCGTTTTAATGGAAACATGATATTTACCTCCAAATCATTCTGACACGAGTATTGTAGTAGATTTTGTGTTGTTACTCGTTTTAGACAAAAGTGAGTAAGTTTATGCATGGATATTTTGATTAGGACAATTCAACATTGTTATGTCATGGGCATAGACTAGGTACACCTGTTGGAGTAATTGGCGTGAGAATATATAACATGGATTGTAAATAGATGAGGGAGATGATAGGTAAATGTGTGGAATCACTGGGTGGGTAAACTTTAAGGGACATATAAGCACGGAAAGAGAAACCATTAAGAAGATGGCAGAAACTTTATCTAAAAGGGGACCAGACGATACAAATATTTGGGGAGAAAACCATGTGCTGTTCGGCCATAAGCGTTTAGTCGTTGTTGATCCGGCTGGTGGTATCCAGCCAATGACAAGAACAAAGAATGACCACACTTATACCATTTGCTATAATGGGGAGCTTTATAATACAGAAGATATTCGGAGAGAACTTCTTGCAAAGGGGTACACATTTAAGGGACATTCCGATACAGAGGTGCTCCTCCAATCATATATAGAATGGGAAGAAGAATGTGTCCACCGATTAAATGGGATTTTTGCTTTTGCAGTTTGGGATACATCAAAGGAAAAACTTTTTATTGGAAGAGATCGCTTAGGGGTAAAACCTTTATTTTATAAGGAAGAGAATGGCTCACTTCTTTTTGGCTCAGAGCTTAAAGCGATTCTGGCACATCCATCGGTTTCGGCGAAATTAGATAGAACAGGTTTATCCGAAATATTTGGTGTCGGACCGGCTCGTACACCTGGTGTTGGTGTATTTAAAGGCATTGATGAGCTCCGTCCGGCTCATGCATTAGTATATACGAAAAACGGCTTGAAAAAATGGCGCTATTGGGATGTTGAAAGCAAACCACATGAAGGTTCTGTAGAAGATACATCAGAAAAGGTACGCTCTTTATTTACGGATGCAGTAACAAGACAACTGGTCTCAGATGTTCCACTTTGTACATTCCTTTCAGGCGGGGTAGATTCCAGTGCCATTACAGCAATTGCTGCCGAACATTACAGAAAAGAAGGGAAGGGGCAGCTTCATACGTATTCAATCGATTACGAGGATAATGAGAAATTTTTTAAGGCAAATGAGTTTCAGCCGAACTCGGATGGCCCATGGATTCAAAAAATGAGTGACGAATTCAATACTGTTCACCATCGCTGTGTAATTACTCAACAAGAGTTAGTGGACCATCTCATTGAAGCTACATCTGTACGTGACCTTCCGGGTATGGCTGATGTTGATTCATCATTGCTTTGGTTTTGCCGTGAAATAAAAAATGACTTTGTTGTAGGTCTATCAGGTGAATGTGCAGATGAAATTTTTGGGGGATATCCATGGTTTCACCGTCCTGAAGATTTAGCCAGCTCCGGCTTTCCCTGGATGCGTTCAACAGATGAAAGAATGTCATTATTAAAACCTGAATGGCAAAATAAATTACAATTACATGAATATGTTCAGGCTCGACATCAGGAAACGTTGAAAGAAACACCATTGCTTGAAGGTGAATCAGAAATTGAAACAAAAAGACGACAACTCTTTTATTTAAATATACATTGGTTTATGACAAATTTATTGGATCGAAAAGATCGAATGAGTATGGGGGCAAGCTTGGAGGTTCGTGTTCCATTTGCTGATCATCGTCTTGTTGAATATGTATGGAATATTCCTTGGGACATGAAAATGTATGGTGACCGTGAAAAAGGCATTCTTCGAAAAGCATTAGAAGGAATTTTGCCAAATGAGGTCCTCTATCGGAAGAAAAGTCCTTATCCAAAAACACATAACCCTGAGTATACGAGATTAGTGAAAAATTGGCTGCTATCCCTTGTGGATGGGAAGGATTCCATATTGCATGAACTTCTCAACAAGCAAAAGCTCAACGATATAATTGAAACAGAGGGGAAGGCATTCCAGGTTCCATGGTTCGGCCAATTAATGTCAGGTCCACAGCTTCTAGCCCATTTGGCGCAAATCCATGTCTGGTTTGACAACTATTCAATTGATATTGATGAAAGATAAGAGATTACGAGAAAAATAGATGAAAAAAGGTCAGACCCTTGGATCACACATAAAGTGTGAGATCGAGGGTCTGGCCTTTATTACTGGGTAGAAGTATTGAAATTGCTTACGACACAATGGCTTCTTGAGCAAATCGTTTTCCCTGCCATGCCTTTGATTTCCAGCGGTAATACATAATGATTCCTCTTACCCATTCGTCAGTTATAAAGGCAATCCATACTCCGATAAGACCAAGGTCAAAATGAATGCCCAGCACATAGGCGATTGGAACACTAACACCCCACATCGAGAGAATTCCTATATAGGTAGGGAATCGAATATCTCCCGCTGCTCTTAAAGATCCGATAATAATCATATTAAAGGCTCTTCCAGGTTCAAGTAAGATGGTGAGCAATATTAAAGTCCCGCCAATTTCCAAAATTCTTTCATTTGATGTAAAGATGCCAAGCAATTGATCTGAGAATAAAGTAAAGACGATCGCCATCAGCGTGGAAATGACGATCCCATAATGCAGGCTCTGTAAGCATCTTTTGTATGCACGATCGTATTCATTTGCTCCCACCATATAGCCGATTAAAATTTGTGTCCCCTGACTTACAGCTGAACTGAATAATAAAATGAGCATCATAAGATTTTGGGCATATACTTTTGTTGTTAATGCCTCTGTTCCAATCATGGTGATGAAGAAGGTAATCACCATTTGTGATGTATTATATGACAATTGTTCACCGGCAGTCGGGATACCGATATGAAGGAGCTTTTTAATATGATGTGCCGGCAACTTGAACAAGTCTTTTAGATTGAGAGTAAAGTGAACACGTTGCTTTAAAATATAAAGGATAACGAGTAACCCAATAAAACGGGATACAACTGTTGAGATTGCAACACCTTGAACACCTAACACTGGAATACCAAATGGTCCAAAAATAAATAAATAGTTTCCGATCACGTTAATCAAATTCATCCCGATCGTCAGGTACATAGAATCCTTCGTATATCCATGGCTTTTAAGAATGGCACCAGCAGTCATAATTAAAGCTTGAAGAAAAGAAAATCCTCCAACAACCTGTAAATAAAAAGTTGCTTCAGGCATTAGCTCTTGTGGTAAATTCATCAATTGCAGAATATCCTCACTTGCAATGACGATCACAACACTAATGAGGATACTAAATAAAAGATTTGCAGAGAGAGAAACAGATGATATCTCTTTCGCATTTTTGTACTGATTTCCACCTATATATTGAGCAACAAGAATGGTTGTTCCTGTCGCAATAAACCCAAACATCACGATTAAGAGAAATAAGATTTGATTGGAAACACCGACAGCTGCTACAGAATTATCAGAATATTGACTGAGCATCAATGTATCAGCATTCCCCATTAACATATGAAGCATGATTTCAATAAAGATGGGCCAGGTTAATGCAAATAATGTCATTTTACGATCTTGTCTTAAAGTAGACATTTTCATCTACCTCCTTTACTACATGTCGATAATACTTAATAAGTTTACATAGATTGCAGTATAATAGAAAGAGAAGATTACGATATAATTTGGAGAAATACGACTTAGAGGATGATGCAGCTTGTCACATATACAGTTTCAGGTACCGGCTTTTCCGACCTTGATTAAAGGGGGATATGCTGTTTTTGAAAAGGGTAAAAAACATTTTCATCGTACATTTACGGTGCTTGACTTGATTTATGTAAAATCAGGGGAATTATATCTAACAGAAGATCGTATTCCTTACTCAATTGGCAAGGGCCAATATATTATTTTACTTCCAGGGTTTGAACATTTCGGTCATAAAGGCTGTCAGGTGAAATCTGAATATTATTGGTTTCATTTTATGATTCCTACAAACTATGAAATTGTAGAAGAGGGGATTACAAATTGGGCTGATATTCATGAATCAGAAGGAGACTATGAACACCCTCCTTCTTACAGACTGTCTATTCCTTGTTATGGGGAAATAGAGAATACAAGCTTTGTAGAATCCATTTTTCACCAAATATTACATGTTGATCATCAAACACCTGATTATCAATTAAGGCAGCAATTGTTTTTTCAGGAGTTTCTTTTACACCTCCAAAAGGAAGCATGCAAAATCCCTTCTGCTGCCGAAAAGGTAGTAGAAGAAGTGGTAGCTTATATTCAAGCACATTACAGAGATGAGGTGAAAATGGAGGATCTTGCAAATGCTATCCATTTTCACCCGGATTATATTACTCGTTGTATGCAAAAAATTGTTGGTGAGACGCCAAATCATTATTTAAATAGATATCGGATGAACCAAGCAAAAAGATTGTTAGCCACTACAGATCAAAAGATCGCTAATATCTCAAATGAAGTGGGGATTTTGGATTCCACTTACTTTTCAAAACTATTTAAGAAAATGGAGGGTCTCACACCAATTGAATATCGAAAGGTCATACTAAGGAGATAACAAGACAGTTATTTCTTAATAAGCAAAAGGGCAAAGTCATAGCCATCAAGTGTGACAGAAAGCTGATCGGAATGTGCAGCAAATTCTTTTGAGAGCCAGAGGTCAAAAATCGTACGGTCTTTAAGTTGTAACGGAAGCAAAATCGTTTGTTTTTCAGGATGATTATTAATGACAACAATGACAAGTTGTGTGGAATTTTCTCTTTGATAACAAATGGAATTTTGGTTGATATCATAAGATAAGAGCTGGAATTCCCCGTCATTTCCGAGGACAGGATATTGCTTACGAAGGTGAATCAATCTTTTCATGAATGTTAGCATGTTCTGATCCTGTCTTGAAGTATCCCATTCCATACACTTTCTGCATCCGGGATCCTGATCTCCGGTTATGCCGATTTCATCTCCATAGTAAATCGAAGGAGAACCATAGAAACTAAACTGAAAAACGGATAACAGCTTAACTTTTTTCTTATTCATCTTTGCAAGATTTACGATTCTTGGTGTATCATGGCTTCCTACCATATTAAATAATGTATGATAAACAGGTTTTGGATATTGGTGTAAATAGTGTTGTAATGACTTAGTAAATTGCTCAGCATTTATCACATTATATGCGAAAAATTGGTGAAGAAGTTGTGCGAAAGGGTAATTCATCACAGCATCAAATTGATCCCCGTCAAGCCATGGCATCGCATCGTGCCATACTTCTCCAACTAGATACACATCAGGGTGGTCACGTTTTATCACCTGACGAAAATCTTTCCAAAATTGATGGTCAATCTCATTCGCCACATCCAATCTCCATCCATCGATGTGACATTCTCTAATCCAAAATTGCCCAACATCAAATAAAAGTTTGCGAACCTCAGGATGTTGAGTGTTCAACTTCGGCATTGATTTTTCGAAGGAAAAGGTTTCATACTGTATGTCACCAGTTGATGAAAAGCTTATATGAAACCAATCCTTATATTGTGAAGCTTCTCCATGTTGCAACACATCTTGAAACGGAGGGAAGTCCTGCCCGCAATGATTAAAAACCGCATCAAGCATGACTCGAATTCCTCTTGCGTGGCACTCCTTAACAACATCTTTCATTTCTTGTATGCTTCCAAATTGCGGATCTATTTCAAAATAATTCACTGTGTCATATTTATGATTTGAATGGGCCCGAAAGAGCGGGGTAAAGTAAATTCCGTTGATTCCCAAGTCTACTAAATAATCCAGATGTTGGAGGACACCTTGTAAATCCCCTCCAAAAATAGAGTCTGAGGCAGGTTCTATGCTGTTCCATGCTAATGTTCCTGCAGGATCATTTGATGAATCTCCATTTGCAAATCGATCTGGAAAGATTTGATACCAGACCGTATTTTTTACCCATTCAGGTGCTTTAAAGGCATCTGCACGATGATAATATGGTAAGCAAAAATAGGCAGAAAAATCTTCATGAACATGATCGGTAAATCCCTTTTCAGTGAAAAAGAGCTCCGACTCGTCGCTTTTTAAATGAAAGGCATACCTAAGACGCTTTTGTGGTGGGAAAACAGTAACGGACCAGTAATCAAATAATCCATCTGTACCACTATGCAACATTTGTAATGATGTAGACTTCCAATGCCCCTGATCAAATTCAAATGGATCTCCATAAAGAAGATTGACGGAGTTAACATCTTGATGCTTTGTTCGAAGTTGAATTTGAAAAGACCCATCACAAGTTGGATAAGCAAATTGATCTCCCGGACGATGATAAATAGCTTCTCTCAGCATGATGTCTCCTTTATCTTAAATGAATTTGTATTAATAAGCTTTTTCCAATTATAAACAGGAGATACAAGGGAAATGTATTTATTTTATATCTTGACCATAATTTCTAATTATTGTTCGAGATATAAATTAAATACAAAAAGGAGGTATAACTATTCTACTGACATGTTCCTATTATGTTGTTTTTAAGTATCCTTCATTTTGAATGTCAATGTGGAATTGAATATTCATTTTCATATTTGGATAGTATACCGATCTCCAATTTTTTAATTCTTTTCGAGTCAGTTTGTTGCGGTAAAACTGGCCTATACCTAAAATATCGGCTTCACTCTTTTGTATTTTGGTAAACATATTATTAAATCTGTCGGTTAAGAGTTTGTTCAATTCCTTCTTAATTAATTTCGAAGAGGCGTTTCCTCTTGTTTCAAGGATGACGACTTTTAAATTGATACGGCTTTGCAATATAGGCTGCTTATCAATTAATTCGCTTTTATGGCGCATAGAATTGCCAATGATCATAACACTTGCATGATTCAAAACTTCAATGTTACCATTGGTACTTTCTCCGTCAAAAGAATTAAATAGCAGGGTTTCATCAGCACTGATTTGTTCTACCATCTTTCCATTCTTTATTACAGCTGAACCAGATTGTTCAACTGCTGTCATTTTGCCAGTAACAATTAGAGGTATCGCAACATCACGTGTATAAGAATGGATACTACGGTATACCTCCCATATCCTTGTAAGAGCGATATCAGGATTCCATCCTGCATTTTTTTCAAAAAAATCGAACATCGCAGTTCCATGAATTTCCTTTAAGTCTGACAGTTTTGAAAAAAACTCATCTATATCCTGATTGCATATTGCCACTAATGCTTTTGGTGATACTTCTCGCGAGCGCATAAAGCCGGCGATAATATCTTTCACCCCTTCTTCAGCAGTTTTCCGATCAATCAATATTAGTTTTACATGAAGTAAGTCTACACTGCTCTCTAAATTTCTGCTTATTGTATCTACCGCTTTTGTAATTGTTTCTCCTGTTCCGGATATAATTTTGATATTTGTTGTATCTTTTTCATGCTCAGGAATCTCTAAGAAAACCCTGTATTGTTCGTCAATCAAAGATACGCCCAGGACAACAGGGAGCACTCGATGATTGATATCCCTATTATCCCAGCAGCCGCTTAGAGGGAGAATTATCAAAAAAAGACAAAAAACGATAGTCACTTTCGACATTAAATTATATGGTTTCATTTTTACCCTTCCTCTTAATACGAGATCCAAAGAAATAGATGGATAAGGGAACTGCTATTAAGATATAAAATCGTAAAAAAGTATTCCACCAAAATAGCTTTTCAATATCCTCCCATCCCGGAATCAAGAAACATAAAAAATACACTACTACTGAAAGTGTGATCACCTGGTTAACTGGTTTGATCAATGGAATGTAATGACTTAATATCCGGAGTGTTTTCCATGTCACGAGAGATAGGTAAAGCATAATAAAAGATAGTAAACTTAACAAAAAAAACATGGTGACCCTATCAAACATCAACCAATTAATATTTATGGCGTCTACCACAACAACATAAGGGAGGAATGTTGTTGCCGAAGTGGCCTGCCCAAATGTAAGAATGGGTATATAAACAGAAAATATAAAAAAAGGAATCAGGATTGCAGCTGCCCATAAAATCGATTTTCTACTGTAAGAGAAATAGGGTTGAATAAAGCCCAGAAACAGAAACCCTCCAGAGAAGGCAAAAAAACTTTCTAAGTAGGGACGTTTTGTAATGAATCGAAAATCAGTATCAAAAGGGATGGCATATCTCCAATCAACATTTTGAAAAGATGTAAAGAAGATAAATAAAATGATCGGAAGAAATAGGATGGATAAGAGAAGCCCTGTACGAAAAATGACTTCAACTCCATTTGAAGCAATATAAGTTGAGATAGATAGTAATAATAACATGATGGCCCATAAGGGAGTGTTAGATAAAAAGACGATTGTAATAATTTCTGCGTAAGCACGTACGGTTATTAATAAAATCATCATGAAATAAATGAAAATAGGAATAAGAAATAAAAGAGCTATACCTTTTCCAATCTCTGTATAGATCGTAATAATATCTTTTTTCGGAAAGAAACTTAGTCCCTTTAAATAAACAAATAAAAAAGTAAAATGAATGATTATTCCTAATAGAATTGGAAGCCAGTGACCCTGCTCTGTACTTGAAATAATATTTCCCGGATACATAAAGAAAATGAGTCCCAAATGGCTTAAAATATACAATATCATGACATGTACACTTTTATTCATTGTTGCTTTCAGTCCCTTTCATGTTTATGTCTAGATAAGACCTACCATAGGTGTTGATACTCGCTAAGTAAGCCCCAATTAAAACAAGACCTGCTACAATGCCTAATAAGCCGAAAATGGATGCAAGAAACACAATCGCATATTTAAATAATCTGATGGAAACAGAGTTTTGAAAACCGACAATTGTTGAATTGGCAATGGTAGTGGCTGCAAGAATAATGATCAGTAGATTGCTGACCAATTTAGCTTCAACAACAGCCTGTCCTAGGATAATCCCTCCAACCATTGTAATCGTAGGTCCAATGGATTTGGGGAGCCTGACACTAGCTTCCAAAATTAATTCAAGAATAACAAGCATGAGAATAATTTCGATTAATGCAGGATATGGAACTCCTTCACGGCTTTGGGCAACAGACAAGGCAAGTTGTATCTGTAAAATTTCAGGATTAACTGCAACGAGTGCTACATACAAACCAGGACTGATCAGCGTTACCAAAAGACCTATAACTCTTACGAATCGAATGGAAATCATTATGGGTAGAGGGAAATTTCGATCATTTTCAAGAATGAACATATCCCACAGATGACTAGGAAGAATAAGTGCAAAAGGGAATTGATCCACAAAAAGAATAACTCTTCCTTTTTTCAGAAATTGAGCGGCATAAAGAGGTAACTCAGTTGTATTAAATTTCGAAACTGCGTCCCAGCTTCGAAAACCCATCATATAGGATAATTTTTGTAAATCATCAATCTCCATATTGATATTTTTTTCAATATGTTCCATAAGGTTGTCTAGTAATTTAGTATCAGCTTTACCGTCTATATAAAACAAGGAAAGTTTTTTTTTCACATTGTGCCCTGTTGAGTATGTTTTTAAGTGAAGTTCATTCGAGTTCACTTGTTTTCGGACAATACCGATATTTATATCAATATTCTCTGTAAAAGAATTTAATGGACCTTGAATTACATTTTCATTTGAAGGGGACTCAATGGAACGATCTAGTATTTTAGATACAGGATCCACAATGATAAATCGACTGGTATTTTCGATAATAATAACTAGTTTGCCTGTATATATGGATGAAATAGCTTCCTTAGCATCACCTTCAATTAGTTTGCCTATTGCACACCATAAATCATCAGAAG
>Ga0182745_1001886_pt1 | contig 19395 bp, 14 predicted proteins | sample eDN3rd30CKraftBY_FD_128523 | JGI IMG/M metagenome (GOLD analysis project Ga0182745, IMG submission 128523) | Enriched backyard soil microbial communities from Emeryville, California, USA - eDNA 3rd pass 30_C Kraft BY (version 2) (version 2) | ecosystem: Environmental > Terrestrial > Soil >...
CGAGGGCCCATTCCCCACGATCGGGTCGTGGATTCACTATGGGCTCGGCTCCTTGAACGATAATTTACCGAGCTTCGTGGTTCTGGGAACGCCACTGGCGGACTGCTGCGGGGGCATGAGTGGGCACGGCGGCAGTTACCTCGGGCCGGAGCACGATGGCGTTCACCTCGAGACCAACCCGGCCGAGCCCCTTCCCTTTGCCTCGCCCGGGTCGGATGTCTACCGCGAGGAACAAGCCGAGGAATTTGGCCTGCTGGGCCGCCTGAATGGGATCTCGGCCGTCCAGTATCCGGACGACCTCGCCCTGCGTGCCCGAATCCGCTCTTACGAGTTGGCGGCGCGGATGCAACTGGCGGTCCCCGAGGTGATCCGATTCGATGGAGAGCGGCCGGAGACCCAGGCGCTCTACGGCATGGATCAGGACGCGTCCCGCGCGTTCGGGCAACAGTGCCTGACCGCGCGCAGGCTCGTCGAGCGCGGCGTGCGATTCGTCCAGATCTTCCACGGCTCGAACGGCGGAGCAGGCGCGTGGGATGCCCACTCCAACCTACGGAACGGGCATACCCAACTCTGCGGACAGGTGGATCGGCCGATCGCCGGTCTCCTCAAGGACCTGAAGCGGCGAGGGCTCCTCGACGAGACGCTGGTGGTCTGGGCCAGTGAGTTTGGCCGCACCCCGGGCGCGGAGGGGGCCGACGGGCGTGACCATCATCCCTTCGGCTTCTCCGTCTGGATGGCGGGGGGTGGCATCAAGGGAGGAGTGGTCCATGGGGCGACCGACGAGTTGGGATTCCATGCCACCGAACACCGGCACTACGTGACCGACATCCACGCCACTGTCTTGCACCAGCTTGGTCTCGACCCCCGAAAGCTGGAAGTCCCAGGCCAGAAGCGCCTTGAAATCGACCTCGGTAAACCGATCCGGGAAATCCTCGCCTGACCGCCCCCTTGAACCCGTGGCTCGCCACCAAAGGCCGAGCCCAGTCCGGGACGACAGCGCAGGATCCGGTTCGCTCTAACCCACTATCCGTCAAAGGATATCGCGCGGCGAAGCGTTCAGGGCCTGGACCGCTTCGGCATAACGGGCACCGCAGGTAATGCCTCGGTAAAGGGCCAACGCTTCCTTGACGCGCTGGGCCGCGTCGAGCGTCCCTTTCTGGTACGGCTCGTCTCGGACCAGGGCCATGAGCTTGCCCAGCCAGTCGATCGCTTGCTCCCACTCTCCTGAAACATCAACAAACGTATCAGGAACGTATCCGATGGTATGACGTGGTCCATTATCGTAGTAATAAACACGTCGGGGAGACTTGACGGGACGATTGTCCAGGAGCGGGCTCGCGTATCGGAGAGCGATCTGGCTGAGCTGAGAGGCCACCACGTGATCGTCGTGGTGGTCGCGTCCCCAGAGCATGAACGCGACGTCGGGCTGAACGTCGGCGACCACCTCGGCCACGGCACGCTTGGTTTCCAGCGTCACGTCGAAGCAATGCGACTTGAAATCGAGGGTGCGGAACTCGACACCATGCTCCTGGCAGAGGGCGGTGGTCCCTTCCACAAGCTTGTGCCCGCGCCCCTTCACGGGCGCCCAGTTCGTGTAATCACCAATCATCGCCAGGATGACGACTCGGTAATGCTTCTTGATCGCCTGTAGCATGATACCGGGAATGCCAAAGACGCAGTCGTCGTAGTGGGCACCCATCGCCAGTAGGGTCGGCATGTCAATCCTCGAGCCGTTGAAGCTGGATCAATCCCGCGCGGGTGTCGCCGACATTACCGTCCCTCAACGCCCCGGGAAAGGGGCCTGTGCCGTCGGTACATCCCTCATCGGGGATCGACTCGAGTCAACGCGGGGTTGGCCTGCTCGGTCTGAAACCGTTCCATGAAGCCGATCACCGTCCGCTGATATCGCTCTGGATCGTTCTCGAGCAGATTCGAATGGCTCGCCGCTTCAAAAAAGAGGAGTTGCCCATGCTGGCGCACCTGCGCATGGAGGGCCCTGGCCTCGTCTGGTCGAGCGGCCCGATCCAGCCTCCCAGCGAGAATCAAGACCGGCACGTCGGCCGGAACCGAGCGGATCGCTCGGACAGGGGCAATGTTGTTAAACTCGGGGAGGAGCCAGTGGGCGGTGATGAGAAGGCCCTGGTATGCCACCCAATCAAGGACTGGCGGGAGCGCGTTCTCCGTACGATTACGCACGGCACGCCGAAGGGTCTCAAACGGGGATTCGAGAATATAGCCGCTCACCCGATTTCCAAGCTCACCCGAAGCGAACAGCGCGGCCGCCGCTCCCATCGAAGTCCCCATCACAACCAAAGGACGTCCGGGACGTCGCCTCTGGAGTTCGTCCACCGCCGCCACGACATCGTGACGAGCGCTGAGCCCAATATCGTTGAACTCCCCGGTCGAGTCGCCGTGGGCTCGCAGGGTGACGAGGAAGACGGAATACCCCCTCCGCGCGAAAACCTCTGCGCGGCTCAGAAAATGAGTCCTTGCCGCGCCGATGCCATGAACCAAAAGCACCGACGGAGCGTCCGGCTCCCCCTCGGAGTACCAGGCCCCCAGCTCCTCTCCATCCTGAGTCGAAAGTCGCAACGACTCGAATCTCGCCCAATCCAGACTGGGCGCCGTCTCCTCGAACGGCGGATAGAGCCGGTGGGTTAATCGGTACACGACGAAGCCCGACACGAGCAGCCAGGAACAGAGCACAACGAGGAAGCAAACTCCGCCCACTCCCAGGTAAACGAGGATCAGCTTCCGCGTCCCCCGCATCTTTCCCTGACTCGTCAGAGGCTGCGTCATAAGCCAGATTCTCCCGAATCCGGCCAAGAGCCTCCCTGGCCGGCAATCGGTCTACCCATGGCGAGGTCCCACGGTTTCAAGAAAGCCAAGGCGAAGAGACCCGAATTCAAGAAGCGACGCTGGCACGATTGAACGACACCGGCGCCTTCCTCCTGTCCCCGATTGCACCCGCTACTTCGACGTCCGAGAAGCTTGGCGTTCCTTGACCGAAGCAAGAATCCCCTGCGCCACGAGCCACTCCTCGCAGCGTTTGGGCCAGGTGGCCGCCGGGTTGGGACTGGGACGAATCCCAAACCCGTGTCCCCCCTTGGCGTACAGGTGCATCTCGGTGGGAACACCTGCTTGCTTCAATTTAAGGTAAAGCTGAACACTATTTTCCGCGTTGACACGATCATCAGTCGCGTGAGCGAGGAACATCGGTGGAGTCTTGGAGGTGACGCGAATCTCAGTGGCGAACTCCCCGGTGTCGGCCTTGATGACGCCTCCCGGGTAGATCAAGACCGCGAAATCAGGGCGGCAAGAAACCTCATCGACCGCGTCGATCGCCTCGTAGGCGCGTTGATCGGCATTGGTCGAGGCCCAGGCGCCCAGATGCCCTCCGGCCGAGAAACCGAGGACGCCCACCTTGGAGGGATCAACGCCCCACTCCTTGGCGTGGGTTCGTACCAGGCTCAGAGTGCGCTGGGCGTCCATGAGCGCCTGGATGGGGGGTTGGCTGTCGGGAGTCCCCTCCCGGCGCGGGACTCGATATTTGAGTACGGCCGCCGTCACGCCAATACCGCTAAGCCAGCGCCCGACCTGTTCTCCTTCATGGTCCCAGGCGAGGTTTCGATATCCACCGCCAGGACAAACGACAATGGCCACCCCCTGGCGTTTGGAGACTTCCGGCTGATAAACGGTGATGGTGGGGTGAGTCACGTTGGTCAGGCTGGTGACCGTTTTCGTTTCCCCCTTCGTTTTCGCCTGTTCGGGGCCAATCGTTCCCACTTCGCCCGGCGGTTTCGCGGGCCAGACATCCAGACGTCGCGTCTCCTCGGCATGAAGTCCCGCCGCGAGCGTCAAGCCCGCCATTCCAAGTAAAAGCGCCAACCCTGTCACGTATCCTCTCATCAAGCCCTTCCTTTTCGTTCGAGAGATCCACGGTTCGCGTACCCGACACACATCATTCTTTCAATTCCAAAATTCAAAATTCTCATCACTTGATCACTTCTTCGTTTTTGAGCTTGTCTCTCTCGTTTCGGCGGCCTGCTCTCCCTGTTCGGCCCGCCACGTCTTGAGCTCCTGGCGCAGGCGGTCGAGCTCGGGCTTGAGTGCGGGATCGTTGATTCGGTTGGTCAGCTCATACGGATCGTTCAAGGTGTCGTAGAGTTCCTCGGCCGGATGATGCTCGATGGTCTTGATGAGTGAGGCCGTCTGGGGATCGGACTGGGCTTTCGCAACCCAACTGTCCCAGACTTCTTTATGGCTATCGGGAATGCCCGGCACGGTGGTGAAGTGGGTGCTCCAGGTGACCTCGGGTTCCAGGTTCAAAACGTACTTGTAGCGCGCGTTGCGCACGCCGCGCTGGGGGAACAGGTTGATCGTCCCGTCGCCGGTGTGCGAGGCGAAGATCCAGTCGCGAAAGGTTTGGGACTGACCGAGCAAGACCGGCTTGAAGCTTCGGCCATCGAGCCCTTCAGGGGGCTTCCCTCCCGCGAGTTCGATAAACGTTGGGACCACATCGATCAACGAGATCATCGCGTCGGTGACCACCCCTGGCGCGACTCGCCCGGGCCAGCGAACCAGGAACGGGACGAGCAAGCCGGTGTCGTAAACCGTCCACTTGCAATGCGGCCACTCCGCCCCTTGATCGGAGGTATAGACGAAGAGCGTATTTTCCTCATATCCATGGGTTTTCAAGGAGGCAAGCACTTCACCGACGCGCTGGTCCACCGAGGTAATGTCTTGATAGTAATTAGCCAGCGCGGTGCGTGTCTTGGGCGTATCGACCAGGATCGGTGAAAGAGGGATCCGGGCGGGGTCATAGGTTTGGTTGGCCTCCCAAACAACATGGGGGCCGTTATCTCCCAGGACCAGGCAGAGGGGCTGATCGGGATGCTCGCGCGCATGGCGTGCGAGAAACGCATCGACGGCCTTCGTGTCGAGTCCCTCCGCGCGGTATCGACGCTTTCTCGCGGGGTTTCGTGGAAGCGTGGCGGGCAACGCCTCGAAATCGAAAACGCCGGGAGGACGCACGTCGGCCTTGTTCGCCAGCACCACACGATAACCGAGCTTCCGGAGAAAAGCGGGAAGCGACTTCAGTCCCGGCTTGCTATCGGTATGGTTCCCCATGGTGCCGTTGCGGGCGGGATACAAGCTCGTGTAAATCGAGGCGCGTGAGGGGGAGCACGTCGGTGAGGCCGCGAAGACCCGCGTATACCGCGTTCCACTTTTCGCCAGAGCATCGAGATGAGGGGTCTGGATCACCTTATTGCCGTAACAGCCCACGAACTCCTGGCCGTGATCGTCGGCGAGATAAAGGACCAGGTGAGGAGGTCGTTCGATCTCTGCCGAGGAGGTGCGCCAGGAACCACAAACCAACAAGAACGCCAGAGTGAGCCCCGGGCTCAATCGCCTACCGATACCGATCATGTTCCCATCGCCTCCCTTATTACCCAAAGACCTGGACCCGCTTCCGCGATTGGGCATGGGAAGTCTTCAACTCCCGGCCTCTTTGATAGGCGGTTCTCGGCGGTTCTCGATCGTCGCCCATGTCGCAATCGCGGACATCCCCTCAAAAGTCATCTCTGGTAAGAGGGTGCCATGCCAGCCGTTGCTCGGCAACCCTTGGTTCGCCTATTGAGCGAGCCTTCTGCTTCAAAAAAGGGTGAAGGACTCCTCTTTCCAGATCAAGGGACAAACACTCCACCTGAGCCCCCCTTCGACGCGGAAGGTCGCACACCACGGCGAGGCTCCGCCGCGGCTCGATCGGTCGCGGGCCGCTGGCAAGAGAAGTTCGCTTGGCGACTGGTGCGCGAGGTTCTTGGACTTAAAAGCTTGCGAATCACCGTCTCGTGGCGTCTGCTTGGAACTGTGAGTTCATCGCTGCCCACCGCCCTCTTTCATCCCATTGAAGGTGTCAATGATGAATGGCTTGATGATGGACTGGCCCTTATTGATTCCCAGCATTCTGCGCCGAGCCGCCCGGTTATTCGCCGACCGAGCCATCGTGAGCCGTTTCGAGGATGAATCGCTGGTTGATTCCACCTACGGCCAACTTTACGAACGAGTGGCGCGGCTCATGAATGTCCTCCGCGAACTGGGCGTCAAGCCTGGCGACCGGGTTGCCACGTTCGCCTGGAATCATCGTCGGCACCTTGAACTTTACTTCGCGGTGCCGAGCCTCGGGGCGGTCCTTCACACGGTGAACGTGAGGCTACATCCAAACCAACTTCAATACATTTTCAATCACGCGAAAGACCGGGTCATCTTCGCGGACCGCTCTCTCGCGGCAATCCTCGCGACTCTGGCGCCGGGGCTCCCCAGCATCGAGCACTATGTTTTGATGGATGAGAAGGGAGCCGAACCAGCGGACCTACCCGAGCCCTGGTTGGATTACGAGGAGCTGATGAACGCGGCGAGCCCGGCCGAACATTTTCCCAGGCTGGAGGAAAACGCCGCGTCAGGGCTCTGTTATACCTCGGGGACAACCGGCGATCCCAAGGGGGTCTTATACAGCCATCGTTCCACGTACTTGCATGCGATGGCCGGCTGCATGGTCGACACCTCGGCGATCAGCGAGCGCGAGGTCATCTTGCCGGTCGTCCCCATGTTCCATGTCAATGCCTGGGGGCTTCCCTACTCTTGCACCATGGCCGGCGCTTCACAGATCCTGCCCGGTCCTCTCGTGCTCGATCGCCCCCTGGCCGAGTTGCTGGAACGGACCGGAGTGACCATGGCCGTGGGCATACCGCTGGTTTGGGCCCGGCTCCACGAGTATCTGAAAGGGCATCACCACGACCTTTCCCGGCTCCATACCCTGTTCGTGGGGGGCGCCGCGGCTCCTCGTACCTTGATCGAGGCGTTCGCCAACGACTTCGGCATCACCGTCATCCAGGGTTGGGGAATGACCGAGACCTCACCCGTTGGTACGTTTTCACGCCTTCAATCGAATAGGAAGAGTCAGCCCGAATCGGTCCGGCTCGATGCTCAGGTCAAGCAAGGAATCCCGCTTGTCGCCTTCGAAACCCGGATCGTGGACGAGGCGGATCAGGATTTACCTTGGGATGACGAGCACGTTGGAGAGTTGGTCGTGCGTGGTCCGTGGGTTGCCAAGGCCTATTACGAAAACGAAGCGGCATCGGCCTCCTTTACTCAAGATGGCTGGTTCCGTACTGGAGACATGGCCTCGATCGATCAACAGGGCCTGATTCATATCTCAGATCGCAAAAAGGATCTCATCAAACGAAAAGGTGAATGGATCTCAAGCCTCGACATGGAAAACGAGGCACTCACCCACCCCGAGGTACGCGAAGCCGCTGTCGTCGGACGGCCTGATCCAGCCTGCGACGAAGCCCCCGTTCTCTTCCTGGTCTCGCACGCCCCACTCCAGGCGACACTTCTAGCCAGTGAGGTACTCCAGATTCTGCGACGGAAATTCGCCCCCTGGCAACTTCCTCACCCCGAAGACATTCGGATTGTGGAATCCATACCCAAGACCAGCATCGGAAAACTCGACAAGAAGCGGATCCGTCAAGAATGGCTGAAATCGCCAGAATGAGCGTAAATCACCAGGCTACGCTCTCATCTTTTCAAAGTGATATTTCGTTAAACATGACAAGAGAAGATTCATCCTACTGGCCGCATGACTCACAAAGAATGACTCATAATAGGGTGTGCTCACACTGATCCAGAAGTCAGGTACTGCGCACCTCAATCGTTGGCACGGTATCTGCTTTCCTATTGAAATTTGTGTTGATCGCAAAATTCGATAGGCGAGGAGTCCCGAATAGTCATGGCCAAGTCCGCCAAGAAAGATGGAACTTCCCGGAGTGGGCCGGTGAGTCCAGGTCGTGCCTTCGATGAATCCGTCCGAGATCTGGTCCAAGTCTCACGGCTCCTCGGTGATGAGACACGACTTCGAATCCTCTTCTACCTGGTTCAAAACCAGGAACTCCACGTAACCGACCTATGCGAACGACTCGGGCAGAGCCAACCAGCGGTCAGCCACCACCTGGCTCTCTTGCGTGTTTCTGGTCTGATCGAGTCAAGACGTGAAGGGAAACACAATTTTTATAGCGTGAGAAGCGAAGCTTTTGGCGACCTCTTGCTCACGCTGTTCACTGCCGTGGGAGAACCACCAAAAAAACTAAAGCTCCAGGACTTCACCCTGAGCTACCAGGAACGAACCTCCCGATAGTCGGGAGTTCACTTACTCTCCAATGCCAGGGGCCGTTCTGGTTGAGCGGCCCTGGCCGTTTCGTTTCCGCCGAGCCCTTCTGCTCTCCTAACGTGTTTCCCACATCAGAAACAATCCATCCATGCATCAATAAGTCGTAGCCTCGGCCACGAGAGATCCGAGGTGGACAGGCTATGGCGTCAACTTAACCTTGGAGTTCGCAGCTCTCCAAGATAGCTTCCTCTTTCACAGCTTTACCCGAATCATTTTCGCACCAACCACCCAATTATCCCGGTTATTCAAAACCTTGCATTACAACTATTTTACCCATAGCGTTCACATCACATGGAACCCGTTAAGTTACGTCGTTTCCGCTGGTCGATGGCCAAGTGACTGCCAGCCGTTTTGAAAAAGGACCATTTGGGGCATTGATAGGAGGTTGAGCAAGGCATCCCGAATCTCGAAAGCTAGCAAGATGCGCAAGGTGACCAAACCGAAGACCCTCTCGGCCGCCATTGGGCAAAAAAGTGCGCAACGTTCTGTATTAGCGGCCCCGAACTGAAGAACAGTTCGACCCTCATGAATATGAGTGCCCGCAATTGACGATCCGAAAGCATGCCAAACGCAACCCGCACCGCTGGTTGGAATCACTCGCGAGTGGTTTGAGGCTGAATTGTTTCAGAAGATGAGGAATGGAGGCAGATCAAGTTGCATTCTTGGTTGTGGAAGGCCGACCTTCCGAGCAATCCATTTCCTACGATGGAATCAAAAAGCCGATGTGGTGGACCTCCACACCGGCTCTCCGTTCCAAAATCAGCTGAAATCGCATCAACCTCGTCTCAGATCGGGCCACATCCGCCATTACGACTTCTTATCGTTTTTCGAAATTAACCCGGCAGGTCGGACGAGTCAGACGTGGAATTACGTATAGCGCCTAGAAGCATTTTGGCACGACGCCGGCCCTCGGAGGACCCTCCCCCCTGGGCGCAAAAGTGCTTAAGCAAGCGTACGGCTTCCTCGAGGTAGAGTTTCAGCTCGATACTTTCGTGGCGTTCCCGACACCAGGCACGGAAAAGTTCATCATGCTCACCCGGATCCGTGAGCGGGTTAACGGAGACAGGCGCGCACGCTCCGTCGGTCGGAAACGATTCCCAGGCTAGATCAAATCGCTTATCCATTGGGCTGGCTCCTTCGCCAACAGGGCTGACATCAACGGCTCAATCTATTGGTTTAGACACGATTAGAGTTAAAAGGGGGATGAACGACCGAATCCCCTCGATTTGTCAGAATCGCGCGGACGGGTTGCAACGTCGCAAGCCCGAACAAATTCAACCACTACCGGATTACAACAACAGGATTCCTGAATAAGGGAATGGGTGTTTCAAAAAAAATAACGAAAATCAACGACTGCAAGCTGGTTGATTGAGTGCATGAGAGAGGTGAAAAATCCTAAATCAGGTCTCTCTGAACTCGTCAACTTACTATTGCGCTAGCATTCTCCTGAAGGTTCCCTAAAACTGTCAACAAAAAAAACGTCCACCATCAACTTTTCCGATTATTGCGATCGGGGCGATTTCTCCGCGAGGTTCGCCGGTTGAATTGGCGATCCTCCGGGTGTCCGATCGAGGCGCCAGACTCCGCATCCATTGGTTTAAGAAATCCATGGCTTGCCCGCCGTTCCCCTCCTCCTCCAAGATGGTGAGCGGCCCCTTCGCGTTGCTGATCGTTTAGCTCTTCGTGAATCGGACGGGGCGAACGGACCGGCACCCACTTGCTTCGCTCGGGACGTTTGTTACGTTAAACTTAGATCAAGTTCGACCTGAATTTAACCCCAACGATTCCGAGGCCCGGGACGCGGGGCATACCGATGGCCTCCACGTACTTTCAATCACCCATATTTCAAAAGTCTTTATTTCCCCCCCCCTCCACGAGTCATTCGCCCCGCGGGGGCTGAATCACGAGCATTCCACGCCAGACCTTCCCTCGCCCAAGGGTTGAACTCCTCACCTAAGAGACACCACACCGTCCAAGGAACTCTCCATGACTGAGCCGAAGGGTGGAACATCGCGTCGCGAATTTCTGAAAGACACTGGACGAGCGGCCGTCGCCACCTCGGCGTTGGCTGGCGTGGCCATACCAAGCGTCCACGCAGGCGAAAACAACACGATCAAGGTGGCCCTGGTCGGTTGTGGTGGGCGAGGCACGGGCGCGGCGGCCAATGCGCTTTCCGTCAAGAATGGTCCCATCAAGCTCGTGGCCATGGCGGACGTGTTCCAGGAAAAGCTCGACAGCTCTTACGACCAGCTCAAAAAAGACTTCCAGGAAAAGAAGAAAGAGGGCCCCAACCAGTTCGACGTGTCCGATGACCACAAGTTCATCGGGTTTGATGCGTACAAGAAGGCCATGGAGTGCCTCGACCCTGGCGACGTGGTCATCATGGCCACTCCCCCCGCCTTCCGCTGGGTGCAGTTTACCGAGGCGATCGCGCGAAACCTGAACGTGTTCATGGAAAAGCCGATCACCGTGGACGGGCCGACCACGCGCAAGATGCTTGCTCTGGGCGAAGAGTCCGTCAAGAAGAACCTCAAAGTCGGCGTCGGTCTGATGTGCCGTCACTGCTCCGCGCGGACCGAACTGTTCAAGCGGATCAAGGATGGTGAGATCGGCGACTTGCTCATGCTCCGCGCCTACCGCCAGACCGGCCCGGTCGGCTCCGCGTTCACCAAGGCCAAGCCCGACGACATCAGCGAGCTCATGTACCAGATCAAGCGGTTCCACAGCTTCCTCTGGGCCAGCGGCGGCTGCTATAGCGACTTTCTCATTCATAACATCGACGAATGTTGCTGGATGAAGGACGCCTGGCCCGTCAGCGCCAAGGGGTCGGGAGCCCGCGCCTACCGGGACGACTTCATCGATCAGAATTTCGACAATTATTCGGTCGAGTACACCTTCGCCGATGGGACGAAGCTCTTTCTTGAAGGACGGAACATTCCTGGATGCAACCAGGAGTTCGCCAGCTACGCTCACGGCTCGAAGGGGTCGGCGGTGATTTCGACCTCGAGCCACACTCCGGCCAAGTGCCGGATCTACAAGGGTCAAAAAGTAAGTAAAAAGGACCTGGTCTGGTCGTATCCTCAGCCGGAGCCGAGCCCTTACCAGCTCGAGTGGGATCACCTGATCGACGCGATCCGCAACGACAGGCCCTACAACGAGGTCAAGCGAGGCGCCGAGGCGAGCCTGGTGACCTCAATGGGACGCATGGCCTGCCACACCGGCCAGTTGGTCACTTTTGATGACATACTCAATTCCGAACATGAGTTCGCCCCTTCGGTTGACAGCCTGACCATGGATTCCCCCGCGCCGCTGCAACTCGCCTCGAACGGGAAATACCCTCTGCCCCAACCTGGTATTTTGCGTGACCGCGAGTTCTGAGCTTTCCCGCCTCGCGTCTCTCAGCTTCTCGTCTCGGACCAACGCCCTGGGGTTCTGCGTCGCGCAGCCCCCCAGGGCCGACTCCAAGAAAGCCCACCACTGGTTCCTTCGATTCCCAAGACGAATTCCTCCCGCCGCGGTCAATCCATCGCTTCCCCGGCCGTTTCCAGGCATGGTTCTTCCGCAATTGCTTCTGATCGCTCGACCGTTCCTCCCCTCTGCCTGAGCCTGAAACCTCAAATTCGATCCCACCACTTCGGGCGACCTGCAAACGCGCGGAGGATCCCGGTTTTTACTTGACGCGGGAATGGTCCCGCTCGTAAACTTCATCATTCACAATTTGGTACGCATCTTATCCAGAGTGGCTGAGGGACGGGCCCTGCGACGCCACAGCAACCGGTCGACCAATTGAAAAAAGGGTCGACGCTGGTGCTAACTCCTGCCCCAGCGTGTTTTGAGCCGAACGCGGCTCGACATGCCGATGGGACAGATAAGATAGTCCTCGGGCGGGCGCACCATCTCTATTAGGAGTGTGGCCTCCGCCTCGGCCTCCCTTATCCATCCCATCCCAAACTCTCTCCTTCGCTCTGGACACCGCGTACCGGAATGCCCGTTCGAGGATTTCGCATCGAAAGGGCCGTTTGTTCTCAACCCTCCACGACGGGTCTCGCCTTCGATCTTGCCGAGGCCCAAGAGTGAGGTTACAGGAGAATCGCCGGTGTCTGGAGAATTCGTTAGCGGTTTGAAGTGTCGGCTCTGCGGCAAGCGCTATCCCAAGGAAGCCTTGAACTTCTGCACCGAAGATTTCGGGCCGCTCGAAGTTGACTACAACTACGATGAGGTGGCGAAGGTCTTCAACCGGCAGGTCATCGAGTCTCGGCCTCGCACGATGTGGCGCTACCGCGAATTGCTCCCGGTCGATGGGGAGCCCACGGTGGGGCGCCACGTGGGAGGGACCCCGCTGATCAAGGCCGATCGCCTGGCCAAGGCTCTTGGCCTGAGCGAGCTCTACATCAAGAACGACGCGGTCAATCATCCCTCGCTCTCGTTCAAAGACCGGGTCGTGGCCGTGGCCCTGTCCAAGGCGGTCGAGCTCGGGTTCGAGACCGTCGGATGCGCCTCGACCGGCAACCTCGCCGGAAGTGTCGCGGCCAACGCGGCCGCCGCCGGCTTGAATGCTTATGTCCTGATCCCCGACAACCTCGAGCAGGGGAAGGTGCTTGGCGCCACGATTTACGGGGCCAAGGTCATCGCGATCCAGGGCAACTACGACCACGTCAACCGGCTCTGCTCGCAGATCGCCTTCCGGTTCGGCTGGGGCTTCGTCAACGTCAACCTTCGCCCGTTCTACGCGGAGGGGTCGAAGTCGATGGGCTTCGAGATCGCCGAAGACCTCGGCTGGCGCATTCCCGACAATGTCGTCGTCCCCATGGCGGGTGGAAGCCTCATCGGCAAGATCCACAAGGCCTTCAAGGAGCTTGAGCGGCTCGGCCTGGTCACTGGCCCTGTTAACACGCGGATGCATGGCGCTCAGCCCACCGGGTGTAACCCCATCTCCAACACGGTCAAGACCGATGCGCTGAAGGTCAGGCCGATCCGCCAGCCGAACACCATCGCCAAGAGCCTGGCCATTGGCGACCCGGCCGACGGGTACTTCGCCTCGCAGTTGATCCGCGACACGGGAGGCTGGAGCGAAGACGTGGACGACGAGGCCATTGTCGAGTGCATGCAGCTCCTGGCCGAAACCGAAGGGATCTGGGCCGAGACCGCCGGGGGCGTGACCGTCGCCGTCGCCCGCAAGCTGATCGAGCAAGGCAAGATCAACCGAGACGGGTCCACCGTCCTCTGCATTACCGGCAACGGTTTGAAAACCCAGGAAGCCCTGGTCGACAAGCTCGCCCGCCCGGTCGTGATCAAACCAAACCTCGCCGAGTTCGAAGCCCTGGTCGGGGCGGAGGCTCGCGACCTGGCCAGCTCGACCGCCTGAGCTCGTTGCCGGCGGCTGACGGTTCGATGCGGCATTGCAAATCCTCGAAGTCAGGGGGGAGCCGATTCGTGCCAGCTCGACTCGGCTCCCCCCTTGGTTAGAATGATTGGCGAAGGGACCACTGGCCCCGGAAACCAGCACGACACCAATCGCCCCCGGCCTCCTCGCCCGGGGCGACCGGGACGCTTTTACCCTTGTCGTCTTGTTCGTAACGTCGTTCGCTTCGCTTTCGTCACTTTGACACCAAAGCGCCTTTTGATCAGCATCTCCTCAGTCTGAAGGATCAAGGAACCATGGCCGTCGTCACGATTCCGACACCGTTGCGTCCCCACACGGATGGCCTCTCCCAGGTCGAGGCTCAGGGCGCGACAGTCGCCGAAGTCCTCAGTGACCTCGGCACGCGATACCCTGAATTTCAGAAGCGCATCTTCGACGCGAATGGCGCGCTTCAGCAATATGTCAATGTGTACGTCAACAGCGAAGACATTCGCTACCTCGATGACCTGGCTTCTCCGGTCGTCGACAAGGACGTGGTGGATATCATCCCGGCTGTCGCTGGGGGTTAATGAATTCCCAAACCGCCGCGGTGAAACCGTCCACCGTTGCCATCTCCACCAGCGGCCCCGACCACACGCGTCCTCCTCGGCCTTTGACTTGATGGTCTGGCCGAGGCGGCCGCTTCAACCTCTCTCTTCTTTTGGATCCGAGACGCAAAGACAGACCAGGCTCGCGCACCGCTCCTATCCCAAAACTCCTCGACATGAGCCGTCCTCCGCTTCCCTGGAAAGCGAAACGACGGTGGCCAGGAATCGCTCAATGTCTTCCGTCAACGCCGACCCGCTCGATCGTTACAGCCGACAGGTTCGCTTCCCCTCCCTGCGAGAAGCCGGCCAGCGCAAGCTGATGGAGAGCCGGGTCACGATCTGCGGCTGTGGAGCACTCGGCACCGTGCTGGCGAACCACCTGGTTCGCGCGGGGGTCGGACACGTACGGATCGTCGATCGCGACTTCATCGAGGTCCACAACCTTCAGCGCCAAATTCTGTTCGACGAGACCGATGTCTCCGACAACCTGCCCAAGGCCGAGGCGGCCGCCCGCAAGCTCCGGCTGATCAATAGCGCGATCGAAATCGAAGCGGTCGTCACCGATATCGACCATACGAACATCCTTGAACTTGTCGAAGATGCCGACCTGATTCTCGACGGCACCGACAACTTCGAGACCCGGTACCTGATCAACGACGCGGCGGTCAAACTGAACAAGCCCTGGATCTTCGGCGGGGTGATTGGCAGTGAAGGCCAGACCATGACAATCGTGCCGGGCAAGACCCCGTGCATTCGCTGCCTGATCGAAACCAGCCCGCCCCCCGGCATGACGCCCACCTGCGAGACCGCGGGCGTGCTCGGCCCCGCCGTCTCGGTGATCGCCTCCTTCGAAGCCGTCGAAGCCATCAAGCTCCTCAGTGGAGCTCACGACGCGCTTAATACCGAGCTGATCATGATCGACATCTGGGACTGGACCTTCCGCAGGCTGAAGGTTGCCGGGCTCAAAGGCAAGGTCGACTGCCCTTGCTGTTGTCAGCGCAAGTTCGACTGGCTCGACGGCTCGCTCGGCTCGCACACCACCACGCTCTGCGGGCGAAACGCCGTACAAATCGCCACTCGACGATCCGAGCCCTTGAACTTCCCCGAAATGGCCAGCCGGCTCGCTTCACTCGGCGACGTGCGCCACAACAACTTCATGCTCCGCTTCCAGACCGAGGGGCACGAGTTCACCGTCTTCCCGGACGGCCGAGCCATCATCAAGGGAACGAACGACATCGCCAAGGCCCGAACTCTCTACGCCCAATTCGTCGGTAGCTAACAAAACCAGCGCACGATTCCAAAACCATGATGATCCGCCTCCGCATTGCAAGGGCCCGAGCCCATCGGCTCGCCAGACGTCAAAGGTCAAGGCTAACCTATATGAATCTGTTTTGACCCTCTGCCTGACGAGCCGGAGGCCCCTCGCCACGATGCGATCGCCCAATCCGGAACTCGACCATGATCTATCTCGATAATGCCGCGACAAGCTTTCCCAAGCCCGAACCCGTCTACCAGGCTCTGGACCGGTTTGCCCGCCAGAGCCTGGCGAACCCGGGCCGAGCGGGACATCGCATGGCGGTCAACGCCGAGCGTTCGCTGGACGACGCGCGCCACGTACTCAACCAGTTCTTCCGGGGCGAGAGTCCCGATCGCTGGATCTTTACCCTGAACTGCACGGATGGGCTGAACCTGGCGATCAAGGGTACGGTCAAGCCAGGCGATCATGTGATCACTTCAGATCTCGAGCACAACTCTGTGTCGAGGCCGCTCCGCGCCCTGGAGAAAGAGGGAGTCATCACGCTGACGCGCGTGGCCTCGGAGCAAGGCTACCTTGACCCGGAGTCGATTCGTAAGGCGTTGACGCCAAAGACTTCGTTGGTGGCGCTCACTCACGCCTCGAATGTGCTTGGAACGGTGCAGCCGATCGAAGCCATCGCGCCGATCGTCCGTGAGTCGGGTGCGCTCTTCCTGGTCGATGCCGCTCAGTCGGCGGGAGTCGTTCCCATCGACCTGAAGGCCACGCCGATCGACTACCTGGCCTTCCCCGGGCACAAGTCCTTGTATGGACCGACAGGGACCGGCGGGCTCTACGTGGGGCCGAGGGCCAACCCCCGAGCCTGGCGCGAAGGGGGTACCGGGGGCGATTCGTCGAGCGAGACCCAGCCTTCGCTCTTCCCGTACTTCCTGGAAGGGGGCACGCCGAATGTGCTTGGCGTGGCGGGGCTCGCGGCGGGTGTTGCCTGGGTGATCGAGCAGAATCCCGAGACCCACCGGCTCCACGAAGTTGACCTGCTTCAACGCGTGGTTGACTGGGCCGAGGCGACCGAGGGATGGAGCGTCGCCGGGCGTTGGGAGCCGAGCACCCACGTCGGAGCCCTCTCCCTGGTGGTTCCAGACTCCCTCACCCCTCAGGACTTCGGCTCCATCCTCGACTCGAGCTTCGAGATTGCCGTGCGGCCAGGCCTGCATTGCTCTCCCTACATCCACCGAGCCCTGGGGACCTTCCCTGACGGAACGCTCCGGCTCAGCCCCGGCCCCTTCACCACCTCTCAAGAGATGGACACGTTCATCAACGCCCTGACCGAGATTACCGCGGGCGTCATCTGATCTCGATCAACTTCCAGGCCGGAGGCTCGGCTTGTTCCCGGCCCCCGTGCCCTGGATTGTCGGCGCATCCTTCTCCTTCTCAGCCTTCCCGCCCTTGGATTTCACCTGGGCTTTGGCCTCTTCCTTCGCTCCCCTGGCTCGCTCGTCGCGGGTGGGCAAGGGAGTCGGGGCGAGGAACGGAAGGACTTTCTTCCGGTGGCCCCCTTTGAGATGCAGCACCACCTTGGCGTTGCTCTCCTTCAATGAGATCGTTTTGGTCTCACTCACTTCCTGATCGGTCCCTTCGTGGGTGATCAACTCGAGCTTGGCTTCGCGAGCAGGCTTCTCCGGATTGTTGTAAATGGTCTCGACACTAATAACGTAGTCTCCGTCGAAACCCCGCGGGCAGACGTAGAGACTCTCGGGATGTGAGCCAAACCCTTCCCTCAGAATCGCTCCCCCAAAGACCGTGCGTGGCAGAGTCCCTCGCGCGGTGGCTCCCAGGGGTTCTTCCACAATCAGGGCCAGCCCGGCGTCCCCTTCCCAGGTGAGTCTGACGAAGACATCACGTGCCTCGGCCTCGGTCACTCGGCCAAGGAGTTCGTTGGCCTCACCGGAACGCTGTTCCTCTTGCAGCGTCTTGGCGAGTTTCTCCGCCTCTGCGCGGGCGTTGCGCCGAAGCGTTTCATCCATGGCGGGCCAACCGAGCGAAAAGAGACTCTCGATGGCCGAAGCCATGCGCTGGGGATCCTTGGTCTGCTGGGCCAGGTCGATCATCATCACCAGGGGCTCAGCCCGGTGCGGGATCTTCTGATAAGCCTGATCGAGTAGCGCACCGACCCGATCAAACTCCTTGTGGACCAGCAAAACCCCCGCCACGCTCACCAGGTGATTTGGGTTCTGGCTCCGCTCCGCCAGGTCGGCGGCGAACCCCATCGCGGTTTTGAAGTCCTTGTCGGTCCCCTTGTTCATTTTGATCGCAAGGGCCAAGGCCTCGTACATCCAAGGTTCGGCGTTCTTACCGTGGTACGTCAAAAACGCCTTCAAGACCGCCTGAACGTCCTGTCCCTTCTTATTGATGTTCAGCAGAGTGACCTTCTCCTTCAGGTCAGCGGCGGACTCATCGTGGGTCTTATAAAAGTTCATCCAGTACTGGTTGATCGCGGCGGGACTGGTGGAGACCGACTGTCTGGCGGTCTTGCCCGGTTGCCCTTTGATGATTCCACGAGGGTCGAGTTGGGCGGGCCGAGCGGGGTTTGCCGGCCTGATCTTCGGTAAGCCTTCCTGAGCGGACTTCGAAACAGCGGCGGGACCAGCCGGCGAATTGCCGCGCGGATCCCGCGAGTTGGCTGAGCGAGCTTCTGAAGGACGAATGGCCTCAGTTAGCTGCTTTTTTTTTGCGAAAAGGCATTGGGGTCGACGCCAGGGCGGGCCGGATCGGTCGGGGGAACGGACATCATGCCGCCCATACCACCCATGCCGCCGCCCATACCACCCATGCCGCCCATCATGCCGCCGCCCATACCACCCATGCCGCCCATCATGCCGCCGCCCATACCACCCATGCCGCCGCCCATACCACCACCCATACCACCGCCCATGAGAGAGAGGGGGATGATGGCGAGGTCAGCGACGGGGTAGACGCGGATTTCCGTCGGCTGGTCTTCCGCGTCGACGTTGGTGATGGTCAGCAGCCCGTCCTTGACGGTGTAGGTCAGGTCGAGTTGCTTCAGGAGGAGTCGGAGCGTGGTCTTGAGCGGCACGCCTTCCAGGTTCAGGGTGACGCCCGAGCTCATGGTCTTCTCGGCCTCTTGAAGACCGATGGGGTCAACGTACATCGGGATTCCGTTGTCGTTGGCCGTGGTGGTCGCGTTCTTGATGTAGTTAAGCACCTCTTCGAGCGGAGTTTCGGCCGCGAACGACATCGAGATCGGCTCATCGAGCTTGGCCAGAATGGACTTGGTTTTGGCGTCGCGATCGAGGAGGTCCACCGAGTCGCCATAGCGTTTGATTCGGCGCTCGGAGAGGGTCCGCCACTGGTCGGCGTCGGGGTACTCGATGGTGATGGTGTCGGGGAACGGAACGGCGGCCCGGTCCACGTCCTGCATCGAGAGCATGAATCGGAATTCCTTCAACTGCTCAAAGGCGAGCTGCTGAGCGAGGAATCCGACCGATTCAGCCACGGTCATTCCCAGTCGGGGGGTCGGGTCGTTCGGCACCAAGGCCCGAGCTTGCTGAGCCAGGGTTCTCGCCTCGTAGAAAGGAGCGGTGGCAACATTAATGTCGCCCATCCCCCCATTGAAGAGGATGTTGTACTGCCCCTGGGCCATGAGCCGATCGAACTGGACCATCATGGCGGAGACGGTGGCCTGGTTGCGCTGAACCAGGTCGAGCGCCTGAAGTCGTTGCGTGGCCGACGCTTCGCGGCGAAGGTGCTCGGCGCGTTGCTGGACGATGCGTTCCTCGGCTCGAACCGTCGAGAGGATCTGCGCCTGAATTCTTCGATCGAGGTCGTTGCGGACCGCTTCGGAGACTTCGGTCGCGGATCGAGCCACGTTCTGGGCCAACCTGAGGGCGGTCAGGGCCGCTTCCGGCTGACCTGCGTTGACCAGGTCGCGAGCGGCTTGAAG
>Ga0182745_1001887_pt1 | contig 19393 bp, 14 predicted proteins | sample eDN3rd30CKraftBY_FD_128523 | JGI IMG/M metagenome (GOLD analysis project Ga0182745, IMG submission 128523) | Enriched backyard soil microbial communities from Emeryville, California, USA - eDNA 3rd pass 30_C Kraft BY (version 2) (version 2) | ecosystem: Environmental > Terrestrial > Soil >...
AAGACGATGACGCTGCGCAGCGCCGCCTCCGTCTGGAGGAGCGTCTGGGTGAGGTCGTCCTCCTCGCGCAGCTGCTTCTGGAAGTCCTGCGTGAAGTCCAGGCCCCGCACGGCGAGCACGGCCCGGAGCAGCAGCGGCTCGTCGATGCGGCCGAAGCCCAGCTCCAGCAGGCTGGTGGCCACCGCCTTCAGGTTGGGCAGCCGCGAGCCCGCCGTGCCGCCGTAGAGCGCGTTGAAGACCTCGTCGTCGGTGAGCGGCTTCCCGGCGGTGTTGAGCCGCTTGAAGATGATGCGCAGCGTCTTCTCCTCCGCGGCCTCCACGACGTACGCGGGCATCTGGTACTCGCGCGCCGCCTTGCCCATGCGGATGGCCGCGCGGACGTGCTCCGGGTGCTTCTCGCGGCCGGGGTAGCGGTCCAGCCAGGCCAGCAGCTGCTCGCTGTCGAGCACCCGGTGGAGCGGCAGCCAGTGGGCAGGCGGCACCTCGCCCGGGCCGGGCAGGACGATGTCCTGGGCCTCCAGGTCGAAGTAGAGGGAGAAGTCATCGTGCGAGGCGGGCTCGTGCCCCGGGTGCAGGAGCACCGCGGCCAGCGCGGTGATGCGCTGCTGTCCGTCCACCACCCAGAGGGCCTGGCTGTGGGACGGCGCGTCGATGCGCACCGGGCCGAAGCGGATGCTGGCGGCGGGGGCCTCGCGCTTCCAGAAGAGCAGCGTGCCGATGGGATAGCCCCGGTACACGCTGTCGAGCAAATCCCTCACATCGCCAGCCTCCCAGCGCAGGGGCCGCTGGAAGTGGGGCAAGCGCACCTCGCCGCGCCGGACGCGGTCCAGCAGGTCCTCGATGCTGAATGCCGTCGCCTGGGGCCGCCGCGTCAGGGTGGATTGCATGGGCTTACCTCCGCACGGGCTGTAACACGGCGCGCGGAGGATGCCCGCCTCACATTGCACGTGGTGGGTCAGTCTTGACTTGGACAGTGAGGGTGAAATCGTCTGTCTTCACGGGGCGTCAGTGTTCGATTGTGAGCTTGGAGAGTGAGCATGCTTGACGGAGGCCCGCTCGCCCTTCAACATGCCGTCCACGTTTCCTCCTCGGAGTGAGACGCGGCGGCGGTGATTGCCTCCCCCAAAAGCGACACCGCCGTGGAAGTCCCAGTTGAGCCCCGCGCGCCGCGTTCCCCCTCTCGGCGCGCGGAGGCCCCTGGGACTCTCGCTTCGCCTCTCGCCCCGGCATCTGGATGACGAGCGCTTGCCGTGACGCGCGGCGCTGACGCTCACCGTCGCTTGCGAGCCCCAGGGCATCGGCGGAGAGTCGGCTCCTCCCAGGAGGAACCTTGCCCGTCTCCACCTTCATTCTGCCCGCCTCCCTCGCGCTCCAACTGCTGTCAGGGGCCACGCCCGCCGCGAAGCCCGCCACCGCGAAGGCCGCGAGGCCCGTGTACTCGCAGGCCGTCGCGGAGAAGCTCATCGGCCCCGCGCTCACGGACGGCCAGGCCTATGCGCGGCTCGCGGAGCTGACGGACGGCATTGGCCCGCGGCTGTCCGGCTCACCGGGCGCCGAGGCCGCCGTGCAGTGGGCGCTGCGTTCCTTCAAGGCGGACGGGGTGAAGGCCTGGCTGGAGCCGGTGAAGGTGCCGCACTGGGTGCGCGGCGAGGCCTCGGGCGAGGTGCTCGCCTCCGAGCGCACGCGCGGGCACCGGCTGGCGCTGCTGGCCCTGGGCGGCAGCCCGCCCACCGCGCCGGAGGGCGTCACCGCCGAGGTGGTGGAGGTGACGTCGCTGGAGCAGCTGGAGTCGCTGGGCGCGGCGGTGAAGGGGAAGCTCGTCTTCTTCAACCACGCCATGTCCGTGGCCTCGGATTACGGGCGCTTCGCGGGCCTGCGCTCGCGAGGCCCTGCCGTGGCCGCGAAGCACGGGGCCGTGGGGGCGCTGGTCCGCTCGCTGGCCACCGCGTCGCTGCGCACGCCGCACACGGGCGCGACGAACTTCGGGAGTGACGGCCCGCGCATCCCGGCCGCGTCGGTGTCCACCGAGGACGCGGACCTGCTCCACCGGCTGCTGGCGGGTGGCCCGGTGCGGGTGAAGTTGTCGCTGAGCAGCTCGGAGCTGCCGGACGCGGACTCCTCCAACGTCGTCGCGGAGATTCGCGGCCGGGAGAAGCCGCAGGAAATCGTGCTCATCGGCGCGCACCTGGACTCGTGGGACGTGGGCACGGGCGCGCACGACGACGGCGCGGGCGTGGTGATGGTGATGGAGGCCGCGCGCCTCATCGCGAAGCTGCCGCAGGCGCCGCGGCGCACGGTGCGCGTGGTGCTCTTCATGAACGAGGAGAACGGCCTGCGTGGTGGGCGGGCGTACGCGGAGGCGCACGCCGCGGAGCTGCCGCGGCACGTGGGCGCGCTGGAGATGGATGCGGGGGGCGGGCGGCCGTTGAGCATCAGCGCGCGCGCGGGCGAGGGCGCCGAGGCGCTGCTGCGTCCGTGGCTGCCGCCGCTGACGGCGCTGGGCGTGACGCAGTTCTCGACGCGCGAGGCGGGTGGGGCGGACATCAGCCCGCTGATGCCCGCGGGCGTGCCCTTCTTCGGCGTGGAGGTGGACAGCAGCCGCTACTTCGACATCCACCACACCGAGGCGGACACGCTGGACAAGGTGGACCCGCAGGACCTGGCGCGCAGCACCGCCGCCGTGGCGTGGATGACGTACGTGCTGGCGGAGATGCCCGGGACGCTCGCGCGCCCCGAGGCGCCGGCACCCCGCCTGCCCCCGCCCGCGCAGTCGAAGTCCTCGGGGAACTGAGGACGGCTGGGGGGCTCCGACGGGACCCCCTGGACCGCATGGTTCTTTAATTTTGTCGATATTGGTCGCTTCCGGCGAATATGCGCCTGCATCGTGCGCATATTCGATTAATATCGACAGAATTGATGGACTCGACCGCGGAGTTTCGAGAAGCCTTCTGGAAGCAGGACCTCCCGTTGCCTCGGGGCGTGGAGCTCCTGCGCCAGGACGTACTCCTGGTGCCACGCAGGGGGCCTGGCGGGCAGGCGGTCTATGAGCTCGCCGAGGTGGTCCTCCCCCAGGTCCGAGTGCCGGTCTTGATGGCCTACCGCGCGCCATTGCTCCCGGCGGACGTTCACTCTCTCCGGGAGCGCCTGCGTACGGCGAGCGAGGCGCTGGACCGGCGGGACGAGACCGCCGAGCGCCTACCCGTCGCCCGCGTCCCGATGATTGCGACGGACTCCGCGTCATCTGGGGTCATCGCGGCCTGCGAGCATGAAGACGTCGCATTGGTCGATCAGCGAGGGACATTCTTCCTGCGCTCAGGCAGCACCTTCATTCGTGTGCAGGGGCGCGAACCGTCGCAGCGACGTCCTCGTGAGCCGGTGTTCCACGGGAAGGGGTGCCGCATCGTCCGGACCCTGCTCCAGTCGCCGGGAGAAGCCCAGACGGTCCGCGCGTTGTCGGAGCGGACGCAGACCAGCTACGCCTATGCGTATGGCGTCGTCCGCCACCTCGTGCTCGATGGGTATGCCGAGCCGGTCGGCAAGCGGCGTGGGTTCCGGCTGAGGGCTCCGGCGCGCCTGCTGCGGGCGTGGATGGCTAGTGGCGAGAAGACCTCCGTGACACTGGACGGTTTCAACGCACCTTCCACCACGCCGGAGTTGTTGGGGAAGGGCTTCGAGCGATTGAAGTCCCAGGGCATCCGAGGCATCTACACGCTGGCGAGCGCCTTGCTGCCTGAAGAGCGCTTCGTGTCGGGACTGCCTCACGGGCTCTACCTCACGGGCTCTATCGACGCGGCTGTCGAAGCTTTCGGGCTGCGCCGCCTGATGCCTCATAACTTCTGGGTGCTTCGGGCAGAGCCCTCGGCTGAGACGGATGCCGGAGGGGTCTTCTTTTCGCCACGGGTGCTTCCTCATGGCCTGGGTGTGGCGTTGCCTCAGTTGACCGTGGACCTCCATCAAAGTGGGGGGCGCGGCAAGGAGCAGGCGGATGAACTGGTGCGGCGATTCGCGCGGACGCTGCCCATTCCAGAGGAAGCGCCATGACCGAGCAGGAGCAGTTCGAAGAGATTCTGCGCGAACTGGGCGAACTCCTGCTCCAACTGGGAGATCTCTCCTGGAAAGTCGTGCTCATCGGTGGGCAGGTGCTCGCGTTGGAGTCGCTTCGCAAGGGTGGGTCGGGGGTCATCGCCGTCACGACCGACACGGGAGTCGTGATTGAGCGCGGCTACTCCCACGAGCCTGATCTGCTCTTCGACATGGATGGCACCGAATTCGGCTCGGAGCGTCTCCCTGAGGTCCTCAAGCTCCGGGGATACGAGCGGACGCGCGGTTTTCGTTGGTCGAAAGCCCTTGTCGGAGGGGTGATGCACCTCGACCTGTTCGCACCTGCCGGAGTCGACTTGGAACAACTCCCCACGAACATGACGCCGCTACCTGATGCGCGGCTGGCGCTGCGTGGAAGTCAGCCGGTGTCTCTTCCCCTGGGAGGGGGCTCGCTGCGAATCCGGCTGCCGGACGCAGTTGGATTCCTCTCGATGAAGGTTCGGGCCAAGCTGGAGCAGCGGCCAACGGAGACCAAGGACTGCTTCGACATCTTTGCCTACGTCAAGCTCGTGGGGCTGGATGACGTGCGCGCATCGATAGAGCGGGCAGGCGAGGAAGGGCAGGCGCTTCGCGCCAAACTGCATCGCTTGTTCTGGAGCACGGATGCCGCAGGTGTGATGGATATCATTGCCCATGCGGAAGGACTCGAAGAGGACGATCGAGCCTTGCTCGCCCAGGCGGCCGTCGACTTGTTCGCAGACCTCTAATCTCGCTCCCGGTCGGTCGAAGACCTCGGGAAGTGGGCCCTGACGGGACTACGGCTCCGGGCGGGCCGCTGGCGGCGGGCCGGGCCGATGCCTCCGGCGCAGGTGCTGCTCGGGCAGGAGCAGCGTCACCAGCAGCGCCACCACGGCGAGGAGCAGGGCCACGTGGTACACGGCGCTAACGCCTCGCGTGAAGGACTCCTTCACCGCCCGGTCCGCCGCGTCCACCGCCGCCAGGGCCTGGCGCTCCTCCGCGTCCACCTTCGCCCGGACCTCCGGCGTGGGCCCCGCCTCCACGCGGCGCCGCTCGGCCTCGAACTCCGCGTGCAGGCGCGCCTTCACGTCCGGCGCGTGGAACACCTGTCCCGTGGGGCCGCCTTCCGCGCTGAGGTCGGGGGTCGCCCGGTCCAGCTCGGCCCGGACGGCCTGGGGGAGCGCGGCGGTGGCCTGGGCCATGCGCGCGCTCAACTCCGAGCTCAGCGTGGTCGCGAACACCGTGCCCAGCAGGGCCACACCCAGCGTCATGCCCAGCTGCCGGAAGAAGGTGGCCGCCGCGGTGGCCACGCCAATCTGCTGGGGCGGCACCGCGTTCTGGATGGCCAGCGTGTAGAGCGGAATCGAAGGCCCCAGGCCGATGCCCGCCAGCACCATCTTCACCGTCACCTCGGCCTGGGTGGAGTCCGGCGTCAGGGTGAAGCCCATGATGGCGAAGCCCGCAATCAGCAGCACCAGCGAGCCCAGGAGCAAGGCCTTGAAGTGGCCCATCCGGGACACCAGCTGTCCGCTCAGCACGTTCCCCGCCACCACGCCCAGCGTCAGCGGCATGATGGTGAGCCCCGAGCGCGTCGCCGACAGGCCCACCACGTTCACCATGAACAGCGGCAGGAAGACGACGCCCGACAGGAACGACGCGCCGATGATGAACACCGCCGCGTTGCCGGCGCTGAAGGCGCGCAGGCGGAACAGCGACAGGTCGAGCAGCGGCTCCTTCGCGCGTGCCTCCACCCAGAGGAAGGCCACCAGCCCGAGCACGGCCAGCGCGAAGAGTCCCTGGATGCGCCACGAACGCCAGGCCCATGCGCCGTCATTGCCCTGTCCCAGGCTGAGCGCCAGCAGCAGGGGCACCACGGCCACGGCCAGCGCGAGCGCGCCCGGCAGGTCCAGCCCGCCGCCGTCTTCCTGCCGAGGCTTCAGCCTGGGCATGCGCGACAGCACGAGCCCCAGCGCCACCGCGCCCACGGGCAGGTTGATGAAGAACACCCAGTGCCAGCCCAGGCGGTCGGTGATGAAGCCTCCGACCAGCGGGCCCACGACGCTGGACAGGCCGAACATCGCGCCGAAGAGCCCCTGGTACTTGCCGCGCTCACGCGGCTCGAAGAGGTCCGCCACCACGGCCAGCGCGGCGGTGAAGAGGGCCGCGCTGCCCAGCCCCTGCACGGCGCGGAAGAGGATGAGCGCCACCGTCGAGCGGGACACACCACACAGGAAGCTGCCCGCGAGGAAGACGAGGATGCCCGCCGCCAACACCGCGCGCCGGCCCAGCAGGTCCGACAGCTTCCCCCACACGGGGACCATCACCGTCGACGCGACGAGGTACGACGTGGTGAGCCAGGGGTAGAGCGAGGCGGGGATGCGCAGGTCCGCCTGGATGGCCGGCCCCGCGGTGGCGACAATCGTCTGGTCCAGCGCGGCGAGCAGCAGCCCCAGCACCGCGCCCAGCAGGGTGAACACCTTCTGCGAACGGGTGAAGGCCGGGAAGGTGGCGGGCGGCGTATCGTCGGGGGCGTGAGCGGCGGACGGGGCCATGTGTCGCGGTGGTCACCCGGGACAGGGGCGCCAGGGGGGAAGGTGGGGATGCCCCTGCCAGACGGCCACCCGCGCCGTCAGTCGGACCGCCCGTGCTGGAGCGCCGCGCCTTCACCCGGGCATGGTGTCCCCGCGGCCCCGCCGGACGGTGGCCGCCCGGTGATTCCGGGGTTTCATCCGGCTGAATTTGCACAGAGGGAATGTCGCGTGCAATCACCCGTTCCGAGGCGCGTATCCGGGGTGCCGGCGGGAGTCGTGTGCCCGGGTCGAGTCGTGCCAGAGCGGCGGAGAGGTCTTTACGTGAGCATCCGGGTCGATGTGTGGGAGGGAGCGCGCATCGCGCTGTTCTCGCTCCGTTCCAACCGCCTGCGGACCGTCTTGACGACGGTGGGCATTGGCGTGGGCGTATGCACGCTGCTGGCCATCGTCGGCATCATCCAGGGCATCAACCGTTCCTTCGAGGACCAGCTGTCGAGCATCGGCGCCAACACGCTCCAGGTGTCCAAGTTCCCCTGGATCCTCAACGGCGACTGGTGGACGTACCGCAACCGCAAGGATTTGTCCGCGGACCTGGTGCAGCCCATCCTCAAGGCGTCCGAGCACGTGCTGGCCGCGGCGCCGCTCTTCTTCGAGCGCGTGGAGGGCCGCTTCCTGGACCGGAAGGTCGGCTCGGTGATGCTGGTGGGCACCACGCCGGACTACGCCACCGTGTCGTCCTTCACGCTGGAGCGGGGCCGCTTCCTCACGGACGCGGACGTGGACAACCGGGCGCCGGTGGCCGTCATCGGCGCGGAGCTGGTGCGCTCGCTCTTTCCCGGGTTGAACCCGGTGGGGCAGCGAATCCTCCTGGAGGGCAAGCCCTTCCGCGTCGTGGGGACGCTGGAGGCCAAGGGCACCATCCTGGGAGAGAATCAGGACCTGGTGGTGATGGTCCCCTTCCGCACCTTCCTGGCCCACTACGGCAAGAAGCGCTCGCCCAACATCGCGGTGGCCGTCACCTCGCCGGAGCACGCCCCGCAGGTGGTGGACCGGCTCACCGCGGTGCTGCGTCGGGAGCGGAACACCCCGCCGGGCATGCCGGACGACTTCGCCATCAACCGGCCCGACCAGCTGGCCAACATGTACTCCCAGCTCACCGGCGCGCTCTACGGCGTGGCCGTGGGCGTGGGCATCATCACGCTGCTGGTGGGAGGCATCGGCATCATGAACATCATGCTGGTGTCGGTGCGCGAGCGGACGCGGGAGATTGGCGTGCGGCGGGCGCTGGGCGCCAGGAAGCGCACCATCATCCTCCAGTTCCTGATGGAGGCCTCGTGCGTGTCCGCGCTGGGCGGGACGATGGGGACCCTCGTGGGGTTGGGGCTGGCGCGCATCGTGTCGTTGATTACGCCGCTGGCGGCGGCGGTGGAGCCGCTGACGGTGGCGGCCGGCGTGGGCTTCGCGGGCATGGTGGGGCTGCTGTTCGGCATCTGGCCCGCGGCCCGCGCGGCGAGCCTGGACCCGGTGGAAGCGCTCCGCCACGAGTGAAGGACGGGAGACGGCGGCGATGATGGCATTGTGGGACACCCTGCGGCTGGCGTTTGGAACGCTCCGCTCCAACCTGCTGCGCTCCTTCCTGACGCTGCTGGGCATCGTCATCGGCGCCACCACGGTGGTGTCGATGATGGGGCTCATCGAGGGCCTGCGCATCCACGTGAACGAGAGCATGTCCGACCTGGGCTCGGACTGCTTCCAGGTGCAGCGCCTGCCCTTCGGCGGGAACCTTTCACTGGCGGAGCTGGCGCGGCGTCCGCGGTTGAACGAAGGAGACCTGAACGCCATCCGCTTGCAGCCGTCGGTGCTGCAAGCGGCGGCGGAGGACTCCCGCGGTGGGCAGAAGGTGTCCACGCGGGAGCGCGAGACGCGCGCCAACGTGCTCGTCTGGGCGGGCACGCCGGAGTACTTCCAGACGAACTCGGTGGCGGTCGAGTTCGGGCGGGCCTTCACGGACGCGGAGTACCTGGATGGCCGCCGCGTGGCGCTGATTGGCCGCGACCTGGCCGACACGCTGTTCCCGGGCGTGGACCCGATGGGGCGGGACATCCGCATCCTGGGCCGCACCTTCCAGGTGATTGGCACCCTCAAGCGCCGGGGGGGCTTCATGGGCGGAGGCAGCCAGGACAACCAGGTGATGATGCCGCTGTCGGCCTTCCGCCCCCTGTTCGGCGTGCGGGACTACCGGGTGAGCGTCCAGGCCCACTCCGCCGCGCAGCTCCAGCAGGCCCAGGACGAGGTGACGCTGCTGATGCGCCGGCGCCACGGCCTGAAGCTCCAGGAGGCGGACGACTTCTTCGTGTTCTCCAACGAGAGCGCCACGGCGATGTTCAACAACCTCACCCAGGTGATTTCCGCGGCCAGCTTCGGCGTGTGCATGCTGTCGCTGCTGGTGGGTGGCATCGGCATCCTCAACATCATGCTGGTGGCGGTGACGGAGCGGACCCGGGAGATTGGCGTCCGCAAGGCGCTGGGCGCGAAGCGGCGGCGCATCCTCGCGCAGTTCGCCGTGGAGGCGGTGGTGCTGTCGCTGGTGGGAGGCGCGCTCGGCGTGGGCCTGGGCGTGGGCCTGGCGCACCTGGCGCGGTGGATGGTGGGCTTGCCCGCGCAGGTGCCTGCCTGGGCGGTGCTGCTGTCGCTGGGCATGAGCAGCGGCGTGGGGCTGGTGTTTGGCATCTACCCGGCCGCACGCGCCGCGAAGCTGGACCCGGTGGAGGCGATGCGAGCGGATTGACGCCGCGCCAGCAGCTCCACGATGTCTGGGAATGAATGGGGCCTCCTCCGCGCGGCGCGGATGAGGCCCCGGTGACTTCAGCCCACGTGCGAGCGGATTACGGGCACGGGGTGCCGCAAATCAGCTCGCCGGTGATGGGGTGCTTGTAGCAGGGCGGCTGACAGTCTTCAGCGGAGGCCGTGGCGGGCGTCATGGTGATTCCCAGACCCAGCACGGCGGCGGCGGCGGTGAGGACGACGGCGATTCGGAGCTGCTTGCGAGCAGTCATCAAGGTTTCTCCAGTTGCGGTGTCCGTACGGCGAGGCGGAGTGTGGAGGGAGGGTCTGACAATCACAATGCGCCTCGTGTCACGCGCGCTGCGTGTGTGTGCTGCCAGGGATTTCCAGGACACCGCGCGTGTGTGAAACAGGATGGGTGTAACTATTGCGTGGGCCCGTCCGGACGGGGCCCGCCTCCCGCCCACTGGTAGCCGAGCGTCGCGCCCGCGCCGATGAATCCCAGGGCGATGAGGTGGCGCACGCGCTTCCCACGGGCGCTGGGGCGGGAGCACTTCACCAGCGCTTCGTGTGCAATGACACCCAGGAGCGTGCCCACCGCCGCGCCGCCGAGCGCGCCGAGGTAGGCGCGTCCCGGGTGCTGGCTGCGGCCGAAGGCGAGCTCGCCCAGGCTCCACGTCCCGAGCGCGGCCAGCGGCGGTGTCAGCACGAGGCCGCCGCCGAAGGGCACGGTCTCCAGCTCCATCCAGCGCCCGGGGCTGGGGGCGATGGGGCGGAAGAAGAGGAGCCGCGAGGGCAGGGCGCCCAGGAGCATTCCCGCGGCCGTCTGTGACGCCGTGGCCGCCACGCGCGTGTCACCGCCCACGCGGCTGGCGCCCCAGACACCCGCCACGGGAATCACGGCGAGCGCGCCGTGCGCGGCGCCCGCACCGGAGGAGAGCGGCACGTCCTCCGGCTCGGCGTAGGTGGGCGGGGCGGCGCGCCCCGGGGACGGCGTGCCGGGCTCGTGCTCCCGGAGTGGCGCATCCGTGGCGAGTGCGGAGGACTCGCGCGCTCCGCGGGGACCTTCCGCGCCCGCCACGGTGGACAGCAGGCAGCCCAGCAGCAGCGCGCACGCGGGGGACGGGCTTCGGAGGAAGGGCGCATCGGGCATGGCGGCACGCGGTGATGCCGGGAAGGTGGGCACGCGCGGCGCGGGCATCCAGCCTCCGGGCGGGGCGGGCGCCATGGGCTGTCGTCCGCGCGACACCGGCAGGTGCGCCCGGGCGTGGGCGCACCTAGCTTCCGGCGGTGAAGCTTGCCTGGCTCGTGCCGGTGGTGCTGATGACCGCCGGGTGTCCCGCACCCAATCACCGGCATGACCTGCGGCTGCGCGCGTTGCCGGGGAGCGACCCGGAGTCGCGCTCGCTCGCGTTCCTCCAGTCACTGGGCGTGGCGCTGGCGCCGGGCCACCGCGTGGAGCTGGTGGAGAACGGCCACATCTTCGACGCCATCGAGGCGGAGGTTCTCGCGGCGCGCTCCAGCATCCACATCGTCAGCTACATCTGGCGGCCCGGGGAGCCATCGGACCGGCTGGTGCGCGCGCTGGCGGCCCGGCACCCCGGGGTGGCGTGCCGTGTGCTCGTGGACCCGCTGGGCAGCATCAACTTCGAGGCGGTGATGCCCGGGCTGGCGGCCATCGGGTGCGAGGCGCGCTACTTCCGCCCCATCCAGGGGGCCTTCTCGGCGCTGGAGGCGGAGCGCATCCGGGCGCGGCTGCACCGCAAGCTGGTGGTGCGCGACGGCGAGGTGGGCCTCACCGGGGGCTGGGGCATCTGGAAGAGCTGGATGGGGGACGCGCAGGGCGCGGAGACGTGGCGCGACCTGAACGTCCGCGTGGAGGGCCCGGCCGTGCGCGAGATGCAGGTGGCCTTCGCGCAGAACTGGCAGGAGTCGGGCGGGGACTTCCTCCCCGCGAGCGACTTCCCGGAGCCGCGCGACGTGGGCGGCGCGCGCGCGGGCTTCGTGGCCAGCACGGACAACCGCTTCCTGTCGGACGCGCGGCGGATGACGCTGCTCACCATCGCCGCGGCGCGGGAGCGGCTGTGGATCGCGAACTCGTACTTCATCCCCTCCGAGGCCATCAGCGACATGCTGCTGGAGAAGGTGAAGCAGGGCGTGGACGTGCGGGTGCTGGTGCCGGGGCGGCACCATGACATCGCGCCGGTGCATGCGGCGCAGCGGGCGTCCTACGCGCGGCTGCTCGAAGGCGGCGTGCGCATCTGGGAGTACGAGCTGTCCATGCTGCACGCCAAGACGATGCTCGTGGACGACTCGCTGTCCGTCGTGGGCTCCACCAACCTGGACCCGCTGGCGCTGACGACGTCGGACGAGTGCTCCCTGGTGGTGGAGGACCCGGGGCTGGCGGCGCGGCTCGCGGCGGCCTTCGAGGAGGACCTGCGCCACTCCCGCGAGGTCCACTGGCAAGGCTGGAAGCGGCGGGGCCTGCTGCAGAAGCTGGCCGAGCGGCTGCCGTGGTTCATTGGCAGCTATCTCTGACGGCCGAGCGCCGTCCGGGAAATCCCCATCCCTGGCTCCAAGGACGACTCGCCGTGAAGCCGGCCCAGGGGTTGGACTGCATGCAGGCATGAGCGGAGCTGACCCTCGCGGTAGCGCGCGGGGGGAGGGCCGGCCGTAGAGTCCGGGCATGGACAGCCGGCATGTCGTGGAGCGGGTACGCGTTCGTGAGGCGCGGCCCGAGGATGACGCGGTGGTGGGAGCGCTGCTGGTGGAAGCCTTCCTCACCCAGTACGCGAAGAAGCACCCGGACGTCGTCTATGGCGAAGAACGCAAGCGGGAGCTGCGGGACATCGCGGCCCGGCGCAAGGTGGCCACGGTGCTCGTGGCCGAGCTGGACGGCCAGGTGGTCGGCACGGTGGCCCTCTTCAAGCCCGGCGCTCCGGGCTCCGAGGCGTGGCTGCCCAACGCCGCCGACCTGCGCGGGCTGGCCACCGCCGTGAGCCACCACGGCACCGGGCTGGCCCGGCCCCTCATGGACGCCGCCGAGGCCCTGGCCCGCGAGTGGGGCGTGGACGCCGTGTGCCTCCACGTCCGCAAGGGCGTGGAGGGCGTCGCGCGCATGTACCTGCGCCGCGGCTTCGAGCGCGAGCCGGCGGGCGACATGGACCTGCCCACCGTGTACCTCGAAGGCTACGTGCTGCGCTTCAAGAAGGACTGACGCCGCCGCGCAGCGGCAGGGTGAAGGCGAGCTGGAAGCGCGTCCCCGCGTGCTCCGGGCGGACGGTGGCGGTGACGTGTACGCCGTGCCCGCCGCTGTCCGTGGCCACCAGCTCGCCGCGAAGCTGGCCGTTCTCCGTGGCGCCGCGGAACAGGAACACCTCCGCGGCCTGCGAGAAGATGGCGTCCACGTCCTCGCCCGCGGCGCCCGCGGGGAGCTGGTCCCTCACCCAGGTGGCGAAGCGGACGATGCGCCCGGTGAGGAGCTGCGCCGGCAGCGGCACCGCGTAGCCCCCGCCGTACACCGTGGGCGCGGCGGCCAGCAGCACCGCGTCCGCGTTGCGCCCGCTGCCCAGCCCCAGGACGCCGCGCTCCTCCAGCCGCGCCTGCGCCCGGATGGGGAGGAAGTGCTCGGTGGGGATGGACAGCCCGCCCTGGACCTCCCAGGTGGACGGCGCGCGCAGGCCGCCCTGCTGGCCCAGGATGCGCGCGAAGGCGCTGGTGTCCCGGAAGCTGGCCGCGAGCATCGCCGCCGCCGCGAGCGCGGGGCTGGTGAAGCTCACGCGCCGGGCGACGCCGCGCCCCTCGCTGGCCACCACCACGCGGTTGATGACGGCGCACAGCCAGCGCGAGGACTCGTCCTGGCGCAGCTCCGTCCAGGCCTCGGGGACGCGCTCGCGCTCCTCCTCCAGCGCCACGGCCAGCTCCGCCGGCGCCACGCCGAGCAGCGATGCGGGCACCGCCGCCACCACCGGGAGCTGCGCGCGCTCGCCCAGCGCCGCGAGCCGGGCCAGCTGCGCCGTGTCGTCGGTGGCGTCGAGGACGAAGACGGCGTCGGGCCGGTCGAAGGGCTCGGCGGAGAGCGCGCCCTGCACGGCCTCCAACAGCCCGGGCCCCGCCACGTCGAGCACCTCCACCGAGATGCCCGAGGACGCCGGCGTCTGGTCCAGCAGCCACTTGAGGCCCCGCCACGCGGACTCCAAGCGGGCCACGGGCTCGGCGCTGAGGAGGTCCTTCGCCGTGAGCAGCAGCGCTTCCTCCACCAGGGCCCGCACCGTCTGCCGCGGGGCGGTGGCGGGCGCGGCGGCCGGGGCCTGGGACGCGGGCACGCGCGGGTTGATGGCGCGCAGGAAGGCGTCCACCGCACGGGATGCGGCGGCGGGCGTGCCCGCGTCGGCGCGGCTGAGCAGCGCCTCCACCAGGTCGTCACCGGAACCCGTGGGTGGCGGCGGCGGGGCGGCGGAATGCGGCGTGTCGACGGCGCGCAGGGCCTCCGCCACCGCGTCGGGCAGGCGCCCCGGGCCGGTGAGGGTGGCCACGCGCGTGGCGGCCTCCTCGGGCGTCAGGGAACCTAGCGGGTCGGCGCCGGACAGCGCTTCATGGAGGTGTTGCAGGGCGCGCAGCTCGGGGACGTGGGTGATGACGTCCGCGAGGCCGAAGGCGCGCAGCTTGTCGAAGGACAGCTCGACGGTGCGTGTGTCGCCCGCCCCGAGCCGGTCGGGCACGGTGACGCGGACGTGGCTGGCGGCGCGCGCGAGCTCCTCGTTGAAGGTGTGGACGGTGAGGGGGAAGCGCCGGCCCGAGGGCGCCGTGGAGACAGCCCCCGCCACCAGCCAGCGCACGCGCGCGCTCGCTGCACTGCTCTCGTTCTGGCTCATGTCCCGCGTCCCCTCTCCGTCGTGGAGGCCGCTACCTTAGCGCCCCGGCGGGGGCCGGCGAGGCGCGGGCCGCCCCTCGGCTCCATCGAATCAGCCTGGGGAGGGGCGGCGGCGCTGGGTGGTGACTGCGAACACCGCTCCATGACGGGAGTCACCAGCGGATGCGCCGACAGGGCGGAGGAGGGACGCGCCGCACCGAGGGAAATCAAGGACTTGGGCCCGGGATGCGCCCCCGCTGCCGCTGGCACACCTGCTGCTACTGGTGAGTGGGTCGCCTACAGCAGTCCTCCCAACCCCTTCTGAAAGAACTCCCGCCATGCGCCTCTCTCCTCTCCGCGGCTCCTCCCCTGCTGCCATCCGCTCCCCGGCCCAGGATGTCTCCGTGTCGCGTCCCTCCTCGCCGCTGGCCGGCGCGCCGGGAGCGGCCGGTCAGAAGCCCTCGCTGGGGCGGGTGGGCGGACTCCGGCAGGACGGCTTCGACCCGGGCGGTGGCAAGGCCGAGTCCCTGGGCAAGCTGCTCGAGGGGGCCATGGCGTTGATGAGCACGCTCGCCCAGCTCCAGCAGGCCCTCCAGGGCGGCGCGGCCGGTGCCCAGGGCGCGGCTGGTGCCCAGGGCGCGGCCGGTGCCCAGGGCGTCTCCGGCGCGCAGGGGGCCTCGGGGGCCGCGCCGTCGGCGTGCTTCTCCGACAGCTCCTTCACCCCCGACGCCGGAGCGGGCCGCCCGCCGGTGGAGCTGAACCCCGGCGCCGCGCCGGGGGTGGACGCGAGCCCGAGCGCGGGCAAGTCCACGGGCGGAAAGGGCCTGGGCGGCAACCTGCCCCCGGCGCTGGAGAAGCTGCGCCCTCAAATCGAGGCCGCCGCGGAGAAGGCGGGCGTGCCGGCGGAGATGCTGGCCGCGCAGGTGTGGGCGGAGTCGCGCGGGCAGTTGGATGCCTCGTCCACCAATGGCGGGAACGGCCTGACGGACACCGGGCTGATGCAGGTGAACCCCAACACCTTCAAGGAGCTGCAGGGCAAGTACCCCGAGCTGCAGGGCAAGGACCTCTCCGACCCGGCGACGAACATCCTCGCGGGCGCCTACTACATGAAGGACATGAAGGCGCAGTTCGGGAGCTGGGACCTGGCCCTGCGCGCGTACAACTCCGGGCCCAACGGCGTGGACAAGAGCAACCCGCACGCGATTCCCGCGGGCACGGGTGACGCCAGCTACGTGCAGAAGGTGAATCAGTTCGCGAACACGCTGGCCACCGGCCAGGGCTCGCTGCCGGCATAGGGCCGCTCAGCGAGCCGGAGACGGCGGGGGCGGCTCAGGAGGACTCGCGGCCGAAGCTGGCGCGGGCCCGCGAGCCGCCGCCGTCGGTGTCGCCCAGGGCGTCGGTGTGCAGGGCGCTCTTCTCCACCAGCGTGCCCTCGTCCATGGCGCTGCCGGGGGCGCCCACCACGAGCATGCCGCCGCCCTGGTGCAGCTCCCACGCGGAGCCCACGGCGTCGGCAATCTGCTGCCCCGACACGGCGTACTTCGAGCCCGTGTTGGAGTCCTTCACCAGGTAGTTGCCCTGGTCGTCCATGCCGTCCACGACGACCCAGTGCGAGCCGCCGGCGACCTTGGTGTCCACGCCGGTGGCGAGCCGGTTCGTGTCGAGCTGGACGGCGACCTGCTGCCCGCGCGAGAGCGCCTCGTTCACCGAGGGCATGTCGAAGTTCGAGGTGCCCTTCTTCACCTCCAGGCCCTCGTGCGCGAGCATCTTCGCGAGCTCCTTCGGGGTGGTGCCGTTGCCGTTGGTGAAGCGCGACTCCAGCGAGTCCATCTTCTCCGCCGCTGACACCGCGTCCTTGCCCGCCGCGCCCGACAGCATGGCGGCCACCGCGGCGCCGCAGTTGGCGTCCTTGGTCTGCTTGATGACGTCGGGCGCTTCCGCGCTCTCGAAGTCGTCGGAGAAGTACCGGGTCAGGAACTCGGTGGCGGTCTGTGGGGGCTCGGGGGCCTGCTGCGGGGCCGCGTTGGGAGCGGGAGGCTGCACGCCCTGCTGCGGACGGCTTTCCGAGGGCCTCGCGATGGACTGGAAGAGGTTCACTCGCATGGGCTGTTCCCTGGTGCTGGGGGGAGTCGGGACGGCTCCAATCCCAGATTATCCATAATCCCTGGAGAAGATTGCGTCCGCGGCGCTCAGAGGCCGCCGCCGGGTTCGATTCCGTGCTTTTTCAGAAGCTTCCGGAGGTAGACGCGGTCGATGTCGGCCTCGCGGGAGGCGCGGGAGATGTTGCCCTCGCAGCGCTCCAGGAGGTTGCGGAGGTAGTCCCGCTCGAAGCCCTCCACGAGCCGCTCCTTGGCCTCCTTGAAGGGCAGGTCCAGGTCGGCCGAGGCGCCCGGCCCGCGCTCGCCGCTGGCGGACTCCAGGTCCGGCAGGGACTCCTCGCCCAGGTTCACCACCTGCTCCACCACGTTGCGCAGCTCGCGCACGTTGCCGGGCCAGGGGTACTGGGTGAGCAGCGCGCGCGTCTGGTCCGACAGGGCGCTGGGCGGCCGGCCCGTCTGCTCGAGCATGGTGTCGATGAGCTGGGGGATGTCCTCGGGGCGCTCGCGCAGCGAGGGCATCGTCACGCGGAGGACGGCGAGCCGGTGGTAGAGGTCGCGGCGGAACTTCCCCTGCCGCACCGCCTCTTCCAGGTCCCGGTGGGTGGCCGTCACCACGCGCATGTTGACGGTGACGTAGTCGTTGGCGCCCACGCGCTTCACCTGGCGGCGCTCCAGCACGCGCAGCAGGCGGGGCTGGAGCTCCAGCGGCAGCTCGCCGACCTCGTCCAGGAAGACGGTGCCGTTGTGGGCGCGCTCGAAGGCGCCGGCCCGGTCGCTCTGCGCGTTGGTGAAGGCGCCCTTCACGTGGCCGAACAGCTCGGACTCGATGAGCGAGGGGGCCACGCCCGCCAGGTCCACGATGACGAAGGGCCCGCTGGCGCGGCGGCTGTTCTGGTGGATGGCCTCCGCGCACAGGTCCTTGCCGGTGCCCGTCTCGCCCTGGATGAGCACGTCCGCGCCGCCCGGGGACAGCCGCTCCAGCAGGGTGAAGACCTCGCGCATGCGCCGGCTGCCGCCCACCAGCGCGCCGAAGCGGTCGCGGTTGGAGAGCAGCAGCGTGCGCTTCGCCGTGTCCTCCGGCACCAGCTTCAGCTCGGTGGTGCCCAGGGTGATGACGGTGCCCGGGTGCAGCTCCAGCTCGGAGAAGCGGCGGCCGTCACACGACGAGCCGTTGCGCGAGCCCAGGTCGGTGGCCACCACGTGCTCGTCATGGACGGTGAGCTTGAGGTGCTCACGGGAAATCGTCTTGTCGGTGAGGACGATGTCGCAGGTGGGGGCCTTGCCCAGCACGTACTCGGGCTGGGTGAGCGCGTGGCTCTGGCCGGACTCGGGGCCGGACAGCACCAGGAGCTTCAGCCGGACCCGGCCTTGCCGCGCGCGGCTCAGCGTCTGCGTCGGCTCCAGCAGGGGTTCCTCTTCGTTCGACGGGGCCACGGGGGCGGAACGCTAACACGCCCAACGCGGCCCGCCACCGTCGAGCCCCGGGAGACTGGCTTCAGCGCGGGGGTTTGCGCACGGGCGCCCGGGCGGGCCTGGGCGCCCGCTCGGGCGGCAGCGTCGCGAGCCATGCGTCCACGTCCGCCGCGCGCGCCTCCAGGCCGGCTTCGCCGAAGCGCGCCCGGGCCTGGGCCGCCTCGGCGCGGGCCTCCGGGGGCTGCTGCGTCTGCCAGAGGGCGCGCGCCAGGGCGAAGCCCGACTCCGCCAGCACGTCCGGCGGCGCCGAGGCGAAGGAGACGGCCAACCGCAGCGGCTCCACCGACTCCCGCGCCTGGCCCAGCGCCAGCAGCGCCTGGCCCACGCCGTCATAGGAGTACTGGAGCCGCTCGTCGTCGGCGGGCAGCGCCTCGCGCTTGAGGGCGAGCGCCTCCTCGTAGGTCTTCAGCGCCTCGCCGTAGCGCTTCAGCGCGTGCAGGCACATGCCCACCTCGTCGAGGGCCTCGGCGTACAGGACGCTCTTCTCGCCCCGCGTCGCCTTGCGGACGCGGGCCGCGGCCCGCGCGTGCTCCAGGGCCCTGGCGTCCTGCTTCAGCTCGCGCAGCGTCAGCGACAGCATGCCGTGGCGCTGGGCCATGTCCGGGTGCCAGGGGCCCACCGCCGCCTCGGTCAGCGCCAGCGCCTCCTCCAGCAGCTCCACCGCCTTCTCGGGCTGGCCCAGGTCGAGCATGACGCCGCCCAGCAGGAAGGTGGTCCGCGCGCGCTTGGGGTGGCCCAGGGGCAGGGCGCGCGCCTGGAGCGCCTTCGCCTGCTCCAGCAGGTTGCGCGCGTCCTCGAAGCGCTCCTGGGACACGGCGAGGTTCGCCTGGTTCATCCGCACGTCGGCCTCCAGCACCGGCTCGCCGCCCAGCCGCTGGAGGGTGGCGTGCGCCAGCTCGCCCCAGCCCGCGGCCTGGGCGAAGTGCCGCTGCCCGTCCTCCACGTAGAGGAGCTTGTTGAGGATGGCGACCTTCAGCCGGTCCGCGCGGCCCGCCTCGGCGTCGCGCACGGCGTGGAAGAGGAGCTTCGCGGCCTCGGGGGACTGGCCGCTCTGCTCCTGGAGCCAGCCCAGGTGGAAGCGCAGCTCCGCGAGCAGCGGCAGGTGGCCGGTGGCCAGCACCGGCGCCTCCAGCTCGCGCGCCGTCTCCAGGGCCACCGGGTAGCGGCCCGCGTCCACCAGCGCCTTCACGCCCGCGAGCCGCTCCTCCATCCGCTCGATGTCGGCGCGCTTCGCCGCGTCCGTGGGGCGCCGCTGCTGCTCGGCGAGCGACTCCTCGTCCTCGCACTCGTGCAGCGAGGGCAGGGCGTGCACCGCGTCCAGCGACTTCTCCACCAGCGCCTCGTCCGCGCCGGACAGCAGCGCCACCGTGGCGCGCACGTCCTTCTGCCGCCGCGCCAGGCACACCGTCCGCCGCGTCAGCAGCTCCTCGGTCTGCACGCCATGGACGTGGGTGGCCTCGCACGCCTCGGTGCTCTGGCGCTTCCACGCGCCCGCGTAGTCGTCCAGCACCTGCGTCACCTTGCCGGACAGCTCCCGCGCGAAGGGCTTGCCCGTGGCGAGGAAGGCCGCCTCCACCTGCTGCCGCGCCGCGGGG
>Ga0182745_1001888_pt1 | contig 19383 bp, 13 predicted proteins | sample eDN3rd30CKraftBY_FD_128523 | JGI IMG/M metagenome (GOLD analysis project Ga0182745, IMG submission 128523) | Enriched backyard soil microbial communities from Emeryville, California, USA - eDNA 3rd pass 30_C Kraft BY (version 2) (version 2) | ecosystem: Environmental > Terrestrial > Soil >...
CGGAGCTGAAGGAGGCCGTGCGCGCGCGGGAGGAGTTCCTCAGCGTGGCCAGCCACGAGCTGCGCACGCCGCTCACCCCGCTCAAGGGCTTCGCCGCGCTCACGCTCCAGCGGCTGGAGAAGGGCGGGGACTTCCCCGAGCGCGAGCGGCTGCTCAAGGCGCTGCGCTCCATGGCCCGGCAGACGGAGCGCCTGGCGCGGCTGGTGGATGACCTGCTGGACACCGCCCGCATCCAGGGCGGGCGGCTGGAGCTGGAGCGCAAGCGGCTGAACCTGGTGCCGCTGCTGGGCGAGGTGGTGGAGCGCTTCGAGCTGCGCACCGAGGCGGGCATCACCTTCGAGCTCCAGGTCCCCGGCCACGCCGTGGAGGGAGACTGGGACGCGCTCCGCCTGGAGCAGGTGTTCACCAACCTGGTCAGCAACGCCGTGCGCTACTCGCCCCACGGCGGCGCGGTGCGCCTGTCGCTGGAGGAGGCGGAGGACCACGTGCTGCTGCGCGTGCGCGATGAGGGCATCGGCATCCCCCCGGAGAACGTGGCGGACCTGTTCCGGCCCTTCGCGCGCGCGTCCAACGCGCAGGCGCGGCACTTCGGCGGGCTGGGGCTGGGCCTCTTCATCTGCCGCGAAATCGTGGAGCGGCACGGCGGCGCCATCTGGGCGGAGAGCCCGGGCCCCCAGCGGGGCAGCAGCTTCCACGTCCGGCTGCCCCGCAGCGCCGGGCCCGCGGTGCCCGCGAGCGCGGCCTGAGCGCGCGTCAGGGGGGCGAGGGCTCCGGGGCGGCGTGCGCCGTCAGCCACTCCGCGGGGATGTCGCCGCGCGGCAGCTCCAGCACGAAGACGGAGCCCCGGCCAGGCTCGCTGGTGGCGCGCACCGAGCCTCCGAAGGCCTCCACAATCTGCCGGGTGATGTAGAGCCCCAGCCCGAGGCCACCGTAGTGCCGGTCGGACACCGCGCGCTCGAAGCGCTCGAAGATGCGCGGCAGGTCCTCCGCCGAGATGCCGATGCCGCCGTCGCGCACCGTGAGGCGGGCGGTGAGCCCCTCCGCCTCCACCGCCACGCGCACGGGGTGGCCGGCGCCGTACTTCAGCGCGTTGGACAGCAGGTTGGTCACCACCTGCTCCAGCCGCAGCCGATCCCAGCGGCCCATGACGGGCACCGGCGCGTGCAGCTCCAGCTCGCACTGGAGCTGCGAGGCGGACGGCGCGAACCGGAAGACGATGTCCGCCGCCACGCTGGCCAGGTCCATCTCCTCCACCTCCAGCTTCAAGCGGCCGGCGGTGATTCGCGACACGTCGAGCAGGTTGTCCACCAGGTTCGTCAGCCTGCGCACCTGGCGCTGCACCACCTCCAGCGTCTCCGACACGCGCTCGGCGGACACCGGCAGGTGGTGCGCGGCCATCCCGTCCACCTGCCGTTGCAGCAGCTGCACCTTGAGGTGCAGCGGCGTCAGCGGCGTCTTCAGCTCGTGGCTGGCGATGCCCAGGAACTCGTCGCGCAGGCGCACCGCCTCGCGCGCTTCCCGGAGGAGCTGCGCGTTGTCCACGGCGAGCGCGGTGCGGCGGGCCACCTCCTCCGCCAGCCGCGACTCCTCCCCGCTGAAGTCCCGCGCCGCGTCCGCGCGGAAGAGCGCCAGCGTGCCGATGACGCGCTCGCGCGCCACCAGCGGCGCGCCCAGGTAGCAGCGCGGGGCCAGCCCCCGCAGCAGCCGCGCGTGCCTCGCGTCGCGCGCCGCGGCCTCCAGCTGGGCCTCCGTCACCCGCAGCCGCTCCAGCGGCCCCGTGCCGAACAGCGGCAGCACGCGCACCGGCGGCAGCAGATAATCGCGCAGCACCTCCTCCAGCCAGGCGTGGCGCTCCGGCTCGGCGTGCCACGACGCCACCGGGCGCGGCGCCTCGCCGGGCGCGCCCAGGTACAGCACGGCGGCGTCCGCCAGCGCGGGCACCAGCAGTTGGAGCAGCCGCGGGGCGGCCGCTTCATCGAACGCGGCGCCCAGCAGCGCGCCGGCCTCCGCCAGCAGCCGCGAGGAGCCCGCCGCCTCCAGCCCGTAGGACGCGGCCACCTCGCACGCGCGCAGCAGCGCGCCGACGGCCCGCCCCTCCCGCGGCCCCAGCGGCACCGCCGAGGCCCACATCACCGCCTGCGTCCCATCCGGCCGGCGCACGCGCCAGCGGGCCTCCGGCACCGGCTCGCCGGTGAGCGCGCGCGCCAGCGGCGGCACCTCCACCGACATGGACGCATCCTCCTCACGCATCCACACACAGCCCGGCAGCCACCCATGCTCCGCGCGCTCCGGCCGGCCCATGCGGAAGTGGTGCCCGGCCTCTCTGTTGAAAGCGAGCACACGCCCCGTGACATCCACCAGCACGAGGGCCTCCCCTGCCTGCTCGAGCAGCAGTTGGAGCACCCCCTCCTTCAGCGAGGCATCCACCTCTTCGGAGTCCGGATGAATCATTGAAAGCGGAGCGCTTCCAGAGGCCATGAGGGACGTCCCGCGCGCAGAGGCAGCATGGAGGTGCGTCCGCCGCCGCGGATGAGAGAAAGCCCCCGTGCTTCTACACAACACCAGGAGGGGCGCCATCCCCATCCCGCGCCAACCAGGGTCATCGAGGCCCCCCTTGCTTGCCTGCACGGAAATCCAGATTCTCTGGCCCTTTGTAGCGCACCCAGGTGACCTTGCGTCCACCCGCGCGGCCCACTTTCTCGAGCTCCTTCATGCAGAAGCCGCACACCCCGCCTGATTGGACCTCCAGCGAGCACCGCTACCGGCTGGTCATCGACAGCCTGAAGGAGGTCGTCTTCCAGACGGACCTGGCCGGGACGTGGACCTTCCTCAACCTGGCGTGGACGGACATCACCGGCTTCAGCGTGGAGGAGAGCGTGGGGCGCTCCTTCATGGAGTTCGTCCACCCGGAGGACCAGGGGAGGGACCCGGAGCCCCTGCGCAGGCTGTTCGCCGGCGAGGTGGAGTCCGTGCGGCACGAGGTGCGCTACCGCACCCGCGACGGCAGCTACCGCTGGGTGGAGGTGTTCGCCCGGCTGATGCACGACGACGACGGCACCGTGCTGGGGACGGCGGGCACGCTCAACGACTTCACCGAGCGCAAGGAGGCCGACGTCGCGCTGGCGCGGCGCGAGCGCTACCTCACCGCGCTGGTGGACATGCAGCAGCGGCTGCTGGCCACGCAGGACGGCGGGGACCTCTACGGCCCGGCGCTGGCGCCGCTGGGCCAGGCGTCGGGCGCCAGCCGCGTGTATGTGTTCGAGCTGCACCGGACGCCGGAAGGCGCCATCCTGAGCAGCCAGCGGGCGGAGTGGTGCGCGCCCGGCGTGAAGCCCGAAATCGACAACCCGGACCTCCAGGACGTGCCCATGGAGCCGGCGCTGCGGCGGTGGACGGAGACGCTGTCGCGCGGCGACGTCATCGAGGGGCTGGTGGCGGACTTCCCCGCCGGGGAGCGCGAGCTGCTGGACCCGCAGGGCATCCTGTCGCTGCTGGCGCTGCCCCTGCGCGTGCGCGGCGTGCTGATGGGCTTCGTGGGCTTCGACAACTGCGCGGAGGCGCGGCGGTGGGACCGGCTGGAGGTGGACCTGCTGTCGGCGGCGGCGGGCGCCATCTCCATGGCCCTGGAGCGGCGCGAGTCGGAGCGGGCGCTGCGTGAGCGCGAGCGGCGCTTCCGGCAGCTGGCGGAGAACGCGTCGGACGTCCTCTACGTCTACCGGCGCGAGGCCCCGCGCGGCTTCGCGTACGTGAGCCGGGTGGCCCACACCAAGCTGGGCTACGGGCCGGTGGCGCACTACGCGGACGCGGAGCTGTGGTACCGGCGCGTGCACGAGGAGGACCGGGCGCTGATGGAGCAGCTGCTGGAGGCGCCCGAGCCCTTCCAGGGCGCGCCGGTGGTGGTGCGCTTCCTCCACCCCGACGGGCGCACGCTGTGGCTGGAGCACGTGGTGGCGCCGGTGACGGACGCCTCCGGGCGGATGGTGGCGGTGGAGGGCCTGGCGCGCGACATCACCGAGCGCCGGCAGGCGGAGGAGGCCCTGCGCCTGTCCGAGGCGAGCTTCCGCGCGCTGCTGGAGGGCGTGCCGGACGCGGCCGCCATCGAGCGGGACAACCAGATTGTCTACGCCAACGCGGCGCTGGTGGCCACGCTGGGCTTCGAGCGCGCGGACCAGCTCGTGGGGCGGCCCCTCACGGAGTTCGTCCGGGACATGCGCAGCCCGGAGGCGGTGAAGGCCGGCGCGCTCACCGGCGAGCGGCGGCTGGTGCGCCGCGACGGGCGCACGCGGGTGGCGGAGGTGGTGTCGCTGCCGCTGCGCTTCGACGGACAGCCAGCGGTGGTGTCCATTGCCCGCGACGTGACGGAGCAGCGCCAGCTCCAGGCCCGGCTGACGCTGGCGGACCGGCTGGCGTCGGTGGGCACGCTGGCGGCGGGCATCGCCCACGAAATCAACAACCCGCTGGCCTTCGTGCTGTCCAACCTGGGCTTCCTCGCCGACGAGTTCCGCCGCAGCCTGCCGCCCGGGGACGGCGCGGCGGCGCTCCAGGCGCGGCTCAAGGGCGAGCCCGACCTGGACGAGTGGCACGAGGTGCTGAAGGAGGCCTGCGAGGGCGCCGAGCGCGTGCGGCAGATCGTCCGCCAGCTCAAGACGTTCTCCCGCCCGGACGAGGAGCAGGTGTCGCCGCTGGACGTGCACGCGGTGCTGGAGTCGGTGGCGATGATGGCGGCCAATGAAATCCGCCACCGCGCGCAGCTGCGGCGCGACTACGGCGACATCCCGCCCGTCATGGCGAACGAGGGCAAGCTGAGCCAGGTGTTCCTCAACCTGGTGGTGAACGCGGCGCAGGCCATCCCGGAGGGCGCGGCGCACCGGCACGAAATCCGGCTGGCCACGCGGCGGGACGGCGCGGGGCGCGTGGTGGTGGAGGTGGGCGACACGGGCGTGGGCATCGCTCGCGAGGTCATCGACCGCATCTTCGACCCCTTCTTCACCACCAAGCCGGTGGGCGTGGGCACCGGCCTGGGCCTGTCCATCTGCCACAGCATCATCAACGGGCTGGGCGGCGACATCACCGTGGACAGCGAGCCGGGGCGGGGCACGTACTTCCGCGTGGTGCTGCCCACGCCGCAGAAGGAGACGCGCGCCGGGCCCTCGGAGGCGCCCGTCCCCATGGCCCCCCGCGTGCCGCGCGGCCGCGTGCTGGTGGTGGACGACGAGCCCGCGGTGGGGCGCGTGCTGCAGCGCATCCTCCGCGGCCACCACGTGGACGTGGCGTGCAGCGGCCGCCAGGCGCTGGAGCTGCTGGAGAAGGGGCTGGAGCCGGACGCCGTGCTGTGTGACGTGATGATGCCGGACCTGACGGGGCGCGACGTGTACGAGGCCGTGCGGCGCGAGCACGCGGGCCTGGAGCACCGCTTCGTGTTCGTCTCCGGCGGCGCGTTCACCACGGGCGCGCGCGACTTCCTGGCCAGCATCCCCAACCTCCTCTTGGAGAAGCCCTTCGACGAGGCCCAGGTGCGCGGCGTGGTGGAGGAGCTCGTGCGCCAGCGCCAGCCCGCGCCCGGCGCCTGAGCGGGGGCGCCCGGCGGCATCGGGCAACGGGCGGACCCTCCTCCGGGTGACCGATGCGCCGGGGGCGGCGCTCGGGCGAGTGTGGCGACCCAGCATCCCCGCCACCCATCACCCTTCGCGAGGCCCTGAATGAACCGCTCGCTGCTGCTCGTCGCCATCACCGGAGCGCTCGCCGTGGGCGCCCTGCTCCTGGGCAAGCCCCCCGAGCCCCCGCGCCCGCCCGGACCCGAGCGCACCGACACCAGCCACACGGTGACGCGCCCGGAGGACCCGCCCGCCGTCCACACGCTGCCGCTGGTGGCGTCCGTGCCGGAGGGCGGCGCCGTGTCGATGACGGGCAAGCTGTCCGGCGCGTACGTGCAGAAGGGGCTCAGCGAGGCCTTCGCGTGGCTGGAGCTGAAGGCGCGCGCGCCCGAGGCCGGCCAGCGCGTGCCCGTCAGCCTGGCGCTGGTGCTGGACCGCTCCGGCTCCATGGGCGGACGGAAGCTGATGGACGCCCAGCGCGCCGCCACGGAGCTGGTGCAGCGGCTGACGCCGGAGGACCGGCTCGCCTTCATCGACTACGGCACCGACGTGAGGGTTCACCCCAGCCGGCGGATGACGCCCGAGGCGCGCGAGGAGCTGCTCGCCCTCATCGCCGCGCTGCGCGACGACGGCAGCACCAACATGAGCGGCGCGCTCGACGCGGCGGCCGACGCCCTCCGGCCCCACATGCGCGAGTACCGCGTCAGCCGCGCCATCCTGCTGAGCGACGGGCAGCCCACCACCGGCCTCACGCACGACGCGGACCTGTTCGAGCAGGTGCGCCGGCTGCGCCGCGACGGCATCACCGTCAGCGCGCTGGGCGTGGGCCGGGACTACGAGGTTCTGCTGATGCGCGGCATGGCCGAGCAGGGCGGCGGCTTCTCCGGCTTCATCGACGACTCCTCGCGGCTGGCGGAGGTCTTCTCCCGCGAGCTGGACCAGGCGACCAGCACCGTGGCGCGGATGGTGGAGCTGCGGCTGGACGTGCCCCCCGAGGTGCTGCACCTGGAGGTCATGGGCATGGCGTCCTTCCGCGAGGGCAACGTGCTGAAGGTGCCGCTGTATGACCTGGCCGGCGCGCAGTCCGTGCGCGTGGTGGCGAAGCTGTCGCTGCGCACGGACGCGTCCTCCGGCGCCCTTCCGCTCCTGAACGCCCGGCTGCACTACGTGGACGTGGCGCGCGACATGCCCGCGGAGACGGCGCTCGTGCTCTCCGCGGAGGTGACGGACGACGTGGCGCGCGTGCGCGCGCACCTGGACCGGGACGTGCGCATCCACGCGACGCGGGCGTTGGGCACCCAGCAGATGGTGGCCGCCGCGGAGGAGATGAAGCGCGGCAACAAGGCGAAGGCCCGTAGCCTGCTGGACAACGCCCGGTCGATTTTCGGCTCCTCCGCGGCCGCGCTCTCCGGGGAGCTTGCGGACGTGAACCGCTCCCAGGCAGCCTTGGCGGGGGCGGCCACCGCGGAGGAGGAGCAGGCCGAGACGCGCAACCTCCTCAAGAAGTCCATCAAGAACTTCGGCCAGAACAATGCGTACTAGCCGCGCAGGACGGTGAACCCCATGGCCTTCTCCGTGCAGTTCTTCCACCGCGAGGAGTTCGAGACCCGCGCGCTCCGCGCGCTGGGCGGCGCCGCCTGCATGGGCCTGGTCGCGGGCGCCGCGCAGCGGTTGCTCGTGGACCTGTCACCGGGGCACCTCGCCGTGGTCGCCGCGGCGCTGGCGTGCGCGAAGCCCACCGGGGTCCACCCGCTGGCCCTGCGCCTCGCGCTCGCGGTGCTGCCAGTGCTGCCGCAGTTCTTCGAAACCCGGGCCCCGGTGCCGCAGAGCATCGGCGGCGCGCTGGCCGCGGCGCTGGTGGTGTGGCTGGGCCAGGGGGGTGGACAGCCGGGCAAGCCTGGCGCGGTGGCCGCGAGCGCCGCCGCCGCGGGCGTGCTCGTCCCCCTGGGGCTGTACGTCCAGCAGGTGCTGGAGGCGCGCCTGCTCGGGAGCACTGGGATTCTGCCGGCGCTGGTGGGCTTCCTCGTCGTGGGCCTCTTCTGGGGCATTGGCACGCTGCCGGCCCACCTCACGGTGGACCTGGACGCGGTGGAGGCGCGCGGCCGCCGACTGGAGGATGCCCTCCGGGGCGAGTCCCGCGAGCTGGCCTCGCGGGCGCTGGGCCTCTACCGCCAGTGCAAGGCGGCGGTGATGGCGCTGCCCGCCAGCCCCGGGCGCGCGGAGCTGCTGGGGGTGATGGAGAAGCTGGCGGGAGAGAGCTTCTCGCTCGCGGAGGCCCACCACGGGCTGGCGTCCCAGCTCGGCTCGGTGGTGGCCAACGACGTGGATGCCCAGGTGCGCGAGCTGCGCGAGCGCGCCGCCGCCACCCAGGACGCGGTGGCCCGGCGGCAGCTGGAGCTGGCCGCCTCCTCGCTGGGGGAGGAGCTGAACCACCTGGACGTGCTGGCGCGCCGCAGCGAGCGGCTGCTGGCCCAACTGCACGCACAGGTGGCGCTGCTGGAGCGGGCCCGGGTGTCCCTCATCGGCGCGCGGGGCGGCGAGCTGGGCGCCAAGGGCGCGCAGGCCGCCGAGCTGGCGCGCAAGCTGAAGCAGCTGGGCGAGCCGCCCTCGGGCACGCCCGCCGGGGAGGCCTCGTCAGCGCCAGCGCCCCAGCCCACGCGCTTCATGCCCTGAGGCCGGGGCTACTTCCGGGGCGCGCGGCCGCCGCGCTTGCGGCGTGGGGGCGGCCGGGGGCTCACCGGCGGCGCGTGGAGTTGGTCCGCGATGCGCCGCTCGATGGCCTCGCGCGTGCCGCGGGCCTGGACGAGCGCCGCCTCGATTTCCTCGCGCACGCGCGCCGCCTGCTCCTCCGCGCTGGCGCGGTACGCTGACGCCGTGCGCCGCACCGCGAGGCTGCCCTGCTCCGGCGGGGCCTTCCGCTCACGGGTGCGCCCGGACCTGGAGGCGGCTGTCCTCCTTCCGCGCACCTGCGTCCTGGGGCCCTGCGGTCCTTCTTGCTCCGCCATCCGCGCCTCCCGGAAAGTCGTCCTGGCTTCCGAGAAAGTGGGCTGCTATCGGGCACGAAGGAAGCCCGTGCCTGGGCCGGCCGCCGGGCAAGCGGGCCACATGCCGTCTGTTCACTCAACAGGGTTGCTTCTCGACCGCTCCAGAAAAACGCTTCAAGGCGTCATTCAGGATGCGGCAATTTCGAGGGCCCCTGCTACTGACAGCACCGCCGTGAACCCCGTGGCCGGCGGGCACGGCGTGGCCCCTGTCCTGCTCCGTCTGCCCCACGGGGGGCAGCGACTCCTTGCGAGGATACCGTGGCAGTCAGCGCACCCTTTTCGTTCCTGAAGAACCGGAAGCACAACCTGGACCGGATGACGCTGAGGGATTTGGTCTACTCGTTCTTCACCTACTACGCCGTGGTCGCCTACATCACCGTGGGCATCGTCAGCCTGGTCCTGGCGGTGAAGTGGTTCGAGAACCCGCTGCGCATGCTGCTGGCGATGCTGGCCGCGAGCGTGGCGTTCCCCTTCGGCTGGTACCTGGTCCACAAGCACATCCTGCACAGCCGCTTCCTCTACAAGTCGCCCCTCACCGCGGCGACGTGGAAGCGCATCCACTTCGACCACCACCAGGACCCCAATGACTTGCGCGTGCTCTTCGGCGCGCTGGCCAACGTGCTCCCCACCGTGGGCGGCGTGATTGCGCCCATCGGCTACCTCATCGGCGGCAAGGCGGGCGCCGCCGCGGCGCTGGGCTGGGCCATGGTGATTACGTGCTTTTATGAGTTCTGCCACTGCATCCAGCACCTCAACTACACGCCCAAGCGCCAGTTCCTGAAGGACATCAAGCGGCTGCACCTGTCGCACCACTTCCACAACGAGCAGGGCAACTACGGCATCACCAACTACTTCTGGGACCGCCTCTTCGGGACGTACTACGAGAAGTCCGGTGACCGGCCCAAGAGCCCCACCGTCTTCAACCTCGGCTACACGGCCGAGGAGGCCCAGCGCTACCCGTGGGTGGACCGCCTCTCCGACGGCACCCGCGGCGACGGCCACCCGCGCCGCTTCTGGGAGGGCCAGGACGCCGCGCCCACCCCGCCCGGCACCACCACCCCGGCAGAGCCCGCCACGCGAACGGAGGGCTGACGCCCGGGCCCTCGCCCGCCCGCAAGCCCCCTCCCTCCCCCAGAGGCAGGGGGCTTTTGACGGGCCGCATCTACGAAGGGCTTCGTTGACATCTACGAACGAATTCGTAATATAGCCCCGGGACATCGAGTCGCAGAGGGAGCGTCATGAGCGAGACGAAGCTGCCGCGCCCCACGGATGGGGAGCTGGCCATCCTGAGGGTGCTGTGGGAACGCGGCGACAGCACGGTGCGTGAGGTGCACGAGGCCCTCACCCGGAACGGACCGGAGGGCACCGGATACACGACGGTGCTGAAGCTGATGCAAATCATGACGGAGAAGGGGCTGGTGGAGCGCGACGAGTCCCAGCGGGCGCACGTGTACCGCGCCCGCGCCACGGAGCAGCGGACGCAGCGGCAGCTGGTGACGGACCTGGTGGAGCGCGCCTTCGGCGGCTCTCCGGCGCGGCTGGCGATGCAGGCGCTGTCTGCGAAGAAGACGCGCCCCGAGGAGCTGGCGGAGCTGCGCCGGCTGCTCGACTCCCTGGAAGGAGGCGAGGAATGAGCCAGGTGCTGATGGAGTCCCTGGGTTGGGCCCTGTTGCACTCGCTCTGGCAGGGGACGCTGGTGGCGCTGATGCTGGCGGCGGCGCTCCTCACCGTGGGGCGGCGCGCGGCGCACACGCGGTACGCGCTCGCCTGTGGCGCGCTGGTGCTGGCGCTCGCGTTGCCGGTGGCCTCGGGCTGGAGGCACTTCCACGGCGCGGGCGCGCGGCTGGGCACGGCGGCCTCCGAGCCCCTGGGCGCGGCGGCGCTCCCCGTGGCGGAGGCGGCCCCGGCCCGCGCCACACCGGCGCCCGAGCCCCGGACCTGGACGGCGGCGGCGCGGGACGCGGCGGCGCAGGAGTGGATTGACGCGGACATGGCGGAAGACGGCCCCGCGTTCGGGCTCGAAGGCACCGTGCTGTCGCGGGTGGGGCCGTTCCTCGTCGTGGCCGGGCTGCTGCTGCAGCGCGCGCTGTCCCTGGTGGAGACGCACCTGCACTGGCTGGTGCTCGCGTGGGCGGCGGGCGTGGGCCTGAGCTCGGGGCGGATGGCGGCGGAGTGGATGAAGCTGCGCCGCCTCACCCGCCGGGCCGTGCCCGCGCCCGAGGCGTGGCAGGAGCGGATGGACGCGCTGGCGCGGAAGCTGGGGCTGCGCCGGGCGGTGCGGCTGCTCCAATCCTACGACGTGGACGTGCCCTCCGCGGTGGGCTGGCTGTCGCCCATGGTGCTGCTGCCGGTGTCCACCCTGTCCGGGCTGCCCGCGCGGCAGCTGGAGATGGTGCTGGCGCACGAGCTGGCCCATATCCGCCGCCACGACTTCGCGGTGAACCTGGCCCAGGTGCTGGTAGAGACGCTGCTGTTCTTCCACCCGGCGGTCCGGTGGATCTCCCACGTCATCCGCGTGGAGCGTGAGCACTGCTGCGACGACGTCGCGGTGGCCGCCAGCGGCAACTCCGTGTCCTATGCCCGGGCGCTGACGGCGCTGGAGACGCTGCGCGTCCTGCCCGGGACGATGAGCCCCGCGATGTCCGCGCTCGGCGGCTCGCTGCCGGAGCGCGTGCGCCGGCTCATCACCCTGCCCACTTCGCGCTGTGCGCCGCGCTGGGCGGCGGGCGCCTCCGTGTTCACCCTGGTCAGCAGCCTCGCCGTGGCCGCGCCGCTGACGTCGCTCGTGCTGGGGCAGTTGGAGGACACCGCGTCGGAGGACGCCGACGCCGTGGCCCTCGTGAGCCCGGTGGGCCTCCGGCCGCCACCGCCTCCGCCCGCGCCATCTTCGGCCATCGCGGCGCCTCCCGCTCCGAGGGCTCCGCGCGCGCCCTTGGCCAATGTCGCGGCCACGCCTCCGATGATGGCTCCGGGCACCGCTCCCTCCGCGCCGCCCGCGCCCCCCGCCCCCGTGCTTCCGCCCGAGCTGGACGCCACGCGCGGCTTCCCCGCGAGCATCGCGGCCATGGCCCTCACGACGGCCCATGCCGCCATGGCCCAGCTCCCCGGGGTGATGACCGCCGAAGCGGCGCGCAACCTGGGCGCGGGCTCCCGGAGCGACGTGGACTCACGGACGCAAGTGGGAGCGGGGCAGCAGCTCTCCGTGGACCAGTTGGTCGCGCTGAAGGTCGCGGGCGTGACGCCGGAGCGCGTGCGGCAGTTGGTGGACATGGGCTACACGCCCACCGTCTCCAACCTGGTGGGCATGGGCCACGCGGGCGTCACTCCGGACTATGCCCAGGCGATGAACACGCGCTTCGGCCGGAAGTTGGAGGCGCACGAGCTGACCCGCCTGCGCCACCTGGGCGTCACCCCCGAGTACATCGAATCGCTGAAGGCCGCGGGCTTCCCCACCGATGACCCGGATGCCCTGGTCCGCGCGCGCGCCGTGGGCGTGGATGAGGCCTACGTCCGCGAGCTCAAGGCCGTGGGCTACACGCAGCTGTCGCTGGACGAGCTCGCCCACCTCCGCGCGGTGGGCGTGAGCCCGGAGTACATCGACGGCCTGGGCAAGCAGGGGCTGTCGAAGCTGTCGCCCCGGGAGCTGATGCAGCTGCGCGCCGTGGGCGTCTCGTCCGACTGGCTCGCCGGGATGCGAGCGGCGGGCATTAAGGACCTCTCCGTCAAGGAGCTGGTGCGGCTGCGCTCCGGCGGCGTGGACGCCGACTTCATCCGGCGGATGCGCGGCACCGGCTCGAAGTGAGCCGGCGCCCCGCTCCGTCCCCCCGCCTCCCCTGAACCACCCTCCCCTCCCGCCGCGCGCGTCCCACCGGACGCGCGCACGGGAGGGGTCTACCCGAAGGAGCCCACCATGCGTCGCCCCTCGTCACTCCTCCCCTTCGTGGCCGCGCTGCTCCTGGCCACCACCGCGTCCGCGGACCCCGCGCCGTTCGAGCCTCGCGGCACCTGGACGGCCTCGGAGCACCGCCGCCAGGACAAGACACTACACCTGCAGCTTCGCCAGGGCGTGAGCCACAACATGGGCCTCAGCGAGCCCGTGGCCTCGTTCCAGGGCCTGTCCCTGGCAGGAGGCCCCACCACCTTCACCCTGCCGCGCGAGGCCGGCACCTTCTACTTCGAGGGCCAGTTCCTGGAAGGCCAGGGCGCGGGCCACTTCCGCTTCGACGCCAGCGCCGCCTTCGCCAAGACGCTGGCCACGCTGGGCTACCCGGACCTCACGCCCAGGGCCCAGTTCCAGCTCGCCGCCACCAACGTGACGAGCCGCCGCGTCCAGGAGCTGGCCACGCTGGGCTACAAGCAGCTCAGCCTGGACGAGCTCCTCCAGGTGGGCATCTTCCAGGTGACGCCGGAGTACGTCCGCGCCATGTCCGACGCGGGCTACACCGGGCTGAAGTTCGAGCAGCTCGTGGAGGGCCGCATCCACCAGCTCACCCCGGAGCGCGTGAAGGCGCTCGCCGGCGCGGGCTTCGCGAAGCTGTCCTGGAAGCAACTCATGGAGATGAGCATCCACGGCGTCACGCCCGAGTTCGTCAAGCAGATGCGCGAGCTGGGCTTCCAGGACCTCACGCGGGAGCAGGCCTTGGCCTTCCGCATCCACCGCGTCACGCCCGAGTTCGTCAAGCAGATGCGCGAGGCGGGCTACACCCGCCTCACCGCGGACGAGCTGGTGACGCTGCGCATCCACGGCATCGACAGCGTCTTCATCCGCGCCATGTCCGAGAATCCCAGGAAGTGACGCCGGGTCCGGCCAACGTCCTGCGCTGAACGGCGCCCGCCCGGCTCCGCGTGCACGAGGCGCCACCCGAGCACAGCTTCCCCACGGGACGGTGGTGGTGGGGAGGGTCGGAATGTCGCGACTTCGAGCAGCTTGCGCCGGGATGCTCTTCCTGGCGGCGTGTGCATCATCCAACAAGGTGGGAGCCCCGGAGCCCGGCGCTTCGGCAACCTCGGGGCCGCGGGTCGAGGGGGTGGGGTACGGGCTCCACCCGCACGACCCCATCCGCGTCGGCTGGGGGGACCGGGGCATGATGGCCTTCCTCGAGCTGCTGCGCGGGCCTCACGGCGAGCGCATCGCGTGGAAGCGCGTGGGCCCCTGCTGCGGCACGGGCGCGCCCACCGAGCTGGAGGTGTTCGAGGTGACGTACGAGGGGCTCGCCAGCCCGGTGAACCTCTACCTGGACCCGAACACGTCGGACGCCGTGCACGCGCCCGACGGCTTCAGCATCCAGGGGCTCGCGAGCCGGCCCCAGGCCGGGCCCGAGGAGGCCCCGGGGGTCATCGAGCTGTAGCGCCCGCTCACTCCAGCGACGGCGACGTGTCGCCCGGCAGGAGGACCTCCCGCGCGAGCGACACGGGCAGCCCGAGCTGGAGGAGCCGGTCGTGGAAGTCCTTCAGCACCCACTTCTGGCCGCGCGCCTCCAGGTGGCGGCGGTAGTCGTCGCGCAGCTTGAAAATCTGCATGCGCCCCACGGCGTAATACAGGTACGTGGGGTGGAGCGTGCCGCGCTCCACCTCGCGCAGCGCCGGGAAGGGCTCGAAGTACGCAATCTCCGCGTAGCGCTTCGCCACGTCCTCGATGGGCTCTCCGTACACGTGCAGCGCCAGCGCCGCGTACCAGCGCGCGTGCCGCTGGAGCGCGCGCCGCAGCTGGCCCAGCCGCACGGCCGGGTCGCCGTCGCCCAGGCCCTCGTCGACCATCATCTGCTCGGTGTAGTGCGCCCAGCCCTCCACCAGCGAGGCGGGGGAGAAGACCTTGCGCACGTCCGTGGGGAGGCGCGCGCCGTGGAGCAACTGCACGAAGTGGCCGGGCATGGCCTCGTGGACGGTGATGCCCAGCAGCCCCGCGCGGTTGAAGTACGTCAGGTGCTGCGCCTTCTGCTCGGGCGTCCAGCCGGGCTCCACGTTGGTGATGTTGTAGAAGGACTCGGTGGCCTTCTTCTCGAAGGGGCCCGGCGAGTCCATGGACGCGAACCCCAGCCGCGCATAGGGCGGCGCCTCCCGCACCACGGGCAGCCGGTCCGACGGCAACGTAAGGATGTCGCGCTCGCGCACGAAGCGCTGGAGCGCCACCAGGTGCGCCCGCGCCGAGGCCACGAGTTCCTCCGCCTTCGGGTGGTCCTTCACCAGCTCCGCCATCACCTGCTCGGGGGTCCGGTTGGGGTCCACCCGGGCGGCCTCGCGCGCCACCCAGGCCTTGTACTCGCGGATGGCACGCTCGTTGATGTCGCGGAGCGTGTCCGCGCTCAGCGTCACGTGCTCCTCCAGCGCCAGCTTCCGCTCGAAGCGCGCCCGGCCCAGGCGGAAGTCGCCGTCGGCCTTCGGCAGCAGCTCGCGCTCCAGCCACACCGAGAAGGCCTCCAGCTGTCGCGCGGCCTCGTCGCGCGCGGCGGAGAAGGCGGCGCGCTCACCCAGCGGAACCTGGGCATAGCCCTGCGCCTCCAGGGCCCGGGGCAGGTCGGCGCGCAGCCAGGCCACGGTGCCGCGCGTGTCGCGGAGGGCGTACTCGGCCCACAGCTTCGGCACGCCGCCCAGGTTGAACTGGGCCGCGTCGAGCACGCCGGGGATGCGCGCCATCCGGGAGCGCATGGCGCGCATGCGCTCCGCCAGGGGCGCGAACTCGCGTGACGACAGGCCGCTGAGCCCGCTGGAGATGAGGTTCACATAGAAGCCGGGGTTGCGCTCCCAGGGCCGCTCCTCCTCCAGCTCCACCAGGTCGGCGCGAATCGCGTTCTCCAGCACGCGCACGTCCACCGCGGCGTCTCCGGACAGGCCGCCGCGCTCCAGCTGCGCCAAACGCTTCAGCCAGCCGCGCAGGGCCTCCGACTTGCGGTTCAGCGCGTTGGAGGAGACGTCCGGCAGGTGGGCGTCGTGCATGTGGTAGCCGAGCTGCGTGGCCCGGGTCGGGTTCGCCGCCGCGTACCAGTCCAGGTACTCACGCGCGAGGAGGACGTAGCCGGCGTCCGCTGCGGAAGGAGTGGCCGCGGACGGCTCCGGCCCGGGGCCTGGGCGAGAGGCGCAAGCAGAGACGCAGGCCAACAGGACGAAAGCGGAGCGGATGCGCATGGCGGGCCGAGTCTCGTGATGGGCCCGCGGTTCGGAAAGCGGGAAGCACGTCCAGGACGCCGCTTCGTCGAACACCCCGCATCCTGGCTGTCGGCTGCGCGGCCTCGGCCTCGTACACGGGGGCGCCCCGGGAGGCGCGCCCCGGGCGGGACTGTCACGCAATGACAGTCCTGGACCGACTCTCGGACGGGTTGGGTTCCGTCACATCCTGGCCAGATTGCGCGACCGCGGCACCCCACCGCCCCCAGCCACCACAACGAGGAGTGACCATGCGTCTTCGCGCGAAGAGCCTTCCCTTGCTGTTGTCCGCCCTCTCCGGCATCGCCGCCAGCGGATGCGACCTCGAAGCCCCCCACCCGGTCCGCCTGAAGCACGTGGAGGCCGAAGCCATCCAGGCCCGCACCGCGCGGATGGAGGAGCCCACGGAGGGCTGGGAGCTGTGCGACACCAACGCCCGCATCGTGCGGGACATCATCCCGGGCGCTGGCGACTCGAACCCGCTCGACCTCATCCACGGCAACGACGTCCTCCTCTTCACCGCCACCGACGGCGTCTCGGGCCGGGAGCCCTGGCTCAGCTCGGGCGTGGCCACCGGGACGCGCGTCCTGCTGGATGTCCACTCCGGCAGCCAGGGCTCGGACGCGGGCCCCTTCGTCCAGAGCGGGACGACCACGTACTTCGCGGCGGAGAGCGGCCCGCACGGCCGCGAGCTGTGGAAGACGGACGGCACGACCGCGGGCACGTCGCTGGTGAAGGACATCGCGCCGGGAGCCGCGGGCTCGGACCCGGAGCACCTGACCGTCTTCCAGGGCATCCTGTACTTCACCGCGGATGACGGCGTGAATGGCCGCGAGCTGTGGCGCAGCGACGGCACCGAGGCAGGCACCTATCTGCTGCGCGACTTCAGCACGGAGGGGGACCAGGTCTCCAACCACTTCGAGCTGGTGGCGGGCGCCAACGCGCTCTACGTCCAGGTGAACGTCTTCTCACCGTCGAACGCGCACCCGAGCCGGGTCCAGCTCTACCGCACCCAGGGCACGAGCTTCGTCCGGCTCGCGGACGGGCCGGAGGACAACGCCATCAGCAACCTGACGCCGGTGGGGGACAGGCTGTTCTTCACGTGGAACTCCGACAAGCCGGAGACCGACCTCTACGTCACCAGCGGCACGTCGAGCTGGGCGCGCTTCGTCTACACCTTCACTGGCGCGCCGTCCGGCCTGACGGCGTTCAAGGGCAGGCTCTTCCTGAGCGCGGCGGCGGGGGCGGCGAACACGGACCTGGAGCTGTGGCGCAGCGACGGGACGACGTCCGGCACGGCGCGGGTGAAGGACATCTACCCCGGCGTGGTGCCGTCGCAGCCGGCGCACCTGACGGTGGTGAGGGACCTGCTCTTCTTCACGGCGGACGACGGCAAGCACGGCCGCGAGCTGTGGGTCAGCGACGGGACGAGCGACGGCACCCGGCTGCGCGCCGACATCTCGCCCGGGGCGATGAGCTCGGTGCCGCTGGAGCTGACCGCCGTGGAGGACTACCTCTTCTTCAGCGCGACCACGCACGAGGGCGGCCGGGAGGCCTGGGTGAGCGACAGCCGTGACGAAGGGGCGTTCGAGCTGATGAGCATCGCGCCGGGCGCGATGAACGCCGACCCAAGGCACTTCGTGCGCTCGGGCTGGGACCTCTACTTCACCGCGACCGACAACACCGACTACGGCCGCGAGCTGCGCGCGCTGCGCTTCCGGCCCCAGGGCCTGTGTAGCTCGATTGGCGGCGCCATGCGGTAGGGCGTCGGGCACCTCGGCACGGAAGGGAGGGCCCTTCGCCCCCGCCAGCACCTCTCCGGGCGGAGCTGGACAGCAACCTGTCCCTCCCACTAGATGAGAGGGACATGACCATCCCCTGTGCGCATCAGCCCGCTCGGGCTGGGCGCCCCGCCGTCCGGAAGCGCAGTGTCCCGGATGCCACGGTCACGCCGATTCTCGCGGACTTCCACAGCCATCCCTGGCTCCCCTCCCCTACCTGGACCACCCGGAGAGGAAAGCGCTGGGTCCTCATCGGGCTCCTCTTCTTGGCACTCCCCGCTTGTGCGCTCTTCCACCGCCCGCCCCGGCCCGTCCATGCGCCCCCGGACGAGGCCGCCCGGTTCGCGTTTCCGGCCACGGGCATTCCCGAGGAGGGGCTGCGCAGCATCCCTGGCGAGATGGCCAGAGCCATCCAGCTCGCCATGGAGGACTTCTATCCCTGGGACAAGAAGCCACCGCCCCCTTCCCACCCAGACAGGGAATGCCTCTACCGGCGCGAGTCATACGACGTCTACGCGGCACCCCACCAGGAGGGCGTCATCCTGGTCAGCATCGTCCTGTCGCCGCGGGCCTGCGGGGACAAAGCCGTGCCCCATGACATGGGCGCGCTCTATGCCATCGACACGCGAGGCTGGAGAATCCTCGCGGTGCAGCACTGAAACCCCGGTGAGGGCGCCTGCTCCCCCTCGGAGCGCTCGTCGCGGAAGACCGGCCAGGGTGGCGCTGGCCCCCTTCCCTCCCCGACACCCTGTGCGCACTTCCAGAGGTGTCGGGTGGCAGGGGGCGCCCTCCGTCGGCGGGCGCCCCCGTTGTTTCTGCCCCCGGAGCAGCCAGCCCACCTCCGAACTGTACGCCCCCGTGCATTTCCCGCCGCCTCCCGCGTCCTCTCGGGCAGAACTGACATGCTGCTATCCCGAGGCGGGCCAGCGCGCCTGGGGCGTGCGGACGGGCCAGGGCTGGGCTAAGCGTCTGCTTGCTCCCCGGGCACCGCGCCAGGCCGGCGCCTGCGGCCCGCTCGCTGGAGGAGGTTTCAAGCGATGTCCGACACCGTGGTGAAGAAGAAGCGCCGTTGGCCCTATGTGCTCGGAGGAGTCCTCGCGCTCCTCGTCATCGTCGTGGCCGTGGCCCTCTGGCGCCTGGACGCCATCCTACTGAAGACGGCCCGCGACCAGGCCGCCACCTACTCCCAACTGCTGGGCCGCCCCATCGAAATCGGGGACATCTCCACCAAGCTCTTCCCCACCCTCGGCGCCCAGGTGGAGCACGTCACCGTCGGCCCCGCGGAGGGCGAGGACCTGCCGCTGGCCCAGCTCGCCCTCGTCGACATCCGCGTCGCCGCCGGCCCGCTCCTGTCGTCCAGCGGCAAGGACATCCAGGTGAAGAACGCCGAGGTCTCCGGCCTCACCGTCAACCTGGTCCGCTTCCCCGACGGCACCACCAACGTGCAGCGGCTGCTCCAGCGGCTGGAGGAGCAGCAGCCCAAGGAGGAGGCCCCGGCCGAGGAGCCTTCCGAGCCCCTGGACCTCTCCGGCGTCCACGTGGAGCGCGCCGCCCTCACCGACGGCGCCATCCGCTTCGTCGACCGCGGCGCCGGGCAGCAGGCCCGCGAGCTGGGCGTGAAGGACCTGGACATCGAGGTGAAGGACCTGCGCGCCGGCAAGCCGCTGGTGGTGAACCTGGCCGCCGCGGTGCTCGCGGACACGCAGAACCTCCAGGTGTCGCTCCACGCCGCGCCGCTGCCCCCCACCCTGGTGCCCACGCCCGAGCGCGTGACGCTCAAGGCGCAGAAAATCGACCTGGCCCCGCTGGGCCCCTTCCTCCCCC